>Ga0131853_10001894_pt1 | contig 37345 bp, 19 predicted proteins | sample TergutLab28metaG_FD_92764 | JGI IMG/M metagenome (GOLD analysis project Ga0131853, IMG submission 92764) | Labiotermes labralis P1 segment gut microbial communities from Petit-Saut dam, French Guiana - Lab288 P1 (version 2) (version 2) | ecosystem: Host-associated > Arthropoda: Insects >... | reverse complement strand
TTTGAACGCTAGGAATGTGCTACCAAGTGAGATTCATCACCAGATCTGTCAAGTGTATGGTGACAATGCGATGAGTGATGGCATGGTTAGGAAATGGGTTCGGATGTTCAATGAAGGACGAGAAAGCGTGCAGGATGAGGCGCGAAATATAAACCAACGAAATGCGCCTTTTCTAAACCAACACTTTAATTTATGTCTTCTACATGTTTCGAAATCAAGGGTTCATCTTCAGGGAGAAGGTTGTACGTACAGGTATGGTACAGGATGTTTTACACGCATCAGGGTAGGGAGTCTCGTACGTACAAGTGTGTGTCCGGTACAAACTGCTTATACTGATGCATACAGAACATACTAAACCATAAATGTATATACAACTATCTTCCTGAAGAAGGACCCTCGGGTTCGAAACATGTAAGGTAAAGGTAAAGTGCACTTTTGTACAGGCACTGAGGATCTGTACAGGCCGTACGGCCCATAGGGGGAGCAGAGTTATAGCTCTACTCTTTCTTGACCACGGTACTAGAAGGGGTGAAGCTTCAGCGTCACGCGCCGGCCGCTCTTTACCCCCAGGAAAGACCCGGTACACATTGTGCAGTAGGCTGAGTGGGGCCCCAGGGCCGGTCTGGACTGGTGAGGAAAAACTCGCCCCCACCGGGATTCGATCCTCGGACCGTCCAACCCGTAGCCATGCGCTATACCGACTAAGCTACCGGGCCCACTTCGAATCATGTAGAAGACATAAATTAAAATATTATTTTAGAAAAGGTGAATTTTGTTGGTTTATATTGCACAACGCAAGGTGCAAAAAACATAAAATTCTATAAAATACACTTAAGTCTTTATGACATTTGCAACAAAATAATTTTCAAGCGTCTTGTACTGACACAAGGATGTCTCGTTCCGTATGCTGTGGTTCATGACCTAGATGAATGAGTGGTCTGCATATATCAGAAGCCCTCCACCGTGTTGCTGTCAGATTGTATCTTCACTGCTGCACAAACAGAATGACGGACTGCAGTGAGTCCATCAAAAAATGTTTCACTCCTTTCAGAAAAAAATAACAAAACTGATACGCAAACACACTTAGCACAATCTCGACCAATATCAGAAGGAAAATACAGACCCTGGTATACAATCACTCCAATACTTTTACACAATGCAAACCGCCGTCAACAAGCAGAAAAACATCTAACATATATAAACACTTTATTGTCCAACTTATGCACAAATATATAATTCGTAGATAGGCCTACACTTAAATGTATAAAATATTTAAAAGTGCTCCGACATGTTTCGGATCACAGAGGATCCATCATTTGGGAGCCTTGTACAGTGCTTGGCTAAAAATTACAATTATGGATTTATCGTTAGATAGAACCATTCTTGCAATTTTAGCCAAGCACTGTACAAGGCACCCTGATGATGGATCCTCTGTGATCGGAAACATGTCGGAGCACTTTTAAAAATTTTATAATTTCAATTTTATGTACATATTATATATTGTGCATTAGTTGGATAATAAAGTGTTCATATTTTGATGATGCACGGTGCAAACATGAAGATCATCTAACACATACTTTGTTAGTTTTACCTCCGATATGGCGCAAAATTTCAGTACTGATACAAACAGCTGTAATTCCATTGCAAAGAAAAAGACGCCATTTAGAGGGTAAAAGGGAGGAAGATCTTTAATAAGCGAGATTGGCAGGATGAGAGGTCGATATAACTGACTCAAGATCCGTGACCAATGCCTGGCTTCGATATTAGTGACGTCGAACCTGCAGTTCATACCCGCACATCCCATTAAGATTCATCCTATTATCCTAATTCTCTTACTTACACGTTTTCTGACAAAGATTATCTGGAAAATTCTCATTTCTGTCGTGCGTTTCATACATCGATCCGCATTTTTGGTACAGGGGTTTTTTAATTTTCGTGCCAGTATTACGTAATGTTTACTCGCCTGACGTCCGAGGAATTGTGTTTCGATTCTCGTCAAGGAAGATACATTTTTCTCTTCTTCAAACTGTCCAGACCGACGCTACGGTCTCCCGACCCTCCTATTCAGTGGGCACCGGGGGGGGGGGGCTCTTTTAGGGGGTAAAGAGGACGAGGCGTAAACCTGACCACATCTATTACCGTAGTTAAGAATCAATGGAGCTATACATCTACTCTCCCATAAGATTTCACGCCGGCACATGGACAATGTTGCCAGACATTGCACTCTGCTCGAGCGGTAACACTTCTGACACGCATTCGGGAAATTCCCGATTCGAACCTCAGCCTCTAAGCAATGTAATCTGATGTTGGCCTAGTTTTTCTCAGCAATTCCATTCAGATTCTGGGATAACGCTGCAAGTCAGCTTTTCCGCTCATTTTCAATTCATTATGCATTGAATATCCCCATCATTCGACGCCAATATAACAGCTAAGTTTGTATTCCAGGTTTTTGAACATTCTTTATTACGGATATCGAAACCAGAACCGTCAAGAGAATGTCCGTGTAAATAATGAGCACTTTTTTAAAAACATCGGGACAATAATCGTGTATAGAAATTTGGTCAAAGCATTTCGTTTCACCGCATTTCATAAGCCAAGTGTATATTTAAAAGAAAATACGATTATTATAAATAATGAGAGAGGACGATCCTGAAGTTTTGGTGTTCTCATGGCAGTGACCATAAAAATGTCTTCTGGGATGACGCCTTGAAATTCTGCACAAGTTAATCGGCGCTTTCCCTCCGTGACGATGACAGACATTGCATTCCTCCGAAATGCCAGTAAATTCTCATCAAATTTCAAGGCGTCGCAACCGAAAACACGAGAGTATTCCGAGTCTACGGTAACTCTTACATTGGCCTACATACGATGAGAATAGATAAAGCACGACTAGAAACAGTATCTCAAAATAAACGTTTATTTACTAACTGGTTGCAAGTAAATGTTATATAAATTTGGTGTCATTTTTGCTGTTCGGCCTACTGCCTAACTGCGCTTTTTACACTACCGTTTTACGATACGATATGTAATTTCCCCGCAAGGTTTAATTATAAGTTTTATCGGTAGGCGGGTCTCCAGTATCTATACAAAGAGAGACGCGATTACATACGTGACCAGTTTCATGACAGCGCTGAATGTAGCAGGTGGTTGCCAGTACTATTTCGAGAGGGGCTCATATCTCGACCCTGAAATTATAAAAATTTCGACAGCATGTTTCTCCAACACACCGGTCTCTATTTCCCACTGTCTACAGTAATGTGCCTCAGGAGACGACAAAACACTCCAAACCACTGACACTGTCAGTATGGAAAGAAACCAACTAGATGTCACTTTGTGTTATCCTTTATTCTCCTTTAAAAGTTGCTCAACATGTTTCGGGCAACCATGTGCCCATCTTCAGGAGCCGACGACTGCGAAGTGTTATTACCACGTGTTGGTATTGTGCCGTGGCTGCAGGAAGGCTGTAAGAACCGGTTAGCAGGTAGTGTGTCCATTGAGAAAGTTCGTAGCACAACTCCTCAATGGACACACTACCTGCTAACCGGTTCTGACAGCCTTCCTGCAGTCACGGCACAACACCAACACGTGGTAATAACACTTCGCAGACGTCAGCTCCTGAAGATGGGCACATGGTTGCCCGAAACATGTTGAGCAAATTTTAAAGGAGAATAAAGGATAACACAAAGTGACATCTAGTTAGTTTCTTTACCATACTGAATTACGATGCACGGTCAACCACACATCAGATTCACTGACACTATATTTCTCCTAAGTGTACAAAAAAAATCAATAAATCTGACTCAAAACGTAAACCTGCTTACATATCTACGTTGTCAGCTGGTAAAGTTACCGACGTTTCAGTGGGAGAAATACGGTTTTTCGACACGTCGTGAAATATTTATCAATCAACATAACGTTAAAATCCTCAAGAATTAAATATTCAACGACACCTCTGCGTTGACCTTAAATCTCGCTTCTGATTTACGTTAGAAAGGTGCCTCTCAGGCAGAACGACGATTACTATTCTCTAACAAAATGCCTAGATAATAATGTCCATCTTACATCACGTCACGATTTCTCCCTTACACAAGTTTTCCTACTTATTGTTCACTAATAATCCTGAAATATGAAGCTACAAAATATCCGTTTTATCGTGTCCGTGAGCAAGGAAGTTTCACCGCACAGAAAGCCTACATAAGGCGAGAGATTCCGTGACAGTCGTGCTCATTCGCACGATAAAAGAGACACTGCATGTACAATGACAATTTCCTTAAAGAAACAACGAACAGACAAACTCATATTGAACGCAAGGTACAAGATATGGTACCCACCAACAATTTACAGTCTAGCATAACACTTTTCTAATTAAAATCCGCCCACAGCTATATGTTTCGGGTACAATAAAACATCCTCAGTTTGTGTCCAATTGCAGAAATTAACGCACATACCACAAGGATGGTTTATCACAGACGAAACATGTAGTTGATCATGGACTTTACTACGCTTATAGGTGTGTCACGCTGTTAATTATCGGTGTATACATATGTATAAGAGTGGGCGGGGTAGCTCAGTCGGTATAGCGACTGGCTACGGGCTGGACGGTCCGGGATCGAATCCCAGTGGGGACGAGATTTTCCGCCCGTCCAGACTGGTCCTGGGATCCGCCCAGCCTCCTGTAAAATAGGTACCGGGTCTTTCCCAGGGGTAAAGTGCGGCCGGGACGTGCTGCTGACCTCTTACCCCCTTCTAGTGCCGCGGTCATGGAAGAGTAGAGCTATACCTCTACCCACCCTCTGGGCCACACCTGGCCTATAACGGGATCACTTTACTTACCTTTACATACATATAAGAAAATAGGATGAAAAGTATAAAATTAAGAAGATACAGCACTGAGGACAAAACTGTACCTGGCATTTGGGGAACTGCTCGACCGGACGATCCACCTTCCAGCCAAGTAGCGGTGGGATGCAGATGAGGCCACTTAGGATCCAGACAAGTGTGATCATGACAGCAGCTCTGACAGGCGTCCGCTTCTTCAAGTAGTCCACCGCCTGCGTGATGGACCAATAGCGGTCCAAGGATATGAGGCACAGATTCATGATGGAAGCAGTACACAACAGCACGTCCATCGCACTATGAATATCACACCACCAATTCCCAAAAATCCAGTAGCCCATTATCTCATTAGCTAAGGAGAAAGGCATGATAACCAAGCCCAGGAAAAAGTCAGCTACAGCTAACGAAGCGATGAACCAGTTTTGTATGTTCTTGAGAGCCTTCTCTGTTGCTATGGCAATTATGACCAACATATTGCCCACCACTACCACTATCATGAGCAGGGTTACTACTACGGACGCGATGACAATGTGCGGCAAGGAGTAGCCACTGGGGTACAGCGAGTCCGGTATTTGAGTGGGGTCTGAGTTGTTCTGGACGTAGGACCCGTTGGTGTTATTGCTGGAGGAATAATTTGTCTCTCCTTCATTGTCGTAGAACAGGAGATAGTTAATGTTGAAACGGTCCAACACTGTGTCATTCCTTTTCTCTTCTCCTTCAACCGGAAATATCGCCATTCTTTACCTGTAACTTCTAATTGTCTTTCTGTTTCCTTCGACTCTTAACGATATTACAGGATCAATATTGCAAGAAGTGAAGCAGAAGGAAAAGTTTTGCCTTTCTATGCGTCTTTTATAACAATCAAACTGATCTGGACGTATTTTTCGCCAGTCTTTAAATATCTTCAAAAGAAACGAAGTGTTTTTATTTGTGACTTCCAAAATTTAGGAAATCGATTGAGGCACAAATTAGATTGGAAGAATATAATTAGAATGGTGAGTGGCTTCTTTTTTTCTATGACACAAGCAGGCGACACGAATTCGTGACGATAGGAGTGTTAGTATAATTACAAGAGGTGCTACGTACAGTTTGGTCCCTAAACGAATTATACAGTCCTAATTACACGCCGCGTTTCGTTGATTTAAATTCAATGCCTATCACACAATTACAATGAATATCACGTTATTTCAAATCAATAATAAAGTAGGTCTTCGTCTGTGTGTACTTGCCGGTTCTCTGTGGAATTCAAAATGTGCCATTGCATTACGTAAAACCAGCCGTTTTGGTGTAGAAACTTGTGGCGTCTTCCGTCTCTCTCTCACACTAGACAGTTCCACACTTTCTATCTTTAACATGACATAATTATTTCATTCAAATGAAAGAGAAAAGAAGTAAAAGGCTTACAGGATTCCCTCCCTTAACATGTAACACCGGTTGCGGGTGGTGACGGAAAGAGACGCGCCTTTCAACAAAATATATTCAAAGATTTCATTCTACGTATTTAATAAATAAGGTTTTTTTAAAAAAAAAATTAATATAAGTCTGATGCAGTCACGATGGATTCGTGATGACTTTCATTTAAACTGTTAAGGTATTTTTTTTAAGTTATATCTGCCAATTCGGCTAGGATCGAACAAACTCATTGCAAACAGTTCACAGACAATAGCCATATATATTACATTACGTCTTTGTAAGCACGTGCAGAAACTCACGGAGAATTACAATGTCGATTTAGACATCACATTCCATATTTCGTCAACATAAAAGTATAAAATGAATTTTCAGAAGTAGCACTGAATTTGGGGGAGAATATATAACGACGTTTTAACACAGTAGAAGCTGCACTATTGAAGAACAGGAATTGTACTGCAAACCCAAAACTTCCTGTGACAAAGTCAATCTCTTTTTTTTTTTAAACTAAAGTCGTCAATATTCTATATCTGAAACAAAAGAACTTATTCTTGTGTAACACTCAAGGAACACTTTGGACTGGTCTTAACGTCAGGTAAGGACACTTGGGATTAAGTCTGAGAGTTTAGGATTTCGATATAATAATAAATTCACTATATTGAGATAAACTCGTGAGAAAATGAAGGGGGCAATTGAAATGAGGAACACTTTTTGTGCTAATATAAGATTCTTAGTAAAAACGTTAACAGAACAGAAAATGGCAGTGTGTGAAAAGATAGTGTGCGCGAAACATAAGACAGATGTTTTGATGGTCAGTTCAGCCTGAAATATGTAATAAATTTGAGAATTTATTATTTCTATAGTTACTGGGAAGTTAATACAAGGTTATTTATTTTGGCCCTACGGATTTACACTTCAGAAAGATATATATATATATATATATATAAATATATATATATATATGACGTTAACGATAAACAGTATGTCCGTAGATTTGAAAATGAGAGAGGATTAAAACTTTGCCACGAATCGGGACACAACTATGGATAATATATGAGTTAAGTTTAAAAATTACATGTGTAGAAAACAATTAGACGTAAACCTGAATGCGAATCAACTACTAAACCTATTTTGACGATAGGAACAATGTTATTTTACAAATACTGAAATGAATAGCATCAGTTACATATGAAAGTTTTTTAAGAGTTTTTTTTTCGTTTCTGGAAGGATTATTGATGCACTCTGACAGTTTATATGAAACTTGTTTTATTATTATTGTAGATCTTGGATTGTACACGTTCCAAAACATATAGTTATAATTCTATTACGACACAATTCACATACTGAAGAATAATTAGCCTTTCTTTCTAAGCCTTGTCGCTGAGTAAATTGAGAATGGGGATGACGTCAACAGTCAATATTACTGACGATGTGGGTATATGTCAATTTATTTTGTTGAAAAAAATTAAGCGAAATGTAAGAGTATATAAAAAGATTTATGAAATATTTCACTCATTGTCTGATTCCTCAAACTGTTTTTAGATTAAGTACAGTATCTTAGGGAATCATCGAGGAATAAGACCGGTGTGTGATAATATAATTCCGGCTTCAGTAAGAACAGAAAAAGGTACCTAAACCAGCTGACGGAGGAGGGGCGTGCTAGGAAGAGGTGTGGAGATGGGGGTGGGAGGGCACTTTAATCAAAGAATTCCTGCCACGCCGTGCACTTCATGGCGCTACGAGCGATCCCAGGATTCCAGGTCAACTAATATCTTTTACCCGTTTTGCCCGATGGAACTCGATGTAGTTATCAGAGACCACGATAATTCTCGAACTGAATCACAAAAAAACAAGCAAACCCAAACAATTAAATCAAATAGTTCATTTGTATATACTTACATTTAGATTAATATGGGTTTGTAATTTTAAATAACTTTCAGTTATTGTGGTTAATGATACTGTTTATGTTTACGATTTAGTTAAGATGACTTTACTTTATGAAAATATACACTAATAAGTAATCATGAAAACGTACCCATGATACGTATTCAGTGTACGACACGAAACATCTGACTGTACAGTTTAATTTAGAAAAATAGTCTACTGGAAATGCACGCACTGCAGTATAAATGTACACAGCTAATATAAGGTTTATTTTTCGGAAAAAAAAATTATTTTATAAAAAAAGTGTCCGACACCCACAAAAAATCAAATTTACACATATTTATGTACAAGTAGTATTGTTGCAACACCGTCATTTGTTCATACTGTACAGTGTGACTGAACTCACATGGTCGAAAGATCGTCTCGGATCACAACAATTTGTACTGCATTATTATTTTGTAAACCTTCAATCGTAAAAAACATTTACAGCTCACCCGTCACACAGCTGCATGTAGCAGGGGTTTTATCTGGAAAATGTTGCGTAACAAAAATAAATAAATAAATAAAACTGGTGTTTACTTTCAGTTCCCGTTTAATTTTGCAGATATTCTGTTTCAACTATGTATGTATATATATATTTATATATATAACTGAAGCCAAGCTTTAGGTCTTTGGTTTTTTCCGTAACCTGAGCCTTTCTGTGTCATCAAACAAGCAAGTGAATGTCTTAAGTGTGTTTACGTATCCAATTTAATTTTTGCTGTGCATCCCTCCGCTTGAAGACGGAACGGTTATTTCTTGTTTCCTAGTAAAGAGACTGAATTTCTAAAAGATCGACAATCAGTTCAAAGTAAATGTACCACATAAATTCCGCTCGAATATCGGAAGTTTTATTTACACGGATAAATATCACTAAGGCACAACGCCCTTACTACCAAACAATCTATAGAACACCTAGTTGACTTTAGTTATGAGAGACGAAAAGCTGAGAACAACAATCAATATTATGTGTCAGCCACTCTGCGTTCTATTTGAGTTAGCAAATTTCTGTGTTAATTTTATTTACATACGTCTATATGTGATCTACTTCTTTACGTTCCCTATACAAAATTTTTAAATAATTCAAAATGTTATTATCCCGAAGTATTTCTGTTACAGTGTATTGTCGCGAATGTTATACGTACGTCCAGGAAATAAATTTGTACCCTACGCTGTAGCCTTAACAAGCGCAAGATGTCTCTGTGTGCAAGTCCTCTGTTCAATACCTTACGCAGTTCGTTTCCCAAATAACCGTATCCCAGTCTAAATTACAAACAATTATGCAGACACTGATACACAAGCCCCGTTTCGGACAATCGTTATAATTAAATTTATTTCTTTCTTTCTATACGATAATAACTGCATAAGCAACAACCAAATTTCTCCATTAGTCAACGACCTCTATAATTACTGAAACACACTGAGTGCCTAGCTGATGCCTGGGTGTGGCGTTAAGACGGCGTCACGGTGTCTGATGGCGTCTCTTTCCCCCACCACCCGTGTCCCATGGCATATAAAACAGCCGCCACGACCCCCCCTTCCTCCCCCACAGCTACACGTGAACAAATACAAACAAAGCGGTTTCGCCCCTAACAAGTACAGAATGTTTTGCGGCTAAATCTGTTAGCCGGCTGCCTTGTTCAGGAACCTGAACGCTGTAAAGTGGATAAGTTGTGTTGGACTCCTTTCGCTTCTGCTAATTTTATTAGTGGTGCTTCTCAATACTTCACTGTTCAGTTATTACCACATCGTCCCACTTCACAAACTCTTCTTCTTATTCCTTCGCTGGTGTACAGTCAGTTGTAAAATTAATTAAAATATTCTCCTCCCTTACAATGGAGCGAAGCAAATATTCCCTCTGACGTTACAACTGAATAGGCATTGAATAACAAACACTCCTCTTGTCTAAAGATTTTTCAACGCTTTGTAACCTTTACAGTTCCAAGGTCGCCATTCCTTATAGTTCAATGTGTTTGATAATACAGACTGTTCCGTAATTTTGTAACCTCTTTTCAGCTTCCACAACGTGTCCTTCAGAAGCTGAATGTTGACATCGGAAGTTACTTTATGCACACACAGCTAATTCCTAATAAACGTTCTACGACAGACTTAATGTAGCAAGAAAAAATTTCAATTCTGACGTTATTATACCTTGTGACACGTCTTGGAGCACTGATATCCGACGGCCACAATAACGTTTTGTAGAAACTCCATCCTAGGATAAACACTTGTCCTTTAAACAGTGAAATAACTAATAAGAGAAATAAAAACTGGCATCACAATTTCCCCTGCTAATCTCCAGAATTTTTTTTTGTATAAATCCAGAATCGTTTATCCTAGAAGACAGCAACGCGAATTCGTAACTTGAGATGTATTTTATACTCACGTAGATTCTTAGAAACTCTCTTATCAAGTGTCCCCGTGGCAAAGACCTTACAACTGAATACTACTAGATGTCTCTCAATATGACAGCAGAACTGTTAACAACGTTGTGACAGCGAAATGGCACTCGATAAATACATCCAGCCTTTCTCACAGGGCAGTATAACAAATCTGAGCACTGCACACGGAGACAAAGCACAAATGCACGCTACGCCTGTTTCAACTCCTGATCGGACACGAAATCCAGTTTGATCAAAAACGAAAAGCAACAGACAGGAGTTGAACCTGCCCCACGCCGCGTTCCGGGTTCACTGCACACGTAACTACCTTGTCCATAGACGCACAGTTTCTTTAAACGAATCGTCCCATCATGCTATGGGGGTAGGGAAATAGTCTCTTTTCCCCAAGGGTCTGGGGTATGGTGTCAGATTAACTACTTGCGACGTAACTGGGTCGAGAAGATGTTGTTTACTACTGATAGTAGCGTTATGGTGTTAACTGCACTCGCGTCGTGACGGTAACGCTGGTCGGACACACAATTCAGACCACCACTGGCTCAGGATCACGTCGTTGCTCCAAACTCTTATGGCTCAGAATGGGGAAGTGGTCTCTCAGTCTTCGTCAACCTTTCCACTGCTGCGAGCAAGCTACCGCAGCCGACTTGCTGGGCGCATACAGGTCGTTTCTATAAGCATCCTCACACTGTCCCGTTTGTACCGATACACGCATGCGCCACCTCCCACCCCGGCGCTTGTGGGTGAGTGCGTCTCTGGACGCGAGGATGCTGGCGTCCCTGGCTGTATTAGAAATAATAGCCAGCCGTCGTTTTGAAGGCCAACGCCGAAATGAAGTATAAAGTTTATCGAAATAGCATCTAAAAAATATTTTAGTTAAGTAACGAATTAATTAACCGAGTGGATTGCTTCCTTAAAAGATAACAAACAGGTCCTCGGCTAGACAATAAATTCACATCACAACATGGAACGCGAAATTTCACTGTCCTCATCAGAACCATCCGCAAATAACCCCAATCCTACGCAGGTTTTGTGTCATTCCCTTGACAAAGTCTGAATGAAATGGAGATTAAGGCTGCAACAGTTCATGAACACCACACCGTTGACGACCATTATGTCACTAAACTTTCTAATACCCTATAATCAAAAGTACCAAAATGGTGGCGTTGAAACCTTTTAGGTTGCAGCAACAAAATGGGTACTTATTGCACTGTTACTCAATTATTACACCAACCACTGCACATATATAAAATTTATAAAATTTACACACTAAAACATTAAAAACGCTTCGACATGTTTCGGTTCTAAGACCATCATCAGGGAGCTACATATTCCTTGTTAAAGTCACACTAGACATAGTCACAGACTAATTTCGTTGTACAAGTTGTGTGTTGTGGCAGCATATATATAGCTCCCTGATGATGGTCTTAGGACCGAAACATGTCGGAGCGTTTTCAATGTTCTAATGTGTAAATTTATATAAGTGCATTAGTTGGTGTATTAATTGAGTAAACTCGACAACATGCACGGTGTAACAATGAAAATTAAAAAAAACCCATCCTATTCATTTAAGATCCATTTTAATCGCATCCTTCCACCTATGTCTAGTCCGTCGTAGTGGCCTCGTTTCTTTAGGTTCTCCAACCAAAACACTGTGAGCATTTATCTTCCTGTCCCATGCATGCCACATTCCATGTCCATCTCACCTTCCATTTGTGATAGTCCTAATGGCTTTTGGCAAAAAATACAAATCGTAATGTTTTTTTTATTACACAGTTGTTATAAGGACTCTCTATACCTTCTATCTTTTGGGTCCAAATATTTCCCACAGCACCCCATTCTTTAACGTCCTCAGTATGAACAGTATGCACCGGGCATCGAAAAACCTTCATATCTCGGCTCCATAGCAAATGGAAGAAAAATATGTTATTACAAGAGGTGTGAATATAAAATGTTTATGTAAATTCTGAAACAGTGTTTGTGTCACAATTTTTATAATAATTGCTGAATTATACTACATGTACATAATTCACCATTTACAGCTTACAAGTTGCATAGCACGTTGTTTGTGTCCTCAAGTACTGTAACCCCACGAAGGCGGCTGCGATTCGTGGCCGAAACATGTTACAGCATCAGTACTAAGTAATGTGCAGTTTGGTTTAAACAAATGTCTATGTGTAAGACAGTTATTCTTATAATAAAACCAACTAGATGCACTAATTCCTCAAATTTATTTTTGGAATAAAACTCTACATGTTTCGGACAGTTTCTCCGTCCATCATCAGGAGTTTCTCACTGTACACACACTACAGGTTTGCTGACAGCTTGCGAGCAGGATCAGGACGGAACTGATCCTCCTCGCAAGCTGTCAGCAAAACCTGTATGACATATCCCATTGCTGTGTGTACAGTGAAAAACTCCCGATGATGGACAGAGAAACATGTAGAGTTTTATTCCAAAAATAAATTTGAGGAATTAGTGCATCTATTTGGTTTTATTATAATAATTTATCACGATGCACGGTCATCTGAACGTCAAATTTGTAAGATAGTTGTTTGTAAATGTACAATATTCAAACTCTCAGCCTATGTTCTTCACCGAGTCTGACGGACGTTGCACACACTTCAATGTATCCATTGAAACTCAAGATACCGCCGTACCATAGACCATCCAAGTGATGCTGGTGGATGCAGCTATTTTGTTCTAAGAATCATACGGAATTCAAAATCCTGCATTGTGGTCATTATAACAAGTATGCGTTAATACCAGATGCTCTGAAATTTTTACATAGTCGGTAGTAGACGAATGAACGAGTATGCAGCACCGGCGAAATGGCGCTGACGGAGGAAAAACAAAGAAAATAGTGAAAGGCCTGTCCAGGTGTTATTACATGTAGTGACTACTGTGCGTTTACATGTAATAACCACTGTGCTTTGAAGGGGTATAAAGGAAGGCTGGAAAAAATCATTAATGACCTAATTTAATTGGCTTTGAATGTTAAAACATAATTGTTTAAGTCAGTTTCTATCTGACCACTCCACTTGGGTAACCACAATCGAACCCCACTTTATACCTTGTATCGAAAACTGTGTTTTTAACGTAAATTCTTGTGTTATTCAAACAATATGACATTAAAACTGGCCATCATTCTTCCAAACGCAATACTTGACACTTTGGCATAAGTATTAAAATAAATGTCTCAACTTACAAGTCGCATACGAGCACCAACAAAAGAACAACTCAGTAAAAACATCATTATTTTGGCCAGCCACATGGACACGCAGACGCACACCGAGTAATCTTCAGGCTGAAAATCAGTACTAACTTATTGGAGCAGTGTCGTTCTTTACAAGTTAACAGTCGTCCACCAAATAAAAAAAATCCATCTCTTCTAAGAAACAGGAATGTATAATACCGTACTCACAAAAGCCTACTACGGATTTGGAGGTGAGTCATACCCGTTGTGTTATTATAATTAACTAAATGAAAATTATGTATAAGCACATATGGTCAGAGCACAACTATACTGTCATATAAAGTAGTACATAGGTTATACATCTACATGTTTTGGCCCTGGGTATTGGGGATCTTCAGATTGTTCACAATTTATTGATCAGCTACACAACATGCGTAAGGTTTTACTCTGGGGGAGACGAGATCTCGTCCCCCCTCCCAGAGTAAAACCCTACGCATATTGTATAGCTGATCAATAAGTTGCGAACAACCTGAAGATGACCAATACCCTGGGCCGAAACATGTAGATGCATAACCTATGTACTACTTTATATGACAATATAGTTGTGCTCTGACAATATGCGCATATATATAATTTCCACATAGCTTGCAACGGATCTTGCCAACAGTCAAGTTAAATCATGAAAACTAGTACGAAACACAGGAAAATACTATTCGTTGCAGGAAACTAGCAGACACAAAAAACACGGCAAGTAAAATGAAAATTAACAGCAAAACAAAGGTGCAAATGTAAATAACAAATACGGAACAAATTTTATCAACCACAAGATGGTATTACTTTCACTTACTCGCTTTACATTTTCTCTTTTGATTTCATGGTTAATTTCTGTTTCAGCGCAGTGACTTTTTTTGTACCTCACGTAGCAAATTACAATGGGATCAGTTTTATTTGGAATGGAACGTAGCAACGTGAATAAGCCACGAACACATCTATTGCGATACTGGTAACCGAACACAAAAAACAGGTTCGAATCAACCTGGATATGGGGAGGTTACGTATATGTCTCACATTCAAATATTTCTGTGTTTCAAACTGCATACAGGATGTATCTTTCAGGTTATGCTGATTCAAGTTCTAAGGGTGACATTATTGGCTATGCCCGTAACATATCTTTGTCGCTCTAGTTTGGCGTTATGCGATTGATTTATAATCTCATGCACTCGGTAAGTACAATGACAAGTTGTTAACAGCCATAGAAAGATACGGTAGTGTTGTCCGTGTACAGTTCCAAGCACCACATACTGAAGTGTATGGGAGACTGGAGGCATAGCTCCACGAATTCTTAATCTTGGGACTAGTTAAAAGTGGAAGACTTGCTTCACACTCCTGCACTTTTCCCCGAAGAAATAAAACCGATACGCTCTGAAGAGGAAGAAGGGTTATCAATCAGCTCTTTATTATTTGGTGGTACCATTAAATCAGTGAATGGTAGTATCAAGTTTGTGGAAATTATTGTACCATGATTTAGTCTGGTAACATAATTCAGTGTTGTAAAAACCCAGACAGTCAAAGCACATCACTTTCCTAAAGGAATATTATTCAAATACCTCACTCTGTCTAAATCTTCAAGTCTGATGTTATCACTCTGAAGAACAATTCACTCTGTAAACGTTTTCAAATACGATGATATCTCTCTGAGGACAAATTAATTTTGTCAGATTTCTCAAATCAGTTGCTACTGCTCTGAAGACAGATTCATGGGGTATTAATTCTAAAATCTGACGCTACCTCTCTGAGGAAAAAATCATTTTGTCAGATTTCTCAAATCTCATGACTTTTCTCTACAAATATTTTCATTTTGGAAAAGTCTCAAACATTAGGCTATATTTCTCAAGAAAAATTCCTTTCTTTTTAAATTCTAAAATCTGGTGCTATCTCTCTGGGGAAAAACTCGTCTCGTAAAATTTCTCAAACCTGATGCTATTTCTCTGAAGATATATTCATTTCGTACAAAGTCTTACACCTGATGCTTTATTTCTGAAGTAAAAATCTTTTTGTAAAAATTCTCAAATCTGATGCTATCTGTCTGAAGAACAATTTTTTTAATTCTAAAATTTGATGCCAGTTCTCTGACCATATATTCATTTAGTAAAAAGCCTCAAACCTGATGCTATTTTTCTGAGGATAAAATCATTTTGTAAAATTTCTCGAATCTGTTGTTATTTATCTAAAGATATACTCATTTTGTAAACATTCTCAAATCTCATGCTAACTCTCTAAAGAAAAATTCATTGATTCTAAAATCTGATGTCACTTCTCTGAAGATACATTCATGTTGTACAAGTTCCCAAATCCGATGCTATCTCTCTGAAGAAAAATTTATTAGTCCCAAAGCCTGATGCTATTTCTCTAAAGATATATTCATTTTGTAAAAGTCTCAAACATGACGCTATATTTATGAAGAAACATTCCTTTTGTAAACATTCTTAACTCTGATGCTAAAACCCTGAAGAAATATTTATTAATTCCAAAAACTAATGCTATTTCTCTGAAGAAAAATTCATTTTCCACTTTTCATTATTCAACACAAAGTCCACCATCAGGTATAAAGCAGCCTGAATTTCATCTAAATAACCTCAAATATTCATGCTCTACCTCACAGAAAACACAATGCATCTATATCAGAAAATCTCTAAGGAAAAAACTCTGTTTATTCTCTGGAGGGTAAAAATTGCAAAAATACAATATATGAATAAACATAAATATTTCTATAACGTCAATGCAAGTGGTAACTATAGCAGCCACTTCTCTTTAAAGCATTACGGTCCTACTAGAAATGCTGTTATTAAAATATAGAGAAATAAAACCTAGAACTTCCAAATAAATGTAAAATTTATGCCCGTTTCTGTTGAGGATGCACCACAATATCATATGCGACACAACTTACCAAACAGATGTTCACGTTTACTGAAACGTCTAAGACAGTAAACTGTAAAGTAACATAATAAGATTGCGAAAACTGTCATGCAGATTATGGAACAATATACATTACAATGTGACATGAGTTTAACAATGATTTTTTGAGATTTGGTAGCCTAAACTATAAAATGAGATTCACTGACAAGTTACATGAATTAGATTAATCAGAATATTTTATATTAGATCTAAATAACGAATCTCATAGAGCACTGTAATTGATAAGCTGAGAGTTACTCAGCTGATCACAATATTTCCATAATTTTTTACGATCTTAATTTTCATTACCTTGCCCACATGATCCCGCATTGCTCAAGCTTAAAACACTCTCCACACCCCTTCACTAATCTAACATTAATTTAACAATATTAACCCATTTACTACTAGCACTTAAGATGCCTGTTAACTTCACACCTCCTGACTGCGTGCTACATGTCCCGATCATCTCATTATCGGTGACTTTACACATCTCATAATAAGTTAGGCCTAGTTTCTGTAAGCCTCATACCCAGTGATAGGAAAGGGCAAATCTAAAACACATATTAAAGAAAATGGATGGTTATGGACTGGATTAATTTGAATCAGGATACAGATCAATGGTGGGATCTTGTGCATATGGTAATGGACTTTCGGATTCCATAAAATGCAGGGAATATTTTGCCTAGTCGAGGAACTATTAGTTTCTCTGTGACCCTACTCCAAGCAGTTAGTTAAGCAATGACAAATATACATGATCACCACAGTGTATAGTTGCTGCTGCTCTGAACTTAATTTTGAATTAGTTTACATGCTTGGTAATCTTTCTTATGACTCAAATGTGTTAGTATTGAAAATCATGCAAGAGAATTTGTAAAGCTTCTGTCTTGCCTTATCGGTGCGTGGGTGAAAATATGAAGTTCTTTCAACAAGGTCACAGACTCCCTTCGATGACTAATGTGATACATGGGAAGTTTATTGTCAAGCACACATGAGGAAAATTCACTACCAAAAGCGCAGCACTTCAATTCATAACTTACGAAAAGACGCCGATATGGTAGGTTATACACTCACTACGACTCGAATGTAGAACGCAACACACATCACTGATATGGCACTTAAATACACGGCACAAAGCACTCTACCCGCATTTACTCAGCGACATTGAACATTTAACACTAGCTCATGTGAACACAACAACTCAAAACACAAATAAATCCACCCATATTTCTCACTTAATGCGCAATTACAAACACAAACACAAGCGACCTTAACCTTATCTTCGTGTGGAACAACAGCGCGGGGGAATTAGGAGGTACAATTGGGCATGTGGAGGGGATAACGCGGCCGGTAGTTAGCGTCTCTGTGACAAGCGATAAGCAGAGTTTCGCTGACCATGCTCAGAAACTCGACCTGCAGGGCATTTCAAACTGGTTGTGACATCACCATCCAGTGATGTGGTCACGCATTATGAACCTGTCACATGTTTTCGTGTACATGTTAAAGTGCGAAACATGGAGCGCTATTCTTTTCTTAGGGGTGATTGTTTCGATTCGTGCCATTACGAATTATACAATCTAAATGAACTTCTGGGCCATTTTTCGCATCAATAATTGAGGCCATGATATTCATGTAATCAGTGTGCAGAAATGTGACTGAGGGAGGAACGTAGACCTGGGGTGTTAGAGAATAGGGTTTTGAGAAGGATACTTCAGCCTAAGAGGGACGAGGTACAGGGGAGGTGAGAAGACTACAGGGTAAAGAGCTTAATGACCCGTACCCCACACCAAATATCATTCCGGTGATCAAATCAAGATGAATGTTATGGGCGGGGTACGTAGCCTGTATGGAGGAGAGAAGAGGTACATACAGGATTTTGGTGGGGAAACCTGAGGAAAATAGACCACTTGGAAGACCCAGGCTTAGATGGATAGATAATATTGAAATGGATCTTCAGAGAGTGAGCTGGGAGGGCATGGACTGGACTGGTCTGGCTCAGAATAGGGGCAGGTAGTGGGCTGTTGTGAAAGCGGTAATGAATCTTCGGGTTCCATAAAATGCGAGAAATTTCTTGCGTAGTTGACAGCCTGTTAGCCTCTCGGGAAAGACTCTGCTCCGTTGAGTTAGTTAGTTGTTTGGTTGGCTAGTTGGTTTTTAGTTAGTTGGTTGGTTAGTTGTTTAGTTAGTTGGTTTGTTATTTAGTTGGTTAGTTAGTTGGTTTGTTATTTAGTTGGTTAGTTAGTTGGTTGGTTAGTTAGATAGTTACTTCGTTAGTTAGTTAGTCAGTTGTTTGGTTGGTTAGTTAGTTAGTTAGTTGGTTGGTTGGTTAGTTAGTTAGTTAGTTAGTTAGTTAGTTAGTTAGTTAGTTAGTTAGTTAGTTAGTTAGTTAGTTAGTGTGCAACATAAAGGTGATGTAAAAAGTATTTTATAATTTAGCTTCCCCTCTCACAGTACGCGCTGACACTTTGCTACAAAGGCCAGCCAGCTCACATTTTTAGGGATACAGTGACTGTACTGAACATAATACTGAACACATGAACGTACAGTGCGAGCAAAGGCCATAGATTCCCATTGTTAAAGTAGGTGGCAAATAAAACGTAAACATTGATTTAAAGGGTTAGTAAAATAAACACTGATTGACGATTTTAAACAAGAGAAAGTTTAAAATATATTTATACTTGTATATTCATTTTAATTTGTATGTTACAATTCTTCAAGGGTTTCTGGTACTAGCTGCAGGCCCGAAAAGACTGTCGGATATAACTGAAGCTTTTCTAATTAATTAATTAATTAATCGTGGAGACAGACCGCAAGGACTTGAAATAAATCTTTAAATGTCAAACGCATGAAATTCTATGCCATATAACCAGTCTTTATGAAGCAATGAAATTTACACACTTGTTTCATGAAATAATAATATATAATAAAACTTCTGTATTTCTCACATATCATCCGAAACATATATTCTATACATTTTTTCAAGTTCCTGCACTCCTACACGCATAATCGTGACGTGGCTGCCACTGCAGACTACCGATTATCACAATGCTGGCAGCAAACTCTGGATGAAAGTGAGGAAGCGTGAATTTTCAGTGGCATTTCTTTGTGACATTCATAAAAATTGTCCGAAAATAAATGCAACCACGTGAATGGATAGACCGATGTATGTCAACATAGTTTTCGCTAGGCTTTTAAAATGCGATGATCGATTAAGTAGCTAACTCCAAGGAACAAAATACTTATTCACAAACTTGTAGTCGCTTAGCTAGTCAAGAAATTCACAGTTTTTCTCAAATACGTCAGTTAATAATTCACAACATCGCGTTACATTGTATACATGGTTACATGTTTTGTATGTTTTTGTTTAATTTTGTAAATTATGTATTTTTATTATTATGTTTATGAAATTTTATTGTTACGTTTACGTATTCTTATTGTTATGAATGTTCTGTTCTGTATATTGTTTTCATTGTGTTGTTCTATGTATTGTTTGTGTGTAAATGTGTACTGTACTACTGCCACCGGGTGTCAACCCAATTGCAGTTAACAAATATATCATATCATATCATATATCACAGGACTAAATCTTTAACCAGATCAGTCATTTCCATATCCTTATACAAACTTTATTCAACATTCATTTGAAATTTATTGTAATAATAATTTGTACGTCAGCACAATTGTTTTTATTACACAAGGTAATATGTAAGCTACATGTTTCGACTAATGAATAGTCATCTTCAGGCCTGAAGATGACTATTTATTGGTCGAAACATGTAGTCTACTTATTACCTTGTGTAATAAAAACAGTTGTGCTGACGTACAAATTAGCATTACAATACGTATCCAAGCACTTCGTGATATCTTCATTCAAATTCCTTTGAAAGTTGTCCAATCAAGTTTCTTTCTAGCCAACAGACTGCGGCAGGATTGTGTACATTCAGACATCAGAAGGATGTCAGCAATAACATGAAAGAACTTTTCTGACGTCACCCGAAAGATACATTAGCTCTTTCTTCCCCTGTAATTTGGATACTGGATGGGTGAACATTAACAACGCATATTGTTTCCATCATACAGCCGTCGCCTGACGCTGAAGCAAACGTGCGTAGGTTTTGTTCAATTGGGCAAAATTATCAAATTAAATCACGGAACATTGTGTTGTTTCTGTACGTCTCTGCCATATCGATATATCGGAAAGCCAAATTATTGAATTTATATAAAGCTGTATATTCAATTGTCGGACAGTGCAATTAAGAAATTATTTCAGGCACGTTTGGTTGCCGTCAGTTATCAGCCGTACGAAAATAGAATGTACTCAAACTGGAAAATAAATAAAATCATTATGTTTCACCTCCTGTGCTTTCCAAGTTACCACATACTTTACATTCACTAATTTGTTCTCGGATTACGATCTGTGTCTGTGACGGCCCACACTCTTCACAGATTAATTGTGTTGTTCTGTGTACTGTTTATGTGTAAATGTGTACTGTACTGCTGCCACCGGGTGGCAACCCATTTGCAGTTAACAAATATATCTATCATCTATCTATCTATCTATCTATCTACCTATCTCTCTATCTATCTATCCATCTATCTATCCATCCATCCATCCATCCATCCATCCATCCATCTATCTATCTATCTATCTATCTATCTATCCATCCATCTATCTATCTATCTATCTATCTATCCATCCATCCATCTATCTATCTATCCATCCATCCATCTATCTATCCATCCATCCATCCATCCATCCATCCATCCATCCATCCATCCATCCATCTATCCATCCATCCATCCATCCATCCATCTATCTATCTATCAATCTAGCTATCTTTAAAAAAACAAACTTTTCAGAAACCTGTTCTTTTTATATATATTACAGTAGACGGTCTCCGAATCTACTGTTTTTGACCCAATGTTCACGTATCTGATTGCTCGAGAATGTCTTCGAATCGAAAGACACAAAACATTCACATGTTTTCGAGTTTGTAGCAGGCATTTACGTCATGTGAAATCTCAGGCCGTCAAAGTTATATGCATTCAGATTGCGTTTTGTGGGATATGAAACCGTGGAGTTTAGTAAATCGTAACCAGTGGTTTGAGAAAACCCGCTACGCTGAAACTTAGGGCAGAAGATGGAACAATTAAAGGAAATCACAGGGAGTCACATCGCGTGTGATCTTAATATTAATATATATGACAATTTAGTAATTTTTATAATTCTTCCTCAGCTGAAGTGCATATTGAGAAACGGGATAATTATTCCAAATAATAAATCAAGTAGGCTCTATGAAGGAACTGGTCAGTTTACTTTGTAATCTATCCAATACAGTTCCACAAATTTTATCTAAAATTCTCTACCGAATAAGGCGTATGTTCACAGCCTCAAATGTAGAAATAGTAAGCATTCCAAAAATTTGTACCAGTCATTTTTATTATGTATAAACAGTGCGATCCATAAGTTTTAGGACTGATTTTTTTAATGACAGAACTAGAGCGATCTATCGGTCAACCCACAAACTAAGCACCATCAACAAACATCCGTTCACATACTGAGTTTCGTTTATCTTCGACAGTGTACGAGTTATAACTAGTTTTGTAAAGTCAGTTTTCTTTATACGTCACGGATAGCGGAAATTAACAGAGAGTTGTCATACCATTTTGTTTCAAAGACGTTCTATCTGCAACAGAAACACGAGTATTGGTGCAAAAGGCTTATGGGAATGAAGTTCTCAACCGATCAAACTTTTTATGTTTTATTCTCGATTTCGAAACGGAAGGGAGCGGATAGAAGATGACGATAGATTTGGCCGTCCAAAATCGAATCGAACTGAGATAAACATTGCTGCTGTTGTTGATTTGGTCAAAAATTACAGTCGAATCGCTTCAAGAATGATAGCAGAATTTTTTAACATCCCCAAGACTGTAGTTTTTCGGATTCTGAGAGAGTATTTGGGAAAGAGGAAGCTGTGTGCACGTTTTGTTCCACACTCTTTGACACCTGGACCAAGGGAAAATCGAGTCACTTCTTCCTAAGACATTATAGCGATGGCTGATGCAAACAAAAACTCTTTAAACAAAATTACTACGGGAGATGAGACCTGGTGTTTTACCTATGACTCCGACACAAATCGACAGAATTCTGAATGGGCTGGTGAGATATCCCCTCGGCCGAAGAAACTGAAATTCCAAAAGTCCCGCATCAAGACTTTGTTGATAATTCTTTTCGACTCTCAAAACGCAGTGCACAAAGAATTCTTACCAAAGGAAAAAAAAGCAAACGCAGAATTTTTATAAAGCAGTAACTGATAGCCTCCTGAAGCTCATTCAACTGGTTCGTCCAGCTGCATTCTGCTCTCGAGATTTTTTCTTGTTGCACGATAATGCGACCGCCCACAAAGCTGCTAGTGTTTGCCATTTTTTTACCCCAAAAAATGTTACAACACTTTATCACACACTCCCCCCCCCCCGTACTCTCCAGATTTATCTCCGCCAGACTATTTTCTATTCCCCAAGTTGCAAAATGAAGTTAAAAGGACTCCATTTTGCGGATGTTACTGAGATCTAAGAAGCCGTAAGTGATGAATTAAAGAAATTCCAAAAAAAGGAATTTTCAGCACATTTTCAGAAACTGAACGACCGCGCAAAATCTTGCATGTATGCCGATGGAGCTTATTTTTAATTAAAAAAAAGGTGTATGTCTTCCTCGTTTGTCCTCGATTTTTAAAAAAAAAAATCAGTCCTAAAACTTTAGGACCGCACTGTGTATTATGTAAATAACTCTAAAGATAAATATACCAGCAAAAAATAAGGGTTAAAAACTAACGAAATAGCAAGAGCAAGAAATGAATGTATATCCAGTGCATGACATTAGACATTCACTTAATTTTTTCCACCCCTTCGTATTATCTGCTACGTCTCTTTCCTGGTCTTACTTGCTTATTTTAATTACTAGGAAGCCTTTCCCCTTTAACTCCATATAATATAGCCACTCTAAGTAAATATTCAACATGTACACTCTTGTCGTATACTACCGTCTTACGACTGTTAGGTAAGACGGCATTTCATTTGAAAGGTGTAAACTTATACTTAATAACAGTAAAACATTAAGTTAAAATTATAAGAAAATACTTGTTGCTCGATAGAGAAATGTCGACATAACAGGAAGCCGGGATCATCAATGTCAAAAACATTTTTATAAAGCATTCAAGGCAATAAATGTCACCCAAAACCCCAACTGGCTGACGCAATTGTTGTACCCAGTGGACTCAAAATATTACTCTGATTCTTACATTGCACGTGACTGTTTCATGATTTTAATGCTTAGAATCTTCCAGAAGCTCTCAGTTCAATGCACTTTCACGTGAAAACCAACGCCCTAACTGGCCCTATAAAAAGCTAGCCGAGGCATATTCGGGGGATTTTAATCTACAGATTACCAGATCTACCAGAAACTCTGTCGCTCGCTACTGGAATCGACATTTCTCTAAGACTTATCAGTATACTTCAAGCATCTGTTCAGAACAACTGTAGCCATCACTTCTTCAATCAATAAATCAGGAATATCCACACATCACCCCGAGTTGCTGGGAATTTGAATTTTAATTCTTAAGTATTCCAACGCACTCAACGACTTCCTTCTCGGTCTACAATCTACAATCCCAACCCACCATCAGCTTGGGATACAACACTATTATTAAATATTCTTGAAGCCACATAACTTAAGACTGAAATGTTAATTACAATTATCGTAATTTCAGGGAATGGCATTCTTCAGGGTTATTACGCAGCGAGCAGTGGTAATTCCTTAGCGATATTTCGGGACAACATTTTTTTATTCTTGAACCCAGAGGACGGAACCGATAGGTTTTCCTGAAACGTCGGTAGGGAAATACCACTACTCGCTGTGTAATGACTCAGAATAGCGCAGTTTTCAGATACTTTCCCGTGGAAGGCTAAAATCAATTTGTTTCAGTTTTTTATATTTTTATTATCGAATGGTTACCAGATACGATATCAATTGATACGTTCATGAATGGAAGAAAAGTAGATAATACAGCGGAATTTTTCTATTAAAGATCATAGAACGTGACTTATTTCAACAACCTCATCGTGCCAAAAAATTCTTATCATGTTTGGAAGTCATCAAAGCAGGAATTGGAAATGCTTCCTCACAGAGAAATAAATTTACAGTACGGAATAAGAGCACTTTCCCTTTCCTGAATCGTTCTGTCACACTGTTTGATTCTGGTGTTTCTTTACGACTTGAATCAAGTACCAATCGGCCGTGAGACATCGGATTTCCCGGAATTCTAGACATTTTAATGTACAGAAAGCCCTTCATCTTAAGACACAACATGTAAACAAATTAATAATGACAGAATTGAATTAGATAACACTGAAATAAATGTCTGAAGATTAATTACTCGGACTAAGAGCTATAACAAAGCAAAACAGTATTTCGTGGGACCGTGATGTGACCCCTAAAACAAAGACTCATATTTATTTTGCAATAGTTAAAAGTACAATTACATATGCAGCAGAAACAAGGTGTTTAAAAACAAAGAAGTAGCAAAACTAAATTACACAGAAATGGACTTTTGGCGACGTTCGGCTCGAATCTCCAGGAAGGACAAAATTAGGAATAATATTATTAAACAAAAATTGAACGTAGAAAGGTCTCTTTTAGAGGATATTAAAACCAAGCAATTTCAATGTTATGGACATGTTTACAGAATGGAAGAGGGGAGATTACCAAAAGAAGTTATGAAATGGAGCCCACCAGGAAGAAGAAAACGAGGTAGACTTAAACTTACCTGAGCACAAGGGATTAGAGGACTGATGGGAGAAAAGGGATTAATGGAAGAAGATTGGAATGACAGAGGCAACTGGAGGAAGAAGATAATATCGCGTAATTGTCAAATTGGCGCAGGAAGATGTGGAAACATTGTACAGCCTGCTAAATAATAATAATAATAATAGTAAATTACTCGGGAAGTATTTGGTGTTAATTTATTTGGTGGTGAAATTTCAAGGGCTAATTTTTTGCGCCTTTCATCGTAGGATAAGAAGAACAAAATTTGTTGAGAAAACAATTTGTGATTGGGGTGTAGTTTCCCTTTTTGCGCCCATCTAAACCAACGTAGACTTATTCCAAACTGCACATTGATCTCAGTTTTCGGTGAAGGGAATATTCTACCACAAAGAAAGTAGCATAATGGACAACTATATCATTTGAAGTATCCATTAAGCTTCGCATCTTATACAGGGTGTTTCATAATGTACTCCGGGATTACAAATATTTATTATAGGAACACCCTAGGACACGTATTTACGAAACCTCTACAGATAAAAGGAACAACTCAAAAATTTACCGAAACTGGATGTCTGTGCAAGCAGAAATCAAGTGGTCGCCCATTAACTGCTGAAGATGGCGTTGAACGGGTTCGGGTCAGTTTCCTGCATAGTCCGAAGAAATCAACAGGAACTGCAGCTAAGGACCTATCGATATCGAAAACAACAGTTTGGAGGGTTCTGCGTAAGCGTTTGATGTGAATAACTCCATTAAGGTAGGTGCTTTGGTTTTCTTGTTGTAAATGTTTGTAATCACGGAGAACATTATGAAACGCCCTGTATATGAATCCCACATCTATTGCAGTGTTGACGATGGGCTCCACATAAGTGTACGAGCAGCCACACTGAACCAGTCCTCACCATTATTATTGTTCCTATTGCTGCAAGTGTTCTCTCTACTTGTTTTTCTCCGAAACTCACGTAACAGAGTCCTTCCTGAGAACCCAACAGACCCTCAGCAAGTCAAGAAATTCCCCACATTTTACAAAAAACGAAAGTTCGTTACCAGCATTCACAACAGTCAGCCAACCTCCCTTATTCTCAGCCAGATAAATCCAGTCCAGGTCTCCCCATCCCTCTTCTTAAAGGTCCATTTCGTCTACGCCTAGGTTGTCCCAACGGCCACTTTCTCTCAGGTCTCCAAACCAAGACCCTGTATGCAACTGTCCTCTTCGCCATACTTGCCACATGTCCAGCCCATTTAAATGTATTGATTCTACTAAGAGTTTATTTGAATCTTATGGTATAAATAGTGCATAATTTTATCCTCTTTCGGTTCTACATTAATCCGAGATAGATGTACTGCAGGAAAGTGTTTAATCTTGTTATTAGCACAGAACGAATAGGAAGCATATGCGTTAATTAAAAACACATAATGAAAATACGAAAACCTTCATCTTCATTACGAGATGACTTTCGTTGAATGACGTCAGAACTAGTCGGTCAGGGCACTTCGAAGCCGCATGGCAACGTAACAATATAATGTAATTTTTACGTGCTTGGTGTCAGGACCTCTGCTCCTGATCAAAGATATTCCAGGATTTTATTCTCATCCCAGGACGCCAGCTACGTCAGTGGATGTCCTTACTTAGTTTATAAATACAACGTGTCAGTCAATAACACAACACTTTATTTTATATACAATAAAAATAGTATATTGTCAGGGCGACATGTTTCGACCTTTATTGGGTCACCTTCAGGCCCGCTGGGAAAACAGATCCAAGAGCTATCTATATTTCAATGCATTGTGGGATCCCACAATTCTTACAGATTGTGTTATATGATGTGAAATACATAAGTTTATATGTATTGGTATCTGTGAGGCGGTCCGAGCATTGAAAGGTTAAAAATTATCTGAGGTGGTGGTTTATTAAAACCAACTGTGTGTAAAAGACTGTATTAAAACTTGGTTTACCTGAGTCCTTTCAAAATCAGATTTCTTGAAGATAGCCGGAATAGCTCATCCAGTACAGTGATAGTGTTCCTGGCTGGCTGGCTGACCAAAGATTTGAGAATATAGTCCCAACAAGTGCAGGAAAATTATTCTTCGCTAATGCGTATCAGTTTTTATTTGGGTTATAAAACGTAAAATCCTATGACTCGGGGCATTTCTGTGTTTCTCTTTGGACTTTCACCACGGAGATCCGGGTTTAATCCAAGGAAAATTCATTTGGAATATCTGGCCAAAAAAAAAGGGGGGGACTGGGTTTCTTTCCTATTACTCTGCCCCCCTCTCTTTGTTAGTATTATTCCATCACTGTCCAACACACATTCGTTCATCTACCACCGACGTCATATAAACTTCGTAATTGACAGCGTCGTTGAATAACAAATTTCGTCGACATAGTTCTGAGTAAGGAAAATCAGTCCCATAACAGGTCCGAGGTGCCCAGAGGGTTCCAGAAATTTAAGGTTCCCAGATTTCATGACAACGGCACAGGATGGTGGTAAGGTTGTCAGCCTTACGCACCGGCCGCATTTTACCCCCAGGAAATGCTCCTGGTACTCATTTCTGTTAGAGGCCGAGTCGACCCCAGGGCCATAGTGCGATCGGAAGGATTTTATGTCAATGATATATTTCAATGACACTATCTGGAATCAAACCAGCGACCTTCCGATTTGCAGCACAGCACCTTAACCACTGTGCTACTGCGGTCCCCACATAGTTCATAGAATCCAAACGAAAAATAAGAGAATGTACACTAAGCTGCAAGAAAGAAGATGAATTAAATGAATAAGTGATTAAATTAGAAGGGAAGTATGGCTGCGGGCTGTCGAAGGATAATATGGACATGAGTTTCAGACGTGACGGAAAGACAAAGGCAGATTAGGTGAAATATGTTGAAAGTGAGGGTGACGCAAATTGCCTGTTCAGCCATTGCAGAACAAGTTTGGTGTACTTAAGCAAACTTACGTTAAGGTAACTTCTCAATTAGTACTGAATATTCAACTAGCATATGCATTTGAAACTACCTCATACGGGTCTGTGTTAGTTAGCCATGCAGATAAAACAAAGAACAGTAAGAAAATGAACGAACGTCATTTGTACGAAAGGACAAAATTTACTGTAAATCCTACTGCGTTAATAACTGTAACGGTGTGTCACGTGATAGACACGTGTGTACATTTCGAAAGACGTAAGCGGGATGTTACTCCCAAAATTTCGCTAAATTCCTGTGGCTCTACAGGGCGTATGGCGTTGCGCTTCATAAGATGTTAATTTTAATAGTCGCGTTTATGGCAACTCAAATTATTGGGCTGTCAATACGAAGAAGCAGAACGGTCCTTTTGACACCATATGGGTGAATCGCGGCTGCAGCCTGAAATCCTGCAAATATCAATACATGTGAATCTGATGTTTATTGGACCGTGCATCATTGTGGTAACTGAAGAATAAAAAACCAACTAGATGCCACTTATTACTTTACTGTACTTCTTATTGGCTCAACATGCTTCGGGCATTACTATGCCCATCATCAGGAGCTCGCGACTATGTTGTTGATTACCACATTGGACGTCTCGTTCTTGGTTTGCTGTAGGTTGGAGGTTAGGTGCAGTTAGGCTGGAGTAGTGTCCGGGCTGTAGGCTAAAGTAGTGTTTCATTACCCTGGGTAATTTATTTCGAGGCATTTTATTTACATGTTGTATCCAGCTTCTCTTGTATTCCAGTAATTTGTACAAAATTGGTGTTATTTTTAACTTTCAGTATTCATTCATACAGAATTCATTCATCACATAATCTTAGCAATTAAATGGGCCGTCAATTAATAAAAGTGATGAAAAATAAAATAATTCGGTTCCTTATAATAAGCGTTACATATGCTGCGAAGTTGCATACAGAGGTGGGGGAAAAGTCATAAAATTAGTTATATAGATCTAAAATTCAACGAGATCTCGTTGAGTTTTAGAATTTTGAATTTCTGGGCCATCATCAGGTCACAAAAGTAAATTGAGGAAGCTATACAGTGTAAGTCATAAAATAAGTTATATAGATCTAAAATTCAACGAGATCTCGTTGAATTTTAGATCTATATAACTAATTTTATGACTTGTATTGTATAGCTTCCTCAATTTACGTTTGTGACCTGATGAAGGCCCAGAAATAAAGGCCAAAACATGTGGTCAACTTAACTGATATAAAAATACAAAAATACTAGTTGTATTTTGACTTACTAAAACTTAGTCCTCATTTGTACAAAACCAAACACAACGGGGATGACACACCTAAAGATAAAAATCTTCATTAATAAAAACAAACAGTTGGTGAAGTTTAGAAAAGTAAGAATTGATTACTTTAAAAATGACGGGTAACGTATAAATGTAGAAATTACTTTAATTTTAAATCTGTGGTTACTGAAGCGACCATTGTGTTTGGCAGTTTAACCCTTATCCTGCTAACGTGGAGAATATGGTGAGCTCCTAATAATGCCAGCAGATGGCAGATGGGATTTAACTCGGCGTTTAAAGGGTTAATGCGGCCATTTTGAAACGCCATGTTTACTGGACTTGATGCACTTCCTTCATATCAGCATTCAGCAGTACACAGTAAATATACATCACGTGACACAACACAATAGATACCTATCAACTTTTCCTTTCAGACTCGAGGAATGCTGGTGATACAATTTTGCCATCAGGTAGGTCTATTTGTTGACACAGCGTCTACTTCATACTTCAAATTCTTTCTTGAATATAGCAGTTAATTTATTTTCTACGTTCTAAAGTCAGTAACAGAAATGTTGATACATTGTTCGGAGTAAATGGATACCAGACAGTAACAGTGATTGGCAAAAGACGGCCCGTAAGCTGCACGCGGCTTGTAGCAAAATTTTATGTCAGCTTAGAGAGAAGAATTACTAAATGTGTATTATATAAAACCCTAATAACACCGATACTTAGACATGGAAGTGAATGTTGTACCCCTCTGAGGGAAGGATGGAAATATGCTCAGAATCTTTTAAATAAGATTGTTAGGAATGATTTACAGGACAATTAATGACAATGACATATTAAGTACAAGATACAATAATGAGTTCTAGACAAAATTAAGGTCATAAAAAATGGAAACATTTAGGTGGCTGGGACAACTGTCTAGAATGCAGGAACTGGATCCTTGCTGAAAGCTTACCCTTCTTAAACCAGAAGGCAATCGATGTGCAGGATAACATAACTTGAGGTTACTTGAGTCGGTTGAGGAAGACCTAAAGAAATGTACTGGTGACGTAAGTAGCAGAACCGAGAACAGTGGAGGGCAATTTTTGAAGAGGCTAAGGTTCACCAGGGCCTGTAATGCCAGAAGAAGGAGGAGGAGGAGGAGGAGGAGGAGAAGAAAACCAAGAATTCTTTCCATTTCGTTTAAATTAATTGTACTTTGATGCAATCCGCAAGACGCATTACAACATCTCTCATAATCTACCTTTTAGCACGCTAAGAACAGCAGATAAGAGTTAGATCAAATCAAGATAACGATGGGGGAGACACATAGCACGTATGAGAGAGATCGGAAAGACGTACTTAATATTATGAGATCTGTAGTTCTGTAGACCGTGAATGAGACAGGAAGACCCACTGAAGCGTTGACATTTATATACCTAACCAAACGGCGTTACGTTTGAGAACACTGTTAATTCAAAGTCGAATAATAATGAAAGGAAGGGTACACGCGGAGAAGTAATTGGTTGAGGCACTGCGCAACAAGCCGGAAGGTCCCACTATAGCCATTGGGTTGACTTAACTTGTAACAAATATGAGTACCAGGAATATTTCCTGGTGGTAAATGCGGCCGGTGTGTAGGGCAGACAACCTTACCGCATTCATGTTCTGATTGTCTTGAGATATAGAAAACATTTAAAGGTAAAGGTAAAGCAGTCCCATTACATGCCTGGACAGGCTCTGAGGTTTCCAGGAGTTTGAGGATCCCAGATTTCATGACAAACGGCACATGAAGATGGTAATGTTGTCAGCCGTAAGCACCGGTTGCCTTTACCACCAGGAGAAATTCCTGGTACTCATTTCTCTTAGAGGTTGAGTTAACCCGAAGGCCATAGTGCGGCCGGAAGGATTATGTCAATGAAAATTTCCAATGACACCATCGCGAATGGAACTCGCGACCCTCCGGCTTGTAGCGCAGGGCCTGAACCAACTGCGCCACCTCCTGCCCAATAGAAGCCATACGCTACTGTAAATTTCAGGACCTGTCCAGGCCTGTAAAGGGATGGAAAAACAATAGCAGCTGCGCTGATCATATTACCCAACTTCTCCTGCAACTGGTTTCTATACAGAAGTTTTACAAATATTGCAATGATGGAGCAATTTTTTTTTGTTATTCATTCATATAGCCATAAATCATGTTACAGCAATACGTCACTGATATATCAATTTGTCCTTGTAAATAACCAACTTGACGCACAATTTTTCATGTATATTTATTCCTATTCTCTCCATGTTTCGGACAGCCATGTGCTCATCATCATATGGCTGCCCGAAACATGTAGAGAACAGAAATAAACATACATGAAAAATTGTGCGTCAAATTTGTTATTTATCGTACAAGGACCATACCGGTATGCAGGTCAACAAAACATAAAATTCTATCAATTTGTCTTCATTTATTTAAATAATTGTAAATCTAATTATAAAAACACACTACCGATCTATCAAATATTCTGTTTTTTATACCATAAATGTTATTTCGAATAAACTATTTCAGAAATAGTATAAACGGTCCGAGTGTACTGAAGTTTCATTTATGTACTTGTTGAATTATGGCGCTCTCTGTAGCTCTGAGCGGATTATACAGACACAAAGCTCCATCTGACAGCTTCATCACCCTTTATCGAACTGTTTCGCGTGACGTCAGACAGCGGAATGATCCTAACCTTTTTAAACTGAAGTTATGGTTAAAGCATTTCAGTATCAATTTACAAAATAATGTTTTAATATTTATATCTATGAAATAAGACCGGATAAATATGAAGATATGATATGAGAGACAAATAATACACACAAATTTTGATATGGAAATCTCCTGGAAAAATTTCGATTGCAATAATATAGAATAACACAGTTAATTTAATGTACAACAGACGTAAAAAAATCTATCTAGTTCAGTAACACGTCTAGAGAATTATTTCCAGTACTGGCACTTTTACTGCGCATTAGTTAAAGTAATTTTGTATCTACTACAGAAATGCAGGGGGGGGAAACTGCAGATTTTCTTTCTTGATTCTCCCCAGAGAATGACGCAGTAGGAGAAAATATAAAATACGTGCCTTTCTCGGTGGCTCTGCTGCGCTTGAATTTTCATAACACAAAACAGATGCAGAGGGATAAAGTGCCCCATTATGGCATCAGGAACCTGAGATACTCGGAGAGAGATTCTGAGGAAATCTTGAACTCTACAATCGTGAAACACGGGAATTAGTTTCCTTCTTTTTGCGAATTTGACATTCAGAGGACTGTGTGTCTTGATATACTCTTATTATAAAAGTCAGAGAGGCGCTCTATTTCTGAAATTTATTTTGGTAAATAACTCTACATGTTTCGGACAGACTTACTGTCCATCATCAGGAGTTTCAACGCTGTATACACAGTAACAGGTATTTGTCATGCTAGTTGTGTTGACTGTCTGCTAGCGAGTTCCATCCTGACCTCGCTAGCAGACAGTAAACATAACTCCTGATGATGGACAGTAAATCTGTCCGAAACATGTAGTTATTTACCCAAAAAAGTTGAGAAATAGAGCGCCTCTCTGGCTTTTATAATAAGAATATTCTTTTTACGGTTTATGTAGTGTATTCGTCTTTTCTTTCTCTTTAAGTCATTGAAACGTTGCATTCAATTAGAACCCCCCCCCCTTATGTACAAACATTATTCCAAAAGTTTATGTCAATTGTTTTAATATATCTTCGGTTACAAAGTAACTTGAATTTCTTTGATATCCACGCTGGAATATAAAATCTACACCTTAAACTTTCCAACATTATTGTGCTAATCCCAGGTACAGCATTACAAAAACCTCCGATTTTGCAAAGTACTTACACCATGAAAACATTAAAAAAAACCCACAGAAAATAAAATACATTTTTCTTGTTCCTAGTAAGTTTCGTATCAAAATTAAGAAACGTTTTTATATAACGTCTAATTTTAAAATAATTATCATGTAATAACAACTTCATTTTCTACTTTACACACTTCGAGTTCTTATTTTGTCTTAGAGTAACCTCAGGCTGTTTTGATATTATGTGTATTGTAATGACTGTGGATGGGAAAAAGGCCCTGAAAATCTAGCGATTAAGGTAGGTAGTGTAAATGTCCATTGCGACTGAAATATTTCGTATTTAAAAAAAAATCTTTTCGGTTTAAATATTTGGTTTCTGGGCAATAAATATGAAAATAAATTCTTTTGGAAATGGTATGCAGTCAAACACAACTATATCACTTAAGGTGTATTTAATGGCTATACTGGACAACTACGTATTTCGGCCTATACTGGCCATTTTCAGGTTGATGACCAGTATAGGCCGAAACATGTAGTTGTCCAGTATAGCCATTAAATACACCTTAAGTGATATAGTTATGTTTGACTCTATACCATTTCCAAATTTCACACACACAATGGGGATGACACACTTCCTAGATACAAAATAAATTGTCCTTTGGGATTTTAAATCTTACATTTAGAAAGGAAATTGCAAAGTAACAAATTATCCTCCGAAACCACACATTATAAAATTAAAAAAGACTGGAATCTACATAACTCTTAAGATGAATGAAGGTAATATTTTATTGCAATATTTCTTTTCTAATGCAATTTTGGGGAACGTGCCTGAAAACACATAAATCTAAAGACTTGTGTGATTGGATCGGTGTTATTAAAATTGAAGATATTAAAATTTATGTCACAAAACCGAAACCCTTTGAGATCATACTACTACAGACCACAAGGAAGAAGAACAATTGGAAGACCGAAGAAACGTTGGAGAGAGAACTTTTATCTTTGGAGTCGGAACGGATCAAAGGGTGCAATCCTTGGTGTTTATGATGATGATGATGATGATGAAAATTTATTTTTGCGGAAACTTCTGAAAAGCGCAATTTTAGTTACTTGATTTTAATAACTTTGAAAAAATAACACTGCGACTGGGCGTAATACTTGTGTCTGATAACTATTATTTTTTTAATATTTTGTTTATATTGTATCAAAATGTCACGGACATTTTACATGTATTCATTAAGCGTGGGCTTTACAATCAGGGAATTCCCAAGTATCCTTAACCCATTACTGCTACATTTTTCCAACATTTGCATAGCTTCCAAAATAATTTTGTTTAGCAATGCCCCTAAATCATTCCCATTTTTCTTTTTTACAGCCTCCGTCTCACTATAAAAAAATTTTACTATCTCTCCACCTTACATTCTTTGAGAACGTAAAAATTCAAACGTTCAAAAGGCACTCCGGGAAAGCATTTAATATCGTGTCAATGCATTAACCAAGGAATATTTAAGATAAAAATTCAGTCATAACACAGAGATTAATTTCCTTTTTTATCCTTATAAAAGAAGAAGGCGTATTGTAAAGGGTATTACAATCGACTGATGAAGTTTTTTTGTTTCTAAGACGGAGGAGATACAGAAATCTAAACAAGTTATTTAATGAGAAACTGTTTCAGTAATAATTTTCCTTCCACTATCATTGCTAAAAAGCGACTGCTCTAACAATGATATCGGCGAAGCTTATAATACGTCCAGAATTACAAGACACGCCACACAAGTTTTTCGTCATAACTATTTAAATCAAAAGGACCACTCAGAATATATAAAAATATTTGTAAAGAAAATATTAGTGTGTGGATTTGGTAAGAATGTGGGCCGTGTAGCTCAGTCAGTATAGCGACTGACTACAGGCTGGACGGTCCGGGATCGAATTCCGGTGGGGACGCGATTTTCCGCCCTTCCAGTCCTGCCCTGGGGGCTACCAAGCCTCCTGTAAAATGAGTACTGGGTCTTTCCTGAGGGTAAAGTGCGGCCAGAGCTTGCTGGCGACCACTCACCCCCTTCTAGTGCCGCGGTCATGGAAGAGTAGAGCAATACTTCTGCCCACCCTCTGGGCCACACCGTGCCTGTAACGGGATCACTTTACCTTTTATTTGGTAAGAATAAAATACGAGTGAATGAACTGGTTTGAACTGGCTTGACATAGAATATATTATTTTTGTTCATTTAAATAAGATAATGAACGTGTTGATTCCACAAGGAACATATTGAAAGCTGAAAGCTTTTGTCCTGCAATTAATTGTAAATTACCATAAAAGCAATTAAAGTACACTCAAGATTAAAAGTTAATGCAATGAATCGAGATACTGTAAACCATGAAATCAAATGTTGATTCGCTTCTGGAATTACTACATTTCGATTCTCAGTTGCAAACAGACTCAGTTTTGTGTAATTTTCCTCTACTCTTGATGGAATAATAGCAACATATCCGAAGCATCTGGTCTAGTGTATGTTTGTTTTGTATGTAAACAGGTTTCGGAGAAGAATTTCCTTCTTGAGGGTACGTGATGGAGAACGTAGGTACTCAGGCGCTTTTATAAATTAGCAAAATACTACTATTACGTTCGAGCTATCTCTCAGTCTGTTTGTGTGTCTGTTTGCATGGAACAACTCAGCCTCCACCCAAAGGATGTTCATTAGCATAGAAACTTTAAGAACTTTCGGAAACCTGTCGATACAGGTTTCATTAAGATATGAGAAGAATTTAGTTTATATTATATGAATACCGATGTACATTCCTGACAGTAAAGGTAAATCAGTCCCATTACAGTCCTGGAGTGGCCCAGAGGGTTCCAGAAATTTAGGGTTCCCAGATTTCGTGACAACGGCTCAGGATGGTGGTAAGGTTGTCAGCCTTACGTACCGGCCGCATTTACCCCTTCCCCCCCCCCGAAAATGCTCCTGGTACTCATTACTGTTAGAGGATGAGTCGACCAAAGAGCAATAGTGCGATCGGAAGGATTTTATGTGAATGAAAAATTCCAATGACACCTGCTGAGATCGAACCAGCGACCTTCCGATTTGTAGCACAGCACCTTAACCACTGTGGTACCGCGGTCCTCGTTTATGACAGTATCTCGATTAATTCATCTTAGAATGAGAAATATTTCAGGCAAATTTGTGTAGAAATTTGAAATATTTTATGTTCAGTAACTTTATCCGAAAATTGTGCTATTTATGAGATAATGGGGAAAAATATGTATGAGCCGGACAGACCACAGATGACAGTGTAATACGGCGCATGGCCTTCTTTTGTTTGATGAACAAGGCATTTACCCTGACACATATTCTTAATTGTATTTTCAAAGTAACAATGGTTACCCGAAAGATTCTGAATGTTCCGTTGCTCGTGTCCATAGCAACAAAATCACTACACTCAACTTCATTGTTACTTTTGGAAAAGGAATATTTGTCTAAATTTACTCAGCCCAAGATTCTGAGATTACGAGTTTTGATAAAATGGATCAGTTTTGCGACGGAATCTGGAGGCTTCCAGACAACATAAGCAGGAACAAGACAGGCAATATGTGTATAACGTAATATTGGGCGCGTTCTTGTAACCATTGTTGCACGGGAAAAGCTATAAGTGTTGTATATTGTAAGTGTGTGTGTGTGTGGGTGTTTGTGTGTGTGTGTGTGTGTGTGGTTTATGTGTGTGTGTGTGTGTTTGTGTGTGTGTGTGTGTGTGGTTTATGTGTGTGTGTGTGTGTTTGTGTGT
>Ga0131853_10001893_pt1 | contig 37351 bp, 32 predicted proteins | sample TergutLab28metaG_FD_92764 | JGI IMG/M metagenome (GOLD analysis project Ga0131853, IMG submission 92764) | Labiotermes labralis P1 segment gut microbial communities from Petit-Saut dam, French Guiana - Lab288 P1 (version 2) (version 2) | ecosystem: Host-associated > Arthropoda: Insects >... | reverse complement strand
GCCTCCGGGTGGTTCGGCGCGCCGAGCATCTTCCACTTCGGAGCCCCGAAATTCGCCGTCGCCCCCATCATCACCATGTGCATCGTCATGATCGTGACGTTCACCGAGTCGACGGCGGACATGCTGGCGGTGGGCGAGATGACCGGCAAGGACCTGACCCCGGGTGACCTGGCGCGCGGCCTGGCGGCGGATGCCCTGTCGGCGTTCCTCGCGTCCTTCACCAACTCCTTCCCCGACACCGCGTTCGCCGAGAACGTCGGCCTGGTCGGCCTGACCAAGGTGCGCAGCCGGTGGGTGGTCACGGTCTGCGGCGTGCTCCTGCTGGTCCTGGGCCTGATTCCCAAGGTCGGGCAGGTCATCGCCGACCTGCCCGGGCCGGTCGTCGGCGGCGCCGCCACGGTGATGTTCGCGATGGTCACGGCGGTCGGCATCCAGACCCTGCACAAGGTGAACTTCTCCGGCAACCACAACCTGCTCATCGTCGCGGCCGCCCTGGCCGCGGGACTGCTGCCCGCCTTCGACTCCCACATCTACGACGAGTTCCCCAAGGACTTCCAGGTGATCTTCGGATCCAGCATCACCGCGACCGTGGTCGTCGTGTTCGCGCTGAACCTGCTGTTCAACCACCTGGGAAACGGGGGCCGCGGCGGCGGCACTCCCGTCCAGGAAGCGGTGAGCGGCGGCGCCGTCGCCGCCGGAGTTCCCGGGCAGCCGACGACACCCGTGGAGTGACCGAGTGCTGGACGACTTCAACGCCGCCCCGGCGGCCGAACTGCGCGGCCGGCTGAGAACCTGCTGCACGGCCGGCGCCTGGATCGAAGCGATCCTCGGGGGCCGCCCCTACTCCGGCGAGACCGCCCTGGAGAAAGCGTCGGACATCGCGACCGCGCTGCTCGGCGCCGCGGGACTGGACCAGGCGCTCGCCGGGCATCCTCGCATCGGGGAACGGCCCTCCAGCGAGTGGTCCAGGAAGGAGCAGTCGGGCATGGACGGTGCCGGCGACGAGATCAAGGCCGCGATCGCGGCCGCCAACGCCGCCTACGAACGCCGCTTCGGCCGCGTCTACCTGGTGTGCGCCGCCGGGCGCGGCCCCGGGGAACTGCTCGCCCTGTGCCAGGCCCGGCTCGGCAATTCCCCCGAGATCGAGACCCGCGCCGCCCTGGCCGAACTCGCCAAGATCAACCGGCTGCGCCTGGCCAGGCTGGTGCGCGCGGAGGAGGCACGGTGAGCCTGTCGACACATGTCCTTGACGCGACCAGCGGAACGCCGGCCGCGGGCGTCGCCGTCAGCGTCGAGTCCCGCTCACGGGATGCCTGGCACCTCGTGGAGCGCGCCACCACCAACGCCGACGGCCGGGTCAACGACCTCGGGGACCCCGGCCCCGGCGTCCACCGCCTCACCTTCGACACCGCCGGGTACTTCGGCCGCCTCGACGTCCAGGCGTTCTATCCCGAGGTCACCGTCACTTTCGAGGTCACCGACCCGGACGCCCACCATCACGTTCCCCTGCTGCTCAGCCCCTTCGCCTACTCCACCTACCGGGGTTCCTGACCACGGGCAGCCGGCGGCTCCCGCGTTTAGACGGGTTTCCACTGGCTGAGGAACCAGGCGGTCCGCCCGGAGGCGTCGCCGGTGATCCCGGTGTCCGCCGACAGGGCGGCCACCACCTGCAGTCCGCGGCCGCACTCGGCGTCCTCGTCGGGGGTCCCGGCGGCGCGGGGCCGCGCCCACGGGCCGCCGGAGTCCCGGACCGCCACGTAGATCGATTCTCCGGCCCGGAGGGCAATTTCCACGTCGAAGTGCTCGCCGGGGTTCCCGGAGTGGCTGTGCAGTACCGCGTTGGTGGCGAGCTCCGAGGCGCAGACCAGAATGTCGTCGAGGGCGCCGTCCGGACAGTGGAGGGAGGTCAGGTGCTGGAGGAGGAAGCTTCGCACGGCCGTGACCTGTGCCGGACGGCCCGGGAACGTCCGGCACAACGATCTGGTGCCTGGCGAGAACGCGGTTGTACCGCTCGACATTGACGCCCCCGAAAGCAGCTTTCTGTCCCCCTGTGAACCCGTCTGTGGTCAATCCTGTAGGCTTTTCCGACCATTAGCAAGTAGTTCGGGAAAAGCAAATTGCCTGAACTAGCCGGGGGAAGAGGGGGATCAGCTCATCGACATGGCCCGGCGGGCCACCGAGCGCGGCCGGAACTGGTGCCGGGCTGGGTGGCGCCCGAGGTCGGCCGGCGGGCGGGAACGACGTCACGCGCCAGCAGGCCGAGGCCCTGGCCCCAAGGTGCAAGTCCGGAGCAGCAGGCCAGACGGTTTCAATCGCGGCTGCTGGGTTAACGCTACCCGCGCACTGGCTGGTAGTTGACGTGGTAAATGTAGATCCGGGAACTGCGGCGGGCGTACGCCGCAAGCGTTCTTCCGTCTGGGCTGAACGTAAGTCCTTGCCAATCTCCTATCGGGCATCTAATTGTTCCGATCACGCGATGCGTGTAGATATTCCAAAGATATATGTTCCCGTCGGAATCGCCAACTGCTAGTGTAGTTCCGTTTGGACTGAATGCTTCAGCCTGAGGTGTTGTATTGATTGCGCTCCACAGGTATGTGTAGGTGTGCCGTCCTGTACTCCATAGCTTGGTCGCTCCTATTCCGGCGATCGCAAGTATGTTTCCGTTAGGATTGAAGTCGACAGAATTCACTGCGGTGAGCTGCTGCTGAGCTGAAATCGGGCCGTATCTGCGTCCGTTTTCTCGATCCCAGATGTATGCTTGCTGTGTCAGCGTTCCGGTTGCGGCTGTTGTCGCTATATCTGCCCCGCCGCGACTGGCGGCTATCTGTGTATATTTCCAGCTTGTGGAATTATTGCCGGAGAGCGGTTTTGGAATTCGGGACCATCCGGTATTTGGGTCTAGTATTTCACCGCGGTCGCCCTCGTCGATCGTGACGATGGCTGCCTCGCCGGGGATATAGGTGATTGCCGATGGCAGGATTGCGGAATTGTAGGAATCTGTGCAGGATCCTAGATCCCATACGTCGAGGCCATTGGTGTCGCTTGCTGCGAGGAAGTTTCCGGCCGGGCTGAAGGCTAGATCGACGGCAGTGCTGGTTCCGTAATTGTTGCTTTGGGTATCGGGCAGGAGAGTGGGATTTTTGAGGTGTTTTGCGTTCCACAGGTAAATTCGGTTAGCTGAATTTGTATTTGAACTCTGCTCGGCGACCGCGGCGATGGTGCTTCCGCCGCGACTGAACGCCACTTTCCGGATAGAGTAGTCGCCGGAGATCGAGAGTTCGGTCTTCAGGGTTCCGGAGGAAGCGGCAAGTCTCGAGTCGAGTGGATTGGCTGGCGAGGACGCGTCGATCCACGTGGGGCATTTTTTGGGTGGCGACTTTGGAAGTATCGATGATATGAAATCATGAATGGCGGATATGATTGATTCGTGTGAGGTGATGGGGATGATTGCTGCGGCAAGGCAAATGGATAGTCCAAGTATTCCAGTGGTTATCATGAGGTAGGGGTGCTTGATTCGGGGGCCGACGTATGTTGATGCGCCCGCCCCCCATCCCCATCTGATTATCGATATGCATGTCGGGGAAAATGAGAGGATCCGGGTGAAGTCGGCAGCCGCTCTGAGTCCGTACCTGCGCATGACGAAGCTGACGCTAAATATAATGGCGGTGCATAGAACGATGCCAATAATTCGTTTAATGATGAGTCTTCTCCGGTCGGCTGTCGCTTCGCTCACCCCGAACGCCGGTGGCTCGTCTCGTTTGCGGCGGCGCTTCAGGAACCAGGGCGCGTGAGTAGCGTCAGGTACGGCAGTTCGTGCGGAGCGCGAGAAGTGGCCACCACCTCGACCGCGTCCAGGATCTCGACGTCGCCAGTGCCCGGTGATGTGCCAGGTGCCATTGATTCAGATGACAAGGAATCCCCGTTTCGCCGTGCCGTCGGCTTGTGCGAATGAGCGTGCCAGCTGCGGACCCGGCTGGGTATCGCGAGAACTCATGGTTCTTAGATCGACAGTCGGCGATCAGAATTCTTCACGGCAGCGTTCGTATCGTGTAACATCCCGATACTTGGCCCTCTCTGAACCCGGGGAATGCGTGACGGTGATTGGCCGTGTGACGGAGTGCGCGATGCTCCAGAAACTCCTGGACAATGCACGAGACGGGGTCAGTGAGACCCTTGTGGTGCGAGGAATAGCGGGAATCGGGAAGACCGCTCTGCTGGAATACGCGGCTGGCCAGGCGCGGGATTTCCGGATCCTGCGTGCTACCGGGATCGAAAGCGAGATGGAGCTCGGGTTCGCGGGGCTCTATCAGCTCATGCAGCCGCTTCTGGAAGACCTTCCGCGGCTGCCGGAGCCGCAGCGGGCAGCGCTGGAGTCGGCCTTCGGCCTGGCTGCCGGGCCCGCTCCGGGCCGGTTCCTCGTCGGGCTGGCGACCGTGGCCCTGCTGTCCGGTGCCGCCGGCCGGCTTCCGTCCGGGCATGCCCTGCTGATAGCGGTGGATGACGCGCAGTGGCTCGACCAGGCGTCGGCTGGAGTGCTCGCGTTCGTCGCCCGCCAACTGAAAGAGGAGCACGTTGCGCTTCTCTTCACGGTCCGGGAGGCCACGGGAAACGAAGAGTGCTTCGAGAGGCTGCCGTCTCTCCGGGTGGGGGGATTGACGTCCGCGCTCGCGCGTGAGCTGGTGATGAACCTGGCGGACGGAATCGTGGCCCCGGCGGTGGCCGGCCAGATCGCCAAGCGGTCGGGCGGGATCCCGCTCGCCCTCGTGGAGACAACCCGGGAGCTGACTGGAGAGCAACTGGCCGGAGCCGTACTTCTTCCAGACCCGCTTCCCGTCGGCGCGGACGCCCGCGACGTGTACCGCCGGAGACTGGCGCGGCTCTCCCCTGAGCAGCGGGAGTTCCTGCTTCTTGCCGCGGCCGATCCGCTGGGCAACCCGGAATTGCTGGAGGAGTCGGCCGCCCTGCTCGGGCTGGGTCCCCGCCTGGACCAAGCGCCGGAGATCAGCGCGCTTGTCACGGTCGGGGACCGCGTTGTCTTCCGGCATCCCCTGATCCGCTCCGCGGTCTACACCGGATCCTCCTCACGGGACCGGCAGCGCGTCCACGCGGCTCTCGCCGAGGCCAGCGATCCGGACCGAGATAAGGACCAGGTCGCCTGGCACCGGGCCGCCGCGGCGGACGGCCCGGACGAGAAAGTCGCCATGCTGCTGGAGAAGGCCTCCGTCCGGGTCGCCGGACGGGGAGGGTTCGCCGCGGCCGCCGCGTTCCTGCGCCGGGCGATGGAGCTGACCCCCGACGCCGGGAGGAAGCGTGCCCGGCTCCTGTCGGCGGCCGACGCCGAGTACCGCGCGGGCCGGGTCCGTCAGGCGGAGATCCTGCTCGACCAGGCCGACCCGGAAATGCGCGAACCACTGAATTGGGCGGAGCTTCTGTATCTGCGGGGGGAGATCCAGGCCACGCTCGGGAAGGGAGACCAGGCGCGGGTTACCTTGCTGCAGGCGGCGCGGGCGCTGGCACCCTATGACCCGGACGCGTCCCGGGACGCGATGCTCGCCGCGATGACAGCGGCCTTCTACTCTTCCGGGACCAACGAGGAATGGATCGCCGGGTATGCCAGCCTCCGTGCTTCCTATCGGGAGGATGACACGGGGCCGGGGGCATTTCCGGGGCTGGCACTGAGTGGTTTTTCGGCGGTCCTGACCGACGGTCCGGACCAGGGCGGTCCCGTCCTGCGGAAGGCCGTGCGGACTCTTCTCGAGGACGACCGGCCAGTGGACCAGTGGATACGCTGGTGCGAGGCGGGCATCTGGTGCACCTTCGAAGTGCTCGACTACGACGCGTACCGGCGGCTGTCCAGCCGCTTGGTGGAGCTGTGCCGGACCCGGGGAACGCTGGGGACGCTCCCGGTGGCCCTGGATTACCTGGGGACCGCCTACATCTTCGCGGGGCACCTCAAGGAGGCGGAGGAACTCAACGCCGAGGGACGTGGCATTCTGGCGGCCACCGGCACACCCGACCGTCTCGGAGTCACCTCCACCGAACTCCTGCTTCCGGCATGGCGAGGACAGGAAGAGAAGCTGCGAGCCGCGGCGGCGGAGATGGCCCGTGACTGTGCGCGGCGCGGGCAGCACCGGGGCGCGGTGTACCCGCACTTCGCGCTGACGGTCTTCGCGATCGCCACGCGGGACTACGGGGCAGCGCTTCAGCATGCCCGGGTCCATCTTGAGGAGAACGGCTCCTACCTGGGCTCCATCATCTTGCCCTACGCGGTCGAGGCCGGTGTGCACTGCGGCGACCGGGCGACGGCGGAACTGGCGCTGGACCGGCTCGTCGTCAGGGCCCGGGTCGGCGGAACCGAGTGGGGAATCGGGCTGAGCGCCCAGTGCCGGGCGATCGCGCTGCGCGGCACCGGACCGGACAGCGATACCGAACGGGAGAAACTGTTCACCGAGGCGATCGGGCACCTGGAGCGGGCCGGCGCGCTGTTCGATCTCGCCCGGACCCGTCTCCTGTTCGGAGAGTGGCTCCGCCGCAAGCATCGGCGCGAGCAGGCCGCGGAGCAGTTGCGCGAGGCCTGGGAGTCCTTCGAAGCCATCGGCGCCGCCGCGTTCGCGGAACGGGCCCGGACGGAACAGGCCGTCGGGACCCGGGAACGGGCCGGGGACACAGCCGTCCCGTCCGGCGTCGACGACCTGACCGAGCGCGAGGCCCAGATCGCCCGGCTCGTCGGCGGCGGCGCCACCAACGCGCAGGTGGCCACTCGGCTGTTCATCAGCCCGAGCACCGTCGATCATCACCTCCGGAACATCTACCGGAAGCTCGGCGTCAGCTCCCGCACCATGCTGGCGGCTGTTCTCAGGGACTGGCTATAACAAGCCGCGCGGGACGGGAACGGAGATCCGTTCGGGATTAGCGGTGGTGGTCGTGCCGGGCGGCCAGGGCGCGGTCGACGGCGCCGGGGGAGGTGATGTGCTGGGTGATCATGGCGGCGCAGCCGACCAGGCCCTGGTGCTCGCCGAAGGTGCTGGCCACGATGCGCAGCTGCCGGGTCGCCAGGGCGGTGGAGCGCTGGTAGACGGTCTCCCGCAGGCCGGCCACGAACGGCTCGTAGGCCCCGGACAGGTCCCCGCCGATCGCGACGACCTCGGGGTTCAGCAGCGTGACCGCGGTGGACAGGACCTCGCCGACCCGGCGGCCGGAGTCCCGGATCAGGTCCAGAGCCTCGGGGTCGCCCTTGAGGGCGAGGGCGACGACGTCACGAACGTGGGCCACGTCGTGGCCTCGTTCCCGCAGCGTCCGCACCATGGCCCAGCCGCCGGCCACCGCCTCCAGGCAGTCGTGCTGGCCGCACCGGCACAGCACGCCGGTCTCGGCGCGGAGCGGGATATGGCCGAGCTCGCCCGCCGCCGACTGCCCGCCGCGCTGGAGCGTGCCGCCGCTGACGATGCCGACGCCGATCCCGGTTGACGCCTTCACCATCAGCAGGTCCCGGACGTCCCGGTGCGGGCCCTGCTGCTCGGCGATGGCCATCACGTTCACGTCCTTGTCCACCAGTACCGGGACGTCGCCGCCGGGACGGAGCACCGGCGCCAGCTCCACGTCGTCCCAGGACGGAAGCGCGATCGAGCTCACCATCATGCTCCGGGCGGTGTCCACGCTGCCCGGCACGCTCACGCCGACGCCCCGCACGTCCCCGTCGCCGCGGCCGGTCTCGCCGAGCAGCGCCCGCAGCCGGTCCGCGACCGCGGGCAGGACACGTCCCGGGCCTTCCTCGGGACTGGCCTCGACCGGCTCCGTGGCCAGCAGGGAGCCGTCCAGCCCGGCCACCGCGACCTGGGCCCGGCTGCGCCCGACCGACACGGCCAGCACCACGCCGCCGCCGGCGTTGAACGCCAGGTGCGCGGCCGGGCGCCCGCCCGTCGACCCGCTCACCGTGTCCTCGATGACCAGGCCCGCGGCCATGAGCTGGTTGACCCGGGCGGTGACCGCGGTGCGCGACAGCCCGGTGAGGCGGCCTATCTCCGACCGGCTGCTGGCCTGGCCGGACATGATCAGCTGAAGAACCTGGCCCGCGGTATCCATCGTGTGCAGCATAGACCAGGTTACTTCCGCATTAACGAATCGCTACCGTCCGTACTTAGGTTTTTAAAAGACATAATTATGGTTGACGGAAAGACATAACTCAGCCTAGCGTAGCCAGCAACAGCAGATCCGACCCCCGGGAGAAGCCCATGCCGGAGACGGCAGTCCACCCTGTCGTGGAACGCGTCACGCGGCGCGTCGCCGACCGCAGCGCCCGCAGCCGCGCGGCCTACCTGGACCGGATCGCGGCCGCGGCCGAGCGGGGGCCGGCCCGCGGCCGCCTGGCCTGCGCCAACCTGGCGCACGGCCTGGCCGCTATGAACCCGCCGGACAAGGCGGCGCTGCGCGGCCGCGTCAAGCCGAACGTGGCCATCGTGTCCTCCTACAACGACATGCTCTCCGCGCACCGGCCGTTCGAGACCTACCCGGCGATCCTCAAGGCGGCGCTGCGCGACGCCGGCGGGATCGGGCAGTTCGCCGGGGGAGTGCCCGCCATGTGCGACGGCATCACCCAGGGCCGCGACGGCATGCAGCTGTCCCTGTTCAGCCGGGACCTCATCGCCATGGCGACCGGGGTCGCGCTGTCCCACGACATGTTCGACGCCGCGCTGCTCCTCGGGGTCTGCGACAAGATCGTGCCGGGGCTGGTGATCGGGGCGCTGTCGTTCGGCCACCTGCCGGCCATCCTCGTCCCGGCGGGACCGATGGCCTCCGGCCTGCCGAACAAGGAGAAAAGCCTGGTCCGGCAGCGGTACGCGTCCGGGGAGGCGACGCGCGCGGAGCTTCTGGAGGCGGAGACCGCCTCCTACCACTCGGCCGGCACCTGTACCTTCTACGGCACGGCCAACTCCAACCAGATGCTGATGGAGGTCATGGGCCTGCACCTGCCCGGCGCGTCGTTCATCAGCCCCGAGTCGCCGCTGCGCTCCGCTCTGACCGAGGAGGCCGCCCGGCAGGTTCTCCGCCTGACCGACCTGGCCGGCACCTACACCCCGGCCGGGCACGTCGTTGACGCAAGGGCGGTGGTCAACGGCGCGGTGGCCCTGCTGGCCACCGGCGGATCAACCAACCACACCCTGCACCTCCCGGCCATGGCCGCCGCCGCCGGGATCACCCTGACCTGGGACGACTTCGCGGAACTGTCGTCGGCGGTGCCGCTGATGGCCCGGATCTACCCCAACGGCCCGGCCGACGTGAACCACTTCCACGCCGCGGGCGGGACCGCGTTCCTGATCGGCGAACTGCTCAGCGAGGGCCTGCTCCACCCGGACGTCACCACCGTCGCCGGGACCGGCCTCGACGCCTACCGCCGCGAACCGGTGCTGGCCGGCGGCACCCTGGACTACCGTCCCGCGCCGCCGGCCAGCGCGGACACCGAGGTGCTCCGCCCGGCCTCGGACCCGTTCGCCCCCGACGGCGGGCTGCGCATGCTGAAGGGCAACCTCGGGCACGCGGTCATGAAGGTGTCGGCCGTGGAGCCCGCCCACCGGGTCACCGAAGCCCCCGCCGTGGTCTTCGACGACCAGCACGAGTTCCTCGCCGCGTTCGACCGGGGCGAGCTCGCGCGGGACTTCGTCGCGGTCGTCCGCTACCAGGGCCCGTCCGCCAACGGCATGCCCGAACTGCACAAGCTCATCCCCTCGCTCGGCTCGCTGCTGGACCGCGGCTACCAGGTCGCCCTGGTCACCGACGGCCGCATGTCCGGCGCCTCCGGCAAGGTCCCCGCCGCCATCCACCTCACGCCCGAGGCCGCCGCCGGAGGGCCGCTCGCCCGCGTGCAGGACGGCGACCTGATCCGGGTCGACGCCGCCTCCGGCACGGTGTCCGTGGACGTGGACGACGCGGAACTGGCCGACCGCCCCGTCAAGGGCGCCGCCCCGGACGAGGCGGCCTGGGCCGGGACCGGACGGGAACTGTTCGCGTCCTTCCGCCGCAGCGTCGGAGCCGCCGAGGCCGGCGCCAGCGTCATTCCTCACCTCCTGGAGAACGCCTCGTGATCGCGTCCCTCACCTCCGCCGACCTGCTGCGCATCGCGCCGGTGATCCCCGTCGTCATCCTCGACGAGCCCGCCGCCGCGGCCCCGCTGGCCACGGCCCTGCTCGCGGGCGGCGTCCCGGTCATCGAGGTCACGCTCCGCACGCCCCGCGCGCTCGACGTCATCCGGGCCATCGCCGGCTCCGTGCCGGAGGCCATCGTCGGCGCCGGCACGGTGACCACGCCGTCCCTCGCGAAGGAAGCGGTCAGCGCGGGGGCCCGGTTCCTGGTCTCCCCGGGCACGACCGGCCGGCTGCTCGGCGCGCTCGCCGATTCCGGGGTGCCCTACCTCCCCGGGACCGGATGCGTCTCCGACGTCATGCGCGTCCTCGAGCACGGGCAGCGCGAGATGAAGCTGTTCCCGGCCGAGGCGTCCGGCGGGCGGGCGTTCCTGAAGTCGCTCGCCTCGCCGTTCCCCGAGGTGACGTTCTGCCCGACCGGCGGCATCACCGCCGCGTCGGCGCCGGACTACCGCGCGCTGCCCAACGTCGCGTGCGTGGGCGGCTCCTGGCTCACCCCGGCCGACGCGATCGAGGCCGGGGACTGGTCCCGTATCGAAAAGCTCGCGACCGAGGCGACGGCGGGGTAGGAGCCGCCGGTTTCTGCTACCGTCCCGGTTCATGGGGAACACGGACGCAGAGCCCTACCTGTTCGAGTGGCTCCGCGAGGTGCAGGCCTTCCGTGACTTCGAGGCCAGCGTCGAGGCGAAAGCGCGGCTGCGATCCAAGATGGACGACCTGATCCAGTTCTTCATGGTGCAGGGAGACACGCCGTCCGCGCACGCCTCCAGCGAGATCCTCGCCTGCACGGACGCCAGGCGGCTGACCCTGTGGCTGGGCCGGGCCTACGCGGGCGAGACGTCGGCGGACATCTTCCCCGAGTGACGGCTCCTGCCCCGCGCCCGGGGCGGATGGGAACGGGGCAGGAGTCTTGGTGGCGGCGGTCAGGTGCCCGGGGTGAACTCCTCGTTGCCGGAGCCGCCCGCCGCGTAGTTGACCAGCGGGCTCCCGTTGCCGCCGAAGCCCTTGTCGTTCAGGGCCATCGGCGGGCTGCCGGCGCTGACTCCGGCCTTGCCGTAAGTCGGCTCCAGCATGCGGTAGCTGCCGCTGCCGACGGACAGGAAGTCCTGCCACTCGTTGGCGGAAGTGGCGCACGACCGGAGTTCGGCCGGCTGCCCGGACTTGTCCGCGATCGACGACACGCAGTACAGCGGGGCGCCGCTGCTGCTGTAGGCCGCCGCGGCCAGAGTCGCGTCGGTCTGCTTGGCGGCCGCGTACGTCCCGTACGGGGTGTAGGCGATCTGCTTGCTGGAGCCGGTCCCGGACGCCGTCAGGGTGAAGTCGGCGGCCGGGTCGCCGGCCTTGGCGCCGTAGGCGATGACCGGAGTGTTGGCCGTCGGTGTCTGGCCCTTGACGTCCATCACCATGGCGGACGGGTCCTTCAGCCGCTCCCACGAGCAGCCGGTGGCCGCGGCGGAGCAGACGGGACCGGGAGCGGCGGTGTCGCCGTTGTACTGGACGTTGGTCAGCGTGTCCGTGGTGCCGGCGATCTGGTCGCCGTCCGCGACGATGTAGGCGTCCGTCACCTGGACGTTGCCCAGCGCGTCGTTGGCTCCGGTCAGGGCGGCCTGGTACGACTCGTACGTGCCGCTGTTGCCGACGGCCCACTGGTTGCCGGTGAAGGCGTCGTTCGCGCTGCCGTTATTGAGCTGCGTCGGGTAGCCGTCGATCCAGTTCCCGTTGGCCAGTTCGATCACCCAGCGCGGCGAGCCCGCGCTGTAGTTGTCGGTGGTGAACGACGGCGGCGTCGTGGGCGCCATGTCATCCCCGAGGGACTTCAGGTTGACGCTCACCTGGGCGAACGTGCTGGAGTTGGTGGTTCCCGGGGTGAGGATGATGTCGCCGCTGGCGTTGTAGCTCGCCGACGCGCCGTCGGAACTGGCGGAGAACGACACCGGCAGGGGCGTCGTGCTCGTGGCCGCGTTCGCGGCCGGGAGGCCGAGCGCCGCGGAGCCCGCGGCGGCCACGACGGCGGCCCCGGCGATCGCGGCGATTCGGGGAACGGAACGCTGTGGTTTGTGCTTCCGGTTCAACTGTTCCTCCTGCTGAGAAGGGATGAAACAGCGGGGTTGCGAGATGTTTACATCTCGTACATGGGACGCTCCGGACAGCTCAGTGGTTGACGCGGGTCCCGGGAGTCAGTCGCGGGCCGGGATAATCGCCGTATCGAGTGGCTCCGTAGGCGCTCACAGGCGGGGATCGACCGGCTCGGACTCCAGGGCGAGGACGGCGAAGACCAGCTGGTGGACCTTCCAGAGCGGCTGGCCTCCGGTGAACGCGGCGAGCGCTTCGAGGCCGAGACCGTGCTCGCGGCGGGCGAGCTGGCGCTTCTTGCCCAGACGACGATCGCGCAGCACGCCGAGGGACTCGGTGTAGTCGGCGCCGTAGATGATGCGCAGGTACTCGCGGCCGCGGACCTTCAGGGCCGGCTGGGCCTTCGGCCCCGCGAGGTCAGCGGGCTTGACCACCATGCCCTCGCCGCCGGAGGCGGTCAGCGCCAGCCACCAGTCCGCGGCCTCCTGCCGTTCCCGGGCCGAGGACAGGTCGACGAACCGGTGGCGCGTCGGCGTGATCACGTCGGCGTCCAGCGCCGCCAGCTGCTTCAGGTGCCAGTCGTGGGTCTCGGTCAGGGCCAGGGCCCGGCCCTCGGCGGCCAGCACCTGGAACGGGGCCAGGGTGATCGTGTCCAGCCCGCTGTCCGGCCGGCAGTAGGCGGCGTAGGCGTCCCGGAACGCGCCGGAGTTCGCCTTCCGCTGCCGGGTCCGTTCCGCCAGCGCGGCCACGTCGAGACCGCGGGCGGATGCCTTCTCCAGCAGCGACGCCGCGGCCGGCAGGGAACGCCGGGCCGCCGCGCCGACCGACGCGTACTGCGACTTGATCAGCTCCCCGGCCTTGGCCGACCAGGGCAGCAGCTCGCAGTCCAGCGCCAGCCAGTCCGTGTCCAGGGACTCGAACAGGGGCGCCGCCGCCCTCCGCAGGCGGTCCACCAGGACGGCGACGTCGGCGGGACCGAAGAACGGCCGCCCCGTGCGGGTGTAGACGGTGCCGCTGGTGCCGTCGCTGACGCCGAAGACCCGTTCGGCCGCGGCGGGGTCTTTGGCCAGGACCGCGGTCGCGCGGGAGCCCATGTGCTTCTCCTCGCACACGACGCGGGTGACACCCCACCCCGCGTAGTCCTCGAAGGCCTGCTCCGGGTGTTCCAGGAACCCGTCCCGGGACGACGCGGAGGCGGGCGACATGGTGGGACCCAGGTAGAGGAGCCAGCGCGGGTCGACCGCGAACCGGCTCATGACCTCCAGGGCCGCGGCCGCGTTCTCCTCGTCGATCTTCACCCGGCCCGCGCGGGCGGTCTCCAGCCACCGGGTACCCGCGACGTCGTCGATCCGCAGGGCCGACGGCTCCCGTTCGGCCTCCGCGGGCACCAGGGGACGGGCGGGCGCGTACCACTCGCGTTCGGCCGGGACCGAGACGAGCTCGCGCTCGGGATAGCGCAGGGCGGTCAGCTTCCCGCCGAACACCGCGCCGGTGTCCAGGCAGATCGTGTTGTTCACCCACTCGGCTTCGGGCACCGGCGTGTGACCGTACACGACCGCCGCCCGGCCCCGGTACTCCCGCGCCCACGGGTAGCGCACGGGCAGGCCCCACTCGTCGGTCTCGCCGGTCGTGTCCCCGTACAGCGCGAACGCCCGCACCCGCCCGGACGTCCGGCCGTGGTAGGCCTCCTTGAGGCCGGCGTGGGCGACGACGAGGTTCCCGTCGTCGAGGACGTAGTGGCTGATCAGGCCGTCCATGAAGGCCAGGGTCGCGGCGCGGAACTCCTCGGGCTCGGCGCCGAGCTGGTCCAGGGACTCCGCGAGACCGTGCGACACGGTTACCTTCGAGCCCTTCAGCGCGCGGATCAGCTTCGCCTCGTGATTGCCGGACACGCACAGGGCGGCGCCGGAGGCGACCATGTTCATGACCAGACGCAGCACGCCCGGGGTGTCGGGACCGCGGTCGACGAGGTCGCCGACGAACACCGCCTGCCGTCCGCCGGGATGGGCCGCGCTGTCGCCGTCGACGTCCCAGCCGAGGCGGGTCAGCAGCGCGCGCAGTTCCGACGCGCAGCCGTGTACGTCGCCGATGATGTCGAACGGGCCGCGCAGGTCCCGCCGGTCGTTCCACGGCCGCTCCCGGACGATCTCCGCCGCCGCGACGTCGTCGGCGCCGCGCAGGTGGTGGACGCGGCGGAAGCCCTCCTTGCGCAGGCGCCCGGCGGACCGCTTCAGGTCACGGTGCTGCCGGGCGATCACGTGGCGGCCGAAGTCCCGGTCGGGCCGGGCGGCGTTGCGCGCGGCCGCGACTGATTCCGGCACGTCCAGGATGATCGCGTCGACCAGGGCGTCGTGGCTCCGGGCCAGCTTGACCAGCTCGGCGCGGGCCATCTGCTGCACGTTCGTGGCGTCCACGACGGTCAGCAGGCCGCGCCGCAGCCGGGTGCCGACGATGTAGTGCAGGACGTCGAACGCGTCGGAGGTCGCCGACTGGTCGTTTTCGTCGTCGGACACCAGGCCCCGGCAGAAGTCGCTGGAGACGACCTCGGTGGGCTTGAAATGGTCCCGGGCGAAGGTCGACTTCCCGCTTCCGGACACGCCGACCAGGACGATCAGGCCCGTCGCCGGGACGGTGAGCGTGCGCGTGTCATTCACTGGAAGAGTCCCCCTCGCTGGTGAAAACCGCCATCTGGGTCGGGGTGCCGCGGGTGTCGTCTTCCTCCCCGATGCCGTGCATGGTGACGGCGTAGCCGTAGGCCGCCGCGACGCGGTCCGCCCACGCCGTGAACTGCGCCCGGTCCCACTCGAACCGGTGGTCGGAGTGCCGCATTCCGTGCAGCCCCTCGTACAGCGCGTTGTACTCCCGGTTCGGAGTCGTCACGACGACGGAACCCGGGTGCGCGGTGCCGAAGACCACGCGTTCCAGGGCGCCGAGCCGGGGCGGGTCGACGTGCTCGATGACCTCCATCAGCACGGCGGCGTCGAATCCTTTCAGGCGGTCGTCTTCGTACGTGAGCGCGCTCTGGAACACCTCGACGCGCCCGGCCTGGCGCTCGCTCAGCCGGTCCAGGCGCAGGCGCCGGGCCGCGTGCTGCAGGGACCGCGCCGAGACATCGCAGCCCGCGACCTTCGTGAACCCTGGTGTCTTGACCAGGCGGTCCAGCAGCTGCCCGGAGCCGCAGCCCAGGTCGACGACGGTCCGGGCGCCCAGGTTCGCGAGCGCGGCGGCCACGGCCTCGTGGCGCTGGACGTTCAGCGGGACCCGCCGGTCTTCCGGTTGCCGGGCCTCCTCGTTGTCCGCGGGCTCGAGCGTGTCGGCGGAGACGTCGTCCGTCTCCGCCAGGCGGGCCAGGGCCACCCGGGTCAGGCCGCCCCGGCGGCCCAGGTAACGGCGGGTGATCAGGTTCCGGTCCGGGTGCTCGGCGAGCCAGCCTTCGCCGGAGCGCAGCAGCTTGTCGACCTCGTCCGGCCCCTGCCAGTAGTGCTTGGACTCATCCAGCACGGGCAGCAGCACGTACAGCTGGCTGAGCGCGTCGGCCAGCCGCATGGTCCCGGTGATCGTCAAGCCGACGTACCGGGAGTCGCCCCACCCGGGAAACTGCTCGTCCAGCGGGATGGGCTCCGCGCTGACCGTCCAGCCCAGCGGCCCGAACACCCGGTGCGCGACCTCCGCCCCGCCCCGGCACGGCAGTACCGGAATGCCGATCTCCAGCGGAATCCTGGTGTCCGCCAGTTCCGGCCGGGCGGCGCAGCGGCCCGCCCTCGCGGTCCGGAACACGTCGGCCATCGCCACCCCGAGCAGCGACGAAGCCGCGTAGGACCGGTCATTGACGTACTGGCCGAGGCTGAAGTCCGGCGAGTCCTTGCCCCGGGCCCGGGCCAGCCGGAGCGCGTCGACGTCGAGCAGGAGCGCGGCCGTGCAGCGCTGCTCGCTCGCTTCCGGGTAGAACACCGTCGCCGTCCCGAACGACTGCTGGAATTCCTGCACCCTTCCGGGGTGCTTATGCAGCAGAAAGCCCAAGTCGGTCGCCGGGACATGGGTCGTCGAAACGGTCATCAGCACGAAAACAGTCTGCCGTACAGGTCAACGCATTTTCCTGAACGCGGTACCGGGATAATCGGGGCATGGATATAGACGTTCTTGATGAGATCCTTACGTCGGTAGCGGCCCGGGAAGTGCTGCCCCGGTTCGGGCGGCTGTCGGCCGCGGAGATCATGGAGAAGACATCCGCCTACGACCTCGTCACGGTCGCGGACCGGGAGGCGGAGAAGGCGATCACGGAACTGATCCTGGCCCGGTGGCCGGACGCGGTCATCGTCGGCGAGGAGACCGCCGGGACCGAGGACGACATCCGGGCGCGCCTGGGCGCGGACGAGGTCGTGGTCATCGACCCGGTCGACGGCACGAAGAACTACGCCGCCGGGCTGCCGCTGTTCGCGGTCATGGCCGGGGTTCTGCGCCGCGGCCGCATCGTCGCGGGGCTGATCCACGACCCGGTGACCCGGACGTCCGCTGTGGCGGAAGAGGGATCAGGGGCGTGGCTGCGGCGTCCGGGGGAGCAGGCCCGCCGGCTCCGCGTCGCGGACCCGGTCCCCGTGGCGGACATGGAGGCCGTCATGAGCCGCCGGATCGGCGACGATCCCTACAGCCGGGCGATCGAGGCGAACCTGCGGAAGCTCGCCCGGCATCCGTGGTTCCGCTGCGGCGGGCACGAGTACCGGCTGGCCGCGTCCGGCGAGGTCCACGCGCTCTGCTACCAGCGGCTGATGCCATGGGACCACGTCCCCGGCTGGCTCCTGCACCGCGAAGCGGGCGGCTACAGCGCCCACTTCGACGGCACCGGCTACGACCCGGCCCGCATGGCCGGCGGCCTCCTGTGCGCCCCCGACGAAGCCTCCTGGCAGGAGATCCACCGCGACGTGCTCAGCGCCAGCCGCTTACCGGCGCCCGGACGCACCGGTCAGCGGCCCGGGCCGGCAGGCGGTGCACCGGGCGGCGGCAGGCTCGACCGCGTCGCGGGCGCTCTGTAGCATCGTGCCTAGATCACCGTGCCAATGGGCTGAGGAGCGACGTGGACCGCGTACCCCTGGTTGATTATCTCGTCCTGGGTGATGCCGAAGACGAGGACCCCTACCTGGTCGCGCACGAGTGCGCCGGCTGCGGGGCCCGGTACTTCGACCGCCGCAGCGCCTGCGCGGGCTGCAGCGGCCAGGACTTCCTCGATGTGAAGGTCTCCCGGACCGGGACCCTGCGGACGTTCACCATCGTGTCGTTCGCGGCCAAGGGCGTGCCGGTCCCGTTCGTGGCCGGGGTCGTGGACTGCGACGGCACCAGCGTGCGGGGCAACATCGTCAACGTCGAACCCGACCCCGGGCACGTGACCCTCGGCATGAAGGTCCGCCTGACCACCGTCCCGGTCGGCACCGACTCGGCCGGGACCGAGGCTGTGGGCTACGGCTTCGAGCCGGCCGCGTAGCGCGAGCGAGGAGAGAAGCATCATGGCGGAGAACGTGTGGATCCTCGGCATTCACATGACGAACTTCGGCAAGCACAAGGACAAGGACACCCTTGACCTGGGCACCGAGGCGGTGTTCGGCGCCCTCAAGGACGCCGGCGTGACGATGAAGGACATCGGGGTCATCGGCGCCGGGAACCTGTTCGGCGGCGCCGGGTTCGGCCAGCAGTTGCAGAAGCAGGTCGGGCAGACCGGCATCGGTGTCTACAACGTCACCAACGCGTGCGCGACCGGCGCGACGGCGCTGCGGGTCGCGGTCATGGCGGTCAAGGCCGGCGAGACCGACATGGGCCTGGCGGTCGGCGTGGAGAAACTGTCCGGCGCCGGGCTGCTGACCGGGAACGCCAGCAAGGACACGAGCGACACGTGGACGCCGGAGGGCCGGTACGGGGCGGTCACCGGCCTGGACGGCCGGATCGGGACCGAGACGATGCCGGGGGTGTTCGCGCAGATCGGGATGGAGTACGGGCACAGGTACGGCGGGGCGGACTTCGAGCTGTTCGCGCGGATCAGCGAGAAGAACCACGCGCACTCCACGCTGAACCCGAAGGCGGCGTACCAGAAGAAGATGTCGCTGGAGCAGATCATGAACGACGTCATGATCGCCTACCCCAACACCCGGCCGATGTGCTCGGCCAACTGCGACGGCGGCGCCGCCGCGGTCGTAGTGAGCGAGAGCAAGCTGCGCACGCTGTCGCTGGAGCAGCAGAAGCGGGCGGTCAAGATCAGTGCCTCGGTCCTGACCACCGACCCGTGGCAGGAGGCGTGCCAGGTCCTCCCCGACGTGAACACCCTGACCCGGCAGGCCGCGAAGACCGCCTACGAGCAGGCGGGCCTGGGCCCCGACGACCTGGACCTGGTCGAGCTGCACGACTGCTTCGCCACCGCCGAGCTCGTGCACTACGACAACCTGGGCCTGTGCGAGGAGGGCGGCGCGGCCGACTTCTTCTCCTCCGGTGCCCCGTGGCGGGACGGCCGGCTGCCGGTGAACGTGTCCGGGGGCCTGCAGTCCAAGGGCCACCCGATCGCCGCGACCGGCATCGCCAACATCTGGGAAGTCGCCCAGCACCTGCGCGGCGAGGCGGGCCCCCGCCAGATCGAGGGCGCCCGGGCCGGCCTGGCCCACGTCATCGGCCTCGGCTCCGCCTGCGGCATCCACGTCCTGGAAAAGGCCGCCTAACACCGCCCGGGTTCGCGGGCGCCGGGCCGGCCAGGACGGATCCCGGTCGGCCCACTCCGGACGCTGGACTAGCTTCCGCTCACCGCTTCCGCTGGCTCGGGCGTGACGGTCGCGGTCCGCAGCGCGCGGGGCGCGGTCTCGCGGAGCGCGAAGCCGAGCACGGCGGTCAGTGCGCAGCAGGCGACGCCGAGCATGAAGGTGGTGTGCAGGCCGAAGGCGGCACCGATCGACCCGAGGCTGATGGCGAAGACCCCGCCGCCCAGGGTCGTGGTGCCGACGTCGGCGAGCCCGATCGCCTTGCCCCGCAGCCGGTCCTCGACGGTCTCGCCGGGCACCAGCATGATCACGATGGCCAGGGTGCCCTGCACGAAGAACCCGATGCCGACCAGCGACGCCACCTGCAGGGCACTGCCGTGGGAGGCCTCGACGAATCCCAGCACCGACAGGGCGCCCAGGGCGCTGCCCACGATGGTGGCCAGGCGCCGCCCGGTCCAGTCGCTCACCCGGGGGATGATCAGCGAGCCGATCGCGCCGCCGATCCCCCAGGCGGACAGGAACCCGCCGGCCTGGGGGATGCTGAATCCCTGGGCGGCGAAGTACTCGATGCCGAAGACCGCGAACAGGGTGATCGTGCAGTAGAGCAGGCCCGACAGGAAGACCGACAGGACCACGTTCCGGTGCCGGAAGGCCTCCCCGATCGACAGGGCGGACGAGCGTGCCTGCTCCAGCGGGTCGACCTGGCTGGCGATGCCGCGAGGGATGGTGACGATGCCCGCCAGTGCCACGAGGATTGTGGGCGCGCCGATGATGACGTACATCCATCGCCATCCGTCGGAGATGGCTATCTGCGGCAGGACCTGCGGCGCGATCAGGCCGAGGCCGACCGGGATCGAGGCGGTGATGAAGCCGACGGAGGTCGCGCGCCACCGGGGAGCGGGCAGTTCGGTCGCCATCGAGAACATCATCGAGATCCAGCCGCCGGCGAACACGCCCATCAGCGCACGCGCCGCGAGCAGCGCGGGCAGTCCGTTGGCGATGGCGGTGAGCCAGGTCATCATCGCGAACGCGGCCAGGCTCCAGAGCAGGACGGGCTTGCGGTTGCCGATCCGGTCCGAGATGGCGCCCGCGACGAAGAAGCCGATGAGTCCTTCGGGCACGCTCTGGATGCCGCCGGCCCAGGCCGCTCCGGTGTCGCCGAAGTGGAACGCGGTCTTCAGGGTCGGGAGCACGATTCCGAGAGCCCCCTGGTCGAGCCCGAGGAAGACACCGCCGGCGAACAAGGTGATCAGGGCGGGGAGGACGTTTCTGCGCGGCTTGCCGGGTGGGAGGTTCATGGTCCTGCTCTCTTCGCTGAGATCCAGCCGGAGATCGTTATATCGCACAGTGATATGTAGATCTCTTCTGATGATTCCGGCAAAGTTAGAGCGGGCATGGACGGGTGTCAATAGCCCGGCAGGCAACAGAAATCTCTCAGAGGGTCAGCCGCCCAGGGCCGCGGAGATCCGGCCGGCGGTGGTCATGGCCTGCTCGATGACGATCTTGCCGCGCTCCTCGCTCATCCGGAACGCGGGGCAGGGCACGGACAGGGTGGCGACGATCTCGCTGCCCTCGGTGATCGCGGCGCTGGCGGCCCAGACTCCCTCGTCGATTTCCTGGTTGCTGATCGCCCAGCCCCGCCGCACGTCCTGCTCTACCAGGTCGAGGAACCCTTCGGTGCCGACCTCGGGAGGGCGGGCTCCGCTCTCCAGTGCGCGGTCCAGGTACCGCTGGCGCTCGGCGGGAGCGAGGCCGCCGAGCAGCAGCCGGGCGCTCGCGCCGCGCAGCGGCGGAAGATGCTGCCCGATCTCGAACGACAGCCTGATGCGCCGGGGTGTCTCGACGCGGTGCATGCAGACGGGCAGTCCCTGCACGAGGCGGACCAGCATCACCGTCTCCTCGATCTCTCCCGACAGCTCGCGCATGTACGGGTCGGCGATGCTGACCAGGGGCGTGGCGACCCGGGCCGCGCGGTTCAGGGCCGACACCCGCATCGTCAGGTGGTACTGGCCGCGGGCTCCTTCCTCGATGAGGCCCATGTCGCGCAGCAGCGCCACGTACCGGTGCACCGACGGCACCGGGATATCGAGAGCCGCGGCGAGCTCGCGCACCGAGGCGACCGGCCGCTGCTCGGTGAACGCGAACAGCATCTCCAGGGCCCTGCGCCCGCTATCGGCACCTGCTTTCGCCACCGTCCGTGACCGCCTTTCCCGTGAAGTTGCTCTTGACGGCCTTCCCGGCCGGATCTACTGTATCGGCATCATTCAATGATATTTAGATATCACAGAACGATAGGAATTGCATGGATGTCGCGCGGGCGAGTGTCGCCCTGCCGGGTTCGGTGAGCGAGGTACGGGAGTTTGGTGTCCCGCCCGCCGGACCGGACACGGGGTGGCTCCGGGTCACCGCCTCGGGGATCTGCGGCACGGACGTGTCCCTGTACGCTCGCGGCCTGCCCGCGCCCACCGTGCTCGGCCACCACGTCGTCGGCCGGATCGCCGAGGTGGGCGAGGAAGCAGCCGCCCGCTGGGGTGTCCAGCCCGGCGACCGGGTAGCGCTGGAGGAATACCTTCCCTGCGGGAACTGCCGGGAGTGCGCGAGGGGCCGGTACCGGCTGTGCCCGGACACCGACCTGTGGGGCGGCGGCCGCCGGATCGGCACCGTCCCGGCGGCCGAGCTGCCCTCCCTGCACGGCGGGAACTCCCAGTTCACGTTCCTGCCGCCGAACGCCGTGCTCCACCGGCTTCCCCCCGAACTGCCCGAGGACCTCGCGGCCTGGGTGCTTCCCTACGCCAACGCGATCGACTGGACGACCGGCGCCGGGCGGATGCGTGACGGGGAGAACGTCGTGGTGCTCGGTCCCGGCTATCACGGGCTGGCCGTCGCCGCCGCGGCTCTCGCGCAGGGTGCCGCCCGGGTCGTCGTCACCGGCCTCGCGCGCGACGCGGCCCGCCTGGGCTACGCCGCCGCGCTCGGAGCCGCGACCGTCATCGCCGGAGGCGGCGACAGCGCCGGCGAGAAAGATAACAGCAACAAGCAGATCGGTGGCGCCCTCGCGGGGGAGCCCGCCGATCTCGTCGTCGACACCACCGGCGCGGACGGCGGCGTCCTCGGCCCGGCCGCAGAACTGCTCGGCCACGGCGGCCGCCTGATCCTCACCACGCCGAAGAATCCCGCCCGCGTCCCGTTCGACACGGCCGCGATGACCAGGCGCAACCTGACCGTCTCCGCCGTGCGCGGCCGCGCCCCCGAGGCCATCGCGCGGGCGATCAACTCGCTCGCCGACGGCTCCTCCCGCCTGGAGCGGGTGCCCACGATCGAGGTGCCGCTCGAGGAGACCGGCGACATGCTGTCCCGGCTCGCGGCGGGCACCGGCCCGGAGTCCCCGCACGTCGTCGTCCGCCCCAGCGCGGACGCCCCGATTTCCCCGGCCCGTACCGACAAGGAAGAAGCGTCATGCTGAGCCACGAGCAGAACGAGCGGCTGGTCCGCACCAACAAGGGCACCGAGATGGGCGAGCTGCTGCGCCGCTACTGGATCCCGGCGCTGCTGGCCGAGGAGCTCTCCGGCCCGGACTGCGACCCGGTCCGCGTACAGCTGCTCGGGGAAAAGCTCATCGCCTTCCGTGACTCCGACGGCCGCATCGGCCTGCTCGATGAGTTCTGCAGCCACCGGACCGCCTCGCTGTTCTTCGGCCGGAACGAGGAATGCGGCCTCCGCTGCGCCTACCACGGCTGGAAGTACGACGTGGACGGCAACTGCGTGGACATGCCGTCCGAGCCGCCGGAGAGCCGGTTCAAGGAGAAGATCAAGCAGAAGGCGTACCCCACGGTGGAGCGCGGCGGCGTGATCTGGGCCTACATGGGCGAGGCTGGCCGCATGCCGGAGCCGCCCGCGCTCGAATGGGCCACCCTGCCGCCGGGCCAGGTGTTCGTGTCCAAGCGGATCCAGGAAACGAACTTCATGCAGGCCATGGAGGGGGGGATCGACTCCAGTCACGTGTCGTTCGCCCACCGGTTCGACATCTCCGACGACCCGATGCATGCCGGAACTCCGGGCCTGGCCTACCTCAAGGCGGACACCCGGCCAAGATTCGAGGTCATCGAATCCGACGGCGGCCTGCTCATCGGTGCCCGCCGCAACGTCGACGACGACCAGTACTACTGGCGGATCACCCAGTGGATCATGCCCTGGTACACGATCATCCCGCCGTTCGGCACCCACAACCCGCTGGGCGCCCACGCCTGGGTACCGATCGACGACGAGACCTGCTGGGCGTGGAGCATCAACTACCACCCCACCCGTGACCTGACCGAGGCCGAGCTCGCCTCGATGCGGCGCGGCGAGGGAATCCACGCCAAGTACATCCCCGGGACCTACCGCACCCAGGCCAACGCGGGCAACGACTACCTGATCGACCGTGACGCGCAGCGGGCGAAGAAGACGTTCTCCGGCGTCGAGGGGATAGCCGCCCAGGACTTCTCCCTGCAGGAGAGCATGGGCCCGATCGTCGACCGCACCAAGGAACGCCTCGGCACCTCCGACGCCGGAATCATCATGGCCCGCCGTCGGCTCCTGGCCGCGGCCGAGGACGCCGCCGAGGGCAAGCCCGTCCCCGGTGACCAGGCCGACCACCACCGTGTCCGGTCCACGTCGGTGCTACTGCCCAAGTCAGAGCCCTTCCAGGACGGCGCGAGCGACGCCCTGATGGTGCGCCCCGGCGAGCCGTTCGTCTCCATCTGACGCCATGACACAGCACATACTCACACGGCACTCGTACGAGGCCACGGTGCTCTTGGTCCCGCTCGACGGCCGGGCCCGCTCCGCGCTGGACGGCCCCGCCGCCGGGAACCTGGCCGGCATCACCATCGCGGAACACTCCGATGAGCGCCTGGACCAGGCCGTCGCCGGAGCAGACATGGTCATCATGCTCAGCTACGACCTCGGCGCGGTCGACCCCGCCGTCGTGTCGCGGCTCGGCAGCACCGCCCGCGACACGGGCGCACCGCTCGGGACGATCATCGTCACGCCCGACCGCCGCTGGACCGGGCCCGATGACCAGCGCGGCGCCGTCATCCTGCGGGAAGCGTCGGACACGGTCGTGGTCCTCGGGGACCTGGCATCCGCGATCGCCTTCCTCCAGGTCCTGCACGGCGGCAGCCGGCTGGCCGCGTCGGCGGCGGGCGTGTGATGGCCGCCGGCGACTGGACGACGGTCACCGTCACGGCGGGAAGGCTGGAAGCCGGCCAGGTCATTTCCCTGACCCTGGAGGCCGCGGAAGCCCTGCCCGCCTGGGAGCCCGGCGCGCATTTCGACGTGCGGCTGCCGTCCGGCCTGATCCGGCAGTACTCGCTGTGCGGTGACCCGGCCGATCCGGCCTACACGATCGCCGTCCTGCGCGAGACCGGCGGCCGGGGCGGGTCCGCGGAGATTCATGACACGGCCCTGCTGGGCCGGACCCTGGACATCCGCGGGCCCCGTAACCACTTCCGCCTGGAGCCCGCGGCCAGCTACGTGTTCATCGCGGGCGGCATCGGCATCACCCCGATCCTGCCAATGGTCCGCGCGGCCGCCATCGCCGGGGCCTCCTGGCACTTGCACTACGGCGGCCGCACGACCGGCAGCATGGCCTTCCGCGCCGCCCTGCCCGAGGCCGGCGCCACCGGTACCGTGGCCCTCCGGACGGACGACCGGGACGGGCCGCTGCCGCTGCCTGAGATCGTCCGCGACGCCCCCGCGGGCAGCCACCTCTACGCGTGCGGCCCCGCGGGCCTGCTCACCGCGCTCCGGTCCGCCGCCGCCGAACGGCCCGACCTGGACCTTCGCGTCGAGCGGTTCACCGCCGGGGAATCCGGTGACGGGGCGAAGGACGTCACGCCGGGCGGCGCGTTCGAAGTCGAGCTCGCCGGCTCCGGCGAGACCGTCACCGTCACGCCGGGCACGTCGATCCTCGACGCGGTCCGCGGCCTGAGGCCCGACGTCCTGTTCTCCTGCGAGGAAGGGTTCTGCGGCACCTGCGAGACCAAAGTCCTCGAGGGGGAGCCCGTTCACCGCGACACGATCCTCACCGGCAAGGAGCGGGAACGTAACACCACGATGATGATCTGCGTGGGCGGCTGCGCGTCGCCCCGCCTCGTCCTCGACCTGTAACCCGCGGTCATCTCCCGGCACGCAGGCAGGAGCGGCGGATCAGGCCTCCTCGAAGACCGGGTCCCGCTTCTCGAACCGGGCGGTGACCGCTTCCACCTGGTTCGGGCTGCCGATCAGCGCCCGGATCTCCTTCTGCTCCGCCGCGAAGCCGGCCTCGAGGTCCGCGTGCCCGGCGAGGTTCAGCAGGCGCTTCGTCGCGCGGACCGCGTCCGGGCTGCGCCCGGCGATCTCCGCCGCCAGGGCGAGCGCCGCGGCGACCGGGTCGGGGTCGACGCGGGTCGCCAGCCCGATCCGCGCGGCCTCCTCGCCGCTGATGACCCGGCCGGTGAAGGCCAGTTCCTTGGCGACGTCCCGGCCGATCAGTTCGGGCAGCAGCTGGGTGCCGGTCATGTCCGGGACCAGGCCCCACGCGACCTCCATCACCGACAGGCGCGCGTCGGGCGCGACGATCCGGATATCGGCCCCGAGCGTGACCTGCAGTCCGCCGCCCAAGGCGTTGCCGCGCACCGCGGCGATCACGGGCGCCGCGAGCTCGGCCCAGACGTACGCGGCCCGCTGCCCGGCCGCGATCGCCGGGCCCTGCGACGGGGGAAGGTCCGCGCCCGCCGAGATCCGCTCGCCCGAGCGCATCGCCTGGAACGCGACGAAGTCGAGCCCGGCGCAGAAGTCGGGTCCCTCGCCGGACAGCACGACCGCGCGCACCCCCGGCTCGGACTTCAGCCGCTCCCCGGCCGCCACGAGAGCGGAGAACATCGCCGGGTCCAGCGCGTTCCGCTTCTCGGCCCGGTTCAGCCGGACGTCGGCCACTCCGGCGGTGACCGTGACGGATACCCGCTCGCTGCTGACGGTGTCGCTCATGCGTCTCCCGGAACTCTCGGCTCGGCACGCCAGTCTTGAACGCGATCATCATCGATGTCAACCGGCTCGCGCAGCCCCTATCTAACGATCGCTCACCCGCGTACGCTGGTTCTGTCCGAGCGCAGCGTGACCGGAGCCGACGATAGATGCCGCAGCCAGCCAGTGCCGTCGCCGACTGGCGGCACTACGAGTCTCTTGACCTGACGCCCCTGATGGCAGCCGCGATGGAAGCGTTCTACGAGCACGGATTCCACGGCACCACGGTCCGGGACATCGCCCGCCGGTGCGGTCAGACGGTGCCGTCGATCTACTACCACCATGAGAACAAGGAAGGCCTGTTCGTCGCGCTGCTGGAAAAGGGCACCTCCGAGGTCACCTGGCGGGTGCGGGCCGCGGCGGCCGAGGGCGGAGACCGGCCCGAGTCCAGGTTCGCCAACGTCATCGAGGCGATTGCCCTGCACATGACGCAGCGGGCCCGGCTGGCCTCGCTCGATTCCGAGATCCGCCACCTGTCCCCGCCGGTCCGCAGACGCTATGCGGCCCAGCGCAAGGAGATCGAAGAGGTCCTGGCCGAGGTCATCGGGGACGGGGTGCGGCAGGGCGTGTTCGCCGCCAGTCACCAGGCCGAGACCGGCCGCGCCATCCTCGGCATGTGCCAGGCCGTCGCCCGCTGGTACCGGCCCGGCGGCGGCCTGACCCCGGACGAAATCGCCCGCCAGTACGTGGACATCGCCCTGCGGACAGCGGGTGCGCCGGCCCGCCCGCACCGGTGACGCAATCATGGTTCCAGGAGGTACGGCGCCGAGATGAGTAACGTACTGCTGACCGAACAGGCGGACGGCGTCCGCGTCCTCACCCTGAACCGGCCCGGATCACGCAACGCGCTGAGCGGCGACCTGATCTCCGCGCTGCATGCGGCGCTGGTGGAACTGGACACCGACGACACGGTCCGTGCGGCGGTGCTGACCGGAGCCGACCCGGCGTTCTGCGCCGGCGTCGACCTGAAGGAGGCGGCGAGGGACGGCGCGAAGTACTTCGGGCGCTTCCGGACCGAGGACTGCATCGGCCAGGCCGCCCTGGCCCGCAAGCCGCTCATCGGCGCGGTCAACGGCGCCACGTTCACCGGCGGGCTGGAACTGGCGCTCGGCTGCGATTTCCTGATCGCCTCGGAGCGGGCGGTGTTCGCGGACACGCACGCGCGAGTCGGGGTGCTGCCCGGCGGCGGGCTCACCGCGAGGCTCCCGCCGCTGGTCGGCCCGGCCTGGGCCCGCCGCATGTCGATGACCGGCGAAGTGGTGGACGCGACCCTGGCCGAGCGGATCGGGCTGGTGACCGAGGTGGTGCCGCACGAGCGGCTGCGGGCCCGCGCCCTGGAACTGGCCGCCGCGGCGGCCGAGGTGCCGCCGCGCGACATGCTGGGCCTCAAGGAGATCTACGCCGGCGGCACGGAGGCGGTGTTCGGGCCCGCGCTGGCGGTCGAGCACCGCGTGAGCCGGGCCCACCGCACGGACTTCGATGAGCTGGACGGCCGCCGGTCCGCCGTCATGGCCCGCAACCGGGAACAACTGGACGGGGAACGGCATGACGGATGAGGACGTCGTCGTCTCGCAGCCCCGGCCGGGGGTCCGGCGCATCACGCTGAACCGTCCGGACCGGCTCAACGCGATGACGGCCGGCATGGTCACCGGCCTGCACCGGGCGCTGGAGGAGGCGGGCGCCGACCCGGCGTGCCGCGTCGTGGTCCTGACCGGGGCCGGCCGCGGCTTCTGCGCCGGCCTTGACCTGGGCGGCTACGGCGAGGCGCCGGAGTCCGCGGGATCACCCGGCGCCGGCCGGGTGCACCAGGGCCTGAGCACCCAGCGGCACATCGCCGGGCTCGTGCAGCGGATCCGCCGGCTGCCGCAGCCGGTGATCGCCGCGGTCAACGGGCCCGCGGCGGGCGGCGGCCTGGCGCTCGTGCTGGCCTGCGACCTGCGGCTGGCTTCCACATCGGCGGTCTTCGCGGTGTCCTTCATCAAGGTCGGCTTCTCGGGCTGCGACATCGGGACGTCCTGGCTGCTGCCGCGGCTCGTCGGAGCGGGCCGCGCCCACGAGCTCATGCTGACCGGACGCCGGTTCGACGCGGCCGAGGCGCTGAACATCGGGCTGCTCGCCGACGCCGTCGACCCGGGCGCGCTGGAGGACCGGACCGACCGGGCGGTCGATGACCTGCTCGCCGCGGCGCCGCTGTCGCTCACCCTGACCAAGCAAGGCATGTGGATGGCACTGGAAGTGCCGTCGTTCGACGTAGCCGTCGAGTTCGAGAACCGTCAGCAGGTGCTGACGTCGCAGACCGAGGACCAGCGGGAGGCCATGGCGGCGTATACCGGCCGCCGGCCGCCCGCCTACCCCGGCCGGTAGTCAGCAGGAGACCGGTCGTCAGCAGGAGAAAGGAACACGAAGATGCGCGCGGTACAGGTGACGCGAACGGACGGCCCGCGGGCCGTGGAGGTCGGCGAGGTCCCCGCTCCCGTCCGGGGCGATGACCAGGTCCTGGTCGAGGTGCATGCGGCGGGCGTGAACTTCCCCGACCTGCTGCTCACCAAGGACATGTACCAGTACAAGCCCTCCCTGCCGTTCGTGCTCGGCGGGGAATTCGCCGGCGTGGTCACCGAAGCGCCGGAGGGCTCGGAGTTCTCGCCCGGCGACCGGGTCGCGGGCACCGCGACCGTGGGCGCGTTCGCCGAACTCCTCGCGCTGCCGGCCCGGAGCGTGTACCCGCTGCCGGACAAGACCGGCTTCGTCGCGGGCGCCTGCCTGACGATGAACTACCTGACCATGACGTTCGGGCTGCTGACCCGGGGCGGGCTGAAGGAGGGGGAGACCGTCCTGGTGCACGGCGCCGCGGGCGGGATCGGCACGGCCACCATCCAGCTCGCGAAGGCGATCGGCGCCCGCGTGATCGCCGTGGTCTCCACCGGGGAGAAGGCGGAATTCGTGCGGACCGTGGGCGCCGATCACGCGGTGCTCGCCGACGGGTTCAAGGACGCGGTCAAGGAACTGACCGGCGGCCGCGGCGTCGACATGGTGGTCGACCCGGTCGGCGGTGACCGGTTCACCGACTCGCTGCGCAGCCTGGCGACGCTGGGCCGGCTGCTCGTCATCGGCTTCACCGCGGGGGACATCCCGACGGTGAAGGTGAACCGGCTGCTGCTCAACAACATCGACGTGCGCGGTGTCGGCCTCGGAGCCTACGCCGGGCCCCGGCCCGATTTCCTGCGCGGCGAGTGGGACCGGCTCCTGCCGTACCTGGAAAGCGGCGCGGTGGTGCCGCCGGTCAGCGGCACCTTCCCGCTGGAACGGGCCGCCGAGGCGATCGCCCAGCTGGAGGACCGGAAGGTGCTGGGCAAGGTCGTGATCGTCCCGCGGCCGTGAGGTGAGCGCCCTGTGAACGGTGCCATAATAACTAGCGATCGCTAAGGAGGGTCCGTGGACTTCGAACTTCCCGCCGACCTGGTGCAACGTCTTGCGAAGCTTGACGAATTCATTGAGCGCGAGATAAAGCCGCTGCAGGAACAGGACGACAACGAGCGGTTCTTCGACCACCGCCGTGAATACGCCCGGACCGATTTCGAGAACGGCGGCGTTCCGCGGCGCGAGTGGGAAGAACTGCTCGGCGAGATGTTCAGGCGGGCCGACGCGGCCGGATGGCTGCGCTACGGGCTGCCCGAGGAAGCCGGCGGGGGAGGCGGCAGTAACTTCGACATGGCCGTCATCCGCGAGCACCTGGCGCACAAGGGCCTCGGGCTGCACAACGACCTGCAGAACGAGTCCTCGGTCGTGGGCAATTTCCCGTTCGCGCACATGATGCTGGGGTTCGGCACGCAGGAGCAGAAAGACGAGTTCCTGGAGCCGATGCTGTCCCGCAAAAAGCGGATCGGCTTCGGGCTGACCGAGCCCGAGCACGGCAGCGACGCGACCTGGATGGAAACGACCGCGGTCCGCGACGGCGATGACTGGGTCATTAACGGGGCCAAGCGATTTAACTCCGGAATGCATTCGGCCACTCATGATGTGGTGTTCGCGCGGACTTCCGGCAAGGACGGCGACGCCCGGGGAATTACCGCGTTCATCGTCCCGGTGGACACGCCCGGATTCTCCGTCGACTTCCACTGGTGGACGTTCAACATGCCCACGGACCACGCGGAGGTCACCCTCCGCGATGTGCGCGTGCCATCCTCGACGATCTTCGGCGAGGAAGGCGGGGGCCTGGCCGTCGCCCAGACCTTCGTGCACGAGAACCGGATCCGCCAGGCCGCCTCCGGGGTCGGCGCGGGCCAGTACTGCATCGACCGCAGCGTCGACTACGCCCGCCAGCGCAAGACGTTCGGGCAGCCCCTCGCTACCCGGCAGGCGATCCAGTGGCCCCTGGTGGAACTGCAGACCGAGGCCGAGATGGTCCGCGGCCTCGTCCGCAAGACCGCCTGGGAACTGGACCGGGTCCCGCACATGGAGATCAGCGACAAGGTCTCGATGTGCAACTACCGGGCCAACCGGCTCGTGTGCGACGCCGCCGACCGGGCCATCCAGGTCCACGGCGGGCTCGGCTACACCCGGCACATGCCGTTCGAGCACATCTACCGGCACCATCGCAGATACCGGATCACCGAGGGCGCGGAGGAGGTCCAGATGCGCAAGGTGGCCGGCTACCTGTTCGGGTTCGCCGGACCGCGCAAGCGACCCGGGGGCGAGTGACCTGCCGATGACCGCTGACCCCAACGACCCGCAGGTGCTCGCGGACCTGCTCGCCGCCCGGCTGACCGGGGTTCTCGGCACGCCGGTCCAGGTCCCGGACGTACGCCGCCTGACCGGCGGGGCGAGCCGGGAGACCTGGTCGTTCACCGCGCACCCGGAAGACGGCGAGCCGCGCAGGCTCATCCTGCGCCGCGACCCGCCCGGCGAGGACCGGCCGTACACCAAGGGCGGCATGGCGGTGGAGGCCAGCGTGCTGGCCGCGGCCGCCCGGACGGGGGTGGCCGTGCCGTCGCTCATCGACGCGGGCACGGACCCGGCCATCGCCGGCGCCCCCTACATGATCATGGATCACGTGGACGGCGAGACCATCGCCCGGAAACTGCTGCGGGACCCGCAGTACGAGCGGGCCCGGGCCGGGCTCGCCGCGGAACTGGGCCGCACCCTCGCCCGGATCCACGCCATCGAGCCTCAGTCGGTGTCCGGCCTGCCCGAAGGCGAGCCGCTGGAACGGCTGCGCGAGGCCTACGACGCCCTCGGCGAACCGCTCCCGACCGTCGAGATCGCCCTCAAGTGGCTGGAACGCAACCGCCCGGACGACGTCGCCCCGGCCGTCGTGCACGGCGACTTCCGTACCGGCAACCTCATCATCGACCCCGCCGGCCTGCGCGCGGTCCTGGACTGGGAACGGGTCCACTGGGGCGATCCCCGGGAGGACCTCGGCTGGCTGTGCGTCAAGTGCTGGCGGTTCGGGTCCCCGCATCATGCCGGGGGATTCGGCTCGGTCGACGAACTGCTCGACGGGTACGCGGAGGTCGCCGGCACCCGCCCCGACCCCGAGGCCGTCCGGTGGTGGCAGGTCTACGGCACCGCCGACTGGGCGGTGGGCTGCCGGATGATGGCCGAACGGCACCTGTCCGGGCAGACGCCGTCGGTGGAACTCGCCGCGATCGGCCGCCGGGTCTGCGAGCAGGAGCACGACGTGCTGCTGGCGCTCGGCCTGCCCGCCGGGCCGCCCGGGGAAGAGACACCCGCCCCGGGCTCGGACCTGCACGGGAACCCCACGGCCGCCGACCTGGTCTCGGCCGTCTCCATGTTCCTGCGCGAGGACGTCATGGCGGGCACCGGCGGCCGCCTGAACTTCCTCGCCCGGGTCGCCGCCAACACCCTCGACGGCGTCGAACGGGAACTGAGGCTCGGCCCGGCGCAGGAGGAACGGCACCGGGAGCGTCTCGCCGCCTTCGCGCAGGCCGACCAGGCCGGTCTCGCCGCCGCGATCCGCGACGGGAAGATCGACCCGGACGACCCGGCCCTGCTCGCGGCCGTCCGCGCCGAGGTCACCGACCGGGTCGCCGTGGCCAACCCCCGCTACCTGTCCCACCCGTCCTGACCAGGAGACGCGACACCCATGATGACGAGCACCCCCGAGCCGCCGGACCGGCAGGCGCTGATGCGGCGCTTCACCGCCCCGGGCGCCCCGTTCGAGATCGGCGAGCGGCTGGTCCGCGGCCTGACGATGAGGGTCTTCACCACCGGGCCGCAGACGCTGCGCGACATCGCGCTGTCCATCGGCGCGTTCGGCGACCGGCCGTTCGTGGCGTACGGCGGCGAGCGGTGGACCTACGCCGAGCAGGCGGCGATCATCGCCGGGCTCGCCCGCTGCCTGCGCGACGAATACGGGCTGCGCAAGGGCGACCGGCTGGCCGTGTCCATGCGCAACTACCCGGAGTGGACGCCGCTGTTCTGGGCCAGCGCGCAGCTCGGCACGGTGCTGGTACCGCTCAACGCCTGGTGGACCGGCCCCGAGCTGCAGTACGCGCTGGCGGACGCGACGCCGCGGGTCATCGTGGCCGACGCCGAGCGGGCCACGCTCATCGCGCCTTACCTGAGCGAGCTTGACGGCGAGCCCGCGCTGATCGAAGAGCGCGGCGGCGGCCAGCCCGCCGCGGGCGCCCGCCGGTGGGAGGACCTGCTGGCCTCCCTCGACCCGGCTGCGGAGCCGCCGGATGAGCAGGTAGACCCGGACGACGACGCGACCATCCTGTATACCTCCGGAACCACCGGCCGCCCCAAGGGCGCCATCGGGACCCACCGCAACCACGTGACCAACCTTCTCAACACCGCGCTCAGCGCGCTGGTCAGCGCCACGATCGTCAACGGCGGCGAGCCGCCGGCCCCGGACCCGGCGGCACCGCAGCCCGCGAGCCTGTGCACCTTCCCGCTCTTCCACATCGCCGGCATCACCGGCCTCGGCTTCACCGCGCTGAGCGGGTCCCGGATGGTGACCCAGTACAAGTGGAACCTGGATGAAGCCCGGAAAATCATTCAAGCCGAACGGCTTTCGGGTGTCTCGGGCGTTCCCTCGGTGCTCCGCCAGCTCGTGGCCGACGCCGCCGAGCATCCCGGCGATTACGAGAGCCTGCTCGGCATCGCCATGGGCGGGGCCCCGATCCCGCCGGATCTCGTGACCCGGATCGGCGGCGGCACGTTCGCCATGCCGGTCGCGGCGAGCAACGGCTACGGGCTGACCGAGACCACCTCGGCGGTCGTCGCCAACACGGGCGCCGACTACCAGGCCCGCCCGGACAGCGTCGGGCGGCCCGCGGCGGGCACGGACGTCCGGGTGGTCGATCCCGCGACCGGCGAGGACGTCGGCGAGGGCGAGGTCGGCGAGCTGTGGTTCTACGGCCCGAACATCGTCCGGGGCTACTGGAACAACCCGAAGGCGACCGCCGAGGCGTTCACCGGCGGCTGGTTCCACACCGGTGACCTGGGCCGGATTGACGACGGCTGGGTCTACGTCGTCGACCGGCTGAAGGACGTGGTCATCCGGGGCGGGGAGAACATCTACTGCGCCGAGGTGGAGGCCGCGCTGTTCGAGCATCCGGGCATCGACGACGTCGCGGTTCTCGGGGTGCCGGACCCGAGGAACGGCGAGGAAGCGGTCGCGGTCATCGTGCCGGCCGCGGGAGCGGACCTCACCGCCGACGAGGTGCGCCGCCACGTCGGGGAACGCCTCGCCGCCTTCAAGGTGCCCGCCTACGTCGTGCTCCGGTCCGAGCCGCTGCCCCGCACCGCCAGCGGCAAGGTCCTCAAACGCGACCTGCGGTCCGCGGTCGTCTCCGAGGTGGGCGCACGATGAGCGACATCGACTACGCCGAGAACGGCCACGTCGGAGTCATCACCCTGAACCGGCCCGAGGTCCACAACGCGCTGCGCCGCGCCACCTACGACGAGCTGACCGCCCTGGTGCGGAACGCCACGGTGCGGACGCTGGTGATCACCGGAGCGGGCCCCTCGTTCTGCTCCGGCGACGACGTGCGGGAACTGATGAACGCCGGGACCGGCGACGCGCCACGTCCCGAGCCCAGGCTCACCCCGGCGGCGGACGCGCTGCTGCACACCGACATCCCGGTTATCGCCGCGGTCAACGGCCCGGCCGTCGGATGGGGCATGGAACTGGCGCTCATGGCCGACTTCCGTGTCGCGGCCCGCCGGGCCAGGTTCGGCGAGCTGTTCGTCAAACGCGGCCTGTGCAGCGACGTCGCGGGGATCGCTCGCCTGGCCCAGCTGGTGGGCCGTGAGCGCGCGGCCGAGCTGCTGCTGACCGGCGACGTCATCGACGCCGACCGGGCCGAGCGGATCGGCCTCGTCGGCCGGGTCGTCGACGACGGGGACCTGCTGCCGGCGGCGCTGGAACTGGCCGGGCGGATCGCGGAGAACCCGCCGCTGGCCGTCGCCGCCCTCAAGCGCGGGCTGCGGCGCGCCCTCGATCCCGACTGGAACGACCTGGGAGCGTGGGTGAGCAGCGCTCTCGGGGAGCTGTTCACCACCGAAGACCACCGCGAGGGCGTCCGGTCGTTCCTGGAACGGAGGGAACCGCGGTATGTCGGACGCTGACCCCGTCCCCGCGGGCATCGCCCGCGACGCCCTCCGCGGCCTGAACGTGTAAAAGAGAAGGAGAACGACATGGCCTGGGACTTTTCGACGGAACCGGAGTTCGAGGAAAAACTGGAATGGATGCGCGGGTTCGTCCGCGACGAGATCATCCCGCTGGAGACCCTCGCCCTGGACGCTGACGCCTTCACGCGCGCCACCGCGCCCCTGAAAGAAGAGGTGAAGGCCCAGGGACTCTGGGCCGCCCACCTCCCCCCGGAGCTCGGCGGCGGAGGCTTCGGCCAGGTCAAGCTCGGCCTCATGCACGAGATCCTCGGCCAGTGCGCCTACGCGCCCGCCATCTTCGGCAACAACGCCCCCGACTCGGGCAACGCCGAACTCCTCGCGGTCAGCGCCGACGACGAGCAGAAGAAGAAGTGGCTGGAGCCGCTGCTGGCCGGCCAGCTGCGCAGCGCGTTCTCCATGACCGAGCCCGGTGCCGGAGCCGACCCGACCCTGCTGGCGACCCGCGCCGTCCGCGACGGCGACGACTACGTCATCAACGGCCACAAATGGTTCACCTCCAACGGTTCCGTAGCCGACTTCCTCATCGTCATGGCGGTCACCGACCCGGATGCCCCGGCCCGGCGCCGGGCCACCATGTTCGTCGTCCCGGCGGGCACGCCCGGCGTGAACGTGCTCCGCGACATCGAGACCATGGGCGACATCGGCGGGCACCGCGGCCGTCCCGGCGGCCACTCGGAGATCGTCTACACCGACGTGCGGATCCCCGCCGCGAACCGGATCGGCGGCGAGGGCGACGGCTTCCTCCTCGCCCAGAAGCGTCTCGGGCCGGGCCGCATCCACCACTGCATGCGCTGGCTCGGCCAGTCCCGGCGCGCCTTCGACATGCTGTGCGAACGGGCCAAGTCCCGGTACACGCACGGCTCCGCGCTCGCGGACAAGCAGATGATCCAGGACTGGATCGCGACGTCGGCCGCGGAGATGACCGCGGCGCGGCTGATGACGCTGCAGGCCGCGTGGAAGATGGACCAGGGCGGCACCGCGGCGGCGCTCACCGACATCGCGATGATCAAGTTCTACGGCGCGCAGGTCCTCTACAACGTGATCGACCGCGCCATCCAGATCCACGGATCGCTCGGCTACACCACGGACCTGCCGCTGGAGTCGATGTACCGGCAGGCCCGCGCGGCGCGTATCTACGACGGCCCGGACGAGGTGCACAAGGTGACGGTCGCCCGCCGGATCCTGCGGGACTACGAGGCCCGCGAGGTGCCGGCCGAGCACGTCCCCACCCGCCGCGCCGCCGCCGAGAAGAAGTTCGCGCACCTGCTCGACGCCGCGTCCGCCAATAGCTGAGCCCTCAGGAGACCACGTGACAGCAGAAGAACCCGCCCTGAGCGCGTTCAGCCAGATCACCTACGAGGCGGACGACGGCGTCGCGACCATCACCCTGAACCGGCCGGACCGTCTCAACGCGTTCACCACGACCATGTGCCGCGAACTCGTCGCGGCCTTCGACGCGGCTGACGCCGACGACGCGGTGCGCGTGGTGCTGATGACCGGCGCCGGCCGCGGCTTCTGCGCCGGAGCCGACCTGCAACGGGGCGCGGGCACGTTCAACGCCAGCGACGCCGGCCGGGCCGTCGAGCGCGCCGGCTTCGAGACGATCGGCGGCCTGCCGCGCGACGCCGGGGGAGTGGTGAGCCTGCGGGTCGCCGCCTCCCGTAAGCCGGTGATCGTCGCCTACAACGGGCCGGCGGTCGGCGTCGGCGCGACGATGACCCTCCCCGCCGACGTGCGGATCGCCGCCGAGTCCGCGAAGTTCGGGTTCGTGTTCGCCCGCCGGGGCATCGCCCCCGAGGCCGCCTCCAGCTGGTTCCTGCCGCGCGTGGTCGGGATCTCCCAGGCGATGGAATGGGTCGCCACCGGCCGGGTGTTCGGCGCGGCCGAGGCGAAGGACGGCGGCCTGGTCTCCCGGGTCGTCCCCGACGCGGACCTGCTGCCGACCGCGCGAACCCTCGCCAAGGAGATCGCGGAGAACACCTCAGCCGTCTCGGTCGCGGTGTCCCGCAAGCTCCTGTGGTCCATGCTGGGCGCCAGCACGCCCTGGGAAGCGCACCGGCTCGACACCCGGGCCATCCACGAACTCGGCCAGGGCCCCGACACCGCCGAGGGCGTCCGCTCCTTCCTGGACAAGCGCCCGCCGGAGTTCACCGCCCGTATCGACGACTTCGCCGCCCTCATGCCCGAGTGGCCGGCGCGACCGGAGGAGATGGAATGACCAGCCCGATGTTCGACCTAAGCGGGCACGTCGCCCTGATCACGGGCGGGAACTCGGGGATCGGCCTCGGCATGGCGCACGCCCTCGCCCAGGCCGGCGCGGACATCTGCGTCTGGGGCACGAACGCCGAACGCAACTCCGCCGCCGCCGACGAACTGTCCAAGCACGGCACGCGGGTGCACGCGGTGCGCTGCGACGTCGGCGAGGAAGAGCAGGTCGAGGGGGCCTTCGCGGAGACCGTGCAGACCCTCGGCCGGGTCGACTCGTGCTTCGCCAACGCGGGCGTCAGCGGCCGCGGAACCTCGTTCGTCGAGATGTCCCTCGAAGAGTTCCACCGCGTGACCAGGGTGAACCTCGATGGCGCGTTCCTCACGCTGCGCGCCGCGGCGACCCACATGATCGAGCGCGGCGGCGGAGGCGTCCTCGTCGGCACCTCCAGCGTCTCGGCGATCCACGGCGCGCCCCGCAACGAGGCGTACTCCGCGAGCAAG
>Ga0131853_10001892_pt1 | contig 37353 bp, 35 predicted proteins | sample TergutLab28metaG_FD_92764 | JGI IMG/M metagenome (GOLD analysis project Ga0131853, IMG submission 92764) | Labiotermes labralis P1 segment gut microbial communities from Petit-Saut dam, French Guiana - Lab288 P1 (version 2) (version 2) | ecosystem: Host-associated > Arthropoda: Insects >... | reverse complement strand
TTTTTTTATAACTATTAAGTACACGTTGTGCGTCGGCGATTGCATTTTCAAATGCCATGTATTTGTCTTGTGTTACCCAATAGTTGGTCGCGGGTATATCGGCTCCCCCTACATAAGAAACATCGGTATTATCCAAAATCTCTTGCGCTTGTTCAATAAGCAGGCCGAGTTGTTCACTGTTTGTGTTGGGTAACACATTAAGGGAAAATAAAATCGGAAAAGAAAATAGATGCGGACTTATTGAAAAAATGCGCAGAAATCAATTGATTATTATATGAAAAACCCAAACGCCCGCGAAGATAAAGCTAAAAGAGGGCAGGAATTAGTGTTGAAAGAGCATACCTTTGCTAAAAGGGTTGAAATTATAATAAAAAATATGGAATCTATGAGGTAATTCATAAAAGGTATTATTCTTAAGGGCGGTAAGGGAACCCGTTTGTATCCTATGACAAAGGCTGTTTCAAAACAGCTTTTGCCGGTGTACGACAAACCTATGATATATTATCCGCTGTCGGTGCTATTGCTTGCCGGAATAAATGAGATACTCATAATTTTAACGCCGCATGATTTGCCTATGTATAAAAAACTGCTTAGAGATGGAAGTAAAATCGGCATTAGGCTTGAATATGCCGGACAGCCCGAACCGAGAGGGATTGCGGAAGCGTTTATAATCGGCGAAGATTTTATAGGAGGTAACAACGTTTGTTTAATTCTCGGCGACAATATTTTTTACGGGCAATTTTTCACCGATATGCTTACACAAGCAATAAATAACATAAATAATAAAAACGGAGCGGTGGTTTTCGGCTATCCCGTGAAAAACCCAAGAGATTTCGGGGTTTGGGAATTGAACGACAGCGGCAAGATTTTATCAACAGAAGAAAAACCTATAAAGCCCAAATCACACTACGCAATTCCGGGATTGTATTTTTACGATAACGAGATTGTAAAAGTCTCAAGGAATATAAAACCGTCGGAGCGTGGAGAACTTGAAATAAAGGCGGTTAATAATGAATATCTGAAAAAAGATATTTTAAACGTAATTCTTATGGGGCGCGTCATGACTTGACATGACACGGGAACTCCGGGAAGTTTGCTTAAAGCCGCCGAATTTGCTCAGACAATACAATCGATACAGGGTTTTTACATTTCCTGCATAGATACAGTCGTAAATTTCGCGGCAGAAAGCCACGTTGACCGTTCTATTGATAATCCGGGAATTTTTCTGAACACCAATATTTTAGGCGTTCAAGTTCTCATGGATGCATGTCTCAAATACGGAATCCGGCGTTTTCATCAGGTGTCTACAGATGAGGTATACGGCAATTTGCCGCTTGACAGAACTGATTTACTCTTTACTGAGCAAACACCGTTACATGCTTCAAGCCCTTACTCAGCTTCAAAAGCCGGGGCGGATTTACTTGCGTTAGCATATCACAGGACTTTTGGGTTGCCGGTAACAATCAGCCGCTGCTCAAATAATTACGGCCCCTATCAGTTCCCCGAAAAATTAATACCGTTAATGGTTATAAACGCGCTTGCAAATAAGCCGCTTCCCGTTTACAGTAAAGGAGAAAATATCCGCGATTGGTTACATGTTAACGACCATTGCAAAGCGATTGATTTGATAATAAAAGACGGTAAAAACGGCGAGGTTTATAATATCGGCGGACATAATGAAATGAGAAATATTGATATAGTAAAACTTATATGCGCCGAGCTGAGTAAACCGGAAAGCTTGATTTCATATGTTGAGGACAGGAAAGGCCATGATTTGCGATATGCCATTAACCCGGTAAAAATCCGTGAAGAACTAGGATGGCTTCCCGAAACTATGTTTAAAGACGGCATAAAAACCACTATAAAATGGTATGTAAACAATAGGTCATGGTGGGAAAAATAAATTGAAATTTAGTGATGAATACATTTTGAAAATTGGATGAGTATTATGGACCAATTCAAGGACGTTATGCAACACGCCGATTATATTTTGGGTCCTGTTAAAGAGTTTTTTAATAACGTCGGTAATTCTGAAATTTATAATGTCACCAAAATGACAGGCATTGTGACGGATATGATTGAATATTCCAAACCCGGTATCGTACCGGGCTATTTAAAGATGCCTGAACGATTAAGCAGCAGTACGATTTATTATCAAACACCGGAGAGTTTGAAAGACATTATAGTAACATTGCTGGATCATAAAACTGCCTGTAAATACGCGAAAAACGCACTGGATAATTCACGCAAGTATGCTCTAAGTAATTACCTGATTTAGGAGGTGCCTTAAATGTTGATGGACATAAATACAAAACCCGACGAATACCGGGGCGCATTAGAAAATTGGTACGAAGAAGACATGGGAATTAAATTGGATTTAGATAATCCTCAGACATATAACGAAAAAATCCAATGGTTGAAATTACATGACAGCACACCCATAAAGACAAAATTAGCAGATAAGTATGGAGTACGGTCATGGGTAAGTGAAAAAATCGGCGAACAGTATTTGATACCGTTGTTAGGAGTATGGAATAATTATGATGAAATAAATTTTGATGCTTTGCCGGAGCGTTTTGTCCTTAAATGCACGCATGGCAGCTTATTTAATTTAATAATTCAAGATAAAAATGAGATTAATCATATATCCGTAAAAAATGATTTTGAGAGTTGGTTAAACATAAATTATGCTTACTATGGGATAGAACTGCAATATAAAGACATTCAGCCAAAGATTATTGCTGAAGAATATATAGAAAACGGCAGCGATGATTTATATGATTATAAAATTTGGTGCTTTAACGGAGAGCCAAAGTATATTCAGTTTTTGTGCGGCAGAAAAACTAAATTAAAGATGGCATTTTTTGATACAGATTGGAACTTGCTTCCGTTTGTTTATGAGTATGAACGGAATACGGATCATGTTCCAAGACCGGAAAATTTGAATGAACTGTTACGGTTGGCAAAAATACTTTCTCAGGGATTTGTTCATGTACGCGTTGATTTTTATGTGTTGAACGACGGAAGTATCAAGTTTGGGGAAATGACATTTACTCCGGCTTCGGGGCGTGCAAAATGGGTTCCGCCTAAATATGATTTTATTATGGGGCAAAACATCACGCTGGAAAATGCAGAAATACTGAAATTACATGTATCAATGCCGAAAGTGTCTGTAATAATACCGGTGTTTAATGCAGAGCTCTATTTGGAAAAATGCTTGGACAGCGTGGTAAACCAAACGTTAAAAGATATAGAAATTATCTGTGTTAATGACGGCTCAACCGATAATTCACTGCATATTTTAAACGCTTACGCAGAGAAAGATAAGCGTATAATTGTTATTGACCAACCGAATATTAACGCAGGAGCGGCAAGAAATACCGGGTTAAAAATCACGACGGGCGAATATTTGGCTTTTTTTGATGCGGACGATTTTTTCGAACCTTTAATGCTTGAAAAAATGTATAACAAGTGTAGAGAGGATAATGCTGATATTTGTGCTTGCGGATTCGCATCCTATGATATGTCAACTAAAAAAATCAGCAGCGTCTTTCGCATAATTTTAGAACTCCTGCCATCAAAGATGCCATTCTCGCCCCATGATATTCCAAAACACATCTTCAATATTTTCAATCCGGCACCCTGGAATAAACTTTTCCGGGCAGATTTTATTAAAAAATACTCAATAGAGTTTCAATCTTTAAAGCATGTAAACGATGCTTTTTTTACTCATTCGGCATTTGCGGCGGCAGAAAGAATCACTGTTATTGACCAATTTTTTATAAATTACCGTACAAAAACTTCAACAAGCATTTCCGAATCAAACAGCGACAGGACATTATGTATATACGAGGCGGCCAAGGGGAGAGGAGAATTCTTAAAACGATACGGTTTTTATGATGAATTTAAAGAGTGCTATTTGAATTCTGTGTCAAATTATGCCGCATGTTCGTTAGTCTTAGCAAAATCCAAAGATATGTGGTTAAATACCGCGATTTTTTTAAAAAATAAATTTATTCCGGATTTCAAACTGTTTGATTATCCCGAAACTATGTATGATAAATGGAATTACGATGCAATGCTGTTTCTGATGGAAAGCAGTCAGGCCGAACTTGAAAGCCACAATCCGGTTTTACGCAGTGACGAAACTACTGCATTGCCGGTTGACGAAGCCCTGACATTCCCGTTTAATGATACGCCCAAAATAAAAGTATCGGTGATTATTCCTGTCTACAACACGGAGTTATATATAGAGGAATGTATCCGTTCGGTTTTACGGCAATCCCTTATGGATATAGAAATTATATGCGTTGACGACGGCTCAACAGATGATTCCTTGAAAATTATGCGGAGTATAGCGGAAGAAGACAGCCGGATTATTATTTTAACGCAGGAAAACCAAGGACTGCCCACAGCCCGGAATAACGCGTTAGCCATAGCAAAAGGCGAGTATATTTCCTTTTTGGACAGCGATGACTTGCTGGTATGGTGCGCTCTTGAGCACCTTTACAGGCAGGCTAAATATCACTCGCTTGACGATATTTTTTGCGAAGCGCATTCGTTTTATGACCCCGTTGAGATGTACCAGGCTTATCCTGTGTATCATTATATGTATAAATATAACAATTCCTATACGGAACCGCTGAACGGGCGTGATTTATTAAGCGCTTTAATAGAAAATAATGATTATAATCCAAGTTGCTGTATGCGCTTGTTCCGCCATGAATTTTTAACAGAGAACGGCATTTCTTTTCCCATCGGGGTGCTTCACGAAGACAATGTTTTCACTTTACACACGCTTAATAATGCCAAACGTGCATGGATATATAAAGAGCCTTTATATTACAGGCGCATATGTCCAGAATCTACAATGACAAAAACCAAAAGCTTGGAAAATATTAATGGATATTATTCATGTCTGCTTGAAATTGAAAAAATGATTTTACAGGAAGAATCTGAATTTAAGAAAACTTTGGATATTCTAAAGTCAATATATAAAACATCGTTATTGGAGGCGTATAATAACATTCAGGGAGAAGACTGCCTGAAAATTCCTGAAGCCTTGTCTTTGACAATAAATCTTGCACAGAAAGAAGATGAACTTACAAAAAAAGAACAGGAATTAACAGCACAGATTGCTGAATTGACAGCACAACTTACACATCAAAAAAACGTTGCAACAGAAAAAGAACAGGAACTGACAGCACAGCTTACACATCAAAAAAACGTCGTCATAGAGAAAGAACAGGAATTAGAAAATATTTACCATTCGAGGTCTTGGAAACTCGCAAGAATTATTTCCGCACCAGTACGCGCAATAAAAAAATCTCTCTTATAAAGTTTTATTTGACTTCTATTATGGCATAAGCAATCGCATCGGTTTCGTTGTGCGAAATGCTGATTTTTACGGAAAAACGGCGGGCTCGTATAGATATACGCTTCGCCGTTTTCTTTGCACCATTATGAAGAACGGCGTAAGGTGCGCCGTTTTTTTTATGAAGAATTTCAATGTCGGTGGGCCAAAAGCCGCGAAAACCTGTTCCGAGTGCTTTTGCGACGGCTTCTTTCGCGGCAAAAACACCCGCAACAGTCTGGACGTTTTTGCCGGAAAAATATTCGCGCTCGAGTTCGGTGAAAACTCGTTGCATAAACCGATCTGTGACATCTTTAAGCCGTTCAATTTCTATAATATCAACGCCCACACCTAGAATCATTCCGCGTTGCTCCAAATATCATAACCCATTTTCGCAAGAGAACGGCACACTTTCGATATGGGAAGCCCAACCACCGTATAAAAATCACCGTCGATTTTTTCAACAAGAAACGACCCACGTTCCTGTACGCCATATGCGCCCGCTTTGTCAAACGGTTCGCCGGTGGCGATATACGCGTTAACGTCCTTATCCGAAAGCGCGTGAAAATACACCTTCACGGCATCCGCAAAAACGTGTTCGTAATTTCCGCGAACAAGAGCAACCCCCGTGTAAACCATGTGCATTCGCCCCGAAAGCGATTTCAACATATCAAAAGCTTCCGTCGCATTACTTGGCTTACCCAAAACTTTTCCGTCAATAAAAACCAAGGTGTCTGCGGCAATTATTATTTCATTTTCCCCGCACACAGAAAGAACTGCCCTTGCCTTGCGCAAAGCCAGTTCTGTTACCTGTTCATCGGGTTCGCCGGTGATTGTTTCGTCTGCATTGCTTACGATTACCTCATGCGGTATTCCCGCAAGTTGTAAAATTTGCCGCCTTCGCGGTGAACCCGAAGCTAAAATTATTTTTGGATTTGCCAAAAATTATTCTCCCCTAATCGCCGCAAGTGCGTTTAATCTTGTTGCGCGCCATGCGGGGTAAAATCCGCTTATTATTCCAATGACACCCGCCACCGCAAGTGAGAACAAGCAAAGCCCCGGGGTAATTAGCGATATTTTGGGGCGTTCATCGCTGACGCGTAACCATTCCGGCACGCCCATGTTTAAATTGCTAAGAAATTCTATGTCGAAATTATTCATTGCGTATGAGCCGAAAAGCGCGAGACTTATTCCAAAAAGACCGCCGAGCAGGCTAATAACCACGGCTTCCGTAAGGAAAAGCTTCCGCACGTCGGAGATAGTCGCGCCTATTACTTTCATAATACCTATTTCGCGTGTGCGTTCGGTAACTGATGTTATCATTGTATTGGCGATGTTAATTGCGGCTACAAGCAAGCTTATTGCGGCGATTGCCGAAAGCAAGGTTTCAATTGCCTGCTGCGATTGACGCTGCTGGTCTATCCAGTCGCCCTCGAAGTTCACGCCAAAACCCATATCACGTATTGCCTCCGCAACTCTGCGGGTATCGTCCATTGATTCTACACGCACCATAAGCTGGTCATACGATTCCCTTACTGTTTCGGGGATTGCCGAAAAAGTAGAGATTCCTGTCCACCAGTCACCTTCATCTTGTGCCCGGCGGCGGTTTGCTTCCATGCGTAATTGGTTAAGGGTTTGCAGGGTTTCGATATCCATGTAAATCGCATCGTTGCCGCCCATTCCGCCCCACATATCATCAACGTGTTCAAGGATTCCCACAACTTCCAAATCAAAGGAACGTATAGGTGCAAGGGCCTCCTCTATTTCTAAACCAAAATCATCGTCATCGCCACCGCCAAAACGCGCACCGCGCCAAAGCGATTCCGTGTCGTAGTACAGCCGAATGGGGTCGTTAAAAACATCAACGTAAACCGCGTCTCTGTCGCCGTCTCCCCACACGCGGTACGGCCACCATTGGTCGCCCCCGGTGTCGAAAAAATACTTCTCTGTATTGGAACTGAAAACAGCCGCGAATTCGTCGCCCTCTTGAAGAAGCCGCCCCGCTTCAACGTTATAGCCCATTTGCGCCATAGCTTCGGGGCGTATTCCCGTAACATTCCACGGGGTCATTGCATACGGCCCACTTCGGAGAAGAATCTCCCCTCTCATAATCGGCGTGGACACGTTCACCCCCCGAATCCGCCCAATCCTGTCCGCAATCGCGTCCGTAAGCTCCGGGCCGGAGTCCACTTCGCGCATTCCCTCATTCGGATCCCACTCCCAGCCGCCTCTTTGCCACACGTTTATTACCGTCATATCAAGGTTTCTTTCCTCAATCATTTGTGCAAACTGCGCGTCTGTAGCTGCCCCAAGCGAAATCATTAAAATGATTGAACTTGTGCCTATCATTATCCCCAAAAGAGTAAGCAGAGTACGCAGCTTACGCTTCACAAGGTTTTTTACACACATACCTAAAACATCCGAGGTCCTCATGGTTTAGTCCTCATCAAAATTTAATTTTGACCGTTTGCGAATTTTAATGAGTACCACAGGTATGGCGATTATGATAATAACCGCAACGACCGCGCCGGCGACGGCAATCCAACGTGTTTGCCTTTCGGGTTGAATACCGTGCATTGCCGCGACAGCCGGGGTAAATTCGCCTTCGATTTCCACACTCCACCATTCGGGGGCTGTTAAAACTTCATGCGTAAAAATACGAGTAAGCAAACCGGGTTCATCCACTTCTTGCATTCCCCATCCCATATCATCGCCGGGGAATACCATCATTCCTCCGCCGCCACGGTCGGGGAAACGTCCGCCACCCATGTCATAGCCGCCTTCCCACGCACCTTCCCAGTCGCCGCCCATAAAGTCGCCGTCCATGTCAAAACCGCCCTCGACATTTATAACAAATGGATATTCAACTTCATGTACCATGCCGGTCGGGTCTTCGCCGAAAACAATAAATACGCCGTCGTGCATACCCGGTTCGCTTGGAATGAATTGCCCATGGAAGTCAACGGTACGCTGTTGATTCACTTGCCCGATAAATTCGCCCGTTTCTCCACCCGCGTGTGTTACGTCAAACGTACCTTCCGTCCGAATACGCAAATTTGACAAATTAACTCTGCCCGAGTTTATTACCCTGATGGAAAACCGAACGGGCATTCCCGCTGTTCCAAACGGAGGCACGTCAACATTTGTAATTTCAAGACGCGTAACCTGCGCAACGGAAATACTTATTTGCTGATTTGCTTCATGTTTTGCAAAGTCTTGGTCTTGATAATCAAAGGAAATTCGTTTTGTGTGCGCACCCGACGTAGCTTCGCCGGAAGTTGTGAAACGAAGAACCTTTGTTATCTCGCCAAGCGGGGCAAGATTATCAATAAATAAAGTGTTGCTTCCGCCCACGGGTGTGAAACCCGCAAAATGCTGTGGCCCTTGACCTTGCCCGGGAACATTTGAAGCCATAATTTCTTCCATAAGAACGCGAATATTATTTACCGAACGCGTCGAGCTTGTGTTGCGGAAAGTGATTGTCATTTCAAATTCCTGCCCTGCACGCGGTACCAGCGGATTCAAGGAATATTCCGACACCATAACACGCGGGATTTGACGCGCCGCGTCTTCGTCTTCTTCATCTTCTTCGGGATTGTACACATTAAACGATACATACTGGTCGAAGGATTCTGTGTCACCGCCGCGTTCAAGTTGGAAGCTTGTGCGGAAACGAATTGCGTAACTGCGCGTTACCGCCGCTTCACGCGGGGAAAAACTAAAACTTACGCGGTGGCTTTCACCGGGTGCAAGGCTTCGTATCGTTTGATTATTCGCGGTCATCGGTACTACGGCTTGCTCGTTTTCGGGGGTTGCTTCCACGCGAATATTCCGCGCTTCAACTTCGCCCGTGTTGTGCAAGTAGAAACTGATTACACCGTTTTGCCCCACGTTTATTCTGCCTGTGGGCGCGGTTAATTCACGTATTTCAATCGTCGGAAGGGGGTCTTCATCTTCTTCGGGAGCATATGCATTTACGATAAACGGAAAAACTTCCGATATGCGTTCGTTACTGTCTTCCTCGCGGTACGATACATTAAACAAAATTGTGTACGCACCCGTTTCAATTTCGGACGATGTTTGGAATGTGAAATTCAAATTACCCAAAGCACCTGCATCCATCGTGTGAATAAGGGCAAGGTTAAGGTCGCTTATGATAAAGATATCATCGTCGGCACGCATATTTTCGGGCAGGCTTACACGAATGTCACGAGCGGCAGCATCGCCTATGTTTTGAATGGTCGCGCTTACCGTAAAGGTCTGTTCGGGCGAAAGCACTCCCGTGTGTGACGTTTGAAAACTGCCGAGACGAACGTTTGGTGTACCTTCCTCTTCTTCTTCAATGCGGATATTTATTCTGTCGGTAGATGTACTTGTTTCATCTTCCGGGTTACTGAAAAAATGATTTAAATCAATGGAATAATTACCGGGCTCGGCATTTTCATTTACCGAGATACGCAAAGTCATGTTTCGTTGAGCATTCGAGCCAAGCATTGAAATCCTGTTTGTGTTGCGTAAAAATTCCACGGTAAACGGAGCATCCGGCACGGCAATTGTGAATAAATTATGCACCGGACGTGTACCGACATTGCGAATTACTATGGTCGCTTCGTAAATTTCGCCCGCTTCAAGCATAAGATTATGCGGGGAAATTAGCCGGGGAATTCCCGTTCCTGCCGGAAGCGGTGTGGGTGTTGGTTCGGGTATGTCAGGTCTTAGTGTTGGAACTGGTGTTGGGCTTGGTGTTGGTGTGTTTCCATTCTCATTCGCCGACAGCGGCATTGTTATCGTCAGAAGCAGAATTATCACTATCAGAAGTATTCTCATTATTTTCATTTTCTTTTTTCCTCTCAACGTCTTTTATACTTTCGATTAAACCGTCACGCATTTGAATAATTTGGTCTGCGTATTCTGAAATTTCCGTGTCGTGCGTGACTATTATCAAGGTCTGGTTGCGTTCACGCGCCATTCCCGTTATTAAATCCATCATTTCAAAAGTTGTTTTTGTATCAAGATTTCCCGTTGGTTCGTCTGCGAAAATTACTTGCGGCTCGTTCACGAACGCCCGCGCAAGCGAGACGCGCTGCTGCTGCCCGCCCGAAAGCTCATGCGGTTTGTGACGCCACCTATTCGCAAGCCCTACGGCTTTCAGCATTTTATATGCAGCTTTCTTCCGTTTTCGTTTGGAAACTCTGCGAAAAATAAGCGGCAGTGTAACATTTTCAAGCGCGGAAAGCGTTGGCAATAAATTATACGATTGAAAAACAAAGCCGATATACCCCTGACGATACAACGTGAGTTGTTTTTCGCTGAGTTTTTCAAGCGGCTTTCCTTTAAACTTTATACTGCCCTTCGTAGGTTTTTCCAACCCTGCCAAAAGATTCAACAGCGTCGATTTTCCCGAACCCGATGTGCCAAGCAGACAGTATATTTTTCCTTTTTCAAATGTAAGACTAATATCCTCAAGCGCGACGACTCGCTCCGTCCCCATCCGGTACACCTTGCGAACATTTTGAAGCTCAAAAATAACTTGCGGCGTATTTTCCGCAAGGTTTTTTGTAGTATCCTGCATTTTTCACCCCCCGATAAAATTTCTCCCCATAATAATAACGTAAATTTATTATAGTTTGTTCCGTTTTTGAAAAAAAATTTATTATGATATACGTGTATTATATCGGATAGTACACGCGTGTCAAGTTTTTGCTTGCGCCTAACATTGAACAATGATATGTTTTGTTCGTTACATAAATAAACAGGGGGATGATTTCTATGACAAGCACATTTATTTTAATCGCGGTTGCTTTCACGATTGTGATTATAATTAGTTGTTTAATTAAAATGTATAATGGTTTTGTGAAAGCGCGTAACCGTGTAAAAACTCAATGGGCGCAGATTGACGTTCAGTTAAAAAGACGCGCGGAATTAATTCCTAACCTTATTGAGAGCGTGAAGGGATATGCAAAGCATGAAAACGAAGCTATTGACCGTGTTGCCGCCGCAAGAAGTAAAATGGTGTGCGCGGGCAATCCAAAAGAAGCAATGCAAGCGAACGCGGAACTTACAACCGCGTTGGGGAGAATTTTCGCGTTAAGCGAAGCGTATCCGACTTTAAAAGCGGACACAAATTTTTTGCAATTGCAAACTTCGCTGAATGAAACCGAAAGTAAAATCGCCTATGCGCGGCAGTTTTACAACGATACCGTGCTTAATTACAAAGATAAAATCACGCTGTTCCCCGGAAATATTTTCGCGGCGATGTTTGGTTTTAAAGAAGAAGCGTTCTTCGAGGCAACTGCGGACGACAAAGCAAGTGTCCATGTTAAATTCTGATGGGCAAGAAACGCTTTAAAACGAAAGCCGAGAAGAAGGTCTGGCGTTTAAGTACGATTGTTTTTTTTGTGATATCGGCGGTTTTTCTTGCAATATTTTTGTATGTGTTTATCGGCTTTTACGAGCTAGTTGATACCGATTTACCCGGGTCAGCAAAAATGCTTGTGCTTATTGGCATAATAGCAATTCAAATATTCCTGTTTCTTTTTTTTCCGGCGGCGGGTGTTTTTTTTGGGATTCAATTCGGCAGAAAAAGGGGATACAGAGAGCATGCGTCTTTTAACGTCACGCATGGAATCACGTATTACAGAGATATTTTGTGTGATGTCAGCCCCGCGGATTTAAGCATTGTAATGGATTTAAAAATCGACAGCCGCAAAGATGTTTCCGCTACTTTACTTCGTTTGTATAACAAAAAAATTATAGATTTCGAAAACAATAGGATTGTTCTCACAGGCAATAACGCTTCTCTTGACAACGGCGAACGTGAACTTGTCTCGATGATTTCGTCCGGCGGAATTACACAGCACGGCATATACGCTTGGAAAGAATTTCGCCGTCAAGAAGCTATACACAAGGGTTATGTAGAAAAACTTACTAAAATAAGCGGTTGCGCGACGGGTTGCGTAACGGGTTGCCTTAGTACTATCATTGCCGTTGTTTGTCTTGTCGCTTTTATTTTTATGGTAGACGTTACAATGTTCGACGATTATGAAGTAGTAATTGAAAGATTGGAAAACGAAAACGCCGTGATGCTCGAAAGCGATGTTGAAATAATTAACAGCGTTTTGATTATCGTTGTGGTTGGAATCGGGCTTTTTAATATCATAATAACCAACATTCCTTTCGCTACGCTCAGGCACAAATCGACATGAAAACTATTTATCCGAGCGTTTAATTTATTTGGTTTGCGTCAATACTCTTACAAAAACGATGTTATTTTTGACACCGTTTTTTTGTTGTGCCGTTCATTACCGAATTTACTTTCACACTAATTATTCCTTCTTTTACGATTTTTAAAATGCTTTCATACACCGCAGTTAAATTGAAGACCAATCTGCAAAGAACAATAAAAGGCGACGAACTCGCAGAGAAAGCTTTGGGCTTAAAAAATTTTATAAACGAATTCAGCAAACTTTCGGAAAAAACAAAAGAGGAAGTAATGCTTTGGGACGACGTCCTTGTTTATGCCGTAGTTCTTGAGGAAAACGATGCTATCATCGAAAATATAATGAGAAATTATACTTCTTTGTCGCGCATAAATTTAAGAAGCTTTACGTCATTTATCAAGTGAGTTTAAAATATATTCTGGCGTAACTGCTACAAATTTGTTCTGAGCAGAGGGGGCTGTTGATTAGAGACGCGATTTTTTTAATAAAAGATGCGTGTCGACTAAGCAGATTCGTTAATCAACTTCCGCATTTGCCCGTTCCATGTTAGATGTGATTCATTGGTAATGATGTCATTAAGATATCGGCATACATGTTCGAGGCATTCCTGATGGTTGCCGCCGTAACTGTAAAAGACTTTGTTATGGTCTTGAACCAAAATGATGTGAAATTTACTTGCATTCCCGATTATACTATGTTATCATGTCCCCTGTTGGCGCGGAGTGGAGCAGTTTGGTAGCTCGTCGGGCTCATAACCCGAAGGTCGTAGGTTCAAATCCTGCCTCCGCAAAACCCTAAAAAGCCTAGAAAATCAATGTTTCTAGGCTTTTTCTTTTGACTCGAAAAACGAGAGATTTTTTAAGCTAGGGGGAAATTAGGGGGCAGTCTGTAATTTATGGTAGTCAACAAACCACAAGACAAACCTATGATTTATCATATTCAGGTAATTTATTCCTGTCTCCTAAAATCCTTTTTTCCAAACTTTCCGCCGCCATTTGGTCAGATTTTCGTAGCATATGGCTGTACAAATTTAAGGTCGTGGTTGGGTTTGCATGACCGACTCGTGACGCTATAGTTCTTACATCAACGCCCGCAGCAATTAAAAAACTTACATTTGTATGCCCTTACAGTATAATAACGCTAAATCCGAAAACCTAGTAAAATCAAGGGTTTACAGTAATAACGATGTATGTTTAACTCTTGCGGGGATGCCGTGAAGCCTTGTGTTTCACGGCATTTTCGTCTTTGGGTGCTTTACCCTAAAACGTCCCCCACGAAGTTGTAATGTATCTCAACTTTCTGTTCACGCTTGCCGGAGCTTCTGTCCGGTTCATGCACAACAATCTTATCCACAAACTCCCGCAGCAGGGTCGGCGTTAATTCCTGTATGTCGGTATACTTACGGACTATGGCGAGGAATTTTCCGACATTGGCGGCTTTTTCGTTTTGTTCGACAAGATCGGATTCGAGAATAGCGGTACGCTCGGTAAGCTGTTTCTGTTCAACCTCATATTCACCCGACAGCTTCTCAAACCGTTCATCCGACAACCGCCCGCCGACATTATCTTCGTAAAGACGCTTGAATAACCCATCAAGTTCGGAAATCCTACGCTTGGATTTATCAAGCTCTTTTCGTTTGGCGGTAAGCTCTTTCTTCGTCCTTGCCATATCCTGTTCCATAACCCGCCGTACAAATTCGTCCTCATACTCCCGCGCGTATGCGCTAACATCACGGATATTGGCAAGGACGATTTTTTCAAGTATGACGGTTCGGATATAATGCGCCGTACAAGATGTTGTCCTCTTTCGATATGCACCGCAGACGAAATTTTCTTGCGCACGGGTCAATGATTTTGCCCTGTGGTTTTGGAGAGGTTTTCCGCAATCGGCACAATAGACAAGGCCGGAGAATGGTTCGATACCGCCCACTTTCGCGGGTCTGCGTTTGTTTTCGCGTACCTTTTGCACAAGTTCAAAGGTTTCCACGTCAATTATTTGCCCATGTGTATTTTCGGAAACCTTGTGTTCCTCGTCCGGTAATCGCTTGATGGTCTTGCTTTTATACGACGGTTTTACTGTTCTGCCGACAATGGTATGTCCAAGATATGTCCTATCTTCCAATATTTGCGCTACGGTTTGTTCTGCCCATAAAGTCGGTCTGTTAATGACCTGTGCGTTTACATACCGCCCGGTCTTTTGATAGTAATACGCTCTAGGCGTTAGTATGTTTTCGGCGGTCAGCACATTGGTAATCTGCGTCGGGCCTTTACCCGCAAGGCAGAGGGCGTAAATCTTTTTGACAACCGGTGCGGTTTCTTCGTCGATTATCAACTTTTTATCTGCCATGATATAGCCATAAGGATTTTTACCGCCGAGCCGTTCGCCACGCTGTACTTTGGACGCGAATACCGCTTTGACCTTCTTACTCGTTTCACGAACGTGCCACTCGTTGAACAAATCGCGCATTGGAAGCATATCGTCTAATCCGTTAATTGTGTCGATGGATTCCGCGATTGCTATATATCTTGTACCGTATTGCGCAAATTCTTCTTCGAGCAATGCGCCTACAACCAGCCTGTTTCTGCCGAGCCTTGAATGGTCTTTTACGATTATTGTCTTGATAGAGCCGTCTTTAACGCCTTCCATCATTTCCGTAAAAGCCGGTCTTTGAAAATTAACACCCGTCCATCCATCGTCCACGAAAAACTGTGTATTGCGGAAACCGTTGTCTTGTGCGTATTGCGAAACAATTTTCTTTTGATTTACGATGGAATTAGAATCGCCGTTCAACTCATCGTCTTTACTTAAACGGCAGTATAACGCCACGATTGGGTTTGACTTCGTATCCATAACGCTCCTTTCCCCGGAAGCCAAACCGATTAGGTATTTTTATTATAAGCCTAATCGGCCTGACTTTCCAGACATATTTTGTGAACTTTATTTTACGAACTTTATTTTTCCGGGACACTTTCTATATCTCGCTCAATCAAACGTCCGATTTTATCCACCACGTTAAATTTCGCATCGTTTTTGAAAAACGAGGACACGATATATGTTTTGTTCCCGATTGCTATTCGAGTATCAGGTACAAACATAAAATCTTCTACATAAATCACACCGTTTTTCACAACAGTAACAATGCGGAATCGGTCTTGTAATCCCGCTAAAACTTCTTTCCAATATTCCATTGGCACACCCCCATTTTAATATCCGACGGACAAATCCGTTTTGAGTTTATTCGCCGCTTTTTCTATCGCTTCGTCATCTTCTAAGTACGAAATTACGCCCATACCGTTCATTTTCATATACTCTATGCCGAGTTTTCGGGCATTTGCGTTTATATCCTTAAAATCCTCGCACATTGATGGGCTTATCACATCGGACAGCACCCTGACCGCTGCGAAGTAGCCGCCTGCCGATATAATACCTATTTTGAACAGCATTGCCGCCAATCGGTTTGCCTGTTTACCGATTTCGTCTTTGATAATGGGTTGAATTATACCGATTAAAAAATCGGTGTCCTCTTTGTACAAATCGACGTTCATATATTTGTCGATTGCCTTGCGGATAATTTGAGAAACATTCTGCCCTGTGCTGTCAGCTTGTTTCTCAAGAGTCTTTACCATATCGTGCGTCAGATGGAATGTGACCCTTTTAGTGTTTGATTTCGGTTTTGGATCCATTGTTCTTGGCATAAAAAACCTCCTGTTTTTCGGTATGATTTTTGTGTGATGTATTTTCGGAATTAACCCCGCTAAAAGCTCTGCTTTTAGGCAGTTTTCGAGGGTCAGGTATGACCCCTATTCCTGCCATAACTTTGTTATGGTGCTTTTATCGCCTTCGTCGATGATTACCCGGTGGGAAAAGAATAATCCGGCTACCGCGGTATCAGCACCATTTCTTTAATAACGAGTTCCACCGCTATATATTTTTTCGTGTTGTAATGCCGGGCTTTTTCAAATATATCGTCTGTTCGCGGCACAGGGTCTTTCTCTAATAACCTTTGTACAATCGCTTCAATCCTGTCAGATGCTTCCTCGTCTACCCGGTACATCATGTCTGTCAGCTCGCCGGTCATTTTTAGAGTCATAAACCGTTGCGGGTTTGTTTCGTGAAGATAGTCCATTGCCATTCTGCCGTATTTACCGAGTGGCTGTTCTCTGCCGTCCTCGCTTGTTTCGCCCTCTTGCAAACTGCTCAATAGGGCTTGAAGTTCTTTGTTTTCTATAAGTTCTTTGTTCATTCTGATTCCTCTCCTTCCGAATTTTTTTGATTTTTGAAATATTCCATTAGCGCCTGTTCGATTATCGCCTCCATTTCTTTTGGTTTTGTATTCGGGCTGAAAAATTTGGAATAAGTGCTGTGCTTGATTTTTATTGCCGGCAGTGATACTGATTTTGATTTTTCATCAAGCTCCCCTGCCAATATTTGGTATATAGTCCTATCTACCAACATTTTGTTTTCAGAATGTTCTCGCAGGACTTCAGCTTTCTTCATATCTACTTTAAAGCCGTTATTTCCTAAAATACCATCCAACCTTTCTTGTTCATCAGGTGTTAAGTAAGATAGCGATACTGCGGGTCGTATTGCTATTTCTTCTGCATCAACCCTGCTTAGTAACGGTTTAATAAGTAACGCCACTCTTACATACCGCGCGACCCCGGACGGGCTGAGTTCATACGCCTTTGCCGTTCGTTCCCGCGATTTCAACTTGTGTTCCACCGGGTCACAAGTTTTATTTTCGTTATGATCATTTGCGATTAAGAGGTTTTTAATCTCGTCCACACGGTCGTTTCTTTTACCCTGTCTGCTGATTGCGTTCATATGGAGTTTTAGGGCAACCGCTTTTTCGCTGTGGGATAAATCCGTAAATGACCGTTGTACGAGGTTGGTTTCGGTGACAATCAATTTTGCATCCTCATCGGATAAACCTTCCTTAATGATACACGGTACTTCTTTCAATCCCGCCAATTTCGCCGCATTTACCCGATTGTGACCGCTCAATATTTCATATGTTCCTTTATCCTCAAGCGGTCGGGTTATTATAGGTTGAAGTATGCCGAGTTCCCGAACGCTCCGCACCATATCGTCAAGCCGTTCGTCCTCATACAGCTTGAATGGGTGGTCGGGGTACGGTGCAAGTTTGTTGATTTGCAAGGTTTGAGTGGTTATGCCGGTTGCTTTATTGCTCATACGCATCCTCCTTTTTGATTTTTGATACAGTTATCCTTTATTTAGTGTCGGGATTTTTTCTGACCGCCTCCCGATTTGCCCGAGCGGACACGCCATTACCGTGACGTGCGACGATTGTTATTGATTGCATAGCGTACATAAATAATAATATTATCGCTATACGCTAAATATATTTTAGCAACCCATTGACGAAAAGTCAATGATAAACCATAATGTATATTAGAGTTATATGTATACGCTATTTTGGGCGTTAAATATTTTCGTTTTGGAGGTAGTTTATGGTAGTTGCTAATATCACGGATGGAATCGTTAATTTACGTTTTCCCGGCAATATTGGGACAAATGAATACTCGTACAGCTTGGGCGATGAGCTTTTCAAATTTTTATCATTAGATATAAATGATGTCTATGCACTCTATATTGAAATAGCGGAAGCATTTATGGATTATCATTACGGCTCTACGAAAAAGGGGGTGTACAAAGAAAAGCTCACCGCACTGTACGATGAGCTTGACCGCCATTCTGTTTATTTGCATTGGTATACGGTGGATTTATTGAATCACATGACAGATTTTCGTTTAGGGTCGGAAATGGCTCTGGATTCATTTGTCCTCGGATATATCGTAGGAGTGCATGATATATTTTATCGGCTTGGTCATTTAAGGGATGATAATAGCTTGAAACCCTACTTTGACATAAATTATATGGAAACGATTCTCCGCATTAAGGTGACAGGGGATGATTTGAAATCAAGACCGATAAGGGCAGAACGGGAATTATATAGAACCGAATTTAAGATGGGGAAAATAGAAAGAAAACGCCCTTCAAAATCGTCTATGAAAAGAGCGTTAGGATTAGCGATACTTGCCATTGCGGAAGATTTGAAATGTAAACGGGAATTATTTTTGGGCGAAGTCGCAGCTATTATAGAAGGTGATGCCGGTCTTGACGGTCTTTCGCTTACGCAAAAGCTATATATGCTTGATGTCCGCAGAACAGCCAAAAGTGAAAATGCCCTGTATGACTATAACTTATGGTATACGGCGTTCAGCCCTTATCCGCAGATTCCTCCTGAAATGGCACACGCGGAACCGGAAGATATTAACGAACATGAAATAAAAGAATACATCTTGAAAAACAACATTGAAATCAAACAAGTCCATCAAATTGAAGCTATGGAAAGACTGATAATATTCGAGTTTCTGAATATTATCACAAGCGAAGCAGTAATCAAGAAATGTAAATACTGCGGTAACTATTTCGTACCGCAGGGACGTTCCGATACGGTATTCTGTGACCGTATAGCCAAAGGCGAAACGAAGCCTTGCCGGATTATCGGTTCGTTAAAACTGCACACGGCTGAAAAAATCGGAAATCCTATACACGAAGCTCATTTGAAGGCATACCGCCGTATGAACTCAAAAGCCCGGACGCGGCGCATTGCGCAGGGCGAGTTCCTTGCGTGGTCTGACGAAGCGCGGGCGAAACGGGATGCCTGCTTGAGTGGAGAGTTGGATTTTGGCGAATTTCAAGTGTGGCTGGATTTAGATAAGAAGCGTAATCTTCATTGATTCAATTTTCATCATCCGATTCTACATCCGCAAGCTCTTTTAATTCGCGGAGTTTGTTTTCCAACAATGTTTTATTGGGCAAATGCAGTTGATAATCGGCTATAAGCGCAGGTGACATACTGCGGCTCAAAGCATATTCAACAACCGCATCGTCTTTTCCAGCACAGAGAATAAGACCAACGCTCGGATTTTCGTTTGGTTTACGGACATCACGGTCGAGAGCTTCGAGATAAAATTCAAGCTGTCCGAGATATTCCGGTTTGAATTTCTTTACCTTTAATTCTATGGCAACAAGGCAAGCTAATTCACGGTTAAACAACAAAAGATCGATATGAAAGTCCGTGTTTCCAACTTGTATGCGATATTCTTCTCCCATCAAAGTAAAATCTTTGCCGAACTCCAATATAAAATCGCGTAGGTTAGTGATTATGGCTTTGCGCAGTTCGACTTCCTTATGGCTTTCGGGTATGTCAAGAAATTCTAAAACATAATTATCGCGCAGAGCGGTCAATCCGGGGCTTTTAGAAATAAACAGCTTATTCCTTTCGTCGGAAATCATCGTCCGTTCAAAAAGTTTGCTGTCTATTTGGCGATCCAATTCACGGGCGGTATAATTGTTCTTTTGTGTCAGTAAAAGATAAAATTCACGAGCCTCGTCCGTTTTCGCTCCCATCATAATAAGTATGTTATTTGACCATGAAATTTCTCTCGACAGTGTTGAGAGTTTTTCGTTATCGGAATATGTTTCATAAAATTGCTTCATACGCCAAATGTTTTGTGGCGAGAATCCGCGTATTCCAAGATAATGTGATTGGATAAATTGTGAAAAATCCTTTACCACGGATCGCCCCCAACCATCGTTTTTAACTCTATCGCTGACATAATTTCCAATTTCCCAATACATTGAAATCAACTCGCGATTGACAGCGCGAAAAGCGTTCTCGCGGGCGCGTTCAATAATTGAAATAATTTCGCCGTAATCGGTGTGATTTTGGGGTAATAATTCCTTGCTCATGGTGGTAGACCGCCTTTCGTGTTTTTATTTTCCTTGAATATAATTGAGATTGTATATTTTACCAAAATACTTTTATTTGCTTTGTCAGTTGCGATTTTCGTAATTTTTTTAATGCTTTTGTTTCGATTTGCCGGATTCTTTCCCTTGTCAGTTCATATAGCTTGCCTACTTCCTCTAAAGTTTGAGGTTCGGTGCCACCCAATCCAAACCGTTGTGTTAAAACTCCTATTTCCCGTTCATTGAGTAGCGGTAAGACTTCCGCAATTCCTTTTGACAGTTCTTGTCCGTAAAAATCATCGTTCATTTGTACCGTGAACATCCCTTTATCTGAAAAAGTGTTTTCATTTTCATCAAACATTTGCTCTATGCTCTCCATCGGGACTAAATGCCACAAGACCTCGGCAGCTTCATCAGCGCCGCAGGATAGCTTTCCTATGACTTCATCCGTAAGGTAAGGGCAAACGTCATAGTCGTCACAATAGGAGCAAAAATGGATTTCCGCTATTTCCATTACAGCAAACATTCTGTCCTTAAAATGAACAGGGTAGTAAATCAGCGGATTTATCGGGTTAGCGTGACGCATTATCATTTGACGTATCCAAAACGCGGCATACTGCGAAAAATTGTTATGTTTGCGGATGTCAAACTTGTCAAGCGCCATTACCAAGCCGTAATTTCCATCTTGGATTGCTTCTGAAATGGGAATCCCGTATTTTTTGTGATGCCATAAAGCTATCCTTAACACAAATCTCATGTTCATCGTGATGATGCGTTCCCGTGCGTAAGCGTTTCCTTGTTGAGCAGGCTTGAACAGTTTTTGCCATTCACGGTGTTGCGGTGGTTGAATGTTTCGGACTTCCTTTATGTAGCCAGTCAAAGACTCGTCGATTTCGATTGCCTCTTTGTAGACAACTTCGAAATCAGTTTGGCTACGGTCATAATCTGATTTACCCGAACTTCCGTCACCGTTTTTGATGATAACGCCTCTTGATAATAGTGTTTCACAAATTGCATCCACGTCATGTAATTGAATGCTATGGGAAACCACTTTTTCAAAAATGCGTGATTCGCTTACATAGCCGCTATTTAGGTATTCGGCGTATAATCTTTTAATTATTTCTTGACGCACAAATATCCCTCCTGCGGCAAATTACGATTCCTAATCTTTCGCAAGCTGGCACAAATCGGTGATTTCAAATGCCTTGCTGCTTAGTTTGTTTTCGACTTCATCCATGAAAACATAAAGGTTGCGGATATAATTATCTATTCCTTGTGCGCCGGCAATTATATTATCGTATAAAGTATCGACCCCACCGAGAACATAGGTATTAAACCGTTCATAATCAAGTGCTGATTCCTTTTTCCCATAATCTCTAAAGGCTTTGTCTGTGCGTTTGTTGAAATCAACTTCATGTTCGTTGTCCAAGAGCATTATTAAACGATATGCAAACATAAGCTCATCACGCGCGTTTAACACCTGTTGAGGAAAAATATCGAATGGTTGTCCACCTTCGCTATTGCTATCGCTTTTATTGCCGAATAAGAATCCGACAATCGGAGCAATCACATACACATTCCAACCAAAATCGAACAGTTTGTCCTTCTGTTCATTGAACTCGCTCACTAATTCGCGAACCTTGCGAGCATGTGTACCTCTAAAGGTATATTGTTTATCAAACATATTTGTCACCTCGTCAGACATTTAGATTCAAATTCGTTGTATTTTTCAAAAATATAACGAACGCCAACTCTTTCGCCCATATGCTCCTCAGCCAATTCACCATCTGTGTCTTTAATGAAAACGATGACTTGTTCGGCGGCTTTGGGCAGAGCATCGCATATTGTTTTTATTCTTGTTTTGTCGAAAGCAGATAGAGGTGCGTCCATTACAAGTGGATATGGCTCGCTCGTCTTCATATCGCTTTCTGAACCGCTCTTGCTTTGTCTTGCCATTTTTGTAACTCCAGCAATAAATGCGAAGATAACGGAAAGACTCTGTGCTGTAGATGTTTCGATGGTGCTGTTGTAACCTTCAAAATCGTTGACGATGATTTGGATTCCGTATTTTTCATCTACGGTAAGAGAAAAGCCTCCGTCATAAATGCTTCGGAAGATTTCGTTGACAATTTCAGCGAGTTCACTTCGAGTTTCGCTTTCCTTGTTCTTGTATTCCGTATCTATCCGAGCGTACATCTGTTCCGCATATGTCCTGTGCGCTTCAATAACACGATTGTTCTTGTTGCGCAGGTTCAAATTTTTTCTGTCGCGTTCAGCATTATCACGCTCAGTGTTCAAGTTGCCCTTTTCTTGGTTCAAATTTGCACTTTCGTCTTTAAGTTCCTCTAAATAGCGTTCGGCGTTCATTCTTTGCCGCTGTAGTTCGCCTACATCATCCAAAGCAGAAAGCGCATCGTTAATTTTGTCGATGCTTGCTTGAATTTCAGCAAAATCATTTTCAAAACTCCTTATATCGCCATATCGTTCAGATATGTCCTCAAACAAGGATTCTCCGCTATCTGCTCGGAGCCTACATTGGTCAACAAAGTTGCGAATTTCAGAACCAATAGAATGAGGCAGTATGAAAGGCTCCAACTCTTTTAGGCTTCTAAATGCTTTGTTGCCCGGTTCGCCCGGTTCGATGTGCGCACCACATAAACACTCCCTACGCTCTATCAAATAATCAATAGTACGTTGGTGAATGTCCGGAATTCCTTTATCCAGTTTCTCAGACTTTACTAATAATTCAAGAGCTTCCTTCATCAGTTTCTTTGCGAAGTAGTTGTGGGCTTTTTCATTAAATACTCGAAGCAGTTTTTTTGTATTAGTAGAGCGCTTTGAAACTAAGCCATTTGAATCATTTTTAAGTTTGCTTAACTCTTTGTTTAATTCAGGAGCGCGATGGTTCTTGTCGATTTCAACGCCCAGCTTTATACACTTGCTATGTGTAAGCGATTGTTCGTTATCAATCTCAGTTAGCCTTTGGTCAATGCTTTCAATTCGGGCGTTACATTTGTCAATGGTTGATGAAAGCGTGGCAATAGTAGCGTCACCACCTTTGTCGAAACTATCTTCGTAGCTTTTGATGACACTCTTTAAGTGCCTTAAAGCCTCTTGGAAAGCACTAAGTCCTAAAATGCCACGAACTGCTTTGCCGAACTCCGAGCTTTTTCCTTTATCAATTTCTTCTTTCATGTCGTCGAGTTTTTCGCCGTTAAAGAAGAAGTAATGCGACAAATCCTCCGGCAGGATTTTTTTGATTTCATAATCAGTTTGAACCCCATCGGGAATGAATTTCTGTGTTCCGTCATCAGCCCGATAACCAACGCTTAGAACGGTTTGATTTGCCTTGACAGCACCTGTTGCTTGCTTGGTATAGCGTTGCGTTCGAGTGATTGTGTACAGCCTTCCGCTATGTTCCAAGACCAACTTAACCTTAACGGTTGATTCATCGGCAGGTGTCATTTGTTGGGCGGTAGCTTTATTCAAGACAAGTTTATCCTTAAAATCAGTATTGTCGTACAAGCACCACCGGAAAGCCTGAGCCAGCGTAGTTTTACCTGTTCCGTTATCTCCGTGAATGATTGTTACGTTTTTCTCCGGGTCTGTAGAAAAAGTAATCGCTGGTTGTTCGCCTCTAAATTGGCGAAAATCAGTTAATTGGATTGATTTGAGTACCATTTTGCTTCCACCTCAATCTGTTTTTTAATAGCCGCAACCATTTGGGCATCGTTCAGTTCCTTAGTTCGGATGTTGTTCTTTTCTTTGATGACCAGCCAAGCTGTTAATCTTTCAACCTTCGACTTGTCAATCGTAATGCCATCTGAACTTGCGTGAGTGTCGTTACTCATAGCCAATAACCTCCTCGTAATCTATCGTTTCTTCAATACCATATGTTTCTTTGATTTCGTCTATAACGGATTCTGCGTGTGCTTTGTTCATAGCCAATCGAGCAAATTCTTCTGCGCGGTGCAACTCATTCTTCACAAGAGATAAATCGCGCATCATCTGCTGAACTGTTAATGAACTAACGTGGTCGAGCGGGCGCGGCAGGGTTATGAAGTCATAGATGACGGCAAATTCCTTGTCTTTCGCCAATCTCAGTACACGCCCCCTGCGCTGAATGTATTCTTTGGGGTTCGTTGTGCTTGCCAAGATAAAAGCCAACTTTATTTTTGGAATATTAACCCCCTCGTCAAGACACTTTATAGCGACCAAGACTTGCAAATCTTCCCCCGACGAAAATTCGCGTTTCAACCTTTCACGCTCTTTCATATCCTCCTTTGAAGTAAACTGCGATATTTTCATGTTCAGTTTGTTACCGAGCATTTTTGATACGGCATCAATCTGACGTATATCTTCGTCGTCCGTGTCGGTGAAGTCTTGATTTTCCGCAAGCATTTTTGCCGCGCCGCAATAAACTAAAATGTGGGTGTCGTTCGCATAAGGCTGTATATATTCGCAGAGCTTCACCAACTTATCTTCTGCTCCGGCGACCAAACGCGCCCGCGCCATCGCAAGGATTTTTCCCTTGTCGCTAAGTTTCATCTTGCCGTTTCTGCCTTTTATAACACATTTGCCGATTTCAAATGAGAGTTCGCCGTACTTGGCAAGCTCCGTTTCATTCAAGGTGACGATAATCGGAAAATACTTGTATCGGGTAAGTTTTTCTTCTTTAATGGCTCGTTCAAGCGGGTACTCAATGCACTTCTCTCCGAAATATCGGAAAAGCGAAGCTGTACCCTCCGGGTCGTTATGCCTGTCTATCGTAGCCGACAGCGCAAGGCGGTAGTTGAATTTATCCGTAAGGGTTCTGCTCAAATGCGTTGCGCCGAAGTTATGTGCTTCATCCACGACAAGCAGAGCATCGCCCCGTATTTTTGCAATCTGTCCTTGAACATAAGCAGACGCGAAAGTGGCGTTTGTGCTAACGAAACAGAAGAAATCCCGATTTCTTACTTTTAACTTATGGTCTAACACGGCGTTTTCAAGACGTTTCTTCCAATCCTTTTGCGTTGACGCGCTGTATCCGATAATGGGTTGAATACCGAACGCAACAATGTCTTCAACCCATTGCTCGACTAAATGCTGATAAGGGCAAACAATAAAAACAGCTAATTTGCCTGACAGGTGTTGGGCAAGCCGGATAACACCGCCAAGCCCGGTGAAAGTCTTTCCTGTTCCCGTTGCCATATCGAAAATGCCGCGATACTCCCGGTTCTCCCATTCGTCTATGGCATCTGTTTGGTATTCGTGCAGCGTGATGTGGCTTGGAATAGCTAACTCATTTTTATCCGTTTTTCCCACGCCGCCAAATTCGTTATCATCCGCATACTCTTTTTCGTCAAGTTCATAATCGGGTTTCGTTCGCTTGAATCTCTCAATAATTTCTTCTTTCAGTTTGGGAAATTCAATCGTTTCAATGTTAGGCTCGGTATTGTTCCAAATAGATGTAAAAGCATTTTCCTTAGAAACGACCCGGTTTTCATCGTCGTTCCAAGAACAAAATACGTCTATCGTTTCGTAGTTCACCGACATAGCCGTTGCTGATTCGTTCATCGAGCCGGAAAAAGCGACCTTGTTTCCGTCAGCGTCTTGGATAATACCCATCTTTTCATGGTACATTCCGTATTCGCCGTTCTGTTCAGTTTCGGTCAAGGCGACTTTAATATCTAAGACACCATCGGCGATAAGGTTAGCCAAAAGGTTGAGCCGCTTTTTATCAAATTCGGAAGTGGGTTCGCACAACTCTCTTAAAAGGGCTTTTTCTATGATTTGATGCCTTAACTCATAACCCCGCTTAATAGCCGACACATCTTCTTCAGAAAGGCGCGGCGATGCAACGAGTTGGATTGTGCCGCCGTTTTCGACAAGCCCTGTAAGTCCTTTTGAAATTTCCACAAGAGCGGTAGAAGAAAACCAACCGACCGCACGTTTATACGATACGGCTTGTTTAAGCAAAGGAATATAAAAATCCTTTACCACATTGTCGATTAGCGAACGGTATTCGTTTTTGATTTCTGCATCGCGCAAGCTCAACTAACTCACCCTTTCTTGCTTTGGTATTCGGATAACGCAGGGAACGCTTTGCCGTTTATGAAAACGTAGTATTTCCTCAAAGCGTTCGATACTGTGCCGTTTTGGTCTTTCATTTCGGCTTTGATTCGCAGTAATGCCTTGTAAGTCTTATCATCGTCACTCACTATGCTATCGAGGGATTCGTCAAAGTGCCGTTCAATCAGCTTTCCCTTGCTAATTCGGGAGCGTACAGCTTTAGTTTTACTGACAATCTTCGCATCGGCTAACAAATAAATCTCAAATTCCGATTCTTTCATCGCTTGCCTCCTAACTATTATCCGCTATGTATTGCAATACTTTTCTGAGTTTTTCAAAATCTTCTTTTGCATTGAAATAACTCACGCTGAACCGCACCGTACCCGTAGGAAAGGTATTTAAAAATTTATGGGCGAAGGGCGCGCAATGAAGTCCTGTCCTCACAGCGATGTCACGCCCGCTAAGAATCTGCCCTACGTTATCGCTACTGAATCCGTCAAACAGGCCTGAAACCACGCCAATACAACTGTTTTTATCTATCGGGCGTATAACTCGTATATTTTGAAAATTATGCAACACATTTATGAGTTCTGAATGATTTTCTTTTTCCGCTTTGTAGATGTTTTCAATCCCTGTTTCGGCAATCCATTTCAAAGCGGCGTTAAGACCGGCAATGGCCGCTATGTTGGGGCTGCCGACTTCGTATCTATCAGGAATATTTACGGAAAGTTCCTGACTGCCGGAATCATTACCCGTGCCGCCATAGATAAGTGGTTTAGGTGAAATATCACCGCTGCATATAAACCCTGCTACACCGAAAGGGGCGTAAAGTGTTTTATGCCCTGCGAACACGGCAAAATCGTAAATATTACTGCTTAAATCGGTGTCAATCAACCCTGCCGTCTGCGCCATGTCGATTATATTTACAGCGTTGTAGTTTTTCGACAATTCGCATATTTCCTTAATCGGAGCAATCACGCCGCATACATTACTTGCGTGGCTCACAACGACAAAATGAGGTTTGTCTTCGGCGAATTGGTATTTTATCTTTTCCATATCGTAGGTGAGGGTTTGTCTATCAACCGCCAAAGTGTGAACATTCAACTTGTAAATGCTTTGCAAATAATGAATAACCCTTGTTACAGCGTTATGTTCAAAGGGCGAAAGGTAGATGGTTTTATTATCCGCAATGTCTAAACCCTGCAAAATAATATTAAGGGCTTCCGTAGCGGTATGCGTAAATACCGCTTTTTTCGCAGGGCAATGAAACAAGTCGAGTAACATACCCCTTGTTTCACCACGAAGTTTGCTTGCGATAGAAGATTGTTTGTGTTGCCCACGCCCGACATTTACGCCATACTCACGATAAAATTTATCGGTGAAAGAATAAACGGCTTCGGGTTTTGGAAATGTCGTTGCGGCATTATCAAAGTACGGCATAGATTATCCCCCCTTAACACATTTTTTCAAGCAGTTCCATCAGCACTTGCCGTTTTTCTTGCTCGGTGATTGATTGCCCCATTTCTTCAAGCTCCGTGGTGATGGCGTTCAGAAGCAATTTAGCCCTATCGCTGTATTCGGTTTTTTCAAAGGTTTTAACCACTTCCGCGCCAGATTCATTAACAAAAGAGAGCTTATACATATCCGTACCGCCGACAGCTTTTTTCACAGTCTTTGTATCAAAATCAATCACTGTCTTTTTAAGCTGTTCTAAACACGCTATAAAATCCTCTATGTTTTTTTTATCCCAATCGTCAAGCCTAAGTCCTGTCACGGTTTTTGCCAGCCGTTCCATAAATGTCTTTTCATCGTTGCCGATGCTTGCCATCAACTGCAACACTTTTTCTTCATTGTTTGAAAATAGATGGTTGGTAGTGGTAGGTTTCAATCCTTCATACCAATCCCTTATAACCGACGTAAGGGTAGCACCCCTTTTACCGTTCGCACCAAAAATTCCCTTGACATCGCTAATCAAGGCTTTAATCAACTCCGTTTTCGCTCCGTCAAAGAGTTCTTTGGCACTCTTGATGTTATCTACGATGCTGACCGTAAATCCGCTGAATTTATATATTTCAAAGAGTTTATCAAATAAAAACTCGCGCGCGTTAATGCTTGGTTGTTTTAAGCCACCCAAAAATTTTATATGGTGCGCTATTGCTTTATCTTTTTTACTGCCGTCTTTTCCGCTGTATATCTCTTTCAATTCTTTGGCGTACTTGGGTAGGCTCATATACCAACGGCTCATGGCAAGAACAATATAGGAAAAGGTATTGTAATCCTTTTCTTTTTCGGAAACGTAATCCGCAAACAGAGCCGCTAACGCCTCTATGTATTGCGATTTTTCTTCGTTCCAGTTTTCCATGAAAACGGTGTAGGTTTGGGGCGATTCGTTTATACTGTTCAAAAGGTCTGGCGTTATTTTGACTTCATCGGTTCTGTTTTTGATAACGATGTATTTTTTATGATGATGCAAAACTGCGGCGATATAAATAGGAATAACGCCTTTTTTTATACCGTAGCCGTTTTGGGGGAGGGTTAAGGTATCATAAAGTTCTTTGAAATTTCTGCCACGGCTGTTGGCGCCACCTAAAAATTCATTGATAACCGAAAGAACAACCCTCATATTTTCGTCAGCCGGAGAAAGGTTAATTACAGTCTTGTCCGTTTCATTCTGTAAAATTCCGGTTTGTACCAATGTACTGCGCATAAACGAAACGTCCTGCCCCGTACCTGTTAGTCCTAAATTTATATCAAGCTCATTTTCAAGCAACCCCGCAAGGAGTTTGCTTCGGCTGTTGATAGCGACAGTCGGTAGAATGTCCTTATTTATAGATTCGTTGTTGATAACGGGGGTGTACGGGTAGGTTTGGTAACAAATATCCGACAGCTTCGCCGAAATTTGCGCCTTGCGTCTGAAGTTCAGTTTTTTGCCGTTGTAATAATATTCTGCGCCGCCCGTTTCCGGTCTTGCATACGAAAAAATGAAGCTGCCGATAACTTCCTCTAAATCCTCAATGAATATTTCGTATTCATCGGCAAGTAAATCATCGTCAACCACATTGTGTTTAAGCATTTTAACCACGCTGTATTCAAAACACATTTTTTCAATGTCCGTATACTTCATGGGAATAATAAAAAGTATGCGGTCATGGTTGCAACGGCCGCTTGTGATGGCTTTTTTAATTTTTGAAATTTCCTGTTCGCTTTGCGGTATAATGGCAAAAATAACGCCATCCGCTTTAGAATCCTCAATTTTACGTTCCCAATTTTCCACGGCGAAAAATTCCGTGCTGTCTATAAACGAAAAATCGAAATACCGGGTTATCTCCATTTCATCGTTATAAGCGGTCGGGTACATATAACTGTCATATGACGAATCGTTCAGTATTTTTTTCACGCTGAGAGTGTTCCGTGTTTTCTCGATAGCGTTCTCAATTTCACTTTGGATGTCAACGCCGGAACTGTCTTTAATTTTCAAATAACCGTTACTGCGTTTGAGGTAGACGATGCACTCCTTGTCAATAAGGTATTCCAGCGTTTTTTCAATTTCAGAAATGTCATCCACATTATCCTTGAACGTGTCTATAATCCTATCGTAAATAGGCGGCAGTTTTTCAAATTGTTCAATTAAATAAATTAGGGCGATAGTCTTGATTATCTTTGCACCTAATGATTTTGCGTCCAATTTATCAAGGACCTTTGAGGTTAGTTTGTACATTTTGTGGGTATCGCTCGTATAATGCTCTTTGCGAAGCAATGGTTCAAAGTAATCGTAAATATAGTCAGGTGTGAGCATGGGAAGTCACCCTCCGCATTTTCTAAAAAGGCGGCGAGGGTATGTTTATGCTCCGCTGAAAGGAAAGTGAACAGCGTCCTTTCATTTTGCGCCACTTTTTCGGAAAGGCGCGGTAAAACAAAGGTCGATATAGGGTGCAGGGGATAACAACCCTTAACCGCAACCTCGGCTATATCTTCTTCTAATATTCCGTTGGCGATAAACCGCTTTTCTATATCCTTGAATTGTGAGCCGTTTTCCTTGCAAAATTTAGTCCAAAACCGCTTGTCCTTTTTTATTACAGCAGAAATAATCTCATACATCTGCGAAAAATTGTTGTGCAAGCTCATGTGCTTGAATCTTCCCGACACCCCGCGCCAACCGTCAACCTTTTCTTTGGGGAGATTGTTGTCGATGTAGTTTGAAATATCCTTATGCGAAATAAGCATAAGGTGGATTTGTTTATCGCCGCTGCGGTCGCACTTTTCAGCGAAGTCCTGTAAAAGTTTTGTATCGCTGACCGTGGCGTAGGCAATGCTGGATTCTAAATATTTGCTGAACTCATCGTAAATTATATAAATACCGTTGTAACCTTTGTCTTTTAGCTTGTCTACGACCTTTTCGTAAAGATTGACAACATCAAACCCAACGAACGGATTAAATTCGCTGCCGGAGGTTAAAAGCGGAAACAGTTTAATAAATCTGCCATAAGCGTTCACATCAAACTCTTTAAGAGCCGTTGTAAACGCGGAAATTGGTTCGCCGAGGGATTCCGTGAATTTTTTATATGTTTCGGGATATTCCTTTTTCCAACGCTCAATGGCGTTCACCGCCGCCGCAAAATTTGTTTCGGGCATAATATCGTCAAGGCGTTCATTCTTCAAAGTTTGTTGCAAGGCGTTAAGGAACGATTGCATAAGGCTTGCGCTGTTGCCGCTGACAATTACCGGCAATATTTTTCGGCTGCTTTTTAAGTATTCAAGGGTGTAATCATGCAGTTTGGGGTTTAATTCGTTCATTTTGCCGAGAAGCGCATCAAACAGAGCCGCATCTTTTCTGAAAAGAAGCGACATAAGAACGAGGATTATATGAGATTTACCCCTGCCGTAAGTGCCGACAAGCAACCGCGCGCGGTTGGCGTTCGGGGTGTTTATGCTGTGCAGCACATCTTCCACGATGTCGATGGAGGACATCGTGGGGATAAAGGTCTTTGTTTTATTTTCGTTATGAAGGTCAAAGGCTATGTTTACCGACGCTTGAAAACCTCTGACAATATCAATTTTTTTGTTAAACATACTCAATCCCCAACCCTCAGAGTTTTATTCGTTGATTTTCCTGTAATATTCACGGACACACTCCAAAAAGTCCATTTCGTTTTCTACCCTGATTACGTCAAGTCCGGCTGTTCTAACGACCTTTATATATCCCATCAGTTCAATTTTGTTCAATAGGTTTACAAGCGTGATGGTGTCGAGGTTAAAAGTTTTACCGGCATTGCCCTTGTCATTTTGGATGGATGAAATTTTTATTTCGCCTTCACCATCGGCATTATCTAAAATAACTGCAAGCAATATCAAGGGATGCAAGGTGTCTTTCTTCGGGACGCATTTTTTGTAGAGCTTTTTTTTCTTGTTAACAATGTCGATAAGCCCAAGTTCCCCTAACGGACAGTCGATATTGCTTTCGGGCTGTACTTTTTCGGGATTGGATTTTATGCGCGGCACATAGGTATTGATGATGCAGTTATAATCGTCATCAAGGGAACGCTCCGAAACTTCGTTGTCATTCATGCGGATGTAATTATTAAGCTGTACTACAAAATCGTCCCGCGTAAATTCGCTTAACTTAAATTCATTGAAAAAGTAGTACCACGCCGTTGCTTCCTCGTCGTTGCTTGCGAGTTTGTAATGAAGAAGCCAAAGCGTGCCCATTTCTTCAATGAATTTGTCGTACTCAAAGACAACATTGCCGAGCGGCGTGAGGTTCTGTATTCGTCTGCGTGAAACAGGGTCGATTGTTTCACTCGTAAGTCCGACAGCTTGAAGCCAGTATCGCAGGGCTTTTACCATGTTCGCGCCGATACCCAAAATATCCATAGGGTTTCCGTTCACACCCATGAATACGGCGGGGTCTTTATCTACGTTTTTCATTCCTTTGTATAACCAGCCTTTTCTTATGAAAAAGGTGTCGTGCGCTCTAAATTTCATAATCTATCTCCTTCTAACAGTCGCTGAGTTAGATGTAAAAAATCAGTAACATTCATAAAATAGTTTGGGTATGCTTTTCTCAAAGCATCGAAAGATGAAGCGAAAACCAAAACCGCATTACTTTGAAAGGCTTTTTCTGCTTTGATGTATGCTATATTTGCTTTTTCAAAAGAACGATAGCGACCAACTTCAACTTCATTGCTTTCATTCTTAATAACAATAACATAGTAATGTTTTTTATGGATTTTTTGATTTTGCAAATAATTGCAAGTAGCATTTATTGTAGATAATATGTTTATAATAGAATTTTCATCAACTATTTTTTTTACTTCATTTATTAAATCTTCTTTTAGATTAGAAGTATTTGGAACAGTATTGCATTCTTCTTCCAAAGCGATTAACGAAGAAACAAGTTGAAAAAACCTTAACCATATTTCAGAACCTTTACTTGACTTTAATGAGTCATTTGTAAAAATTCCAACCGTTTCTACTGCTGTTGCCCATAAATGTTGTAAATGGGTGCGAATTTGCATTTCCACTTTTAGTCCATTATATGACTTGTTAGCATTACTATAATATTGGACTATTAAATGTATTCCTCTGTATCCCGAATCTTTTGGAGTGGCGATATAATCTTTTTCATCAACAATTTGATGCCTCATTGTTGATTTTTTTAAGTTCTCGTATAATTCGTAAACATACAGGCAATTTGATAAAACTGCTCTGCAGCCACCAATGTCTTGCATTGTATGTAATCTCATTGTTGGAAAGCGTTTTAATTTATCTTTTATAGTTTGCATCTTTTTTAATCTTTGCACCACAATAGCCTGTGTATCTTGTATCTTTTTCACATGGTTACGCAGTGTTGCTTGTATGCCCATTATCGGACAAAAATGATAACTACGCCATTCATTTATATACATTTCGGCTTTTTCTATTTTTTCATTGGGACTATTTACATCCGCCAATATCTTGCCAGATTTCGTAATTAGCGAATTATCATAAACTATTTCAGGAAAGTGTGGCATAAAATGCTCACCTCTATTTTTTAGTTGAAAGAATATTTTTCATCAAGCATCCATCAGTCAAATATTTATAAGTAATACATAATTTACACCGTTCGCATTTATCATCGTTTATACGATACTCCCCTCCGATTATAGTTATCGCGCCGTCTTTACAAAGTGATTCACATTTCAAGCACTTACGACAAGCGTTGAATTTCCGTATTTGGTAAGACACCATTCTTTGCAAGTCCTCATGCTTTGTGACGTTCATCGTCTTTACTTTCACCGAATATTCGTAGCCATCTTGTATGAACGGCTGTACTGACAGGATTGGCACGTTAATATGCTTGTCCACTATAATCGTTTCGTTTATCAGCTTTCGCCCAAGTTCTTTCGCTATCTTCCCGAAAGGGATAAGCAGATTTATAAAATCATCGTTGTACGGTCGGTTAAGCTCGTAAACTTTGGCATTATCCTCTGCCGTGCAATTAGTAAACTTGATTTTTACATCATTGGCGGCGGTAATTCCGTTACCGCCGTGCCGCGCTTTCCATTTGCCTGTATCTATATAAACCTCCGCATCGGGCTTGCCGATTTGCTTTGCGAAACGGATAAGGAAGTTTCGCCATTCGGCAGACCGTTCCGGCATATATATATGGGAAAGGTATTGCGCGCGGTCGTTATTGTTCGGGCAGCACCAACAGCCAACACGGTCATAACCCAAGCGGTAAGCATCGTTGAAATCTATGTTCTCGCCCAAAATATAAAGCCATATATCAATGTCTTTCCAAAGGAAGATGGGAGAAGCCGTCTTTTGTTTGCGTATTTTAATTGTGTCGGCACTATCTTCGACACGGTTGTATTTACTCCTTTTCACAGATTCACATTTGCGTATACCGTAATAAGTCAAAATATTGCAATCACGGTAATAACGGTTTATCGTGCGGGTTATCGGACCCGTCTTGAACATAGTGCAACACCAGCGCAACATACGCGCCGGAGGGCCGATGTCCTCGCAGACTTTGAAAAAATCCTGCTCATCGTTACGAGCCGTTTTGAATATGGCTTTTGAGTTGTCGGCTCTGTACCTTTCCACATATTTAAGCGTTAAGGGAAATTCAAGCGTGGTATCACCGAATATATGAACCAAGCTTGCATTTTTTAACGCTCTTATCACTAAATCAGCCGCTACGGTGGAATCTTTGCCGCCCGAAAACGAAATTACAATCCGTTCTTGTTCATAATCTTTCGCAGATTCCTTGATAAATTCCGTAGCTTCATCAGTCAAATAATTAAGTCTGTTTTTATTGGCTTTAATAAATTTTTCTATGCGCTTATCAAAGGAAATATAGTCATTCTGGCTTCCGTATTGGTTAAGCAATCGCGCCACATATTCTGGCAAATGTTTTGTATAGTAGTTCTTAGTTATGATTTTTGGATTTCCGTCAATGTAATATCGGTTGTTTGAAGCCCATACGGATTTCTCCTTGTATTCAAACGGTTTTGCGGCTAATATTTCAAACAACAGCCTTTCTTCGGGAAACACAGGTCGTAAATCCGCACTCATATACCTTGCCGTGCCGTGGCAGAGCGTACAAATATTTTTACCTATGTTGTTTGCTAATCTGATAATGGGTGTTTTGCAAACATCACACCAATAAATTTCAACAGGAATGTCCGACTCAGTGGCACAGCCGCAAAGCTCACATTTTTCATTTTCGGTTTCCCGGTTGCAATCCTTACACCACAAAGCAAAACACCACCCTATCCTTCAACTTATATAAAATTACTTTTCTTCTTTGTAATAATCTAATATGTCGCTTGCGGAACAGTTAAACAGCTCACACAACTTACTCAGGGTCGTGTAGTCGATTCTTTCCATGCGGTCGTGATACAGGTTTGAAATCGTTGTCCGGGAAAGCCCTGTTTTTTTGTGGACATACCCCATGTTATAACGATTTTCCCCCATGAGCGTCGATAATTTACATTTAATAGCCATCAACCATCACCTCTCGCGCAAAATACTCTAATATCTAATATACCATATCCTTGTCGATTTGTAAACAGATATGTAGTAAATAATTTATTATATCTAAATTTTATCCTTAACAGACATAAAACAACTAACCCCTTCAAGGCTTGTGTTTGCCTCGAAGGGGTTAGTTGTTTCCTAATCGGTTGACTGCCAGATTAAAAATATTTTTAGTGACACATCGTTATGACAGTAAAATCAAGGGTTGCAGGGGTTGGCGTTATTTATTTTCACTCTATTTCCAATCAAATAGGGGCAGATTTTTAAGACGTAAATTCCCTAATGTTTCATTTACGCTAAAAAATTTTTCCCCAAAGGAGGACAAAAATGTGCAAAGTTTTGGCAGTATCTTCGCGTAAAGGTGGTGTGGGCAAAACAACGAGTGCTGTTAGTTTGGGGGCTTCTTTGGCACGGCAGGGTAAGCGGGTTCTCATTGTGGATGCTGATAATCAGCACTCCGCAACAGTAAGCCTCGGAGTAGCAGAGCCGGATAAACTGACGTTCACATTAGCCACAGCCATGCAGAACATCATCAATGAACAGGAGTTTGACCCGCTTCAAGGGGTTATTGCTCACTCGGAGGGCATTTCACTTCTGCCTTCAAATAATTCGCTTGCGGGCATTGAGATTGCGCTCGCCCCGATAATCGGGCGGGAAACTGTTCTCAGGCAGTATATTGAAAAGGTTCGCGGTATGTTTGAGTATATCTTGCTCGATACCGCACCGACCCTTGACCTGATGACGGTGAACTCACTCGCCGCCACCGACAGCGTAATAATTCCCGTAGCTCCAAAATTTCTTGATGCGAAAGGTTTGGAGTTGTTATTAAAAAGTATAGCACAGATTCGGAAGCACATAAATCCGAATCTTTCAATCAGCGGAATTTTACTCACAATGGTAGACAGGCGGGCGAATATCACCAAAGGAATTATTTCCATGATTGAACAAGCCTACGGAGAGCGTATCAATATTTTCAAAAACCCGATACCCCACTCCGTCCGTGTCTTTGAAACATCGGCAACAGGCAAGAGCATTTTCGAGCATGAGCCAAACGGCAGAGTAGCGGCGGCGTACAACTCGCTTGCGGAGGAGGTGCTGAAAATTGCCTAAGAATAAGCAAATTCCGAATATTTCTCTTTCGGGTTATAACGATATTTTTGAAAGCACGGTAGAGCCGGCTAATTCTGTTACCGCCGACACCCACGGTGAACGTATTGTAGAAATCCCTCTCACAGAACTCCACCCACCGGAATTTCACCCCTTCCACGTAAACGATGATGACGCTATGGAACGGCTTACGCAAAACATCAAGCAATACGGTGTTCGTGAACCGGGGCTTGCCCGACCGAGAGCGGATGGCGGCTATGAACTTCTCGCGGGAAATCGCCGCAAACGTGCTTGTGAACGAGCTGAGCTTCCGACAATGCCTGTGATTATCCGTGAAATGGATGATGCTAACGCCACAATCGCAATGGTAGACAGCAACCTCGAACAGCGCGAAACCCTGTTATACAGCGAAAAGGCGTGGGAGTACAAAGTTAAAATGGAAGCACTCAACCACAACGGCATAAAGGGCGATAAGCACTCCTACGAGGTTTTGATGGAGCATACAGGCGAAAGCAAAAACCAAATTTTCCGCTTGATACGACTCACAGAGTTAGTTATAGGCTTGCTCGACAAGGTAGACAGCAAACAACTCGCCTTCAACCCCGCCGTTGAACTCTCATATCTTTCTCAAAAAGAACAAACGGCTGTTATTTCCGAAATGGAAAGCCACGGAATAAAGCCGTCATTATCCCAAGCAGTACGGTTGAAAAAATGTTACTGTCAATCAGAAATCCCTACCTTATGGCAAATAAAAACCCCTATTAAAAAGGAAATAAAAGCCAAGTGAGAAGCAATAAAGAAAAAATACAAGCCGTATGTTTT
>Ga0131853_10001889_pt1 | contig 37383 bp, 25 predicted proteins | sample TergutLab28metaG_FD_92764 | JGI IMG/M metagenome (GOLD analysis project Ga0131853, IMG submission 92764) | Labiotermes labralis P1 segment gut microbial communities from Petit-Saut dam, French Guiana - Lab288 P1 (version 2) (version 2) | ecosystem: Host-associated > Arthropoda: Insects >... | reverse complement strand
GTTTTTAAAATAAGCCTTGTGTTCCATTTCTCCATAGATAGTTTACAAAATCTAACAATTTTACTGTTCACTCCTACCAATTCTATTGACTTTTCCACCCAGCTATGTGGAACGCTATCAAATTCTTTCTGGTAATCAATCCAAGCTACTCTTAAGTTCTTGTTTCTTCTCCTGCAGTCCTCATATATTGCCTTTGATATCATTAATTCATCCTTGCAACCTTTACTTCCAGGATGACATCCTTTTTGCTCTGCTGGTAGTAAGGTCTGCTCTTCCAAATGTGTGGAGATTCTTTTGGCTATTATACCTGTTAGGGTTTTGTACATGGTCGTTAAGCACGTAATGGCTCGGTAGTTTCTGAATTCCTTGCTGTCTCCTGATTTTGGTACTAAATAAGTTATTCCTGTGGTCAGCCAGTCAGGTGCCGTCTCCGGTTCCTCTATTACTGCACTGAATTTTTTGTGATATGTCTGTGAGTAGCTGGGAAAGCTTTAAGCCAGTAATTTTGTATTTGATCATTTCCAGGAGATTTCCAATTGTGAGCTTTAGACAAATATGAAGTAATTTACGTAATCTGTATAGGCATCCAATCCATATGACTAACTTTCCTTTTCTGTTCCCTTCTTATCCATTCTGCTCTTTCATTATGCTGTGCTTCTTCTCACCACAGTGACTTCCAGTAAGTCTCTGCTTCTGCCATAGATGGAGATTCTCTGGCCTCTATATTCTTCATGCCTAGGTTTCTGTAATTTTTTTGTTTCTTCTTTAAACATCTTATTCTGACTATACTGGGTTTCCCTTTTTTCACACCTTCTAATTCTTAGGGCTTCTGCTTGCACTTTCTGCTTCAATGTTTCTGTCAACTGTGCAACTTCCCTAGCGTTTGTCACTCTATATTTTTAAAAAATCTTCCTCTTTTTACTGTTAAGCTTTCCATTATCACAGCCTGTTCCAGTTTAAGCTATTACTGATAACTCTTTTCTCCAGCTGCTTATCTGTTTCTGCATTCTTATTTTCCAGAACTTAACATCTCTTCTATTTTTGCTTCTTTTGCTGGGCTCATTCAGTGTTTGTGTCATGATTTTGGCTGCAGCGTATATCAGGTTGTTTATATCTGTTACATTCATTTCATCTTCTTCTAAAAGTTTTTCAATTACTCCATTTATTTCTTCTTGAAGCGTTATCAATTTACTGTTTGTTTTTAGTTTTGGCAGCTTCTCCCTTTCAGACATTTGTAGGAGCCTCACCTTATGCCACATTATTTGAAGGTCTTCCTTTAGCTTATTCTTAACTGTGTGCAGCTCCCTTCAGGAATTGGATGTTTGTTATTCTCTACTTTACCAAAGCCGGTATTGTTGTTTTTTTGGTCTCTCTTCCGGTGCTCTATAACATTTGCATCCATTTTGTCGCCATTCACTCCGTTTGTGTAATCTTCTGTGTCATCCCCTATTTTAAGTCTAATATTTTCTTTTATCTCATCCATTTCAACAGCCGTTATTATTTTAGCTTTTAAGGTGTAGTTCTTCTGGTTTAACAATGCTTTTGCATCTATATTCATTCTCGTCATTGGGTTCCTCTCTCTCCATAATTATAGTTTTGTCCCAATGTCTTTTCTTTAATGTACGTGAAACACCACAACACTTCCTTCATCTCCTCTCGGCTCCATCGGATTCATTTGTTAAATTTCTTTCCATTTTCTTGCCCGCTTCCAAAGTTAGGTGGACTTTGAGGTGGTCCATGTTGAGTTTCCTGGGTATGGTTACCATTCTCTTCAGTGTTCTCAGAGGACCTCTGCTCTTTCCTTCTTCCTGGTTGTGTATTACAATTTTGTTTTATAATCATCATCGCTGTCCCACGAGTAGCAAGGGAAGTCTTCTGTCCACTGCGGTATAGCCCCACCTGAAGCAGTAAGGCTGCTTGAATCCTAGGGTCGCCACTTCTCGAAGTTCACCGTTCTTGGTTTCTTACCCTCCAACTCATGCACCTGTAGTCCCTCGGCACGGTAGTGTACACCTTGGACTAGGGGATTTTTTTTCGACGTTTACTTCTCTATATCCGCCGTGTTCCGTTTAAACAGGCTCACCTCTTTATTATTATTATTATTATTATTAAAATCGAAATTCTTATTTAAGGCATTTTAGAAGCGTTCGTATAATTGCAAGAAGTGCCTATTATCTTCATGTCCATCTGCCTGCCTGTCTGTCTGTCCACCTGCTGGCATGTATTAGAGCGGCTCCCAATGGAAGGGATTCGTGAAATTTCATATTGAGAACTTTAACAAAAATCTGTCGATAAATTCCAAACCTGGGTAAAATAGGGCCAAAATATCGGACATTTTACATGACGACATAACTCATTTGTACTGCTGCCAGCGACGTAAAATCTCCATAAAGATTCTCTCTTGGCGTCAGGGCAGAGGTGCACAAATTCGGGGAATCAGGTCGCCGTGGAGCCCCAATTTTGTAAGGTGGTGCTTAATATTTGTGGGTCCTCTGTATGGAACTTGCTTCGTGTCACCGTTCTGGTGCCTAGAATTTTGAGGCGACTCCTACATTTTTGGAAAAATTCTGCACCTCTGTTAAAGACTGTCAGTCCGTCCGTCCGTCTTTTGCACCTGTCCACATTGTATCAGCGCAGCTGCCATTTTAGACGGATTTCCGTGGCATATCATGTCGGGGACTTTTATGAAAATCTAACGAGGAACTTCAAATGTGGTGAAATTCGGACAAAAATCTGATATTGTACACGATGACCGTAACACGTTGTGTTGTTGCTGGCGACATTAACTCGCCACAAAATCATTATAACACATTTTAATATTTTGTGTACATTGTTGACAGTGAGATATTACCTCAACCACACATACAGAACACATTGTTGCGTTTCCATTGAAAAAAATGGTTACGCGAACGCTCCACAACGTGACATTATTCGCACATTTCCTATCTCGTTCAGTATGGTGTGAACAGCTACGCAGTCTCTCTTATCAGCAATTAAATTCACCTGGATAACGGCTTACTTTTTTTTTGTAAAGAAAATTCGTAGTTGGTATGGTGAAATGGGTGAATACACGTGGTCAAAGATATAATGAAACATCAAGAAGACGATATGGGAAGAGCTTTTAGGTTGACAAGATACACGTGACAAAGGTAGAGCAAATGCAAATTTCCTTAAGTGACAGTGAATGCAGGTTACACAGCCTTATTAAGTCTGGTTAATGCGTTTCCACAAAACAGAGGTATTGCAAAGTGTACATTTTCCATGACCTTTTGTCGTATTTTTAAGGGCCCTGTAACAGAGTGCGGTCCAATGGTTTTAGGGCTGATTTTTTTAAATCGAAGACACATAACTTTTTTATCCAAATAAGTTCCATTGGCATACATATGTATAGGCTTTTGCGCGGTTTTACAGTTTCTGAAGAGCTGCCAAAAATTCCTCTTTTTGGACCTTCTTAATTCATCAGTTACGGCTTCTTGGAACTCAGCAACGTCCGCAAAGTGGAGTCCTTTTAACTTCATTTTCAACTTGGGAAACAGAAAATACGGAGATAAATATGGAGAGTACGGGGAGTGATAAAAGGTTGTAACATTTTTAGGGGTCAAAAATTGGCAAAAACTTGCAGGTCTGTGGGCGGGCGCATTATCGTGCAACAAGAAAAAATCTCGACAGCAGAACGCAGCCGGAAGAATGCTGAATGCGCTTCAGCAGGCGATCCGTTGCTGCTTCATAAAATTCTGCATTTACTGTTTTTCCCTCCAGTATGAATTCTTTGTGCACTGCGCCTTGAGAGTAGAAAAAAATTACCAACATGGTCTTGATGCGGGACCTTTGGAATTTCAGTTTCTTCGGCCGAAGGTATGTCTTGTCTTCCCATTCAGAACTCTGTTGCTTTGTTTCTGGGTCATGGGCAAAACACCAGGCCTCATCTCCCATAATAATATTGTTAAACAAAAGTTTTGTCTGCATCGGCCATCGCGGTAATGTCTTATTAAGATGTGACTCGATCTTCTCTTTGCTCAGGTGTCAAGGAGTGTGGAACAAAATGTGCACACAACTATGTCTTTCCCAAACCCTCTTTCATAATCCAAAGAACTACAGTCTTGAGGATGTTCAAAGATTCTGCTATCACTCTTAATGTGATTCGACGGTCTTTTTTGACCAAATCAACAACAGCAGCAATGTTTACCTCAGTTCGAGTCGATTTTGAACAGCCACCTGTTTAGTATTCTACCAGCTCCCTTCCTTCTCGAAATCGAGAATACCACCTAAAAACACTTGATCGGTTCAGAGCCTCATTCCCATAAGCCTTTTGCACAAATACTAGTGTTTCTGTCGCAGACAGACCGGCTTTGAAACAAAATTTTATGGCAGCCCTCTGTTCATTTCCGCCATCCATGACGTGTAAAGAAAACTAACTTTACAAGACAAGTTATTACCCGTACACTGTCGGAGGTAAACACAGGAAACTCGGTGTGTGAACGGATGTTGGTTGATAGTACTTAGTTAGTGGGTTGGCAAATAGACCGCTCTAGTTTTGTTATTTAAAAAACAGTCCTAAAACTTGTGGATCGCACTGTGTATGACCCTTATAAACAGAGGAGGCGATATACAAGTTCATTTACCTAGGGCGCCGCTTCTCAACTGATGAATTAAACGACCGTCACAGCATCTCATCATTTCATTCTCTTCCATTTATGTGGTAGAGCCGATAACAGATGCTGAAAAATCAGTCAAAAGACAGAATAACCAGATTCCTTTCAAAGGCGATGTGTTTTTTGCTTGTTTGTAACGCAACGTTAGTGAAAGCTTCGAGGCGCGCGCCTTTTACAACCAGAATTAACTTCTGATAAGCACGTCTCATAATTGCCAAAGTTGAACTCCTCCATAAAAAATGCCAGTGATTCTTTCATTCAGAACTTTAGACTAATTTGTTACAGAAGATGCATCAGTATTCCGCCTGTAAAGTTTTAAAACTAATATAAAAGAAAAAAAAAGCTCTTACTTTGAGTGAAAAAAAGAGAATTCCAAATGCTGAGTAAAATATAATACCTAAGAGAAATACAATAAACAATGTGGGACAATGTGGCAATTATGTATGCCAGTCGACTGAAGTTATAAAGACACAGATCAAGCAGCCTGCAATGAAGTAGACAGATGCATACAATGAGAGAAAACAAAAACTGCATACATAATTTTGTGGGGACCTGCTTGTAATGCGACCCGTAGGAAGATCGAGCGTCAGGGAGAAGGATTACATTAGGACAAATCTTGCATAAATATGTTGTGAGCGTGGAAGGTGGACGGAAGGTGGATGGAACTAGGTCACAGTCGTATCTATTAAGCCACGTTCGGCCTACACGTCCTGCTGCAGAGACGTTTATTTAAAAAGTCAGGCCTCCTTGTCTCCTTCACGAGACCACGTTTCTAGCATATTTTTACCTTTCTTTAAAATAATCATTATCATATTTTCATATCAGACAGTAAAATATAACTAGATATCAAATTTCCTAACCTTCATGGGTACATGGTGCATCAATGAAATCAAATACTTTATGTCCAAATAATGCACTCAAATATATAGAATCGCTGAACTGTTAAAAACAATTAAACTTATAAAACGCTGCTCCAACATGTTTTGGTTCACGTAGGAACCATCATCAGGGAGCCACGACAAGTATTTGGCTAAAATTACAAATCTTGTTCAACTGTGCGTGTCGGTACAGACGTTGTCAGTGTTATGGTGGCTTATTGTGACCTGCCGTGCGTGTGTGTGAAACACACACGCACGGCAGGTCACAATTCACAGTTAAACGATTCTATATATTTGAGTGTATTAGTTGGACATAAAGTATTTTATTAAATTTCCTATTACATTCACTATCACGGTAAGCACTGCCAGTAATTTTCACGTGATAATGAGTGCTAGGTTTACAAAGTGTAAAAGGAACAAGAGATACAAACAACCAGACATTAAATATCCATTCTCATTCATCCACTATCACTGCATGTAATAAATGTTCTCCACGAGATGGCATGATTTACTCCAGCCAAAAGCGAATGCGATCTGCAATACGCTCTTTGCTTACAATAACAGACGACGACGTGGAGTTCACATTTTCCACTCCACAAGACCAGAATCCCTTTGAATCAGTGTATGCTACGTTGTAAACATTCCGGGAATGCGCTGTTTTTGTACTCAAAGGCCACTGCAGTGTAAACGCAGCAAAGAATCAGCTCATGTTACAAAGAACTTTAGCTGTGTGCTGTGACATTTCAGATTGATGGTTTTCATTCTTTCCTTACAAATATACATACAACTCTACGGAAATATTTTATTAACATGCAAACTGTGTGAAATGGTTAACTGGTTCTTACATTACTTAAAACCATTGCATTAAACAATCTCATAGATATAAGAATTTGGAGTAATATGGGACAACAATTATGAATTGTGAGTTTGCAAGAATTTAGAAGCAGACGAATCCAAGCATATTTTAATTTAGTACCCTACATCTGTCCTACCTTCCACCGTGATGATTCTGAGCGAGACGTATAACGTTGCAGTACGTCACAGACACTCATAGATTCTGTTACATTTTAAAAATTAGGGAGCAACGTTTAAGCTGTTAGACGTATATAATGTGTTTAATTTTTGCATGGCACTGCGTAAGGATAAATTAAACAAGAAAGGCAAAGCAATTACAAGCGTAACTTTGAGGCGCGGAAAGCAAGCTGTATTACGTATTCTGAGTGTGTGCCTGTAGTCTTAATTATCCCGCATGCAAAACGCATGCGCCGTATTACGTTGTCATTTGTGGCCTATTCGTCTCTACCATGTTCTTCCACATAAACGGCACCATTTTCGGAGAAGAAATTACTGAACGTAATGTATGTTTTGAATTTCTCTACAACTATTTTCTAAACATTTCTCATTCTAAAAAAATTCAGCGACACATTGTCACATATTTGCATAAGTCTTCATCTAAAGAGCCCGCAATTCTTGTTATATTTTACTTCAACTTGATTTTTCTCGACATATTTTCGACAAATACTCCTAATACCAAATTTCATGAAAATCCGTCCTGTGGGAGCCGAGTTATTGAAGCAGTCCTAGCAGAAATACATTTATTTTTCTATAATCCTTCAAAACGTCCGAAACCCAACAATGCAGCGTAACAATCCAGGAGACTTGACATCTTCCGGCCATCAATGCTTTGACAGCCCTGATGAAAATAACCCGAAGTGTTGGTCGTAATAATTATACGTCCTCGAAGATTAGTCATACGTTATCTCAAATGCTGACCCAGAGCACCAGCCAGTCACACAGCGCTTGTGAATGGTCAGCTGTGGAGGACATCGGATCTGTATGGTCCGTTACGACGTAAACTGCCAGACTTGGTCTGGTAGCAATACGGAAAACGACAGAAAGAAGACGTAATTTAGGTGCTGTAGGACTGTGTAAACGTACTGCTTAAGAGACTTCAAACATCATTGCCATCGAAATTCACTGATTGACAATAAAATTTGCTTCAGTTGTCGCCCCACAAAAAGTAAACAACATATGCATAAACAAAAATTCTTTGTAGAAACGTATCAGTAAACATGGATCCTATAAAAAAGCTTCAGCCAGAAGTTATACCGGCGAGCTAATGAGGAATGAAATTTAAGTTATATGACTTCGGTATGGAGGGTCAGCATTTAGACCATCTATACAAGCTTAATTATAGTTTAATTATAAACAGAGCTACTATCCTCTCTCCTACAAATATGAACAGTATCTTGTATGCAAAAATCGATTATGACCTGCTTATGTGTCTAACAACAGGAAATGGATTTACCTAAAACTGACGTGAAGGGTTATATTTAACACTGCTTTCGGCTGTTAAGTTACATAGCGTCAATGGTAGATGAATGAAGTAGGATTGTGGAGCATGATACTGACAGGGAATGACTCGGTACCTAAATAAAAACCTGTCCCAGTGCCACTCTGTCCACCACAAATCACACAAGTACTTTATCACAGGGTAATTAATACACTACGTTTTGGAACGAAAGGAAGCGGCCTTAGGCTAATGTGAGGAACCATTGCGGTATTTGTCTTGATCGTCACACGAAAACCTCGAAAAGTCTATCAGGATAATCAGCGCCTTGGCCAAAACTGGAAAAGAGGCACATTCCGAATACAAGTTCAACGCATTGCCACTTCAGCCACATTTTTCTGCAGATTCCCTGAACACGAAGACACAGTCATTCCCCGAAACGTCACGGGTATATCTGCCCAGATAATAAACAACTTCCGAAGAAAGCTGTCATAAAAACTATAATAAACCATTCTCCCAAACAAACAATCTTACCGTAAACAAACTTCCACCAAACAATACAATCTAAATTTGGAATCCAACACTCCGACGGTATGCCGATCATAGATAAACAGAGCTAGTACTTCATTACTGTCCGGGTCTGCTTTCAACAGAGACACTCTACGACTGCTTTCGCAGTCACCACGTGACAAGCAATGCTACTGCCCACCCGTCTGATGACCACCAACTGGTCAGAATTTTATTACAGAAACTACGAAAACCGCATGTTCAAAGTTTTTGTACTAAACAGATAGATTGTTAAAGTGCTACCAGGAACCTCAAAAAGGTCCTTTGTGAGCGTTCTTTCAAATACACTAATGCTGCAGAACTCTTAAAGAAAACCGCAGCCGCATACATTTCTCTGACCTGGAGAGAGAAAACAGAGGGATGCACAATGCAGATTGGCTGTGTGATCCGCGCCACACTACGTGTGACGCGTCCAATGGTGTCGGTAACATTCTTCTTTATTGACCATCTCAAAGGTGGGCTGTCGGCGCCGACAAATTTGTCCATTTAACGCGAATGTTGATTGTTTCATAGAAACACGTACGAGCTGCACGAAAGCAATTCTGGATAGCAATGAGACACATACACGTACAGGACAAATCGATGTGTGAAAATGGCTTGTTCTAGTCAGGCGTATATTTAGTTGTCCCCCCCCCCCCCAAAAAAAAAAGTTAGACATGACATCCTTACGACACTGAGAAACAAAATGAATTGAGACTGTATCGGCCTTGTAAGCGTAAACCATAGGATAGGAGCCAAATAAGTATAAGTATTGTTATTATTATTATTATTATTATTACGTCACATAATCCATAGGCGTAAATTGGGAGGGGGCAAATACCGCCCCCCCCCCAATACTTTTTCTGCCTAAGAATAGCTTTTCTTGGCTACAGAGTTGAAGACGGCAAATAAAAATTGGGGTGAGAATGGGGGGGAAAAGGGGTGTGTATGTACATTAAAGACTGGTTTAACCAAACTTCCACTTCCCTCTAGCTTGACTCCTTCGTACATTAAAGTTCCTTAATACATATGGTTGATCCCCCCTCCCATCCCCACGTTATTGGCCAAGTTATACCCATGTAATAAACAGTAAAGCCTGTTCCGAATTCACTGATCAGTCGCTTCTAATACTTGTTTTCTAAAATGTCGTACTATTAAGTTAAGAATATTGGCAACTCAAGCCTATTCATTCCATATTCTATCCAATTATGTGCAGGCTTTCACTCCTCTCACACAATTCCAGCTCAACAGCCTATATACTATCCTATTTAGTGGCCCACTTTCCGCTTTCATATCAACTCTATAACACAGCAGCTCAACAGATAAGCAATTTGTTATTCTTTATCCTCCCACATTGCATAATGCAAATCACACTCGACGGGACACTTTCTTCCATAACACTATCATACCTATCGTCTATTATTTATCGAATACAGCCGTTTAAATACAGGAACAAGAAGAACTGGATCATCTACGGTGACAAGGTAGAGTTCGAAGTTAATAACTTAACGCTGAAAGCATATGTGGAATACTTTGACGCCAGTGCTCCCTCAGTGCTCCAGTCCCAGCACATCCATTGCTGTATTCTTTCTTTGTAACTGTAACAGTGTCGTAAGGGATTTATCACCGTCTCAATCTTTATCGTTGCACCGTGCATTTCGTAGCGTCATTTAATCAGCACGCCAACTAATGCACATACATAAAATTTTTACATTAAAACGTTTAAAATCGCTCCAACACGTTTCGATCCTAAGATCGTCTTCAGGGAGCTACACTGTTCCTTGCTAAAGTCACATACTTAAAAACACTAGCCGATTAATTTCTTTATATTAACTTGGTGCTGTGGCAGCATGTCGTATTGTGTAAGTCGTACGCTGCTGAGAATGCGCCTGACTATGGGTGTGTGTCGTGTGTGATGTTGCGTGAGGCTGGCTGCCAGTCTCACGCAACATCACACACGACACACACCCATAGTCAGGCGCATTATCAGCAGCGTACAACTTACTCAATACGACATGCTGCCAAAGCACCAAGTTAATATAAGGAAATTAATCGGCGAGTGTTTTTAAGTATGTGACTTTAGCCAGGAACAGCGTAGCTCCCTGAATATGATCTTAGGATCGAAACGTGTTGGAGCGATTTTAAATGTTTTAACGTAGAAATTTTATGTACGTGCATTAGTTGGTGTGCTGATTAAATGACACCGTGTCAATGTTAGACTGTAATTTCCATCAGTGCCACTCTGTCAATAACGCCTACTTTCATGTTCGCTGGATCGCACTGCTGCTAAGACCCTAATGAAGGAATCGGAGCCGCCATTATTCTAGCCAAGCTGTACACCTCAACCTCTCGGCAATTCCACCTGCCACAATTTTGCCACGGCGCCAGTCCCCGTCGCAGAACGTGGAGAATGAGAAGGACGGGTGAAATTCGCGTCGAACAGCCGTAAAAATCGAACTTAGGCTCAGTGTAGACGGTGGTAGCATTAGTAACTTCTTGCACAGTAAAGCCATCCTCCAGTGTCTCATTTCAGTGTACTATAAGAGAATGTGGGTCGCATCCTCTTCCCGACGAATAAGTGGGCACCTCCCTGCTGCACTACTTATCTACTTTCACTTGTCCTCCTTTCCCCGGCCCCTCCGCCGTCCTTTTATCTGCCATAGTCCCAGTTCGACCACCGTATACGTCATTACTATGGGTGTGTATCCCGTAATTCCTTCCGTAACAGCTATCCTTTTTCTATACCAAAACTTGATAAAACACTCGTACCTTCATATACAAAGCCGACAACATGTCTTCCACTGCCATTATATTTCTCTACAGCAATATAATAAATACATTCTGTTACCATTATTCTCTTTCCGTGACAACGCCATACTTCCCTCCGCCAAATCCTGCACTTGCCTCATCTAACCTGTAAAGTATAATACTATTCTTCTGCCAACCACAACACCTCTCATCTACATCCTGACTGTCCATGAATAAAATTATTTGCCAGTGCTTCACGGTTAATCTCATTTTTTTCTCCCTCGTACTATATTTTTCCAACTTTATCTGTACTGTAAAAAGTTCATTTTCACTTTATGCTCACCATCTATTCAAAGGAACTCCTCGGATCAAAGTCCTTTTGACCAGATAACAGGTCTGGAACTAGTCAAGAAATAACCCTCACTGCACGAACTTGTAAGTTCATTACCATGTTCACAGAAGCCCACCACTTTCCCTGTTCTAAGTCGGATCAATCCAGTCCACGTACTCTTATTACATTTTCCTTTACAACCGCCTTAATATTAAACTCGCATTTATGCCTAGGTCTTAGAAATGATCGTCTTCCTTCCGGATTCCCCGCCAAAAGCCCGTATGCTTTTCTCTTTCCCCTCTTACGTGTTACATGTCCCGCTCATCCAGTTCTTCTTCATTGACCAGCTACAAATTTTTCTAAGTCCAGATATTTTCAACATCACCATAGTCTCGAACATCCTATCTTCTCACCTTAATGTCAGACACCCAGTTTGGCACCTATGTTTCAGGCCACTGTGCTGACAAATATAGTGGGGTTTACGAGAGAGGAAGAAACAGGAGGCTGGATAAAAAATGCATAGTGAGGAGCTTTATGACAGATAGTCCTCGCCATACATTATTTTTTATTGGGCAACAGCCACTAGTGGGCCAGGGCATCCTCACTATCGAGGCTTCACGATCACATTCAGACACACCACACTCGGTGTGACTCCTCAGGACGAGTGATCAGCCTGACGCAAGGACCTCTTTCCCTACCTTATTAGGGGAATTAAATCGGGGAGGGGGGATCGACAAGGCATGCGGCCTACGAAAGGGAGAGAAGAAATGCATTCAGGGTTTTGGTGGGGAAACATGAAGAAAGGAGGCTTCTTCGAATATCGAGGCGTAGACGGGAGGATAGCACTACAATGGGTTTTAAACAAGTAGAATGAGAAGGAACACACTGGATTCCTCTGGCTCAGGACAGGGATAAGAAGCGGGTTCCTTTAACACGAGAGTAAACCTTCCGATTCCATAAAATGCGGGGAACGTCTGGACTAGCTAAGAACTTATTCGCTTTTCAAGAAGAACTCTGTTCCGTGTAATTCGTTTACAATTGTAATTTATAAACTAATCATCCTTTCGTTGCCACAACGCTATGTGTATTCTCTACTATTATCCTAGCTGAAACACGAGTTGCAATTAACCCTCTGAGAGCTCACCTTCGTCTAATTCACATACAAAAATTCATTCCTACGGCACAGAGAACAAAGCGCGTGCCCATTACAAAGACAAGTCACTTAATAAACCATTCAGGAATAACTGACATTTGTTGTAATAATTGCACGCATCGCATAAATACGTTGTGGCAAAGACACAGTTTCTTCACGTAGGTGATCCACGTGAACTATTGCTGGACTCGAAACAGCCAATTACACACTACAATATGGATATCGTAAATTGTGGGAATTGGTCAGAATCAACTGGATGGCAGCCTTAAAGTTGTTGTTATTAACTCTCCCTTTCGGCGTCCATTATACCTTGTTTGCCATGTCATGATGAACGGTTCGTCTTCAGGCTGCGAATGAAGACATGGCGGGCAGCTGTAAACAGATGGACAATCACTTCCACACGATTTATTGTGGTCGCCCAGAGGCGATTGGCGTGTGCCTAATAACCCCCCCCCCCCCGCCTCAGTAAGGTCATAAAATAAAAATAAGATGTTTGTGCACTGTAATTAACGGACTCGGACAGGATGGTGCAGCAGTGACGCTGTCGTCTTGTATTTACGAGGTACCCGGTTCGGAATCTGGTCGCCTTACGAGCTGCTCGCAATAAGGTTTTAGTCCTATTCGTCAGTAGTTGTAAGCGAATTCCGGGCAGTGTCGGCACTTCCACCAACTAAATTCTTGTTCACACCACTGTGGCCATCTTCGGATCTCACTTCGCGCTGTACAATCTTGACAGCTGGAAGCACGTATTATTTATCTTCACAATATACTATAAGCCAGTCTGTGCTCATGAAACGATCGGTGAGATTTGCTTCCAGAAACGCTCCTACGACAAAAATTTCAAATCTGCGTACGTAATTTCTTTGAACGAAATACCTCAGCCATATCATTTATAGCATAAAAATTGTCGTCAACACTGTGTCCAGCACCTGCGAAGTGATTACTTGTTGATATACCTACTTGCGTGTTAAATGCGGACTCAAATACACTCGTTATTCGTCAGTGCCAACAATTTATTTAAATGAAACCAGAAGGTAAAAACTGAACTTCTACGAACTTAATCTACTTATTGAAACAGACAATTCCGCCACGCCAGAGGTAATGCTTTTGACCCCACGACTCACACAGTCTGTTCCAAACAACGGCAGTATCTTTTCCAGTAAACCACAGCTCTTCCGCCATGAGTCGGCCAGCTAAGCCTCCTTCGTCATAACGTTGCCAAGCGCTAGAAGATGAGGTGATAATTAAAATAAGAAGAGCTATACCTCGTACAGCTGGGCATAAAATTAACTGTGTCATTATTAAATGTACATTTGGCTTCAACACGGCCCTTCAGGCGCCAAGTCAGGTAACAGCAAGCTGAAAATACAGGCCACAGCAATGCGGAATTAGGAACCGGTTAAGTTAGAACACTCTCAAACATGAGATTCATCCGAATTATATTTAAACGCACGTTTCTTGCCGTGCAGTAAATACAATGCACCTACCGGCTAATGTTGTTCAGAAAAACAGTTTCTGCTGTTGTCACAATCACACGAAACAAAGGAATACATTCTGTGAAGAAATGCGAAGTACACTTTATGTTAATTCAATTGGCACAATATACCGTAGAATCAGTCGCGTTTTAAAAGTTCAAAAGCCTTTAATAAATATATTTTTAAACAGATGTTACACAATATCACATTAGAAATTACAGAAAGTCTTTGAATGAATCCACTTTTGTCTTTATTTACAAACACCATCGTAATACTTTTGTCGTGCGCTACTAATTACAGCTCGTTCAAGACTTATAATGAATGCCCTCCAGAATATTTCTGCCGGGTTAAATAATTCTTCAATTTGCTGTATGAGACTTAAGGAAAGCATTGGTCACAGTAATCCACCTCTCGATATATTTTTGAACGACGATCTCCTGAACAAAGCGTAAGAGGTTATCACTACATTGCAAATATAATAGAAAAAATAGGAGACAGGATTTTGGGCTAGACAGTAGCCGTTATACCGCAGAAAAGGGCGTACTTTCAGTGCTTGTTCGGTTACAGCGACACAAGTCAACGCATGTAGGCACCACAGTTTATGAAACGCAACATACAGGTCAATAAAAATTAATTTGATCATTTAAAGAAGAACTTTCGGCAGTTAACAATAACGCAATAACGATCATAATTACAATGGCGGTGCAAAGTCTTCGACCACTCGAACACAGAGACATACGAATTAAGACAAACAAAACTGTATTACTCTGGTTCGGTTAATTATACCGGATATTAGCTCAAACTTATTTTTGGAATAAAACTCTACATGTTTCGGACAGTTCCTCTGTCCATCATCAGGTGTTTTTCAATGTAAACACAGCAATGGTACATGTCATATAGGTTTTCCTGACAGCTAGCGTGCAGGATCAGAACGGAACGTCCTGATCCTGCTCGCAAGCTGTAACTGTAACCTGCATGACATGTACCATTGCTGTGTTTAGATTGAAAAACTCCCGATGATGGACAGAGGAACTGTCCGAAACATGCAGAGTTTCATTCCAAAAATAAATTTCAGAAATTAGTGCATCTAGTTGGTTTTATTATAAGAATAAGAAGATTAAAAGTAATTCCAATTGGATACACTCACGTATTTTTTATGTAAACGTACAGAATGGCGTGAATGGCAGGCCGGCGGGGATTAAACTAAAAAATAATACCTCAGTGCAGTACATGAGCTATTTCAACATTACAGTGGCTTCTCACTTGAATTTTATAGCCTATGGAACCTTCACCCGCGAAACCGGAGGACCAGAAAGGGGGCACTGCTCATCAGTATTGGTCTGCAGGTTAAACTGAGGTCTGATAGGAACGTTTCCCATTCTGCGCCCCTTTTCGTAAATTTCCAAAACTCTTCAAACTTCCCGTATCGCCTTTAAAGTAAACACTCATACACTGAATTTGAAGAAATCAATTTTCTCGTTTGTGAAGGTATTCAGGCTTAACAGCAGTTAATGTTTCCCTGACAGTACAGTTCCCTTTCCACTGTATACGGAACTCGTGTGTTTAATTAGGCATTGATTTAAAAACGTAATATTTCTCACCAGAATATCAGTTTCATACACCAATAAACTGATTTCTGCCCACAGTAGAATTAAGAGCCAGGATGGCACTGTCAGCAGTTGTTCTCCTTAGATGATTGAGAAACACATGCCCTTGGTGCCACCTACATGAAGTTCCACCTGTTCCTTCGCGTCCGATCTAAGACTTTAGAACCGAGCGACAGGTTTTACGAATTCTGGAGTTAACACTGTGGCAGCAGATAAACTACTGTTGTCATATTTACTTTACTACAATAATAACAGCTTATGGCGCTCGTGCGAAGTGAAACCAGAAATCGAAAGTCTTGTGCGTTAATAAATTCACATGTTCAAGACGGCCAAGTTTCGTCGAACAATCTGCAGCAATGTGGTGATTGCAGGAACTACACTAAGCTTACCAGTTCCTTGGCGATAACCAACAAACCAATGGAGCTAAGAATGTGGTATACTGTGTGCAGCTATGTCATAAGTATACCAGCGACTTCCATATTGTATTATTTTTTGTGCTAAGAATTACAAAAACGGCGCTGGCACGAATATTTGAAGTTATACAGAATCTAACAAATAACGTATCTGATGTTTCTGTGCAGTCACTGGACACACAGAGAAACGGCGCATGTTTTAGTGCTTATGTTATTCGGCAGCGTTGTGCAACATTCTTTTTAACTCTGCTTTTTTATTTATAAGACTTTTATTACAGTTATTCTTTGTACCTTTATCAAAGACCTTTGTCATAAATTATTATAGAAGAGAACTTTCGTAATTTTCGGCAAGCCTGTTAGAATCTAACATTTGGAAAAAAAAGATTCATTTGTTATGAAACCTTGGTCTTCCAGAAACCTAGAAATAAAATACCCTAATATTCTGTGGAAAAATAGAGCGACTATGAAAACAATACTTATTGATCCGTTTTCTTGTCAAAACAAAACTGTCTCTTACAAATGTCTTCCTCCGGAACGAATACCAAACCCAGCATCACGCAGCAGCGTATTATTCGACAGAGATCAAATATTTGATCAGACAAGCTAATTTTTCAAACTGAAAATATGCTTTTTCGCGCAGCACTCTCGAGAATGCGATTTTTGGCCGAAAAAAACCTTCATTCAATATTAAAGTATTAACCACACTATCTTCGTTTCATTTTCGGCGATTTCTTTGAATTCCAGAAACTAAAACGTCCTGACAGTATCGTTTTGAATTACTTAGGGCCTTCTGAATAATGTGACGACAGTACTACGCGGAATTTGTGGAAAGTTACTTCAAACATTTTTTTAGGCACGGCGGAACACTGGAATTCGTTTCCAGTGTCTGAAGATTGCACCCGCTAAACGTCAGTGTTAATACTCGTATATTTACTTTTACAGATCAGTTCGATGGTTAATGGCATCTGCCAAATTTAGTAGTCGGAATCTGTGCAAGCGGACTCTGTAGGCGGAAATTGATCAATCAGTTCTAAAATTATTAATTTACAACTCCGTTAATTCATGCTAGAAGGAAAACAGCCATCGTAAATTCTTCTAACAAGTTACTGTTGCACTAAATCCCAACAAGGAAGGTACATACCGCAATGTTGAAGTAAGGAATTATAACAATAATTCTAAGAGCATACATGACGCAAGTTTACTACAGCGTAATTGCTGCGCCTGCATGAATAGAAACTAATCCCTCCTACGAACTGACGTCACCAAGTAAGGCATCTGTACTTGCCCTGATAACAACCTGGCTTATATTTCCTGTGGCTAGTGATTAGTAAGCTCAATTGTGAACAGCCGGGAGTGGTACTGAGTTTGCATTTCTTCCGGGAGCATAGAGAGAAAGGGAACGCCGAATGAACATTCGAAGCAGCACTGCATTTCGGACTGCTTCTTACGTTCGCGTGTTTCTAGCATCACATCGCTGTAACGGAGCCAGGTATAGCGCAGTCGACGTAGTGATTAAGCTGCGGGCTGGAAGATCCGGGTCTCGATTCCCGGCAAGGACAAGAGCTCTGACTCTTCTCCAAAATGTCCAGTCCGGACACGGAGTCCAGCCAACCTCCTATTCAATGGGTACCTGGAGCGGCGGGTTCTTTCCCATGGGAGGTTCAAGCGGCCGGGTTGCGAAGTTGACCAATCGCCTCCATCTAGTCCCATGTTTAGAATGAGTGGAGCAATACGTCTACTCCCCATATACACCTTCATAGTCTACACAGAGAAAATTTTTACCTTCCCTTATTTCACCTTAAATACTATATTTTCCTTTCCTCTGAGGATGACACAACTTAATGCAAGTGTCAGCCCCAGAAGCCCTTATCGGGAAATTTCTCGTTTTTCCTCCTATTCTTCGCCCTGTAGAATATAACCCCCGAATATCGTCGGCCACTTGCCTTCGCCCATTCTAGCCTGTCAACACAGTAACGTTCTCAACTATTTTTAGCTTAAATTTCTTACACGCATCACTAACAGTTTCTTTGTTCAACCAGTGTGTGCGCTGACTTTCGATGCACATCATCAATACTGCATTTTACCACTACTTTAAAGGAAAATCTGTACAATATCAAACGTTTAGGGCCTACTCCCGACATTACCAAAGTGTCCGTAATTATTTAACTTACACAGACATATTAAAATTTTCTTTCATTCTCCACGTCTCTCTCACCCTGAGGATCTCTCCAATACTTTGGTAATTTAATGACAAATTCTCATCTACGTGAGTTTATGGTGCCGACGGACAGGAAGATCTTGAAAGGGTGTGGAAGGAACCGGTTATTGTTTATCTTGAAGTACAATAACTTTACTTCCCTTCAGAGACTGAAATCGTGAAGCATCTATTCACGCAATTCGATGTGCAAGCCAAAATTCTAGCCGTGATCTCCTACTATAAAGGAAGATTCCCAGCCGCTCCATCGGATAATAACATCCATTCGCACTAACCATTCAGCTCCATTGCAAAAAAATAAAACTACCACTAACAGCGGGAATGGATTTTAACTCAATTTCGTGAAAACCTTCAGATTCACGCAACCAGCAATCAGCACCCTTTCACTTCATTTAGGATACATGGTCCTATAATTTGGCGAAGCCATTAAAGTATTAAACGTATTCCTTTTTCTGTCGACTTCATCGTCTTGAACCAAAATCTTGTAAAAAAAAAAGGGGGACGGGCAATAATAATCTAGAAAGTTAAGCGACATCGGTCTATAAACGTAATATTTAACCGCTTAAAGCAAAGAGAATATATTAAAATATTTCATCCCCCACCACCATGAACTATGTATGTGTTTCGTATGATCAGCACAATAACAATGAGTATTCATGTATTAAAGATCTTCATGTCCTTGCAGTAATACAGAATTCACACAATTAATCCAACCAACGTACTAATGTTAAAAGTACGTTTCTTGCACACCATTTGTCATAAATCCGACATGTTTCGATCTATCTTGATCATCTTCGGGGAGTTAATGAATAGCAATAAAGCCTATATAAAAACACAGATAATTAGATACATTGAAATTTATGCATAAAATGTTTGTAGATGTTATAAAATTTGTTTGTAGCTGTGCAATACCGGTCCGTAAGATGCGGAGGTTGTAGTTTCATAGGTTTTTACTATGGTTTGTGTCAGGAGGATGTCAAGTTTATGTTTTGGTAACCAACATGGTACTGAAGCGGACGTATAGGCCTACATAATAAACGGCGCTGTCCTTGTAATGGAGACGTGGGGTGTCTTCTCTGAGGTAGGAACAGAATTCTTAACATTCTTTAGATGGATTTTAAGCTTTAATAACTTCCAAGCCTTGAGCAAAAACGTGTAAGCATCACACATCCCTTGATATTCGTTAAGTCTTTGAAACGCAAGACATCAAGAAAAAGGTCCATCTCAGTGCACGTGCTTGCACACACAAATATGCGCACGATGGTAAGGTTTTCCTGAGGGAGATCTACGAAGTGCACAGAACATAAGAGTCAGACACCGTAATGCAGATCACCGGTACGAACGCATCCTTAGCGCCCGAATGGAAATTTATAATAAACATGCTGAAGAAACCAGTAGCCGATTGTCCTGTACATATAAAGGTAAAGCAGTCCCATTACAGGCCTGAAGTGGCCCAGAGGGTTCCAGGAAGTTAATGTTCCCAGATTTCATGACAACGGCACAGGATGGTGGTAAGGTTGTCAGTCTTACGCACCGGCCATCTTTACCCCCAAGAAATGCTCCTGGTACTCATTTCTGTTAGAGGCTGCGTCGACCCCAGGGCCATAGTGCGATTGGAAGGATTTTATATCAATGAAAAATTCCAATGGCACCAGCTGGGATCGAGCCAGCGACCTACCGATTTGTAGCATAGAACCATAACCACTGTGCTACCGCAGTCCCCGTCTTGTACATATACCGAATGTTATTTATTTCCGTAATATGAAGTTGACTATTATAGAAAGAAACATTTCGAAATTTGTATCAAGTTCCTAAAGGTCCTGTACAGCTGATTATGTACTGACTTTGTTAGCTGACTTGCCTCTTTTGTATGTCATCACCTTGACCGTAACGAAATTCCTCTAAATAACGCGTTCTTAATATCCTAGATTATTACGAAATTTAGTATGAAAAATCGTGCCGTTGCAGCTTCACACATTTTATTGTCGTCATTAATACCAAGAGGGCAAGAGTGAACCTTGAGGCGTGGTAACAACACCACCATCACGCAACACGGAGACGACTGAAATTATATTTAGCTCCAAGTTTAAGTTAGCAAATAATTTACTATGCTAGGCACATGTAATTGTGTATATAGGTTAAACTTCAGCCCAAATGTTACGTCGTCACTGAGCACGTCATGAAGGCATAAATGGGAGTGGAGATACAATTCAACTTCTCCTAACCTCGGCAACAGAAGGAGCAGCGTCTAACTTCACGCCCTGGCCGCATCACCCCGTGGAAATAACCGCTTGTACCCACAGAATGAGAAGGTGGATGAGCCATTTTTTCTCCAAAACATCCACAGGTGTTTTGGAGAAAAGTAATTCTCTTGCCCCTGCTGGAAATCGAACCACGATTCCTCGGACGTCCAGATCGTAGTCTACTCACCATACCCACTGAACCGTATGCATGTTTGGAAAGGCAAGCATGACGATGGTGACACGCAGTGTGTTTAGGCTGAAGCACTAGAATCTTCACACATTCGTCCAAAAATTTCGTGTCCATTTCAGACACAAATCTTTATAGGACGTTGGCAAACCTACGAAGCCTCTTGTTCACGAGAAAGCTGCAGCGTCTAGAATGCATCGCCACACTTAATCCACTGACGTCCTGTTATATAATCATGTTTCACATAATGCGTCCGTCACTCAGGATATTACCATTAGTCGTAGGAATTCATCCACTGTTCCGGCATGTCGTCATCCTCACAACAGCAGCAATCATGCTGCCTGCAGTTCACACATGCCAACATCTGGACAGGCCGTTAATTTGTGACTGCATGATTATGAACCAGCCCATTTCCCGTACATGGCGAAATTTCTACACGCAGAAATACAGACATTTTCTCTCATACGCCTACTAAACTTTCCCGTACTAAAGGCAAACAGGGTAAGGCGATGTAAAGGTGCACGCATGCCTGTCCTCGACATCGAAAAGAGGTAAATGTTCAGTCTTGCCATCTGACTCTGGTGCGCACCCCCAAGTACCTGAACAATGGTGAGTTTGAGAAGTCCCAGTATCGGTCTGAACATGGAGCAACAGGGAATTCTACCATGGTTGCCCATTCCACAACCAAAGCTCCATGCACGTATCCATATTCTGGCACACAGATCGAGGCAAGAGGTCGGTGAGCTTCACAATCCGGCTGCGTAACCGCCACTACCAACCATACAGGTGCAACAGTGAGTCGGTCCGGACATATTGGCCGCAAGTAAAATTCCTCTCTTGGTTGGGAATTGGATTCCACTTTTCTGTCTCGTAGCCCGCAACTCCATTGAATTACCTCCTCCATTCATACACTTAGTAAATATAAGTACTGTATGCAGACCGAGAGACATTTTGCATATTTCTTGGTCTAGATTTTCTAGTGCACATACAAATCGAATGTTGCGCACGTCGTCCACACTACACAGTGCCACACTGTAGCGTCACAAGTAATCTTTGTGTTATTCTTTTAAACAAACGCCACATCTAACAGAATTTCCAGACCTGAAGCTTAACATGTTCTATATTTTACAGTGTTTAGCAGTTTTCTTGCACAACGAACCGATAAAACTTGCATTCGAGCTCCACAGCTTCATACTAAACAGAGATTATACTGGATGGACAAACACCAAAACTAAGGGAGACCGACACCTTTTAATTCAGACTCTACCAATATAGAATGTTACAGCACCATGTCCGTAATTTCAAAGAATAAAAATGCGAACACAAGGACGAATTCTCTCCTCAATATGTTTCACCTCATGTACTGCGGGCAAATATTTCCTAAAACATTTAAATATTTATCTAGTTAAAGAACCATTACTTTAAAGCTGTCAGATAAAGTGCGTGCAACTTCGTTCAGCTTTCCAATTGATAACAGCAGCTGTTCAGGACAGACTACACGATCCAATATTAATTACTCACGTCAGGATAAGTACAAGAGCAGAGCACTGTTCCATGTTTCACCACTTCACTTTAATTTATATTGTCAGATCCATCAATTTGCTGTCGGCTGCAACGATCACATTCGTAAATATACTTCATGATAATTGTAAGGAATAGAGTAGAACACTCCGTCAAGTTACTGCATATAAAGGCCAGACTTCTAGAAGCGTCTTGCATTTTATTTCTTTAAATATTATATTTAAAAGTTCTCAAGTAGAATGACCATGTATTAATGAAGTCTAAATTTCAAAAAAATCCAAATGTTTCTTATGATGGTTCATTTAGGATAAATTTTATGAAATTAAAATCCTGCTTTCTATCCTCTTAAGACTGTTGCCGTATACATGTTGCAGGACAGGTGCTAGTTCACGGCATTTCGAGTTCTGGTGCTGCCGGTCTGACCGAATGTTTTTATGTTGGAACTGCTTTCATAATTTTTCTGTACCAGGCGTCTGAACGCATACACACGCTACTTTCAGACTAGTGAACCTCCAAATGCCACACCACCACGCTGTGATTTTCTAACTTAAAGGCCAGGCACCGTACCAGTACAACATTAATGTTGTATTCCTTCAATAATCATATAATGCCTTACTTGCACGCGTCAAATATTCTTATTTATATTATATATTATATAATATATACTATATTCTTATTTATATTATATATAATATATACTTATTTATATTATATATATATTTAAAGTTTTTAATCACTTTAAAATAAATTAGTGCGAAATAAATGACACTGTTTCTTTTCAATATACAATATGTAACTAGGCACAAAAACAGGCAAGAAAATAGACAAGAAAATTTCCTGACCTGGACCGTCAAATGCCCGAGTGCACTGTTGCTCCCGGCTCGAAGGCGTTAGGATACACTCGACCAGCACAAGCCAAAATTGAAATGTAACAATTTTCTATGCGGAAGTATGAGGCAGCAGGTTCCAGAAAAAGACGATAAATATCTACCAGACTGCACGGTATCACACTGCAAGAAACGCTAAACGATCTTCAAATTTGAGTTTTCCGATCAGCTTACAGCGTAGACAAGTGACGCCGCGCCTGATTTCTAGGCTTTCGTCGCGAAGTAAATAAGATCTGCGTCCTTCTGTTGTATTACCCAGCGTGTAGTGGTAATTCCTTACTGACGTTGCGGGACAACCTATTGATCCCAAAATGTCGGTGAGGAATTGTCACTATGCGCTGCGTAATATCCCAGAAGGACGCAGATCTCAACTAATACCACGCGTTTTCGAAAACCGTAAGGCAGTTTTGGACAGGACTGTAGTGGACGGGCGGAAGAACAAGCAGGCGGACTGATAAATAGACACACATGATGCATTCTGAGTTCATTTTGCGCATCTTGTGTAAATAATTCATAAGAAACAGTGTTTCGTCCACTTCATTCCATTCTTCTTGTTTTCGAACTTTGTCTCTGGGTAGCTACACACTGAATGGTCACTACGATGAATCGGGGAGGAAGCAGTAAGGCTTATTATCAGGAACATTTTCCGTTGTACGTGTAAAACCTCGAGATAATCAGCATTAATGGCTAATTAACCTTCTGGTAGGCAAACCTGGCATCTACCAAATAAATTAATTAGGGTATAGCCAGGCAGCTCGGAATTTTGCTACTGCAGGCACACACTTAGTTTTGTGTACTGATGTGTTAATAAATTGCCAGTACATATTTGGAAGATATTACAACGCATTTTATTATTGCATGCATAGATGTATTATTTGTGTGCTGGTGTTTTAACGAACAGACAGTACCTACTTGAAAATATTGTACTATATTCGCCTGTCGTAACTTAGAACGTTATGAAAAGCATTAGTTAGGATAGTCAGCACCACTGGCGAGCCACAACACCTCCCTTCTACAAGCCCACGACGTTACGGCTTACACACGCCTACTTCCAGAGTTGGCGGATTTCTTACATCCGGTATAAATATCACGCTAGTCGCTCTCCGACGCGCGCAGAAATTCTCGCGGACAGTTACGTAAACTGGTCGCTAGAACTGTCCATCTACAAAAGACATGAAAGTGCCTCACAAAATGCGGTAAAATTCTCTAATGCCATGTTTCATTAAAATCTGTTCAACGATTCTCTAGCTGTTACAGGCGTAGACAGAAAGAAGAACGGACAGAAAATTCTTATTAGAATTTCACAGCGATGCGAGGTCGTCTAAAGCTGAAAACGTTGAAATCAACTGATGTACTACAGGACATATATTAAGCTGTATCAAAAGATCAGCTACATTAAAGTAGAACACTGTTCAAACACGTTTATAATCACAGCTGGTTTTGGAATCTTGTCATTTTATCTTCCAATAAATGCACAAATAAGGAATAAGTTTTAGTAAGTCAGAACACAACTAGTATTGTTTGTATTTTTATTTCATTTAAGTTGACGACATGTTTCGGCCCTCATTTCTGGGCCATCATCAGGTCACAAACGTAAATTGAGGAAGCTATATAAAGTAAGTCATAAAATCAGTTATATAGATCTAAAATTCAACGAGGATCTCGTTGAATTTTAGATCTATATAACTAATTTTATGACTTACATTGTATAGCTTCCTCAATTTACGTTTGTGACCTGATGATGGCCCAGAAATGAGGGCTGAAACATGTCGCCAACTTAAATGAAATAAAAATACAAACAATACTAGCTGTGTTCTGACTTACTAAAACCTATTCCTTATTTGTAAAAAGCCAAACACAACGGGGATGAATCACCTAAAGTTCCATCACATGCGTTATTTTGTTATACTAAATGTTTAAATTCTCAGAATCGATAATTTTCTTTCACAATCTAAAAACTTTATAACATTCTCTTCATAAACTTCCGTCCCTTTAAACAAAATAAAACTAAACCTAAGCACTTACCCAAACAAATTTTTATGTCCTTCCTAGTTATTTAACCCTTATCCTGCTAACGTGGAGAATATGGTGAGCTTATAATAATGCCAGCAAATGGCAGATGGGGTTTAACTCGGCGTTTAAAGGGTTAAGTAATTAAACAAATCCAAACTTATGATTTACCCTTTCTTTCTCTTTGTACAATGCTTGATACCGTACAAAATATACCGATCTCCTTGCGATGTAGTTTTACGCATCTTCAGTGTGGAGGTTTATCATAAAAAATACTAACACAATCACTCATTAGTGTGACGATCAGCTTTTAAATAACATGCGTGTTTCTTCAATGAATCAACACAAATGCCAAAGAGACGTGCAAAATTGTGAAGAATGCAATTTGTAAACGTGTGCTAGGTTGGAGTCCGCCTTTTAACTGTCTATTTCACTCGGATCCCGGGCCGTTAATTTTTAACGAGTTACAATAAGCGGCGGCGATTTGCAATAGTAAGCAAGTCTGCAGGATTAAAACTGACCGAGGCACATATTTGGCTCGATTTTTTTTTAATACGACTACTATCTAGGAATTCGTCTAATTCTGGCTATCTGACGATCTGTAATTTCTAACAAGTTCATTTCAGTGGGCAATATCGTCCCACTGGCCTGTACTCAAGCAGTAGATCAAGGAAATGTATGTGCGGAAATGTAATCTGAAGAGTCGAATGAGTAAAGAAACAAATGAATTAACGAATGATTACACTGTAATTAAATTGAATACGGTTCATTACAAACTAGATGAAACACTACGCTTCTTCCAAACGGACAGTAGATCAAGTGACCGTGAAACTGCCAATCTTTTATGATACCCGAAGGCTGAGCACCACGTTTTATCTTTACAAAAACGCGTCGATGTTTGCTACACTGAACTGGATGAATTCAGACTACACATACACCCTTTTTTTTTTAGAACCGTTCAAAACCCTGCAGATCACGTATTAAAATTCATCCCGCCTGCTTACGAAGCTTATAACAACTCCAACTCTCAGGATCTTAACAATTTTTAGGCACGCCATCCCTGTTGAGCTTGAATATGATATTAATAAAACTTATAAAAAACAATCTAGGCACAACGTTATTTTTCTCTTCGATTGTATTATGAACATAAGGCCACGAGTTTTTCCATGAATTAGCTAAGAGTAGGTGTAGTTTTAACAGTTGTTGGTTGAGATGTTGTTTCTTAATGTACTAATATTTAATTTCATTTTTTAATCTTAAAATATATGCTTTGTATTGTGTAAATTTCGAAGCTGGGGAGGTGTTTGGGATATAAATTTTTACAAATTCTGGGATTATATTGTTTCGAAGGCATTTTTGGTTGGCATTGCAATTACACAGTTTCCTCTTCACGTTTTGGTATTGGTGGATGCGTGCTCGACTGGCATTTACAATTTTTACGTGCGTAGACTTGTTTTTTTATAAGTTTTATTAATAGCATCTTCATAAATTCGTAAAATGGTATACTCCTTCAGAACATAAAATTTCAATTACCATATTCCATGAACACATGCCTGCCTTGCTGCTCCATTACTCTTCCGCCTATGGATATTCCGGGCGTTAACATCCGTGATCCACACACGCCTTGCTCCTATCACGTTTTTGGTCCACATGCAATTACGAAAATGAAGAGATTTTATATCACCTAAATTCCTTATGTCCAACTAAAAAATTTGGTGTTTAGTGTGGTTTGTGTTTTCCCCATATCCTAGCAACAGTTCTAAAATCGAGCATAACAAAAACTGCGAGTTGGTGGCAAGATTGTTGCTAAAACTTTTTAAGCGAACGTGCCACGATTTGATAGGTGAGCAATGTGTATATTTTTCTACATCTCTTTAATATTTTACATCTCATAAACCAAAAAAGCTACCATCAAACTGACTGGTTCAAGATACAACGGTGTGATCTTCAGAGTTAAAATGTCATTTCTTGTATTATCTCCCCTTAAACACTTGGCCTCGCAGACTTTTCTTCATATTTCAAGTCTACAATCTTGTAAGCGTGTTCTGTCTCCCTTACCCTTCACGATTTGGTCACCCTAATAACATCTGGTGAATGGTGCCACTAACGACGCTCCTCGTTCTACCTCGTACAATTCTTTCCGCCCTCCTTTTACTCCACAGTTCAGCGCACAAGGCATTCAATTATTAGGAAAAGTGCATCAGTCAATAAAATACAAATCGTCGCGTGATATGTCTCACGTCATGACCCCTAAAAATTTTCTGCGTGAATTCAGGCGTGAGGTGAAGCTTTATCAAACTTTCCAGCTTTTAATTCGTGGTATAATATCAAGGAAATAAACGTACCATTCCAAAACGATAAAATATTTAGCAGTACTGGAGGTTTTAAGACTGAAGACTAAAACCGCATAAAACATTTACTCTTTCGTCTCCTTTATGGCAGTGGAATGTGGATAATAAAAGTTTTATTAAAATAGGCTGTGACCTGCAGAGCTACGTTTATTTCAACGAGCGGCAGAGCATGTTTGTCTTAAAAACAAGATAAAGTAATTCATACAAACTAGACAACACAGCTTTCGAAGAAAGACAACGCTCATACAAACAGGCACCTGGTTTCCACCGAATGGAATAACAAGAAGTTCCGGTAACGTCCTGAAAAACACCCACAAAGAAGACAACATTGACTCCCCACCCAAAAAAAAAGACTAATGGACAACATGACAGCCGGTCCGAACACGCCATCCTCGAATGTATTCAATTCGCGGTGGAATATGGCGATGTGGATGGTACTGTATACTTCCGTTTGTCATGTCTAAATAATTACAATTTTCTACGTGAATAACAAAGTCTCAGCTCGATTATGCAAAAAACATGAATAATATTTAATAGAATTTAAATCATCCTGCCTACACAAGAATGTAATATTACCTAAACTTATATAAGAAACTACATTAAAAGGGCACCAAAAAATCTGAAGACTATTAAAAATAAAATTGGATTTGGTAACTACGTAAAATAGGTTACAATAGGCACAGTAAAACAAAATACCCATAAAAGAAGTAAATATTTGCAAGAAACGCATCATCAGTAACAAACCAATCGTCGCCGAATGTTTAAAACACTCTGGATAAATCACAATAGCCCATCAGATAAGAGAAAGCTGTCACTAACACATTTTCAATCACGCGGACATTTTGTTGGGAAAAGTAGCACGCCCTTTTACTTCAATTATTTTTCCCATACCGAATCTCCAAAAAAAGATTACAGTACATATTAAATGAAGACAAAGTGGAAGAAAGCGCATGTTGCCCATCTTTAGATTCTAACCTGGACAGGCTGAGGGAAAAGAACCAAATCCTCAGTCAAAAAACATGGCCTTTGGGCCGAGTGTCGAGGAACCTTCCGAATTTCGTGCAGATGGGTATCATATTTATGGCACAGCTATACATTGCAATACGTAACACCAAAGGCGTTTATTTTGATGAATAAAAAAGGTAAAGTGATCCCGTTACAGGCCCGGTGTGGCCCAGAGGGTGGGTAGAGGTATAGCTCTACTCTTCCATGACCGCGGCACTAGTAGGGGGTGAGTGGTCAGCAGCACGCCCTGGGCCGCACTTTACCCCCGGGAAAGACCCGGTACCCATTTTACAGTAGGCTTATTTTGATTAACATGAGGCATAAAGCAAGAATTCAGCGAAATATAATCAATAAACATTTTGAATTATAATAGGAGATACATGATTTATGGCAAATAATGAGACTACACATCTAAACTGTATAACCACACCGAGAAAATACACGCACTAAAAAGGAACTGAAAATAGTTACCGAAGGCTCATATGGAACAGCAATAAAAAGTCAGAAACACACATTCAATATATCGATTATTAAAATTATGATAATGCTAGAGGACCATGAAGGCTTTGAAGACGAAGACGGTTCACCCACAACACGTACAAAGCCTAGCAGAACATTATTCTCTCCCTTCCCCAGTTTTATTCCCAGCCGTATAGTTGATTTCGGAATATCGTATCCGACGTCACAGTGATATCGATAACCAAACAAAAAAGCGTAACCAGAAAGCACAGTGTTCACAATGCGTATCATACAAGAATGTTATTTATTCTCAGATTTTTGTAATCATTTGTGTTAATGTTTGTGAAGTTATTATATCTGTCGCTACATTAAATCAAAAGCAGAATTATAACGCCGGATTATACACCTATCTGCAACAATCTCTTACACAAAAATGCCAATAATTTACAGTGCCACAACTAGCTGTTTATAGTTAACTCATAAAAACATCAGTATAACTACACATTATGTATAAAAGTCGTTGTTTGTTTATATATACATGTACGTATATGTTTGTTTGTTTGTTTGTTGCATAAGACGTAGTTATTCTCTGTGTGTCTCAGGGCGTTTATCTTCAAAAGACCCTGACAAGTTATTCGATAACTTATGTATATACCTCTTCATTTCTTAATTATAACAAGATGGGAAATGCGTGTACACCGCAACATTCAGATGCCTTCGGATTCTGCATCCTGTGCTCTACTCAGATAGTCGTAACCTGATCCGCTAGCTTTTCGTCATTGCTTCACAACTGTATATTGTAACTACTGGGATCTGTTACAATATTTCTCTCAGAACTTACCGTTTTAACGTCTAGCGTGAATTTGTCTATGTTAAATGAATCTATCACACACAAATGCAAAATCTCACATCTGTAATTACGTTGTAACAAAACAATATTTCGTACACAATGCATAGACAAATTCATATTACACCTACTACTAAATTTAGTATTCCCTGATATAAGCAACAATTATTGAATACTAAATAGCACAATTTTTCCTTATTTATTCACTACTTACATCGGATGAAGAAACAAGGCAGGATATGTATCCTAGATGTAACGTAACATCGACACGCGGTCGGACCTTTGCATCTTGGACCATTCTCACCTTGCATCTTTCAGTCCACTGTGGTCACACTTTTTTCTTAATCACAACTGTATACATATTATAACGGTCGGTTGTCACTTTTCTTGAAAAACGTGGTAGCTGTCTAAAGTTATTTCGTCTATGTTTAATTTATCAGTCACCCATAACCTTTAACATTCACACGGACGAAACATATTAAAACCTCTGATTTATAAACAGTCTTTCGAAAACAATTTGTAGACATACTCTTAACATACCTATACAAAAACTGCGTATTGCTACACCAATAAATATTAAATATTAATAATGCGCGTTTTTTTTATTTTCCGTTATTATGGGCCACATGCAAAGTGCACGAAGAAATACTAACTGCAGAGAAAGGTAATGCAACAACGCGCGTACTACATCGCGGGAATATTACGTCATACCACAAGAAATCTACATGCAGATAATTATGTCCGTGGCCTCTCTTGCCCTGTTAATTTCTTGTAATTATCATATAAACGACATGACTTCCGCAATAAATGTACCTGACATTACATTAGTCTTTCGGTTTCCTCTGAATCCTTCATCTGAAAGTCGTTTCTCTCCCTACATACGACTCAGTACTTTTCTGCGGTAACATTTACTACCGTGGCTACAATGTTAACTATTAAAACTGCATTTTTCCCGCATTGTGAAAAACGATGTAGTGTAAAATAATTCTTTCCCACACAATCCGGCATTACAGTGCACTCACACAGAGCCACCAGCCAATGATGCATACTGCGATCATGGTCTAATTGTAGTCATTATCAAAGTCGTCACTTCGAATAAATCCACGAGCAACCAGAGTCAGATAGGCCTACTACTTACAGGCAGTAATCTGGCAAATTTCGAATCCATTACCTCCCCAAGAATGTCACGTGAGCTTTTGTTGTATGAATACTACTATAATATGTTTGATAGAATAGACAGATGACTGCTGGTGTACAATGATTGGCTGTTTCTTCGACTATTGAATGACACGTATTTATTTCATATTTTACCGAAAGCCGAGAATGTCTATACCATGAAGAATACGTGGGAACTGGAAGCAAATAGGCAGTCTCCCTGTAAATAATATCTAAACCTTAGCTGGAGGAAATCCACAAAGAGAAGTCAAAATTAGCCGTGATTCGAGCCTCGCCAGTCCGTAATATAAATCATGAACTTTATTACACCACCACCTTACCACATCATGTCCGAAACAATCCGATCATTAACGATGACTGGTTACTTTTATTATCTAAAGATGTTGTTGCTGCTGCTGCAAACATAACAGAATGTACAATAAACTAAATCGTGAATAGCGAGCATGGTTTATGACTCAGAAGGGGTGGGTGTGGCATATTTCTAGGTCTTACTCCAACATTCGCTTAAAGGTATTAAAAAATCATGATGAACCCCAGTCAGTACAGCTGGTGATAATGCAGAGGTCAGATCATGCGCAAGCCCACTGCTAGACAAACCTGCTCGGTGCGTTTCAGGGAAATTGATAGCTATTTAAAAAGGCTCTTTTCCCTGTAATGTTTATGTAGCTCTGAATAAGACGTGAAGATATGAATGACAAGGAGATAAACATTTATAAAAGGGCTGTAATGGCCTAACTGAAGATAATATCTCGGCATTCCACGATTAACCTAAGTCCCTACACCCCCGTACTCTGATAATGGAATCGACTTATTCCCACTTACAATAATTAATAATTACTGCTACACCAACCGGCTGGGCTACTAAGAGTACAACTCATTATAACAGACTACACAATAAAATCCCCCATATTTACTATCATTAGAAACAGCATGCCTAAAGCACATTAGATGGCGCAGCAGTGCGGTCAGCAACTGATTCGAGTGACCTTCTGAACACGAAACATAGAATTGTTACCCTTTGGTAATACACTGGTACACGAACCAGCTTTTGAGGAACACTGATTTCCCAGGAGACAAACGGGACTTGAGTACATGTACGACTACTATTTCACTGCAATAGACTTGAAAGACAGTCACTTGTGTGTGCGAGGAAGCCACTATTTATTGCCCATACAAATTTCAGCATTCGTTGTTGACTGTTGAGGTAAAGGTAAAAGCTGTTAAATACCTCTGCTCTTCAGTCGGTTGTGTAAAACGTTTAAGGAAAGAATAAAGTAATAAGTGCTTAGAAAGAAAGAAGTTAGGGCAATGTTTGGATATAAAAGCGGAGAATTTGGCATGCAAATTATATTACAGAACTAAGAATTTCGTTATTTATGCCGGCCACATTCTCGGCCCTAATACACGCTATATTTAGATATTTCTTGGATGTCTTAGTCCCTCCAGTTACATTCCGGGATAGTGTATCAAATTAAGTCACGATCGCTTACTTTCGAATTCGTTACTCATTATGTACCACACCACTCGCCATATTCTGAGCCACTGACAGCCTCGTCAAATAAATCAAGATAATAAATAAACATTACATTTTACCTAGTACTACGGTGATTGTGAAATCACTGCGGTTATTATTTGTTGATGTATCGTTAACTCTTTAAGGATGAAACGTAATCTGTTTTATTTCAAGATCCAGCTAGTACCGCGCAGTAAACACACGCAATCTCGGGTATAAAAACCAACCAGTTAAAGTTGTGCAGCAAAATAATCGCAGTAACATTAAGAATAATCTTCAAGGAAATAAGTTTTATGAATGGGCGGTTCACGGAACTGGCTCAAGATCAGGTTCAAAGTCTGTCTTGGTAGCCGTAGCACTGAACTTTAGAATATTACCATAAGAAATGGTTATTTCCCGCAAAGTTCTTCTTTTTGTGTAAGGCCAGAGCCGAGTTTAGGACCACCTGACTACAGAATTCTGCCGAGAAAACTTTGTAAAATATTTAAAAATCGCGGCGACCTTCACTGACAGTCGTCATAAGTGACGTTTAGAACCCAGCGACTCATTTTTATAGCCGCCATTTCATTGTTAGCGAAGCTTTTATTTCATCGCATCAAAGGCCTGTTTTTATTACCTACTCCGTAAACACCGTCATTACAAAAGGCATATAATTAAATTTTATTTTTACTATCGACAAACTCAATGACATATTTCAATACGTTTCGAATCATGAAGGATTCTTGACATCTGTAATGATAGTACATTATTTCACACCGACCCCTTTGAGCTAGTGGAGAAATAACAACTGGATTTCGACATCAAACTGAGCAGACAAGGATACAGCCGTTACTTTGTTCCGCTTCTGCTGCTGGTAACGACCGCTATTTCTGAACGCGCGATCTACACTGCCTTATAGTACAACAGCGCAATATCCGACATCAGCTAACCCCCTATGACGTGATAACGACTGTATGCGGGGTTCCAAACACAATTCCCAACGTTCCCTTGAACATTAATGAATAAAAGAGTAAAGAAATGCAATAAGAACAAAGCGGGTATGAAACTTTCTCCATAACTTAAAAAAATGTACCAAAACAAAGCGAATTAAAAAATCTGGAAAATGATTGTTTTTCTTGTAAAAGACAAATTCCAGTTCAAAGCACACGTACACGTAAGCCTTTCTGTAGATTATTTTAAAAAGTTCTCAGTATCTCAGTCTTCATAGCGCCGATACAGATTGCCAGGAATTCAGAGGTTCGTGCAAGTGTTTTCTCTGTATATTATTACCACACTCACGCATTACTGACCTCGGCGCTAGTAGAGGGCGAGCAGTTAGCTTCGCGCTAAATCTTCGTGTCTACAGGCTTTATGTAACTGCCCAATTAATGGCAATATATGACAAGGATTCCAAATGCTATACTTGCTGTTTCTTAAGACGTACTTAACTTACGCTTTTTTAATTCCGATACGGTGCCACATCTCTTCACTATCCTCGGCTAGAAAGAACGTTCGATGCATCATTCTCAGTAACGTACTCTATTATCTAGAACTTCCCCAGTCCTAAAAATAATCTAATACCACGATTTACAAGTGTCACCACAATATTACCGTTGTTATGCAACCTAAGTTGGTAGTTGTTTACCGAACTTCCGGGACAGCCTATCCGTCCAGTCTTCAAGGGTTAAGCAATCCAACATATGTTTAGTTTTCGAGATACATATCCCAAATGATGAAAACATCTGAGTCTCGTAGTTACACGTGAAGAGTAGAGTCCGACCTCCTGGAAACAGCGGTACTTTCCGCGCAAAGTGGTAATTACATATCCATCTGGTCTCCAATAAATAGGCCTACATCCAGGACCTTGGTTGCAATACTCCAAATTCTCGTGCGATGTCAGCTGCAAGTATGACACCTTCAGTGGCTGGTGTCTGGACACTCCGTAAACGACCTGCGTTCCTGCATGCCCGTGGTGTTGCACTTAGTGTCTCTCAGAGGCGCTGCTGCCATGTCGAACCACATTAGCGTTAGGATGTCGACCAGAAGACTGCTGGGCACAATCCTGCACCTCAGTTAACAACTCGGCCATTACTGATACCGAACATTAACCGCATGTCACAGTATTCGTCGCGTGTATATTGCGCGCTCATTCATTCACAACGGAGCCCTACACTGTGCGTCTGGAGGAAACCTAACAATGCACATATTCCTTGTGTCAAAGAACACTGCTGACAAGTATATTTCCCCATTTGACGGTGACGTTTGTGTACAACTGAATGCATCAAGACATATGATGAATAAAATTTTCGAAGTTTTTTGTTCAAAGAAATCACCGTGTGGAGAATTGTGCACGATGTCTTTGCACTATAAATTTCTAAATTATTTTCCGCCGAGGGTCAGATAAAGATAGCTTGAAATGGCCACGGACAGGAAAAATTTCCGAATTCTGAAACTGTAAAATAGCCATGAATTTTCAATAACCATTGCAAATACGAAAGCTCAAGCTCAATTATACGTATGCACGTATCACTCGCTGCAACTTCATAAAATTTTGAATTATGTCCTCACAGTGTACTAATACTGCATATTACTTATGACTCGATAAATACCGATTATTCCCCTACAGGACATAATCTACTAATCCTTATAATAAGATATGTTTGTTCTCTGTGAGATGGAGGCTGAACTTTTGTACAATGTAGATGAATGTCAGTCTTCATAGAGTTAAACTGTGACACGTTTTCCAATGAGCTTTAAGAAGCGTATTACACCCATAATAGGGTGAGCCCGACTCGGCTTTCTCACACTCCGATGTGATCGCCCATACGAATCTAACCATTCAACCCCCTACAAATCCCTCTACTAAACACAGCAATCCTACTTGCCCTCACAGAAGATATCGGAACAACAGTCACACTAATATGAATAATAAAATGATCCCACACAGGATCTATCGGAACAACAGTCACACTAACGGGAATAATCAAACGTTTCCACCAATACGACAAAGGGGCAGATACACTTTAATTTCCGCCAGAAGTAAAGTTCTTTCTTGCAAACATAGGACGCTTAACCTTAATGTCCGTATAACATTAAAAGGCGCCTTAAATAAGACGGTTATGAATTCGAATGTTAGAATTAACTTCCGCAAGATATATTTTATGCTTTGTGAAAAAGGTCACGATCCATCGGGATGTACGAAATTCATGAGATTCTTGACCAGGTGTGTCATCACAAACATTTCAAGTAATGTCCTATACGATGCTGAGCACCTGAGCATTTGATTCGGTGAGGAATTTCAAAGGGCATAACTACACAAGTCTCTCTTTCCTTACAGAGTCATCAGAAGGAACGAAAAATGCCGCCGTGGCCTGTACTGACCAATCTGGACCCAAATTCGAACCCGCAGCATTCCGAATATAATGACGAAATATTAGCCACTCGATAATAACCGACCTCTCTTTAATATGCTTGCAACTTCGTACATGAAATTTCAAGCCTGCTGGCTATAACTACACACAATCTAATCGACTGAAAACCAGTTTGTGATAAGCATGTTGTGCACAGCAAGCGGAAAGCAGCTATGCTTGAAACTCATCATGCAATCCGTTGCAGCAATATTCAACACATTGGTAAAGTGTATCGTCGTGGCGTACGAACTGGGTTCCAGAAATCCTCGTCGAAATGCTGGACCTTCTTTCTTCATTCAGAAAACGATCGATAGCATCATTTACCCTGACATGCTCCAGCAATTCGCAGTCCCACATGTGGAGGGAAAGACTTGCACACCATCTTTCTCCAACAGGACAGCGTTACACCTCATTTTAGTTATCACGCTGTGCAGTTTTCGTACGAGGTATGTCTGATCGATGGCTTGGCAAGAGTGGTCAAATTCCATAGCCCCTTAAACCGCCCGATCTGGCTTTCTTAGATTCTTTAGTGCATAGGTTTGTGAAATCAAAAGTTTCCAGATAGACAATCACAAATATTATAAAATTAAAGTAATTATATTTGAGACTATTACACCTGACACACCATGAAAAACGTGGTGAGAACTTCAATGCCGTCTACATGTGTGTAGAGCCACACTTGACGCCCGTGATGAGCTACTTCAAAATACGGGCACACGCAAAGGCTGTCAATTCGTAGTTTCACTGGCCACGAAATACCGGAGTACACTTTCAGACACGCTGTATCTGTTATTCAGATTTCCAGTAGTGCATTGATGCTCATGTTACCTTGCATCGATACACGAACAAATGAAGCTTGCTTAATCCACCCATTGCGGCTAATAAACAAGACTGTTATTTACAACTGATATATCTCTGTATTTACGTTTCCATATCCGTGCAATGATGTCACTATTTTACGTAAAAATCCGACTAACGCACTACATACGTTAACACCACTTTACTCGCACTGTACACTGCTACATTTTTCAGACCTCAAGGGAGTACTGATACATTTTATGAGCAGCGTGTTATGTTATGTAGCAGCTGTCAACTGACAACTGCTACGTCACATATAGGATAACATGCCGCTCTTTAATCCGATATTGACATCTGGACAAGTATTTAGTTGATCTGCTCACAAAATGTATCAGTACCCCCTGAAGATGGCCCCTTGTGGGTTGAAACATGTAGGAGTGTAACAGTGTTAATTTACATAGTGCATTAATTGGATTTTTCCGATTTGGGTAACGAGTAGGAAAATAATTCTACGGCGTTAGAAGGTACGCAAAGATAATACAAATATAGATTAGTAGTAGGAACAATGGACCGCCTCTGTGGTCTAGTGGTCAGAGTTTATGGCTACAGATACAGAGGTCCCGGGTTCGATCCCCGGCGCTACCAGATTTTCTGAGTAGTAGTGGGTCTGGAACGGGGTCCACTCAGCC
>Ga0131853_10001888_pt1 | contig 37416 bp, 19 predicted proteins | sample TergutLab28metaG_FD_92764 | JGI IMG/M metagenome (GOLD analysis project Ga0131853, IMG submission 92764) | Labiotermes labralis P1 segment gut microbial communities from Petit-Saut dam, French Guiana - Lab288 P1 (version 2) (version 2) | ecosystem: Host-associated > Arthropoda: Insects >... | reverse complement strand
TGTGTGTGTGTGTGTGTGTGTGTGTGTGTGTGTGTGTGTGTGTGTGTGTGTGTGTGTGAGTGTGTGTGTGTGTGTGTGTGTGTGTCTGAGTGTGTGTGTGTGTCTGAGTGTGTGTGTGTGTGTGTGTGTGTGCGCGCTAAAACTTAAAGCTTTGCCCTTAATATCGCGCTGCTTTTATACTCTGGAGGGGTTGGGCACATCAATTCATCACCATCAATGACTTAAGTTTCCGACGTTAAAAGATCTTTTATAAAGCGACGGGAAGTGTTTGTGAATGTGGATTTATACAGACCGCACGTTGCTTTCGCATGAGTCGATATGTCATTTTGGTATTTCAGTGAGAGGAACTGCTGATATGATGACATACGGTGCATCCAAGTCCGACACTAGAGTAGGCCATTTTGACGATAGGCTAAACGGAAAGTACGCAAAAGCCGGAGTGTCTTATCGTGCTATCTGTGGTGTATTTGGGATCTCTCTGTCCCTGTCACATCTATTATACTCTATCCTGCCTCCTCCCCCCATCATCAACGTGCATTACAACCGCCTTGGATCTACAGTTCCATTCATTGCTACACTCGCACATGATACCCACCATTGTGCCATGTTGATATTTGAAATGTTACTCGGCGCCACCTCTTTATTCAGTGCCTGAAAGTTAAAGAGTATTATGTTGGTTTGGAATTACTGTGTGGAATTATGGCGACCATTTGTTGGACATATTAAACATACGCTGGTCTGTTTCAAATGTGCATTTATGGCCACTTTGATACAAGGGCTTCAAACGGACCAGAGCCATTGTTTCAGCAATGTAGTACTCGCATGTCAGATAGTAGAGTCTCTTTAGCTGCCATGTACGGACACGCTGTGTTCTGTGGCCAGGATTCCGCGTCAACTCCGGTGCATGTTCATGTAGAGTTTATAGTCGATTTGGAACACATGTTCTACATATTGCTCCGTACCTCAGATGTTGTGCCAAAGTAAACTATAACATGACCAAATGTTCTAATTACAGTTCGGTGCATTGCTTCAGTCTCACCTGCTTCTTGACTCTATCTTCGTTTCCTTTTTTATTCTTTGCCCTTTTTTGGCGCTTGGTCTGTCCAAACTGAAATTAAATTTGGGTTACTCAGTTATTATACCAACCACTGCAGTATATAAAATTTATAAAATTTACACATTAAAACATTAAAACGCTCCGATATGTTTCGGTCCTAGGACCATCATCAGGGAGCCATATCGTCCTTGCTAAAGTCACACTATAAAAAGTCACATTAATTTCGCTGTACCGGTTGGGTATTGTGGCAGCATGCCATGCTGCCACAATACCCAACCAAGATTATACAGAGATGCACGTCAGGAAACATAAAATACAGTCTACGTACTTATTGCATAGACTTACAGCTACACGTGCTCGTGTTTGTTAATATTGTTACTGTCAATTTGCTTTACATTTGTTACGAACTCCTTACTTAACTGTCCAGTCTGCATTTTGTCGGATACCACCTCAGACATTAGCGTCATCGCCATGTTGATAATTGTCTACTTATAAAGACTATATTTTAGTTAGGTCTGACGCCTAAAATGGGGCAGGCGGCGACGAAGTTGGTTGAGGCACTGCGCTACAAGCCGGAAGGTCGTGGGTTCTTTCGATTCCCAATGGTGCAATTGGAATCTTTTATTGACATAATCCTTCCGGCCGCGATTTGACTCTGGGATCGACTGAGCCTCTACCAGAAATAAGTACCAGGAATATTTCCTGGGGGTTAAAGGCGACCGGTGAATAGGGCTGACAACCTTGCCACCTTCATGTGCCGAATGTCTTGAAATCTCCCGGAACCCTCAGGGTCTGTCCAGGTCTTTACAGGGATTGCTTTACCGTTGATGTGTGAAAAAAGGTAACGTTAACCCCTAGCAGGCCATGAAGGCCCAGAGGGGGAGTAGCGGTAAAACTCTACTCTTTCCTTAACTTCGGCGCTAGACGGGGTGGGTGGTCAACACCACGTCCTGACCGCTTTACCCCGCTGGAACGAGAGGAGGATGGGTGGGCCCCAGGGCCGGTCTGAACGTGTTCTACAAATCTCGCCCCCCCACCGGGGTTCGATCCCCGAACTCTCCTGCCCATAGTAAGTCGCGATCACATTTAGAAGCTTAGCTCCAGTAATTCCTTAACTGTCACCATCACACTGAAAGGTAAAGCAAACTTCCGCGCTCTTGCCATTTCCTTACCCACCGTTCTGTAAGACTAGCATTTTAAAAAGAGTTGCATGTTTTTTCAAAGTACATTTTCTTGCGTAAGACTGTGCGTCTCTACAGTTCCTCCCACCTCACAATTTCGCAACTCCTACACCTTTATTTTTGATAGAAGGGGATTAATTGCACAGTCTTGCCACCAGGTTACGTGAACAACGGTCAGTTTATACAGGGAATGAAACTGGGGACATTCAGGCAAACACTTTCCTACAGTTTCTAACAACAGCATGGCGAAAATTTTAACTTGAAACGCGGTAGGAACACCAGCTCCTGTTCCTGCTTGGTTCTGGAAATTTGTGTCATAATGGACCTTGGCAAAGCATGTGCAACTTTATTTACGGTAATATTTTTGTAGAAACTACAATAAAAACAGTGTGACTATGGCAGCATTTTTGTTAGTAGTTCGAGTCGATGGTGATAGAGAATCAACCACTGGAACTAAGTACGTGAATTTGGCACGCGTAGAAACACATTTAAACAATACATAAACATATATTATTGGGAAGTTAAATGTTAGAACATAACGACTGCAGAAACTTTGATATTGCGTCTAGGCTATAACGAAGGGAATGTAAAGTGTCATACACGGAATCTATATTTAAGTAAGAAGTTCATTTTAAAACAACATTAAAATGACAATTATACTACTAGATATGTGGAATATACATTTACACAGTAGGAAAGTGGAGTGAAGCAGTAGGATTTTTCCGATGTTCTTTTTTCGTATTTATTCATTTGACTATCACGTTGCAGATGATTAAGAGCGGTATAAGTACAAGATTCATATTCGGTTGTAGGCGCAGGGTCTAAAAAATGGTAAATAAGAATATTTTTTGTTGTGGGTCCAAAACATGCATTTTATTAAACTTTTATTATTTTCTTTTGTAATCGCATTAATTTCTTTATACCATGCTTGAGAAGGTAAAAATTGATAAATAATTTAATTATTAAATTTACCGGAACACTGACGTTGATCGGATTGAATTTTGACGGGCCTTGCAGACACGCTTCATATACAACGAAAATTCTCTGTACATGTCGTAGGTTTGGGAGTGTGTGACGAATGGAGGGAATCGGGAATTTGTTTTGGAAATTATGAAATTGCTTGACAACTGTAAAAGCCGCTATCTCGGAAGTAAGATTTATTGAAGAAGTAGACGGCAAGATGACAACAGTCACTTTGATTAGGCTTACACTGCGTACATAAATAACGGCCCGCCTCCGAAAGTGTATGTAGGGTATCAAAATTGCAATGTGAGCACAGTTCACTAGAACGGACCTCACTCGAAGATTGTGGAATTGGGCTGAGTGGTGGTGGTGATGGTGGGTTGGTGGGGGTGGGTGCTTCGGTCGCAGTGCATTCGACTTGCCAACTCTTCTCTTGCCGTTGAGTTACGGCTGCAAACATTGCGTAAATAAAGCAAAAAGTGGAAGAATTATATCCCTCCCCAAACAAATTCTAAGCCCTTTTCTATCTTACGCTTCCATTTACAGTGTTTTCGTAATTCATACAGAACTGGCCTGATTTTTATTCATGAGGAAACGGTATGGCCAGGAGATTCTGAGTTACAGTTCATTTGAGCGTAGTGCCATCATAACTAAACCATGAAGAGGGTTAAAGTGGGAGGAAAGGAAAACAAAAGTATCTTCCTTGGGCTGTGTCGGTTAGGCGTTAAAATTAATGAGACGGCGTCTTAATCGTTTGAAACAGGGCCACGTCAGTCTTATTAAGAATTTTCATTTTCTTCTTCACCTCTGTCCGTATTTTTCTCCTTGCATACTTTATATAATTGCTGGAGGGCAAGCTTATTAATTGACTTGCTAATGGGAGACCGTCATACGAAAAGTGGCTGAGATTACAAACGCCAAAATTCATAGGAAAATGGCAGCTTCACGGAATGGAAATTGATTAAAATATGGAACATTTAATCTTCTTTGCTGCTTATCAGATTTTTCCTTCTTCTTGAATATAGCATTCTAAGAATACCGTTTTTATTTCACTCAGGGGCATAATTGGCGGTCCCAGCGGCCGCTCGCCTGCTGAGATTGTGAGTTCGAATCCCACCGAGGGCATGCATGAGTGTCTGTCTGTTGTGAGTGTGGTGTGTTGTCAGGTGGAGGTCTCTGCGACGAGCTGATCACTCGTCCAGAGGAGTCCTACCGACTGTGGTGCGTCGTTGTGTGTGATAGAAACCTCGTAAATAAGGAGGCCATGGTCAACTGGGGGCTGTCGTACCAAAAAGAAATAAAAAGTGGCATAATTAATACACTGTGTTTTTAATATAGTACATTAGCTATTGCACAGATTTGTCTGTAGTTGCAAAGAATGGTAAGGTGTACTAAATTCAGTACACATATATTGCTAATATGCTGCGTCTTTATATGATATAACACAAAATGTGCCATATAAATGGGATATACCGACATCATTTGTGGGCAGGGTAGCTCAGCCGGTATAGCGACTGACTAAGGGCTGGACGCTCCGGGATCGAATCCCGGTGGGGACGAGATTTTCCTCCCGTCCAGACCGGTCCTGGGGCCCACCCAGCCTCCTGTACAGTGGGTACCGATTCTTCCCCCGTGGGTAAAGGCGGCCGGGGCGTGGGGCTTACCCCCCACCCCAATCTAGTGCCGAGGTCCTAGAAAGAGTAGAGCTATACCTCTACTCACCCTAAGGGCATTCGTGACGTACAAAAAGGGTGAAATATGCCTACCTACTGCCACTATTTAATAGCCAACTTTCTGTTTAGTTTTACGAGCGGCAGTGGGCGGTCTAAAATTTCTGCTTTTCAAAGGAAACCACGTGAAAGTTTTTACTTAAGATAACTGGTTAGCTTAACCACCACCAGTTTGTATTACATGTATACAAAAAGCCGAACATTCAGTTCTAGTATGCGATTCCCGTGTCTTTTCTCGTCGTTGTGATCCTGTGCGGAATCGGGTCACCAGGCAAGAGTCCGCCATGCCCGGTGTAATTTTATTCATTCGTTACAACGCAGGCGTGCAGAGAGGGTCACCAAGCATGTAAATCTGGTTTGTGTTTCTTTTCAATGAGTTGGATGGGGGTAGAATTTTACCGCCTGTTAAACTGCAAGTTCAAACAGGCATATGGCCAGTCAATACGCGCTACTTCGCAGCGAGGTAAAGTAGTTGATCCTGTGAGAAGTTACACTGTGCCGGTGAATAATGGAAACCGATTCCTCTCTGACTCTTGCACCTACTTTGCTCTCAATCCCGCTTCACCCAGGGTGAGATGAGTGTGACGTGATGTACTGCTGTTCAGAGGAACATGTTTCTCGTTCTTGCAGTTTGAAATAGGGACAGCTACTTCATCAGACATGCTTAAGGTCCAGAAATTCTGGAACATTCAAAGCAACTGAACAGTGTTTGTCAGTCACGTGGAACATACATCGTTGTCAAACATACAGCAGCAACAACACAACTGTTAATCTGTGGCAAACAGGAAATATTGCTGAGAGGTACATCTGGTTAATATGATGGATAGGCCATGACATCTTCGACAGTGTGGTATCATAGATGTAACCTCCCTGCCGGATTTGTCTCGATCGAATGGCCTTGCCTTATCTAATTGCAATAAAACCGACAAATTATGCGGCAACACAACATATAATCTTGGATGTCAAAATATGGCCACGTGTTTCGACTTTCGCCTTAAAGTTGACTGATTTGATGCCTGTCAAAAGTAACTCGACGAAAGCACATTCATATGTCAGCACTGACTTGTTTAACAACACTTGTAAGCTGTCTCTCGAGAAAGGGCATGGATAAGATGAAGCGCAATTCTTACAGCTTTATCAAAACGCAAAAAAAAAAAAAATCTGTTTCTGAGTTCGGAGTTATTTTTTGTTTGCTTACTAGCAGGTTGCGACTTTTGTTCACCTTTGAGGTTGTGAAACTGCAGCTCATCACAGATTGTTTTGTTGGAGAAGAACATGTGACCGCACAACTTATGTTCATTGTAATTTCATGACGAGTAGGCACCTGAACTATTCAGGACAATTTCTTTCTACAGGTCTCTGTGGCCCGAAGATTTTCGACCAATCGGGGCGTTATCATTCGCAAGAGAAGGGAATTAATGGCTGTTTATCATTCGTACAAAATGCTGAACCAAAAATACAGGAGTATACATAGAATAACTACCGACTTATTTACACACTTCTGTTTACTGCGTTTAACTATTGAACCTTATTGATGCTATCAGTGTTTAGTCTGAATTCTGTGTCAGTTTGGAACGGAGGTATGGAGTTCACAAAACTGCCTCAAGATAAGGTATTGAATATTTGGTGTTTAATCAATTTAAGTACAGAAGTCAGCGGCTACTGAAAAGTGGCGAAATCTGTTGGAATGTCTTGGATACAAAGACGGCACCGTAATCTTACAAATATTCAGTGAGTATAATTATGTCAAACTAGAGACGAGGAACTGGAAGGCCTCATATTAAGGGCGAACTGCGAACATGCAATAGACGTAGTAAGACGAGTACATTGTGGCCATGCTCTGTTGAAATACTTATATTCTCACTTAATTAAAACTCTAGTAAAACTATGAGTTAGACTGCATATATATGCGTAGGGGTTATAAATTTCAGGTTATTTGACTGACTGCGGCTGTCTGCACTTTGATGCCGGGCGCCAGCAATGAAAATATTACCAAATTATTTGTCTCAGCGCCAGCAATGAAAATATTACCAAATTATTTGTCTCTTTGTGCACTATTTTTCCATCTTTTACGTTTGTTCGGGAAATGATATATTCGTCAATCCTTACGCTTTGGGCGTAAGATGAATTTTATTTAGCGAAAATGATATGCTAATTTGTTTATGTGTGTTTATATTTTGCCCAATTACCATGTGGTATTGCAGTCCGGAGTTCGAATCCTTGTGTGCGGCGAGGTTTTCCTCACCGGTCCAGAACGGCCCTGGGGCCCACCCAGCCTCTATACTAGGGGTACCGACCCTTTCCCGGGGCTAAAAAGGCCGGGGCGTGGCGTTGATCCCTCCATCTAGTGCCAAGGTAAAGAATGTGTAGAGCTATACCCCCCCCTCTGGGCCTTCGTGGCCTGTTCTAGGGCAAAATGTACCTTTACCTTTACCTTCACGATATAGTCGTGTGGTCAAACCAGTAATAATGTGACAACAAGCCAGTTAAAATAAGCATGCACGAAACGTGGAGTGACAGTGTAATGTGCAGACAGGCAGTATCTGGCCTGACTGTTGAGAGGCCAGCTCGAGACGTTACTGTGCGTCTGTCACATGTACCGGTGTGAGTCGTAGGTCATGTAACGACGTATTGACAGCGTGAGGTGCACAGGTGACCGTGGACGTTGAGTGGGCAACATTTTGACTTATTTCATCGGCAGCCTGAGGAGAGCAACCAAATAATTCTGTCAGAATAGCCAGTAAGACGTATGGTTATCAGGTCACCTAACTCCGGAACTCAAATTTGGGCCGTTACGTCTGTTTTAACCCTTTACCTGCTAATGTGGAGAATATGGTGAGCTCCGAATAATGCTAGCAGAGGGCATTTGGGATTTAACTCGGCGTTTAAAGGGTTAAGCTGCTCGGTGGTCACCTCTCCTCCTTGCGTTACAGGAGGTTTATGGTCCTTAGGTTTGTCACTGAGGTCATGTAAATTTTTATGTTTATGGTTCCGTGCATCGCTGATCTATATTAATAATTGTCCAACGAGATTCGACACAAAGCAGTCTATTTATTATTCTGCAATTTCAGTCTACATGTTTCGGGTGTCAACCACACCCATCATAACGAGTACACAAAACTGTAACTACAGCCTCCGGTACTGTGCAGCTACCTCCCTCCAACGTGGCCAATGGCCACGTTGGAGGAAGGTAGCTGCACAAAAAATATGACCAGTACCGGAGGCTGTAGTTAGAGTTTTGTGTACCCCTAATGATGGGTGTGGTTGACACCTGAAACATGTAGAGTGAACTTGCAGAGTAATAAATAGACTGCTTTGTGTTGCATCTCGTTGAACAATTATTAATATAGTCATGTAATTTGTTGCGTTGTTTAAAAAGAAGGAGCTAACGATAAGGTGATAAAGATGGGCTTTTGTGTTGTGGGAAATGCTAGAACCAACCTCGAGAAGCTCCTGAGTGTGAAGCAGGAGTGGCAACTGCCACTCTAAATTATTGGCCATTAGGCGGGGAATTTTTATAGACGTAGCGACAGTTCCACTTGCTTCAGGGTAGCTACGGTCTACCGCTTTGTCTGCTGTCCCGCAGCTGATCTACGCACACCAGTTCTGTACACACTAATTGATGAGCGTAATGAATCTCGGGATGAAAATATTACCGTTGCAAGCCACCACCTCGTGGCAAATTCCATTTTAATTTTGTTATAAATAAGACCATTTCCTAAAAGATGCAGTGTTTGAAAAACCACTATTCTAAACCATTTTTATCCCCTCAGATGTGATTATTATTAAAGAGGGCCCAAAATCACTCACAAAAGATAAAAAATATGGAATTATGAGGCCTGGGGTTCTTGCTTTAGCAAAAATGGGCAAGAGTCTGAAGCTTAATACACAATTGCATATTGGTGCCGAAGTTGTTGAATGGTGGCGTTCTTGTATTCCGTACAGTAACAATTTTGTGTTCTTTACATGGAATGCATCATATGAATGACGAAATGTGACGGCTTGTATCTGTCAGCATATTTCGCTATTAAAACCACTTGGCATACTTCGAATACATTTGCTGCTGCAGGTCGGTTACTTTGTATTAAATACAAAATTTAGATTATGGGTGTGTTGTGTTTTGTCAGCCGTAATTGATGGTCAGCTTTGATGAGGTTTAACTTAGTTCTTCAAAAAGTATGTGTTTTTTAATTCATACGAGTTGAAATAATTTATCGTTAAAGCAAAGTATTATCCGAATTCTGGCATCCGTTTCGGTCTGTCTTCTGATAGAAATTTGTCAGATATTTTTCTTAGCCTTGAAACTAACTTATTCTCCAGTCTTTACGTCCCATTCTAGTGCATATCTTACAAGTATATTTTATACCATTTCCAGCAATGACTTTTAGTTTCAAAAAATAATTCCAGACGCCGAGAACAAATAGCCAATACTTAATGGGCCGAAGATCTGTCGTTTCACATACGGAAGGTGACTTCCATATTACGCAACTAACCGGTTATATAAGGCGATCCTCTCCTCGAAATTAATATTTACGAAAAATCGCTTTTTTAAATTTTAATGCTAAGTCACTTGTTTTCATCGCCACTTTATAATTTAGGTTTGCAGGGAAATACGTGTGCTCTTAGCATGAAGTTAGATGCTTTCGTAAGAGTGAGAATTTGATTATGCTGTTATGGTTTGATCTTATTCACAATGCTGTACTCATTTAAACACTTAAGGATAGTTTAATTTATGAGGATATTTGCTTAGTTCGCCATCGCAATATCCTCTAATTCTATTAGCCCGAATTAGTTAAACTTTTGTTCCTATATTCAAATACGTACATTTATTAAGGTACCATTTATTTTCATCTTACGCGCGGGAAGTTATAAGGTTTTGGGCACGTGGAAGTCTTCCCTCTCTACTATTGACAAACTCTCTTGGAAGGATGTATTTCTAATTTTGTATCAGGAAACAGATTCCCATTCCGTGTGATTTAGTTTATTGCCACTTGCTACCGGGCTGTAGCACTTTACTTATTGTTGTATGTAGGAACCCAGAGTTCGCACATCACAGTGGAGGAGAAGCAACACACTTAAATATGCATTAGCAAGGAGTTTGTGTGCGCACTTTCCATAAACATGCTATTCACTCTGTGAGTCTCTTTGTCTTCCAGCTACAAAGTTGGATGTAAATATTCATTAAAGGGAGCTAGATAGATGGACGAAAGAGAGAATGTACAGAGAAGAAGGAAAAACGGAGAAATTGTGTGGTTCTATTCTACATTCCACAGCTCCACTACCATCTGTATATTGGCAGAACGCTGTAACGTCATGCATTGGAAAACTGTGGCAGGAAGTTTGGAAGTATTCTGGGTGAATGTGTAGCGTGCCGCATTGCTGTATTCATTTTGTTCGCCAACAATGTGAGTACGAATGCTAACATTAATGAATGTGTACAGTGTGTCACATGTTAAGTATTTGCTCATATTAAGTTGCCTTTGTTTCCTATTTTGCTAGCAAAGCCTTGCTTATTTTCATTAGAAATTTTGCGATATATCCTCTCCTTCTCTCGTAACCCTATCAGAAAATGATACAAACTTGGGATTTTGTCCCAAGATAGACGCAAATTACTGCGACGTTTACTGCAGATTTATACAAAAAATTCCTGTAAGAATTGATAGCGAATCCGTAGGCTTCGGTTTTATTCTCTCTCATCCATTTTTTCGTTTATGCATCATAATGTTTTCAGTTGCATTGGAAAAATTACTAGTCCATTTTGTAAAGTTCTGAGAAAATGAATTTGATCATTTAGGGAAAGTTACACTTTTTTTATATTTCAATAAGTATACAATTGGCAACGTTGAATTGTGGTAAGTCACAAATTGGCAGCGTTGAATTGTGGTACAGTCACAAATTGGCAACGTTGAATTGTGTTACAGTCACAAATATCGTAACTTTCTGCCGTGAAAATCATTAAAATTTAAAAGTACAGTTCTGTTCGCTACTGAAAGCGGTTGTGCTAAAATGTCAGCTACTAATTTTATTCGTGTGAAAACCGTAGCTGGAGATGGTATTTGTCAAATTTTTCCTTTGAGTCTTCAGCGAGTATTTTACTGATGTGCAGTGAGGCCAGGAAGCTAATGGATTTTCCAGTTGTAACACAATCCGTTGATGACGAAGCTTAATAAAGCCCTCCACGGGACATGAAACCGACCGACTGCTATTCTGTTAAAAACTTCACACTCTATTTTCCTGGGATTGTGGGGTATCATTTTCAATTTTATAATCGGTGATCCTCGAGAGATGTACCCACAGAAGTGTTGTGTTTAATTCATATCTCAGCCCAGTGTTCAACGCTTCTTGCCCGTCATGATATTCCTAGTCTAAAAAGTGACTGGTGTTTCCTAGCTACGTAAAGTCCTTCACCAGCTGATACAGCGTCATGAAGATACCGAATAACGAATAAAATAACAGTGGCAATTTACAATTAATTATAGCCATATCGTTTTCTGTTAAGTATTTGCCGATAAAAACAGCGCTAATTAAATTTGACATGTTCCAAAAAGAAGGGATGAAAATTACAGCATTTTTCGGACGTGCTGCAACTGCTGCATGAAAAACAGTTCTGGTACAGTAGTGTAGCGTGCCGAGTGTTGAAGTGGCCTGCAGTAAATTGCACTATATTCCGTATTCACCGCAGTCACATTTATTGACATTCACGATGCTCCTAACTGAAGCTCGGTCGTTAGTTAACACACATCAGTACTTCAGTGCTTCCATTAGCAGTTTGTTCATCTTTACAAATAATAACACCATAATTAGCCGTAGGCTAATTATATGCGCCTGAATTGGCCACCCCTTCTTATTGTTTCATTGTGCAGGCTGTAGTGAACAGAGAGATTGATAAAGACATCAGGCATACTAGGTTATGAATAACCCAATATGAACAGGCATTGTTGGGGTGATCAGGTAGAGGAAGATGAGTGGTTATGGCATCTGGAACGCATGAAGTTGGAGAGAAATGCATACACGATTTTGGTAGGGAAACCTGGAGGAAAGAGACCGTTTAGAAAACCTAGGTATAGATATCAGTATAACATTAAAACTGGTCTTAAAGAAATAGGATGAAATGGCGAAGGACTGGGTTCACGTGACCCGGAACAGGGACGATTGTCGCAATCCTATGGATACGGAATTTAAGTTTCGGGCTGTACAGGATGTGAGGAACTTCTTGGCTACCTGAGGAGCTGTTACCTCTTCTACACGAACTCCGCTCCCTTGTATCATTATTAATCATCATAATAATAGTAAGTGACGAATGCAAATTTTGAATTAAATTTCATGGGAGTAGAAAATGAGTTTAACCTTTGAAACTTCAGTGATTAGAGTCTGTGTTCATATGTTCAATACGATTCTCGTCTTAAACAGCAGCTGTTCCCCTATACAGCATTAAAAGGTGCAGTGATCCCGTTACAGGCCAGGTGTGGCCCAGAGGGTGGGTAGAAGTATAGCTCTACTCTTCCATGACCGCGGCACTAGAAGGGGGTGAGTGGTCAGCAGTACGCGCCGGCCGCACTTTATCCAGGGAAAGACCCGGTACCCATTTTACAGGAGGCTGGTTGGGCCCCAGGACCGGTCTGGACGGTCGGAAAATCTCGTCCCCACCGGGATTCGATCCCGAACTGTCCAGCCCGTAGTCAGTCGCTATACCGACTGAGCTACCCGGCCCACCTATACAGCATTAACCGATCCTTATTATGGAGAAGTAAAGTGCTTTCTTTGAGGTGGGAACTGAATTTTGGTCGGTTATTTTGATCAGTTTTATTTTCATAGGCTTACTTTCTGTTCCTTGAGCATATTTTGAACAGCATAAAGGAGTAAGGACACGAAACTGAATTTGAGGCGACAGGCCTAGTGCTTGTCCTGTGTCATCCAGCACAGCAGACTTTTACCAGCACGAGGACGAGGTGGAAGCAACAGCCACATCTCACCCCCCAGCGCCGTTTCAGCTAGCTCGAATATCGAAGAAGTCTTTATCGATGTAAGCAACCAATAAGATGCAGCAATTTTCGTTTATTGATGTTTTTATTGATCTATTTGAATCTGCTCTACATGTTTCGGGCGTCAACCTCGCCCATCTTCAGGAGCACTTTTTGACTGTATATAGAGTCAAAAAGAGCAGATTCAAATAGATTAATAAAAACATCAATAAACGAAAATTGTTGCATCTTGTTGGTTGCTTACATCGTTGTTCTAATGATGCACGTTCCCACAAACGTCAAAGTCCATATCGCTTCTGTTGCACTTACTCCTCCGTTACACGCCTTGCCGAAAAATCACTGTATTCAGATGCGTGTAAAAGTTGTATACAGCATTCACAACTAATTAAAAGGGAAGGCTCTTTCTTGATTACAAAAGACAGCAAGAATTCTCATGTGCTGTTCTCCTGTCTTACGACGGTATCTAACCAATCAGATGCTAGCGAAATAAGACGTAGCCTTGCGGTATTCGTCTCTTACTAGATGGCATTTTCCTTTCTCTCTCTCGCCTGGACTGAATGAATTGAATTGGAAGTTCTGAGGACTGAGCTTCAGATAGCTGCATGGACGTCGGTACAAACGATTTCTCTATTGTGGTGTTTGTCTCGACTCCATCATTCGGAAACTCCAAAAAAGGTTTGGGCCCTTTTCCCTCTTTGAGCAGTTTACGGTATCATGAAAATGTCTCGTCTATCTTTCTTCCTTATCTATGTACCCTATAGGATGTTGAATGTACATGAGAGAGAGAGAGAGAGAGAGAATTCGGGTTAGGAACTATCAACAAGCTTATAACAATTCTCCCCTACCAGTCACCGTCTCCTTTTCCTAACTCAGGACTTCACTGTATTTAGTGGAACTCTCTTGTCTGTGTTTATTCCTCAGTCCCTTTCCTCCCGAATTGTGTACAGTCACGGTAAATAACCCTTTCGTTGCTTGTAAGATGCATCGTAATGTAACAATGGCCAGCAGACCGTGTCACATTTCCTTGTAGGTTATGTTAATTGAGTATCAAAACTTCGGACCTGTCCCAGTGCTACTTAAAAATTTAAACGACACTGCATACTGCGACATGCGTCACTACCGCATAGCGTAACAAGTCATTCGAGGTCTATTTGTAGAAATTGTGTTCGTGAATTCTGTAATAGGTGGAGGTTAACTTCATGTGCCGTACTCTGCATGTACTGCCACCGTGACAGAACAGCAAGCGCCCTGCATCAGTCAGCCATAAATTGGTTCACATTTTAGTAATTCCTGCACACTTTTTAGCATTTTGCAGAAAATCTAACGAGTTTTATTTTCATGAAGAGTACTGAAGGGAAAGTGTGATAGAGTTTCATTACAAGGGCAATGTAATGTAGCGTATGTAACTGTAGTCTTTTAAACGAGAAGCTGAATTCGCCTAACATTATTACATATTATCTCTGTCACTGTATTTTGTAAATGTTGAAGTGGAATTTCAGGTTTTCTGCACGATGTAGTTGAGATATTCGCTCTTCTGAGTTGTTGCTCGGAGTAGGTTGATTTGTCACCAGCGCTACAGAACAGTTTATCGGAACCATTGTCAAGGGCCAAGATTTTCAAGGAGAAAACCTGCAAAGTTCCTCTATAAAATTCCGCTGATAATATTCGCAGAGTACGTCCAACAAGATGCAAAGTTTCATAATTTATTTATTTCTGTAAGACGCTCTACATGTTTCAGACGGTTTTTCAGTCCACCATCAGGAGCTCAAAACTGCACATACAACGTCAGGTATTTTTCAGATCAATATTGCTACCTGCTGCTAGCCTGGCCGACTAGCAGCAGGTAGCAATATTGATCTGAAAAATACCTGACGTTGTATGTGCAGTTTTGAGCTCCTGATGGTGGACTGAAAAACCGTCTGAAACATGTAGAGCTTCTTACAGAAATAAATAAATTATGAAAAGTTGCATCTTGTTGGTTGTAAAAAGCAGTCCCGTTACAGGCATGGACAGGCCCAGAGGGTTCTTAGGAAGTTAAGGTTCCCAGATTTCGTGACAGCGGCACAGGATGGTGGTAGGTTGTCAGCCTTACGCACCGGTCGCCTTTGCCCCCAGGAAATGCTCTTGGTACTCATTTCTGTTAGAGGCTAATTCGACCCCAGGACCATAGTGCGATCGGAAAGATTTTATGTCAATGAAAAATCCACTGACACCAGCTGGGATCGAACCAGCGACCTTCCGATTTGTAGCCCAGCACCTTAGCCACTGTGCTACCGCGGTCCCCCTTGTTGGTTGTACTCTGCGAATATATTGGCGCTGCACGGACCTATGAATGTTAAACCTGCTGATAAGTTTCAGAAATTAAAGGGCGTGGACCGATATGTGGACATGACTTTTTTCCGTCATGCGTTCATTTATTAAGTTTAGGTAAGTACTGTATGCAGTAAACGAATTCCGTATAATCGTACCGAATATAACGAAGAACACATTGATTTCAGACAGGCTATTGTCCGAGAAATTTGCTGTGTGTTGAGTCATAACCTTACCGATTGAATGATGGGAGCGAATGCAAGGATGCTTCAGGCTGCCTCATGTTGCATATTTAACCGCTGTAATTCGCTATGCTACGCTGATAATCTTCTGTTTGAACTGATATAATTAGCTGAACTGTAATTCCGCAAAGCGCTCCCTTATACATTCAGGCATGCATCGCAGCTTACTCGTACGTTACATTGTAACACTCTGGTTCACAGTTGAATGCGGATTCCCTAGTAGGAAGCAATGAAGAGGCTTGAAAATGGGACTTGAGGGTTTGCAATCAGCCAGGTTTATAACAGATTGTCAGAAATCAGTCTTTGTAGTTATTTATTGTATCCTACGTGTAACTTGTCGAGTACGGTGTTGTGTGTTTTGTTGAATCATTGCAAATTTTCAGTATCAAGCACTTTCGGTAATGAACTGTCACAATTCGCACAGCATTCTGATCGCGTCTTCTTACAACTCATAATTTTTTAAAGTAAGGGCAGTTTTTAACTTTCATACGAAGTGAAAAATTTTTGTTAAAGAGAACAAAATGCCGGTATTTTTTTTGGCGGCATAAATAAAACTTTTGACGTATGGCGAAGCGCGTACTTGGGTAGCTAGACTGGTAGAAATAAAGACGTAGATGAACAGAAATTATTGCGGAGCGAAGCTAGTGCGGCTGTCGGCTTTGGAACTGGACAAGACACATTAACTTGTCTATTTGATGTTTGTGTGACCGTGCATCATTGATGTAATAATATAAACAGCCGACTAGATACAACAATGATAATTTTGATTAACAATTTCAATCAGCTCAACATGTTTCGGGGGATAATTTCGCCCATCCTCAGGAGCAGTAGACTGTGTTTACAGCTTGCGGTATAAAGCACCGACGACGCTGCCTGCTGGTGACCAGGAAGAGGTAAGAGGTTCCACCTCTTCCTGGTCACCAGCAGGCAGCATCATCGGTGCTTTATACCGCAAGCTGTAAACACAGTCTAGTGCTCCTGAGGATGAGCGAAATTATCGCCCGAGACATGTTGAGCTGATTAAAATTGTTAATAAAATTATCACTGATGCATCTAGTCGGTTGTCTATATTATTACTTGTCTCTGTTCGCTGATAAATTATCAAATGTGTCACAGTTTCGAAATTAGAAATTTACATGTCGCTGGTTTAAAGAGTTATACAAAAAATTAATGACAGCTCATTAAACATCTTCTTATCTTATACAAGACGACTGACCGATTATTTGAGAACTTAAATACGATTGTTTTGCCGTCAGAACTCTGCCAGTGATCAAATTGATAACTTTTATCTACAACTTTGCCCTTTAAGCTACAGGACATAATATTGTTAGGTCGTCATTCAGGCTTCTAAGACCGTTAGGGACTGGGCTGGGTGACATGCATTCTTCTGAATTTTGACATCGTCAGTCTTATATGTTGACCGAAATTTCGGAGGAATATTCTACTTCCATATGCAGAAACCCACAGATAAAATGAAACCGCATCATCGTCCTAGGAACATCAGCGCCTGCTTGGGCTCAATTTCCGTGCCAAGCTACAGTACTACCTGACGTCAGTGCCCATAAATCAGGTCTGCTGGACGTACCTTGAAAGCTAGTTGCAAGAATTGGAACCATGTGTGTGTGTGTGTGGAGTCTTTAGTACATGTGGTGCTTACATGAAGGGTACAGAGGCAACACCAGAACAAGTATATGTAAGATGGCTGTTCAAAAAGTTCTCGGACTGCTTGCGCAAACTCCCTTTAAAATTATATGCCGGCCGCTGGTCATTCGGTGTGATTTACTAGACTTTTAGATCTTGCTGTTGTCTCTTTTGTTTTATTTTCGATTTGACAATTATTTAATTTAAAGCGTGCATCGGCGATTAAAAAAAGTTGTTGGCGTGAATAGTGAATAGTGAATAAGGAATTTTGCCTGGTCGATGTTTGCGTAAGAAACGACAGGAACTTTGGTGGGAACACAGCTGGTTTCTTCACCACGACGACTCACCCGCACAGACGGTGCTGTCCATGCAGAAGTTTATCCCTCAAAACAAAACTTCTGTGGCTCGACAGCCCCACTCTACAATTGTGATCTTTTTTCTGCAAACTTTTTTTCCTGTTACCGAAATGGGAAGTTAGTCTAAAAGGCTGCCGACTGGAATCAGTGCAGTAATGCAAGAAAAAACGATAGTGGATTTAATGCACATTTCTTCACAATCGTATATGGAAAGCTGGAAAAAATGGCAACGTCATTGGATTTATTGTATTAATGCAGGAGAGGACTACTTAGAAAGGAATAAGTTTTAATAAATTTTATCTGGTATGTATTTTTTTCTGTTTAATAAAACACAAATCGTTTTGAACAGACTTCGTGCAATTTCGGATTGCGCAGTCGCAGAATGTGTGGCGGCTTCTGGAGGAAAATGCAGAAATAAACTTAAAACAACCTGACAGAAATGTCGTCCATTCCAGCGGGTTATCTTTGGCTTCCAACATACGAATTCTCGTCGGGTCAAATTGGCCACTCACATTAAATTCAGCGGCGTATTCCAAAGAAGGTATCCCCTTTCCGATTACCGCTAAGCGGGGGGTTTCCCGTAGGCATATGGAGAATTTCTTGAGACTAACGATAATGAAAATACTTTCTCGAAGAGATTGAAAGCACCGAAGAACGCGCGAATAACACGAGTGAAGACCAACACGGGAGCAGCTACTGTACAACGTGTGACTGTTTTAGAGTCTGCCTTGCTTGTGGCTAAAAATGTACATAAAGTGAGTGTCAGCTGCACCACCGCTGGATGCAAAAGGAGTGTGCGATTGACCAGTAACTGGCTACAGTGCTTTATTTGCGAAAGTTTTGCATTCAACGATGTAATACATAATTTTAACTTCAATTATCATTTTTTATTTTACTGCTAATGGGGTGCCATTTCTGTAAGAGGCATGCTATTTTGTGCCGGTGCTGACTCTTGGATATGTCGGCTAGCTATCCATGTGAAGTTAGAAACGATTACCGACTTCTCACACGCATCAGGCATTGCCAATGGCCGACATTTTGTGTGAGATGTCTCTTACATGGAATTTCAATCGGAAAGCAGTTCTAGCACAACTGGCAGTTCTATAGTTGCTTTCACATAATCAATACGTCATCTTAAGAGCTGACCAGCTTCACTTCGGTTACACACGAGTCTTCACACACATTTTATAGCAGTTGTCTGCACTTCGATCGTGTAGTGCTAAATGCACATATACTGATCATGTGAAATGTTATTTCTCTGTTTGGACTAAATATTCGTGCTTATTATAGTTGTTTTGAGAAGGTAATTTTGTCCGTCAATATATTTTAACACTTTCGATTCTGAATCTCACGTGACATATACTAATTTTTACTCACCACCACCACCACCACCACCATCATCATCATCATCCGTCACGAGTCAGGCCTTGATAGACCTGTTTTGGCCACGTCAACAGACTCTTCAAGGGTCTTCCAAGTCGTGTTCGACCTTCGGTCTGTAATTCATTATGGGGTAGTGAAGTGCGATCAGAAACCTCTCCTCACCTGCCCGAGGTAGAGCCTGCCCTAACAAACGAGGCTCTGGAAGCCGAATCACAGCGTTTTGACTGTTCCATCAACTGCAGAGGAAATGCTGCAGAACACGCCTGTCCAGAGGCTGAAAGGTGGCAACTCCACCACTGGTCTACCTAGCGGTAGGCATTAACCCGTCCTAGAGAATTATTACTTTCAAGCCTCAACGTAAAAACAACAGGACGGCAAACTTGACTTATGTTCACAAATTGCATTCAAAGAAGCTACTCCCCTTAGCACTTTAACAATGTATTTTTATCAGTTAGTATTGTTTTGTCACCTGTTGCAGTCATGCTGTTGTATTGTTTCGATGGAACTACCACACTAACGTAAGCACTGTTCTTATCATTTGTAAGGCCTTGTTGCCTCCAGTTTTATTACATTGAACTCCTGGATAGTGATCCGGTTGGGCCTAAACATGTCGAGGTGTATTAAATACAGCTGGGTGTTCCCGGCAACAGGTTACATGGGTGGTTTCGAAGTTGTTGTTACTTCTATGTTCTGGATAGTGACAAATTATTACCCTACGTCAGAGGTAACCAAAGAGAAGGGGGGTAATTTTGAAAGCCAGGTTACTGAGGGATTTTGTAATATTCTTTAGCCCTGTTCATAAAAATCTTATTCTGCCATGGTTCAGCCAGTCGTGTGTTAAACGCTGATCGATCAGTCACGTTGTCGATTTATCTGTTATGAATAATTACTGAAATTCTGAATACAAGCTGATTGGTGATAGGTAAATTGCTGGTTTTCCTCTGACGGCTGAATTTTAAAATCAATCTATGACAGAAATAATCTACAGAGATCTTATCCCCAGCGTAGAGGCTATATTCATGAAAGATACCGTCTTTGAGAAGACCAATGCGTGACTGAAAATTGAGGTTTAGGGGCACACGGCCGTTTTTAACACTCATGAACGCGTACCTTCCTTTTGCCTCCACAGGATACAAAATACACGCCTACTTGGCTACGTGTTTGAAAGCAAGGAATGTTCAGGTAACACAAGAGTCTAATGAAATCAGTTCTATATTCGAAGTTGGATAACTGGAATGACGGTAAACAACAATCATACGTACGTATTTAGTATCAAACGGTTATGTTTTGACAGCCAAAATTAGTAATAGGGCATCATTACGAAATGCTGAGATGGTGTCTAACAAACGTGAAGTTGTGGTTCCTGTACGTTATTATGAAATTATGAACAAAGATATGACAATAGATAATCGTCTTTTGTTTACATCGTAATGAAAATTATGCATCATATATTCTTTCCAGGGTCTTTCATTTACCTAAATTAAAAATCAAATAGAGATGCATTACTTTATTTTCGTAAACTTGTAATAGATTTATTCCTCAGTACACAAACGCTTAATAATTTCAAAAATTCTTCCTCGTGTGGGTATTTTTATTGCTTTATTTTCAAGTTATGTGCGCGAAAAAAATCGAGGCATCTAGCTTTTTGATCAGATATAACAGTGTTGGTTTACTCGGAGGATTTTGCTCACCCGGCCTATGTAGATGCCGAAGGCAGCTAGATAGAAGGAATGGAGTGGTTTTAATATTTATGGAATGCAGATTGCCTGTAGTCATAAGACTGCCAGTGTATTTACTTTCATATTAAACTACAGCATGGTGAAAACACCAGGACCTACTGTGAAGTTTTATTAACTTCAGGACAGGGAGAAGCGAAGTAAACATTTTTCTATTTACAGGACGTCCGCGAGTAGCTATCTGGGTAGTCTTGCTGCAAGCACTAATTTGTAGATACAAAAAAAGAATATTAAAAAAAGGTAAAGCTATCCCATTACAGAGGCTTGGACAGGCCCCTAGGGTTCCAGGAAGTTGAGGCTCCAAAATTTTCTAGACAGCACATAGATGTGATAATGTTGTAAGCCGTAAGCACCGGTCCCCTTTACGCCCCAGAAGATATCCCTGGTGCTCATTTCTGTTAGAGGCTGAATCTATCCCTTCGGCTGGAATGATTAAGTTAGTCAAAAACTCCAATGATCCAGTCGGGAATCGAGCCCGTGACCTTCCGGCTTGTAGCGCAGTGTCTCAACCAACAGCGCCACCTTGTAACCCCAGTACGAAGAAAGCATAATGAATTTGAACTGTTATACATAAGGAATGTGAACATGGACTGTAGGTGATGGACTACAGAAGTAGATTTCCTTATATAAGTAGTTCCATTCACAGATACATCTTTTATTGAGCGTGTGTTCTGGTCGGGTTGTCTTACGATTTTAAAAGAGACAGGCACCGGACGGTTTCGTAGTTCAATCAATCAAAGTTTTATTTATTCACCTACTGATGCACTAGTGAGTTGTCTTAAAAAGAATATTAAAATTTACATTACAATTTAGATTAAAACAGCTCCGACATGTTGGGGTGTTACAGTTACACCATCATCAGCGATCGCATTAATTTGTGCTTACTAAAGTTGCAGTTGTTAAAATATTCCATTAAAATACATCGATGTGTTTTTAATACGGCGGTGGTGGTATGGCTGCATATATTAGGTCCGTATTGGTGTCTGTATTTTGCACTGTTCGGCAGTGAAAATTAAGTTCAATCCAGTACGCTTACCCTAAAACTGTATCTGTAAGATAAATTTTAAGAGCATTCTAGTCTTCCAGATTGCCCGTTTCCTTTGGGTTTTCTTACCAAAAGTTGTTATGAAGTTACTGTTTCTGAATTTCATGCTACATGCCCAGCTCACACAGCGTACTTTATTGGATCATCTTAAAAATATGTCTTCACCATGTATAAATTTTAAACGAACCAGAAAATTACTTTGGGTTTATGAATGTAATTTTATTACATTGTAATTGCCGAGAATAACATACAATTATAATATGCCGAAATCACTTCATTCTTGTTGTTACAACCCTGAAGATGGCCACATTAGTGGCCGAAACATGTTGGCAATTACCGTATAATAAAATTATGTTAATATACCCAAGTGTATTAGTTGTTTTTTTTTAATTTGGTTCATCTTTTTTAACGAACTCACCGTGGAGTATGTCTTCACCAGTTAACGTACAATATTTGTTAATAGGTAGGGTAATTACAGTCATTAACATAACAATGTATATCTAATTGATGTTTATTAGAAGATGATAAAAACTACATGTTTCGGCCACTATTGGCCAACATCAGGTTTTTCATCAGAAAGAATTGTATGTTGTAAGAGGGTTTATATGAGGCTTTATATAAACACTCTTACAGCATACAATTCTATCGGATAAAAAACCTTATGATTGCCAATAGTGGCCGAAACATGTGGTTTTTATTATCTTCTAATGAACATCAATTTGACATACATTGTTGTGTTATTGACTGTAATTATCCTACCCATTAATTACTAAACACAACGGGGATGGCATATTTCAGAATTGCAATATTGGTTTATTTTGATTAGGCATTACAGTAAAACCAGGCCTCTTTTACTCAGCGACTATGTTGTTTATGCAATGGTTTTTAGTGACCTCCTTGCGTGAAGACCATGTTGTTTCAGACATCAGGTTGCTTTACATTTGTTGATGTACCTGTAGAGATAATTTGCAGTGGTTATAGTAAATGTAAACACATTCAGTGGCAAAACAAACCAAAGCTTATTCGGTACTCATACAATCTGATTTTGTCATGTCCTTCATAGAAACTGTAATGATCATGCTTTATGTTTTGAATTTGGTAGCGGCCTTTTTACACAAAGTGGATGTAAGAGTTACACCATGGCTCAATTACTAGGTCTTCTGTGTAATTTGAATATTAATCGCTTTAAAGTGACGTCGACATCAAGGTAAGGGATTTTCTTTTGTAGTTTCTACTCCACAAACTGTAAGGTGACTGAGAGTGACGAATTCAGTATGGCTTAGAAGAAAATTTGGCGTATTGTACGATACGGAGACACAAATATTAAACAATCTCATTACCGGGAATGGAACCCGGAACTTATCGAATAAATATCTTACATTATTGAACGGAGAAGGTGGGGTCGCTTTATTTAGTAATTGGTAATTGGTGATGGCCATCTTGGGGCTGTCCTTGCCTTTCCTTCACGTGTTACTGAAGGAAGGAGAGAGAGAGAGAGAGAGAGAGCGACAAAGTAAAGGAAATGAAAGAACGAGAGAGAACGATTGAGAGAATGACCGAAGTTAAAGGAAGGAAGTATTAAATCCTGAAGGAGATGAGGAATGATACTTTTAACCGAACTGTATAAAGGGCATAATAAATTCCGGTAGCTGATGTAGGTTGCTTGTTGGCAGCCATATCGATTTGTTTTATGCTGACCCACCGTCTCTACCCAACGGTTTCTGGCTAACTTTCCATTGTTGAAATAATCAGCGGAAATAGTACCAGAGGGACTAGGTGAGGTTTGCCGGTACATACAGTATGTGCCAACCACATCAGGGGAATCCCTTTCCCCACTTGACCATCTTCGCTTTTCCAGCAGTAACCAGCAACTCACGTAGACCAGACAGAGAGAGAGAGAGAGAGAGAGAGAGAGAGAAGGATGGAAAGAGTCTAACTTGTGCGTGTGTGTGTGTGTGTGTTTTCAGCAGACTGGGCCCGGAGTTTACGTGGGGTTCGCCTTGATGTTCCGGAGGCGGTTCTAACTGGAGACACAGCGAGGTTAGCCTGCGATTATGACCTGGAGCATGCAGCGCTTTATTCCATCAAGTGGTACCGAGGGGACGACGAGTTCTACCGCTTTGTGCCCAAGGAGTCGCCTCCCACAAGGGTGTTCCCATTGCCTGGCATTAACGTGGACGTGAGTAGTAGCCACAACACTTGTCCTCTGTGTGGAATAGAGAAATGTGCACGGTTTGTGGGTAATCGGGTCAGTCTGGCAATGAATCATTGATTGTGAGCTCTCACATAATGGGAGAGTGACCAAATGTGTCCCCCTAGTGATCGCTGATTAATAGGAACAAATCGCTTAGATACTCGCGAGAGCTGGCCAACTGTATGTCTTTTATTGAGGGGCAGTAAATGATTGATACGAATAAACCCTTGTCATCCTCGGGGAATACAGACATACTCCAGGGGTGACCAGCTGTATTGCTATGAGTGGTAGCATTTAATTGGTATGACTTAACTCTTGTGCGCGCTGTGTAAAGATACAGGCTACGCAACCCCAGGTATGGCCAATCGTACCTCTGTGTCGAGCGTAACTGATTGCTATGGATGAATAATGGTTTACCCTCGGGAGTTGATCCTGTAGTTATAAGCTAATTCTGTAGCAATGAGTTTCGGATGTGGTGTAGCCGGACAGTATGGTCTGTTATCGTGTGCTGCTGAACTTTGTTTTTGAAGTGCTGAACAGTAGTGACGATGAATGCTGTAGCTATATCTAACAGCCTCCCAGCGCACACAGCTGTTATTATTCTGTGCTCATCATGTTCTATTTTGATAAATAATATGAAATGGACCTAACTGTGTGTGCACAATAACACAGTTTCTTTTAATGCAGCGCTTTACCTTATGAAGTGAATTCCCCTGATGACGGTGGTGGCTGCCCCCAAAAAATGGTGGAATATGGTTTGATTTTATAACACCTTGTTTAAAATCATTATCTAGCGTGTATTGTTGGAACAGTTCTCAGACAAATATCCCCTTGTTTGTGTTTTGCCTGAAAAATATATATAAACTCGATTTTCTAAAAGGTGTTTTAAGATGTACATTGTTGAAACATAATCATGGGCTATGTTCAAATCTGATTATCTTCTCCAAAACATCCAGATTGTCTGTGGGGCCCACCCAGCTTTTTATTCAGTGGGTAACGACGTCATTTCACGGGAGTAAAGCGGTTGGGGCCGTAAGTTGACTGTTCACCTCTGTCTAGATTTGAGGTTAAGGATTACTGGACTTATACCTCTGTTCCTCCGATATGCCTTCATGACGTCGACAGGAAAAATTTTCCCTTTTTTATCTCTCCCTAACAACATTCGTGTTTCGGCCTGTAGGAATTATCGGAAGAAGAATATAAATTCCCTGAAATAACGACAGTTCCCGTAGTACGGCATTGCAGGTAAATTATTTACTTCGTTTGAGTGATTTCAAAAATCTGAAAATGCACTGAATAAAGCTTTTATCTCGTAATGGACGTGAGAGACAAATTGGTGATATGACGAGGGATGACCACAGAAGCATTGATGTAGAGGAAGATAAATTAGGCAATTTCTTTCCACAGTTTCACGTTATTGTTTTTCGTGTCTATGAAGATAATGAGTGATGGATTTATTATGAAATAATTGGGGCTAAACTGGAAGGGGAATTAGTAGACTTTAAAGTGTCATTCTAGAACTAATCTGGAGCAATTTGGTAACATTAAACAGTCATTCTATGTACTGGGGCTTTGTGAATGTAATTTGAACGCGCACAGCACGTAGAAGAGCATAAGTGTTGTGAAGAGGGCGGAAGACTATGACGAGAAATATGCGTATACAGACATACAGGATCAAAAGACACGTAGGCAAAATACTGACGAATGCACATGTGGGCCTATGCACAGCCTACACTATACGACACAAATATAACACACTGCACACGTAGACGCGCGAGAACACACAAATCTTACAGCAACTGAAATTTTCACCCGTTAAGGAAGAAAGAAGGGAACACGAAAAGAGACTGGGAAATGAGGATGGAGAGGAAGAAAGGAAGGGAGAATGAAGAGATGGAAGGAAAGTGATTTAAGTATAAATAAAGACACAGGAAGAGAGATAAGGATGCATGCCGGAAGAAAAGAGAGTAGGCGAAGACTGTGACGCCAAACAGGAAGGAAGATTCTGCTTCTTTAGGCCATCTGGTAGGATGCCGATTTTGAAGGTGACCTTCTTTGGATAAGCTGCCTATTATCCTTGAGCCGTAGTTGGTAAAGCTGGTAGTGTATTGCTTGATGTGACGTTTTCACAGCTTCTTCGATGACAGAGTCATCTGGGATGCGACGCTTTGTCGACTACCAATAGTAACCGATGTTTCAGAGAAGCACGCTGCCTCCAAGAAACTTGAAAGTACTTGAGTGTGGATGCAGTAAAATCATCCGAAACGTCGGTAACTATTGATCAACATCCCGTCATATCCCAGACGACTTTAATCTTCATGTTGCGTCTTTTCTATGTGATATGTGTGAGGTGCTTACATAAGTAACGTATTCGTAATGGTTAAGTACATTGATTATCTTTCACTGTATTTGAATGAAACGCCTTTAACTTGGAACGTAAGAAGGAGCCGTCTTTTGTGCTTAATGCCCTTGGTACGCATTTAACTGACTACAAAGTAATCCGTCGGCAGAAGCCTCTGGCAACCAGAATGATTAATTTATCACGTTGCGCCCGAATAACTCTCAGGATGAAACGAAAGTATAAATGTCATAGTACAATGGATGACACGTCTCCTTCTATATGCTGCCTTTCAGATACCAAACCCTCGATTAAAGTGGCAAGGTCGCCATAACATAACATTTAGAGAGTTATGGTTCCCTGCTGCAGGAATATGCACAGCCATTACTGGCAATGGAATCAGAGGTTGTGGCAGGAAGAGATGGAAGGATTAATTCTTGGATGAGAGTCGCCCATCTTGAAAAAATAACGGTATATGATTGAAAGTAATTACTAACTTGCACCTTCATTAATCATGAAGAAATCTAATGACTCCGTACAATACAGCCAATAATATGCGTTTAAGAGTGGCTTGAATTCCGCACGAAGGCAGTGGTTCAGTAAAATACAGGGCGTATCTTTTCTTGTTCGTTGATTGTCTTCTTCGTAGTCGAAGCTGAGACACACCTGGAAGTTCCGTCCAAAGACGAGAGTGCTTAGCAGATGTTTCGCCCAAAAACAAGAGTGCGTACCATGTGCAGAGAATTGCGTGAGCTACGTGTAAGCCAATTGTTGTAACTGACCTGACAGGGGCTGTGAATTTATTACAATGCTACATGGAATGCAAGGATTTTACTTAGAGTGGAAAACCGATTTGATGGACAAACAGATGAGGGTGAAACAGAAGTACACGCTGTGATGAACATGTACTCCTAATATTGGTATTGACCTGATGAGTCACTAGAGTATCCTCATCTCTTGATTACAGAGCAGCGTAAATTTACAGCGCGTTTAGACCTGGTACTGCAATCCGACACCCACACGTACGTGCATACATAACATGTATACGCAAAATACATATATAAATACGTACATACATAATTTTAAGTCATATGAAGATATGTAGATTCGTTGAGTGATGTAGTGATTGCTTTATATGCAAATGCCCATGCTTCCCGTGTTATGTCAAATATTTCCGGGCGTAGAGTCGATATTTCACTACTTCACTACTTCACCGATTGATCTGCCAGATGCTACGTTGTTGATGATGCGTGAAGGGATATGTCATAATAAATCGGATTCGTTACTATGCAAGAGGGGCATTTTCCGCAATCAGATGGATTTCTGAGTCCCTACTGATTCAGTGATCCCTGGTACAACGCCGGGGTTAGGGGGTGATAACGGAGTGTTGAAAAAAAAGGGGGTATTGAACACGGACACTCACGGGCGCCCGACTGCTTAAAAGACATGAAATCTTGGACTTTAAAACGTTCACACAATGCTTGGGTAGCTGATGCCTCCGTCTTCTACGGCCGATGAGTAACCGCCTAGGTAGTTATATTTCTCGGCGTTCGGAAAACTTCTTCTTAATTACGCAATGATTTCCAGCCATGTGTAGATAAAATAGCGCCTGTCAAAAGCGCAGTGGGCGAAGAGTTCCTGTATCCTCATTTTCGCGGAAACGAAAACGCACATTAAAAGTTGTGCGTCGTCTCTGTGCAATTAATGGATTATTGTATGGCGTGGTAATGCGAAGGCTGCACAGTAGGCTCGTTTTGGGTTTTAGCCGACCTAATGAATATCTTACAAGGATTTTATTGATACTAAACTATTAAGCTGTTTCAATGCACTCAGGCTTCTCAACAATTTTCGTATCTTTTCGTTTTGTTGTGCGTGCAAATGTAACAGATTTTACGTACGTACGTAAGTCAATGAGTGAGTTACAAAACCAAGTTGCGACCTACCTTTTTAAAATTAAGTGCAGAAAACTGTCACCGCTAGATGGCAGCACTATCTAGTTTTATTGTGACGCGCAACGATCGGTATGCGCATGACCGTTAAGACGGAGCAGCTGTTACAAGATGGCGGCGACCCCGAATACGTGTATCACGATAGAACAGCGTGGCCTTGTGCGGTTTTTGTGGGCAAAAGATTTGGCAGCAAAGGATAGCCACAAAGAAATGCTGCCCATGTACGTTGATCATTGCCTGTCACGTCAGCAGTCCATAATTGGGTGCAGAAGTTCTCGAAAGGGCGGACAAGTATCGAAGACGAACATCGAGTCGGTCGGCCGGTGGAGATCGCCACGCCGGCAACGTTGCGGCGCGTCGAAGACATCATCCGAGCAGACAGGAGGGTCACCATCGACGCTGTACCACCACTATTGGTTGTTCACATGGCCAGACTTACAACATGATGCGTGAGCGGCTAGGCTTCCATAAAGTGTGCTCCCGATAGGTGCTACGCCAGCTGACACCACAACACAAAAGCCAGAGAATGGGCTTGTCATTGCAGCATCTCCAGCGCTACCAGGACGAAGGGGACGACATGCTTTCCCGGATCGTCACTGGTGATGAGTCTTGGTGCACCATTATAAGCCCGAGACGAAGCGTGCCTCCATGCAGTGGAAACATTCCGCGTCCCCAGCGTGCAAGAAGTTTAAGGTGACACCATTGGCCGGGAAAGTCATGTTGACGGTGTTCTGGGATTGCCAAGGCGTACTGCTCACCGAATTCCAGCAGCGTGACCACACCGTTACTTCTGCCTCGTACTGCACGATCCTGACGAAACTTCGTGCCGCCATCCGCCGGAAGCGACCAGGCCTTCTCACTAAAGGGATGATGCTGCTGCATGACAACGCCCGTCCTCATAATGCCAGTCTGACCACAGCGTCGCTGAGGTCTTTCAAGTGGGAAGTCCTCCAACATCCACCTTACAGCCCGGACGTCGCACCGAGCGATTTCCACTTGTTTGGCCCTCTGAAACATCTTTCGGGGGAGCGCTTTCCTGACCATGACGCGGTTGAAAGAGCAGTGTCGCGTGGTTCCGACAGCAACCACAAGAATTTTACGCCGCAGGTTTCCAGATATTTGTGAAACTGGTGGGACAAGTGTTTAAATTTGTATGGATATTGCATTGAAAAATAAATGTTGTTTGTATGTCATTATCCCCATTCGTTTCTTTATAATCATGATTTGTAGCTTACTTATTGACTTCCCGTCGATACAGCGACTTGTTAATAGACGCTTATTCAGACTGGCTGTGCGCATTGTTTTGTTGCCATAAATTTATCAAAGCAGTTTTAAGATTTGTAATGACGTAGCTGGGCATTATTATCATGGAAGAGATGTACTAAATGACAGTAGTTTTGTATTTAAGACGCGGAATTAATTATGTGAAGTACCCTGTCTGTAAAAAATTTTCCTTTTTTGACATTGCGTTGTTTTTTTTAGGCGGGTTCGCAAGATTGCGAAAAGCGACTATTAACTTCGTCATGTCCGCTCGTCTCTCCGTTCGCCCGCCCGCATGGAACATCTCGGCTCCAACTGGACGTATTTTAATGAAATATAATATTTGATCTTTTTTAAAAAAAAAACTGCCGAGAAAATTAAAGTTTCATTAAAATCAGTTAAGAATTACGGCTACTTTACATGCAGACGGATATACATTTTTGATCATATCTCGCTCTTTTCTTCTTAGAATGAGAAATATTTCGGACACAGTTGTAGAGGAAATCAAAAGACACGTTTTGTGTTCAGTAACTTTTTTTCTTTCGAAAATCGTACCTTGTATGAAATAATAAAGCTAAAGTGATCCCGTTACAGGCCCTGTGTGGTCCAGAGGGTGGGTAGAAGTATAGCTCTACTCTTCCATGACCGCGGCACTAGAAGGGGGTGAGTGGTCAGCAGCACCCCCTCGGCCGCAATTTACCCCCAGGAAAGACACGATACCCATTTTACAGGACGCTGAGTGGGCCCCAGGGCCGGTCTGGACGGGCGGAAAATCTCGTCCCCACCGGAATTCGATCTCGGAAAGCCCAGCTCGTAGCCAGCAGCTATACCGACTGAGCTACCCGGCCCACTGTATGAGATAATATGAAAAAATATTGTAGGGTTGGGCAGGCCACAGATGACAATATGGCGCATGCGCATTTCATGCTGGATAAGAAGCGTTGCACACACCCTCACAATATGTAATACTTACTGCTTTTCCACTACAACAATAGCTACAATATCGCGCTTCAATGTTATGTTTATACGTACATTGCCTGTCTGGTTGGTTTTCATATAATGGGTGTATATTTTTGTTGCAGTAACATGTTAAATCATCATATTTATGCATGTTAAAATAATAGTGTGGTCAGACAGAAAGAGATGGACATTTTATGCGTGAGTATTTTGCATAGTTTATAATTACTCAGATATAAAATTTCCCTATGTAGGTCTAAATACACGTATCATACATGTGTCGACGAATTGTTTATATTATAATGCAAATTTCATGGGGTGTAATTGCACCGCAATTTAAACAGTTCCTCCACATATATATATGATGCGTGTATTTTACCCTTTAATTTACGTTATGCATAAAGATTCAGCTTTATCTCACAGAGAATGCAGTGTGGTTCCATCTGGAAGACCAGTTAGTGAATTCTGTAGAGGGAAAGCATTGATATTTATTGCGAGATTTATAGTAAACTCACACATTCACTGTGTGAGAACAATGTAGAATTTTTAGGCGTTCTTTGTGAATTAAAAAAGAAGGGATTATGTGGAGACCACGTCCGTCTGTCTGTGACCTAATGTCAGCGACTGAAACGTTTGTAGGATTTTTATGAAATTCAGCATAGGAACTGATTACAGAATGCTTTGATCAAGCGTAATTTTCGTGAAAATAATCGTAGTGACGTACATACTACGCGGAAGGGCGTAAGTGAATTTATATCTATAGTATTCAAACGTATTGACCGATTTGGGTGGAATATGGTGTGGAAGATCTTTACGCACGCTGTTTGGTAGTTACGAATTTGCTGAAAATCGGTACAGTGAAAGCTGTGCTTCGTGTAACGTGGCACATGACATTCTGCCTGTACTTTGTACGGTACATTCTTTGTCCGACTGGGATAAAATTATAGACCAAGGTTATCGACGCAGTAACGTTTAGTAGTGGTGAGTTATGTGACACTGGTTACCATGATAGTCACCGTTACTTTGGGACGTGAATCAAATTTTGCCAGTATTTTCTACTGGGGATGTACACAAAATGCTGTTAAGTGATTCTGAAATTGGTAAATAGTCACCGCATTCAAATCCATACTTTACTTTTGGGCGTAAGTTTATTTACATGCGTTGTTTCCTTATTAATTTTCCCATTTGGATGGTCTGAAAATAATGTTGTTGAGCATGTGTGGGTGCTGTCACATCGGCCTAGGAAGGCTGTACTTTTGTTTTGGGCGTTAATGCAATTTCACTGCCGCGTTTGTCGTCGAACTGTACGATATTTTTAAAGTAAAGAACGCCTTGATGAACGCTGTATCTCGTGACGGGGAACACCAGTACTAACCCTGGCTACACATATGTCAGCAGTTGGGCTCTAGAGAGGGTCAATTATGTTTTAATCTATCGCTTAATAAGTTGACACGCAGAGACTTTTTGTGTGCCTGTCTTTTGAACGACTATCATGTGTCTGTTGAATTGTATGGTGTTGTTAACAAAAACCACTCGCCAAAGATATTGAATACTCGTGGACGTTACGCTGTGTTCACTGCTGAACGGTTACAGAAATTTCGAAGGGTCATGGTGCCCTCATCTTCAGGGTCAAACCGTCCAGGAAGATTCAGTATGGTGTAACAGCTCAGGAGACTTAAGCCTTTAACAGCACAGTTTTGAGAACGCCAAATCTCGCCAAACCATTTGCTATTACAGTGGTCAAAATATTCTGGGCCAAGAAGCACATTCAATCCATGTGTTGTCCATAAATGAGCCAAGAGAAGAGGTAGAGAGAAAGGAAATAACAGGGGGGGGATCTTTTTGAGTGGCTGAGTGACGTTTAGTGTCTCACGAAAGAATTGCGCGACGTTAGTCATGGAGAAAGTAAGATACGAAAATGTAAACGGAATGATGTGGCCCGGTTCTTTTAATAATAGTACTTGTATAGAGTCTGGATACTGTAATGTAGAATTTTGTTTGCTTGAAATTAGGAGCGTGTCATAATGTTACAAAATGTGAAGTTATGGCAGAGCTTTGAATTGGGGCTAATAACAAGAATTATATGCGATGCAGTTTTGAGGGACTAGCTGGACGACGGGTAGCGTTTAAAGGATATTTAATACTTTCATTTACAGCGACGATATTTTGCAATTAAAGTGACGTAGCTCACATAGGTCCAAGCAAGACTGACGATGTTCTGTAGCAAACTTAGATAATCGTAACGATTTCCCGGGTATCTAAAAACATGCTTATATTGATATAGTCTTTACTTTTGCAGATAAAAGGGGTCATATCTGTTAATTGGAGGCCGCCTGACGCAAGGGATTGGAGTGAGTGTTCTAAATTAAATTATAGAACGTAATGAATTAACGGCAGTGACAAAGTACTGAATTATTGTAAAAGAGCGGCAAAATTTAGCTCAATGTGCAGATTGAATTTAGTGTGGCTCAAGGATTGTTTGCAGAAATTGAGTAAAATTACTCAAATTTACGTCCAAAATACTTTCCGAATGTTGCAGTTAACAGCCTCTTTGCTGAAAGATGCCCAGCTTTATTTGTCGACTAAATTGTGGGGATGCAGCATGTAATTCCTTTTATGGCCTCAGTGTCCGCGTTCATCTGTGGCTGCAGAAGCCTTGCGATTGTCCGGTCCTCCATCCGAGTGACCTGTCTGTTGTATGAACAATAATTCAGAATACTCGTATGTTTAAAAGAAACAAATTTGGCTGAAGCGCTAAATGAAATAAGATATGTATGGTGTAATCACTGCTACCAGTGTGTGGTGTAAGTGACACTGATTATGATGCACCACACTGCTGCAAAACCGTCTGAGATTGAACACAGAGGAACAAAGTGGGGAACGGTGCTGAAATAACATACGTGACTTACGCTGGGGGAAATCTACGAGTAGTTCGAAGTTTAGCCGGTGCTTATCTTGGATTAAGATTTTCTTTTTTGTAGTCGTTGTTAATATCTTCGAGATGGTCTGTATCTACTTCTCATCCTCCCCGATTTGTCATTTATAATTTATAGTTATCACAGGGGTTTTTGAAATCTCAACAGCTGATTGTAAAGTATCCGAATAACCAATTACTGTGTTCATCTCTTCGTAGTCTGATATGGAGTTGAGCGTAAATTTATCGTTATGCCTGAACATCAAGTCGTTATTATGTGTGGCTGATAGGAAATACTGATCATCGCTTTATTTGGTTTGGCATTAAATGGAGGTAAATGTACAGCTTCGCGCCTGGGCTTCCTTTATCCCCCATAACTGGTAGATAGGAACTGTGAAGTTCTGGGATCCACCTATGTTCTTATTCAATTTGTACTATGCTATTTCTCCGTGAGGATAAAGCGGCCGGAGCATGAAGATAAGGACTCACTTCTATCAGATGCCAATTTTAAAATGCGTAGTTTTATCTCCACTTCACTTCACTTGGTTGTAATCTATTTCATGACCCTGAAGGACAGGGACGTTATATGATAAGATTAATATTGGAGAATGCGTAGAGTTAATTCTAGTGCTGAGGCCACGCGTGTAAAGATAACCGAAATACGAACCTGTGGTATTAACCTCAACTCGCAAACTCGCTCTCACATATTAACCCTGTCGGTCACCTCAGCTGTCCATGTTGACGATGTCAGCTGGATATGCGCTGGCTACCTTGTCTGCCGGTCGATAGGATTTTGATAACTCCATTCAGAATGCGATACTCGACGTTCTGGCATCGGTGCTGATGAACAGATCATTCTTCGGGGGTGCCACGCTGTGTGGATTTTTATATAGGTATCATCGTTTCGGGGGGATCGCGGTGGCACAGTGGTTAAGGTGCTGTGCTACAATTCTGAAGGTCGCTGGCTCGATCCCAGCAAGTGTCAGTGGATTTTTCGTTGACATAAATTCTTTTAGATCGCACTATGGCCCTGGGGCCGATTAAGCCTCTAACAGAAATGAGAACCAGGAGCATTTCCTGGGGGTAAATGTAGCCGGTGCGTAAGGCTTACAACCTGCCACCATTCTGTGCCGTTGTCACGAAATCTGGGAACCTTAACTTCCTGGAACTCTCTGGCCCCCCCCCCCCGGGCCTGTAATGGGACTGCTTTACTTTTTGCCACCGTTTCGGAGCAGCTTCCTTCCTCCATCCTCAGACTATTGCAATGTTCCACTGACGAGTCGCAAACCAACAGACTCAAATAGACAAAGTAACCAGGTGTTCTTCATTGTTAAATATACTGCAGCTTTGCTGAAATTCTACATTTTGAAAGAAATGGAGTTGGTTGTATGGTACATGGTGGTGGTGGGGATGGGAGGGGGTGCGGGGATTTATGGACTCGTATAAAATCGGATAGCCATATACCGGCATAAAAACACAGATACCTACTCGCATCTTCGCTGTATGCTATTCGGGACAATATATCTCTTCGATAGAGCGCATTTATGAACCTTTAGTACTGCAGCCCCTACAAGCAAATGTTGTATCTAGTGGTGGGTTTCTGAACTATTATCACAGGGAACTAAACTGCAAATTGGTAATCACTAATAATACCAGTGCCTTAGTTGATGTTACTGCACTATATATTTTGTTTTTTCGGGTAGAAATAAAATCAAAATATTCAGTCGAAGATTATTGTACTTCTGTGATAATGGAAACGTAGTTGAATTGGAACGAAATGAAATATCCACAGTCGTGCTGGCATAGAAGTTGTATACAGTTAGTAATTGAAATACGCAAGCTGTATTGGTCTTCAAAGGAAAATTTATCTAGAATGTATTGGCTTTCAGACCCTCCAGTAACCATGCAATTTGTAGGATGTAATTTATTGTTTTTGCATAGCCAAACTGTGTGTGAAATTAACAATGTTTCCAGATTAAAATAAAATAAACCCATTGGTTTAGGAAATTGATTGGGTCTGTATTGTGGGATGTGGCATCATCACGTGACAGAGGGTTGATGGACATTTCACATTGTGGGAGAATGACGGGTCACTGAGTGGTTGCAATGCATTATGGTGTTCGATTTCCATAAGATATTTTCAATCGCCACCACTTCAGAACTGTTCTTGATCTCACCCATCTTCTATGCAGATGATACCATGACTTCTATCCAAGGGATGTACAGCTGTCGGAGCACGAAACACCTAATCTCCAAATTTTTTATTCCTACAGAACTTAAATACCGACTGCTACACTCCTGGCGTGGCGTTCTGTGCAGCTGATAATGAGTCTTTAAACGAAAACAGCGGCGAATCTTTTTCGTATATCCTTGACATAGGATTCTAACGCCTTCGTTCCACTTTCGTCCACAATTATTATCTTATTGATACTTAGACGCTACTTAACTTCATATATTGAAAAGGCACTGTAAGAGAAACAAATAACCAACACACAACTAATCAGACCGCAAGAGTATTTAAAACGTGATTTAGTCCAGTATACTGCTCAATCCGGGCAGACCCGAAAGGAATAATTCTTGGAAGTGAATGGAAAGAAAGGGAAAAAGTAAAATAAAGACCCGTATTACGACGAAAGTGGGAAAGAAAATAGGACGGAGGGAATAGATTTACAGATGGGAAGAAAAATACAAACAGAAAGATAAGTGGGTTAGGAAGGAAAGAAGACGAGAATAAAACACAAGAACGGGAATAACAATGGGAAGGCCAAAGAAGGAAAGAAGAAAATTAATACACATGGAAAGAATGAAAAAGGAAGAGATACAAGAAAAATAATAAGATGGAAATATACAAACAAAAAAAATAGAATAAACCATTGCATGAAAGAAGTGATAATGGGAAGTAAGAAAAAAAAGAGTAAACAAGAAGAAAACGAAAATGAAAGGGATATGTTGGAGTTTTCTGTATTTCCGCTTACGATGTAAGTCCTTCATGCCTAATTACATCAGTAAAAATGGAGACTAACATTTCCATAACTCGTTTGCCACTAAGTTCCCTCCTCTATAGTCAAATTTATGGTACCACTTCATCACTTTTACTTTGCAGTAATGAATGACGTCATTTTGAAATCAAGAGAATTTGTTGCGTTTATATAACAAGATGGAACTGATGTTTCCTGTCAGCTTCGGAATATAGCATCAGACCGAACACGAGGTGCGACAAGAAATTGATTGAGACAGATTTGCCTTCATCGATCATAACGTGGCGCAGGTTCTTGCAGAGCAAAGTGTCTAGTAACTCAGCCCTACTACTAAAACTACACAAGCTAAAGGCGTGCCTACAAGTTGCACCCATTCCACTGCCATGGTGCAACATTTGCAATTCAATAAGCTTGGCTTGTACTGGTAGAAGCAAATTGTTTGTGTCATACGTTCAAGCCAGTAGGAAGGATGATACACGGAATTCATTCCCTCAATTAATTAGGTAAATAGTTTATTACATACACCTATTTGAACTATGCAGTACATGTATCATTATTACGTTTGTATTTATCGGTTTGGCTTTGCGGTAAAGGGTCACATTCGCCTTTGAGGGATACTATACGTGGTTTGAATCTCATTCGAGTACATGTTGTCGTGATTGAGGTCTTCATGGTTTTACACAGCTTCGTCGGACTGTTACCTGAATAAGAACTGTAAATTATACAGGAACGCATCTCGATCCCCCACCGCATCCCATTGGACATTCAGCATGAAGTATGTGTATTGGGAACTTTCAGTTAATAGTTACATGAGATCTTCGTTGTTCTGTGATTTTACGCAGCCTAGATTGGTAGTTATTTACCGAATTTAGGTTTCTGTGACCGTGCATCATGAGCAAATTGTGAAGTGAGAGAGAAAACCAACAAGATGCGACAGTTAGATGTTTATTTTCAACAATTTATCAACATGTTTCGGGCATCATTATGCCCATCTTCAGGAGAACAAGACGTATGTTACTGCATGTGGTGTGCTGCGCTCTAACAAGCGGGGAAAGTTAGATATTAGCTTTAATGTCCTTTTTGTGTGGTATTGTGTAGTAAACCTAGATGGGATCTCGTGTGTATATGAGAATGTGGTGTGCAAATTGGTGTGTCGTGGTGTTGGACTGGTATATGTATCGTGCGTTTTCCAGGTCTGGT
>Ga0131853_10001886_pt1 | contig 37419 bp, 21 predicted proteins | sample TergutLab28metaG_FD_92764 | JGI IMG/M metagenome (GOLD analysis project Ga0131853, IMG submission 92764) | Labiotermes labralis P1 segment gut microbial communities from Petit-Saut dam, French Guiana - Lab288 P1 (version 2) (version 2) | ecosystem: Host-associated > Arthropoda: Insects >... | reverse complement strand
TGTAATTGTAATAACGATAGGTTTAAAAAAGTAATTCGTTTTCATGCATTAACGTTTGTGCGCAGTTTTAAAGTTGTAGGCATGAATAATGTGTAGAATTTTTAAGTCACACGTGTTGGAAGCGTGTGAAAGAGAGTAGCAGAGTTTCTGCGCGGTCGTTACCTACAGCTTTCCACAGTAAAGCTGCTTTGTAATACATCTCTGCCTTAGGCGTCGTGGGTTTCCCTTATCGTGACGTGTCGTGTTGAAAGTTTAGGTGTCATAGCGTTCATCAGGCAATAACTGTTATTCTCTTCACAGTTTTGCAGTAATAGCTGAAGTTATTGGATATAATGTAAATAAATGTGGCATTTGGGTTGAACTAAACATGAATGCCTCGCGTACTGCATCTGACATGTGACAGTTGTGTTTAGTCACTTCTGTGTATGTATGTATGTTGTATATTTACATAAATCTGAGATATTTTAAACTGTTTCTTGGTTATGAAATATCTCAAATGAAGATGCCACTCATATAATGGCGAGAGTTTCTTCTAATACAAATCCAATTATTGTAATTAATTATTTGTTTATTTTCCGTACAATATATTTAATGTCTGTTAGGCCGGGAAGTAGGCCTCCTGTATAAGGCATATTTAAATATATCAGAACTTTATTCCAGACCACGGGATCTCGATCTTATTTCTTAATATTTTTGTAGAAACGAAAGTAGATGCTCATGTATTCTGGACTGCATTAATGAACGGATACCTACAATATCAGAGACTACTGTATATCTTGTTTTCATCACCTTCAAAGTCATTCCCTCGGCTGTGTTCCTGCAGGTATGTTCTTTGCAGGAACCTCGACGTTTTTGGTTGGTTGGTATTTCGCCTGCTGACAGTTTTCGTGATATTGATGACTTGTTACAGAATGTACAATTTTTCTTGGATCTGTGGCATCCGCTGCAGGTTCTGCTGTTTGCATTTTACCCATTGTCCTTAGGCCGCGTTGTATTGCCGACCGTCTGATTAATGAAATTGAGTGATATAAGAATAGACTATTATTTTTGTTTTTAACATTATTAAAGTGGAGTTTATATATATACATATTTATTTATTTGTGTGTGTGTGTGTGTGTGTGTGTGTAAACACGCACATATTTTGTGTTTAACGCTAATGCACATTTTTATGGAAGATTATGGGCTGTATGGACTACCATAAAAATCATTATTAAGTGGCTGAATTTCAGAATGTTTAGATCTATAGAATGACAGCCCCTTTTGCCCCTTTTCTGGTTTGAGGAGACCAGATTTTAATTTCAAATTGCCGCAGCGTTCGCTGATCTTGCTTCCACGCACTGGACAGCTTAACCTGTTCCGGTCTTAAAACTGTTTCCAACTTTCCTTGGGCTTACAGTTAATCTTGTCACGTAGATTTATCTTCGGCCGCTTGTATTCATTATTTCCATTTACTGTTGCTTTCAGTCTTATTAAAAGGGCCTATGTAGCATCGCATTTAAATGTCAACAACAGGTACTTCGCGTCTTTCAGTATTTCCCCATTGTTTTAGTAATGTCTTCGTTTCTGCTTCTTGTTTAGTTCTGCCCCCAACTGTCAGTTTCTCACATCCGCACTTTAAGTTTGCTTTAACCTGTATTTTTTAAATTGTTGTTTTAAAATATATGTGGACATTTTATTACAGAAATGTGTTTATGTCATTGTGCTTACATTTAAAAGCTGTATTTAATGTAACGGCCATATTATGCTATAATTGTTGACGTATCATTTTGTTGCAGGTAAGTACTGATGTTTTGAGATACGTGACTTGAGCCGTATTTTGTAGCATCTTCAAGGTAAGAAATTGCCACCTGTATTTCAACTGAACTGATCTGATCATATCGACTTCTTATTGCCATTCTTGATATTGTTTATTATTTGCTTGAATTGTATGTATTTGAGTGACGTAGCACTACAAGTTTACTCCGTTCTTGTCCCATAATTATTCGTATCAGCAGAATGGTTGCAAGGACATATGCTTTCTTTGTGATTGTTGAAGGCGTGACGAAGTCGTAATTCAGTGTTAATAATTGGTGGTACATACGTTGTTGGTGTCATGCAACAAAGCTACTTCAAAGGTACGTGCTTATTCGGTGCGATGAACTGAAACGTTAGACTGCGCTGTGAGTTGTAAATATCAGTGTAATTTTCATTATTTTGTTTGTTTGTTTTTGGTGCGACAGCCCAAAGTGGGCCAGAACTTCCTCATTCACGAGGTTTTTAGATCACGCACAACGACGAACTACAGTCGGTAGGAATCCTCTGGAAGAGTGATCAGCTCGTCGTAGAGGCCTCTACCTGGCAACACACGACACCCACAGACAAATATCCATGCCCCCGGTGGAATTTGGACCCAAAATCTCAGCAGGCGAGCGGCCGCAGACCCACGCCTTAGACAGCGCGACCACTGGGAACGGCAGTTTTCATTATTTAGGTTGGATTATTTCGTTATGGTCTCCAATTTGTAGCCAAGCCTCCACCCTGTAATTCAAGCTTTGTAATCTGTGGGCTCAAAAACGTAACTTTTTAAACCGAAAGTTCTAAAGTGTTTCTTTTTAAGTATGTTCGCAAAATTGCGAAGAGCGACTATTAGGCTGCGTCCTGTCTGTCCGTCCGCACGGAACAACTCGGCTCCCAGTTGACATATTTTTAATGAAACTTAATCTTTGAGTATTTTTGGAAAGTATGTCGCGAAATTTCAAGTTTCATTAAATTGAGAAGAATAACGGGTACTTTACATCAAGGCAGATTCACATTTTTTATCATATCTCGCTCATTTCTTCCTAGAATGAGAAGTGTTCGAGACAAAATTTGTAGATACAATCAAAACACGCATTTTATTTTTAATAAAGTTTGTTCGAAAATCGTGTCATTTGTGAGATAATATGCAGAAAAATATTGTAGAGCCTGGCAGGCCTCATATGACAATATGGCGCATCCGCTTTGCATGCTGGATAACTAAGGCTACAGACACACTCTCAGAATATGTAATACTTATTTCTTTTCACGGGCAAAAATGGTTACGCGAACGAGCCTATTTGTTACCTGTATACGAACATTGTCTGTCTTGTTGAACTGCTGTTGCCATGCTGTCTGTGGAATGTGTATGTATCCCCCTCACCACCAGCTCATTATACTGGAATCTGAGAAACGGTATGGTTCACCTCACACCATAATCGAAATTTGGAGGTGCCTCATCTTGCTGGAAAATGATGTGAGCACGTTCCTCCAACTACGGACAAGAACGATGATTTAGTGCCGCCAAACACACATTACTGTTATGAATTCAGCGAACATAAACGGTCCTGTCACTTCTCTGCGTGTTGAGTGCACACTACACAGTCACCTTAAAAATGTATCTTTCGTGCGCTTGACATACAGAATGTTGCTTTGTGCTTTGTCACAAAATGTGGCTTTGTTCACAGTTCTCTCTTTTTTCGGAGCTACAGGCAGAACTTACGTAGACGTTATACCGCCAGAATGCATTTATTTGTAAGACACGGTTGGATGTTTTTCATTTAACTCATCATAAATATTAAGTTTCATTGTTGAAATTGTTGTATGGAAATACTGTAGTTTTCTTTAACAACATACCCTCTGTTTTCACTAACCGTAAGTTGAGAAGGATGCAATACTTTCCATTCTTACCACAGTTTATAGCTAGTGAAGTAGCTACAAGAGCTCAGTGTAAACTGTGCAGGGTTCATGAACCCTCAGGCCGGTAAGAAATTACCGATAGATTGTTCCGAAACGTCGGCAAGAAATTAACACTACTCGCCGCGTAATAACCCACAAGAACGCAGTTCACAGCCCTGTATAGTTTACACTGATGTTAGTATAGAGTTGATTGGAAAGAACAATTTCTAACATTCTAGCTTAATGCTTTTGTATTTTCTTCATTAGCTACGCAGCGTAATAACCCAGTCGAGTGCAGTTCATAGCTACTTCGTGGTGGAAACCTGAAATTACGCATTCTATAGGACTGTAGTTATGCCTATTATTTCATACAAGTGATAAACATGGTGTTTCTAACAATAAGAGAAGGACATATGTTGAAATTTGGTAAAAGGGTCTTGAGAAGTGTGGTTGGACTGGCAGTGCTCCACATTCTTATTCATTAAGCTGTTTAGTCTAATTATGACAGCACAGCTAAATATGCTACAAAAGTAGGTGGACTAGGCTTCGCTATAGGTTGGTGAAAATTGGTTAATGGACAGTACTTACATCAGACATTGACTTTCTTACGGCAGTGACTATGAGATCGTTGTGTTTGGGAAATGACGGCAGTCTAAGGAACATGCTGTCTACCTCATCGGGGCAACAGATTTACTGTGACGTCTGTACATGTATACCAGATTAAAGGGGCGTCATAGCCCAGAAGACATTCATCTTCAACACGAGTATATCTTTTGTTTTGTTGTATTGTCTTGTTGGTATTTGCTTCATTTTTAAGTCGTTTCGGTTTGATGCTGCATAATAAACAAAGAGACCTGCTTTGTTTTATAACAATTTGTGGAGTTGTTAGAAACTCCTACAATATTGTGGTCTGTGGCAATATTCATATGACCTCGGAATTCAGTTTGTTCTGAAAACAATAGAAGCTAATATTTCTGTGATTATGTAAGAAGCTTAAAGTTACTTAGCTACAGTGAAACGCACCGTCCGCATATATAGAAGTAAATTGCTTCGCCTTTTCATTGAGCCATCGATTATGCTCGAGAACTTGTATTGCGGTTGTTATGTGGGTATAAATATTTGAACTATAGAGCGCCTCAAAGTGACCTACTTTACCGACAAAAATATTCAGAGTTTCTTGGACAGTAAGACAGTAATTATGAATTTTGGAGTTGTAATCGACCAATTGTTACTGGTTTAACGTGCATTATTCTGCCTCATTTACTATTTTCTGCGTTTGAATTGTCTGTGTTTTGTAAGACAAAGCCGTTGTTTGGTGTGTATAGGATTACATATTCTTAGTTCCGGTATAACAAGAGTAATCATTTACGCCAAAGACAACGAAATTTTTCTCTACTGCAATGGAATATATTCCCATTCATGATTGTTACGTAATAGTGTTGATCTCACGCATTGCTCTATTTTTTCGAGAGGCATTTCGACATAACTACCTACCCCGTAAAGTCATCAGGTACACATTCCCATAGAGGGTTCATAAAATGTGAGATTTTGGGTTATTACAGTGGTATTTATAAAGATGCGTTTTTTTATTATTATTATTAAAAGGATGTGATGCTTTGTCAGGCAAGTAGTTACAGACGTTTTGAAGGTACTAGGATCGTTCGAATCGTCAGAAACTGCTCGTCCAACGACACTGTCTATCCGAGGAAAATGGAATTTTTGGCGGGTCATAGAATGTTAAATAGGCTGTATGTACGCGCGCTTTTCTTGAATTATTTTCTGTTTCCGCAGCTTTTACACTTACACTTGCATTGCTAATGTTACTTTTTCTTTTGGCGTGGGGGATATGATGCTTCAAAACAAGCCACGCTTTGAGAGATGTTGCCGGTACAAGAGGAATAAGCGGATGAAGGCGGACGGCGACGTTGAGCGCACGGTTTAGACGGTGAGAATCTTATTAGCAAAGCTGTCTAGGAAAGTTCCTGGTTGTGTGTTGCTGGGAACTACCGCGAATGTAGCGGAATGACTGTATGTTTTTCATCTAGTAGGAAAGTTTTTTATCTTGCGTAAGTTGACACTTCTGTATTAAAATTGGAAGGTAACTGGCCTGTCATAAGACCTGTTTTGATTGTTGGTGTTGATTTCATTCCGGTTATTTTAATAGGTTTTAATGAATTGTGTGGCCTAATAAAGAGCACGCTTGATCGTTTCGATTGTTTCGTTATGTGGAACACTTGTGAAAGTTGCAGTCAAAATTGATTCCTGCTCCTTAATATTAACTTGAGATATCTTTAGAACAATTTGCACTGATTGCTGACAGATTGGGAACTATTTAGAAACGACGTAACCCAACATCCCAAAAAGACTTGCATCTCCACCAGCACCGCTGTCAAGAGCCTTAAATCAAATGAAATAGTGTTTACACGTACTGTACATACAATACTCACGAGTCTTATGTGTGTTTGAGCTGAGCTTTGTAAACCATGTTACGTCTTATCTTATTTAGCCTATGCAACAGTAACGGCGGTTTAACCGTTGTTTTTAATTAGAGTGAGTACCATTTCCGTGACGGCTGTTAAGTTTTTAATTAAGCCGAATTATGTGTATAGATTTATTTCTTTATGCACAGCAGTCTCGCTTGTTGTCCATTGCAAAGACCAAGCTCTTAATGCTGTGTAGGGAAATAATTGTCGTTTGTTCTGAGAAGCACAGAAAACACGGAAATACCCTCTGTGGCCGAACCTGGCGATGCATGAAGTAATCATTTGTGTTTTAACAGGTTGACCGTCGTTTCACAGCAGGACGGTTCTTTCTTTGGAACTTAGACAGACAAGGCACGCATATGGCTTTAATGCATGATAAAAATGCACAACTAAACTCGGATTAAAATCAGAAAATTAAAGGCCGCCTTTCTTGGTTGTGCCATGTATGTTAGGTGCAGTATTACACATACGTTACCGACGGCAAGAGTGCAGCAATGTGCACAGTTCGTTGAAGCATGGTATGGTGTCTGTGGCTAGTGCACTTCCTTTTCGTAATATCCTATCTTCTTCTGTCTTGTGTGTGTCACAATCATCTTTCGTATCCTGATATTGCTGGCAGCAACACTTCAACAAATATCCCACAAGATAACCATATTAGGAATTACAAAACTACACAACAACTGTTCTATTAGGTAGAGTTTCTTTCAGTCCACCGACTTTCTCTTAAGAAAGAATGTGATACAGATTTTGAACTCGGTTTTCACAAGACATGTAAACTCTAATCTTTGTGCGGTAACACCGACGAAAATATTCCTGTAGACAGGGGTGTCAAACCCGTGGCCCGTCTCATTGTGTTATGCGGCCCACGGTCACATTTGTACTAGACAAATTACGCAATAATTTAGAAGGTTATGTAGTGTATACCACTTACTCTGATTTTTTACACATGCGGCCCTCGAATTAGCCCATAATAACTGTTGGACACCCCTTGTGTAGACGATATGTGTAATTGTTCATGTCGAGGACTCGTCATTTTGAACAGTCATGCATTAAGTTTCTCAGACCTCAGCATCTAAGCCTTAGGTATTATAACAATGAGGTAATGTGGTTTTATGTTCGTGAGAATGAAGGAATGCTTTTATCTTTACCAATCTGGTGGACGGGTTTTATTAACGCTGTTTAATTCGAATATAATTAGACATCACAGCGACATAATGTAGGGGATAGTGCAGTAGGAGCATTGTCTCGGGCCACTTTGTATGTAGATGTTGAATAAAATATCATTTTCTGAAACAAGAATCTTCATATGCCAGTTCTCTATTTAGATGAACCTCTTGACTCATTAACTTTAATGAGTGTTGCACGGTGATATAACGAAATGAAATGCGCACAGTTTGCAGACTAAAACTGTCGGTTCATACCGACTTCTTCAAATTCCGGCACGTTTTTGTTTCTTACCACAGCGACTGTGGCGCGTTATATACGGATCATTTTTATTGGAGCTTGTTGCTTTAAGTAATGTCTCCTGGATGTAGGCCTACGCAGAAATACGTGTTTGGCCCTTATATACGTGTGTACGCATGAAGAACCCGAGACCGGACAAACATATTTTGATTAACACTCTGAACTCTGGCGTTCATCAAAATTACACGCTCTGCAGATCAAATCCAACCTTACAGAGAACACAGCTCATGTCTGTTATAAACATCAGTCGTTTACTGCTGTGAAGGTAAAAGGGATTTTGAGCTTATGCATAACTTTAAGGTTTATTGGGAAGTCGAGGTAACCTCCACACATTCTTGATTTTAGTACTAGATGGAGATAAGTTGCTCCACGCCCCTGCAGCTTTACCCAGGGGGTAAGAGCTGGGTGCCCATTGAAAAGCAGGCTGGATCAGTCCCAGTCGGTCCGGTAAGTGTGAATGACAGCATAAATAATTTTAGCTGGTTTCCATTACTACTTAAAATACGAGTACAGCTGTTTCGAAGACGTCGTTGAACCAAGGCTCGTGACCTTGTGAACATGTCGTTCTTTCAAGAAACAGGCTTCCCTGCATGAGGAGATTGGCTGCAGAATCCTCTCGCTTTTCACACACAAAACATTCGCTACTTCATAGATACTGCTCACGTTACATACCTCCTCCTCTAATATCGCGTAAGCCATTTATATTGACATACACTTATATTTGTAACCTGACAGACGGCGTGTTAGATCGCTGTTGTCATTGTACGGAGGCCTAAGAATCGTAATATTTTAACTTCCCCACCATTTGAATAATAATCAGCATCTGGGAATTAAATTTTGCAGCGGTATTTCTTGCGAATGTACCGCTATTCTAACCATCGTTCATCGAAATGTTATGACCTTTCGACTTCATAATGTGGGGATATTATTGTTCCCACTTTCACGGTTTGGTGGGCATATTAATGCTGTCCAGGAAGTTCCTTTGCTGCACATTATTTCATCTGAACTCACCAGATACACGTCATTGTAGAACGTTCTTTGAGGTGTGCGGTCACGGCTCGAGAATCATTAGTGTTTTGCTCTTAATTATCGACAAATATGCTTTTGCTTTTGAATACATTTTCGCCCGGTTGTTAATGTGAGATTTTTTGTTAGACTCTAAATTTACGGTAGATATATAAGTGATCCTTCGTAAAGCAACGTACGTTATATAATCTTAGTAATTGACAACTACGTTAAGTAAAACACTTCTATCTGCCTTTCATAAAGCAGTCATTTCCTTCCTCGTACTTATTTGTAACTGGGATGCCTTCGAAGTCTGACAATATCACTGACGTTTGGTCAGCCTAAATATCTTGTCATCGAGCTCCATTATAGGCTCATGTCCATTTATTTGTCGGTACAGTTTCTTCATGGGGCGTCCACTCCGATGGAAGGACGGGACTGTCATTTGTCAAGTCTTAGTATTGGTCATTGTTTACAAGTTATTTACATTTGTTACTTGGCATCATTAATAGCGTCAGTACGGTGGATACAGGGTATCTGTCAGTAAGTGCGTGGAAGGTGCGCCATGTGTTAATTTACTTAGCAACGTCATGTTAGCCACTTGAAAGGGCATAATTTTGAGCGCCGCCAAGCTTACGCCTCTTATAATTTCTATGTCTGGCCGTGCCCTGTCCAGTGTGCGAAGTAGGATGGGTTCATAAATATTCCTAATTTTCTCTTTACTGCCATATCGTGAAGTGCTTTGAGACCGACCCGTTCACCTGACCTCTGGAAGCATGACACTGTCCGCAGTGCATAGTTTTACTTGCATGTTCCCTGTTTGCTTCCATGACGTATTACTAAGTGTTTTCCTTGTGAATGGGCCTAGTGTTATCGTAAACCATCTGCATATGGATTTGACCCCAGTGGTAACTATAGTTGTATGTCGCGCCTGTTCTGTCATGAACAGCGCCCGAGTTTTTACCAGTTACTGTATTTGTGTGGTAAGTATGATTTTCAGAATAAGCAGCCAGTATTTCTCTGGACAACACGAACCAACTTTTGTAATGGAGATGCAGCGCGTTTGCAATGAGGTACACACTGAATTTTGGAATGTTATGTGCATGTATCTCATGATTCAACTGTTTTGTAGGTATGCGGATTTTGAATTCCTGTACTTATAAGTACTGCAACTTAGCAGCGAAGAACGCGGTGTGGACCTGAAGCAGGCTTCCGCCAGGCATTCTCACATATGCGTGCAAGCTCACAGGCAGGCACTCGTAAGCTCTATGTGGATCATATCACACCTAGGAAAGTGGTAAGCCGACAGCCTGATCGTGCCTCGACGTTTTGTGACATTGTAGGATTTTATTTAACTAATCGGTAGGGCTTGGATGATACAGGTTTCGAATTCCGGCAGCGGCAAGACGATTTTCTCGTCTTCAGAACGCCTGACCGGCTCAGGGTCCCACACAGCCTGCTGTTCGGTGGGTAATTTGGGCACCATCCGCGGTGATAAATGTCCAGTGCATGAACTTGAGCTCCCTGTCTAGTACCGAGGTTAATGAGCTGAGCTACACCTCCCACTCTCCGTCTTCCTTTATTGCGTTTGCCTTCCTTTTATCGTGCACTTTTGCGAAGCTTATCGCGTCTTTTCGCTGTACTTTTGCCTGTTCTACAGGGTGCAGGAACGAGACTGGTGGAAATTTGCGTAAGTTAGAGTATACGAGTTCATCGAGACAGTACCGTACATTTTTTAAATGATGGCGAGATTCTATATCTTCTGCATGCCTGTCGACATTTGCAGCGGATTCCTTTTGTTGTGCAAAAATTATGTTAATTTTAAATTTATGGACATGGCACCGTATCGAAATAGCGAAACTTCTTGACGTTTCGAGGGAACGGAGTGTCTCATTCTTCAGGGTCGAAGATTTATAACCCACACGCCTTTTTGGCCCTCCCTTCATAGTCTTGGTTCAGTTTCCGAAAAGAGAGGCACATTTAATAGGGTGATAAATGTTGCTTGTTGCCTCCATACACTCATGCTATTTATTGGTTGAAAGAATTGGCGATTTCGATGAAAATAGACAGAGGAACTGTGTGTGTTTACCATGCGACACTAGACTTCGTCTTTTATTGGCCATATGAAGTGAAGAATTGCCTGGTGGAAAGAGACAAAACTTTTTCGAATTCTGGTTTTGAAATAATCTACAGTACATATATATTACATCCTGGTTGTTGGAATTCATTTTACTTTCTGAAGTCACATGTAACAGAGGGCATCGCATTATAAAATAAGATTGGTAAAACAAAATACTAGGGGCGTAAATGACGTATTGTTTCGTACGACCGGAAATGTTATATATATATATATACGTTTTCTCCACGTTTTTATTTTTAGGCGCATCTGTGGACCTTAACATTATGTTTCTGTTTTTACCGAATTGATATACCGAAACGACTGTGGAACACAAGTTCATAGTGCCGCTGTACCATTTCTTACTGCAGTTCGACCTTCGATATTACTTACCCCACCAAATGATGTGACTTTTTGTAGCAATTACATAATCTTATTTCGACGACACTTTTTGAAACTTCTTGTGGGAGAAACTCGAGTGTTGTTTAGTGTGCTGTTTTTAAGCTGCAAATGTGCGAAGTTGGGAAAAGCAAGTTATCTTGCATTCAAGGTATAAAAATCCATGAAGACAGCACAGTCTGTTGTTATATAAAGGTAATTAATAAATAGGCTAGGACGTTGTGTCATAGAACTTACATTTTTATGTTTGAACTGCAACAGTATAACCGTTAATTCCCCACCCTCCCCCATGGCGCGACAGCCCCTAGTGGACCATGGCCTCCTTATTTTTGAGGCTTCGCGATCACACTCAGACACGCAACATTCGTTAGGACTCCTCTGGACAAGTGATCAGCCCGACGCAGAGACACACAACAATCATAAGCCCCTTGCGGAATTCGAACCCGCAATCCCAGAAAGCGAACGATCGAAGACCCACGCCTTAAACCACCCGGTCACTGGGTTTGGCTAAACCGTTAATGTATCGCTCATTTGGGACAACAGTGTCACTGCTCAAAATTTGTGATTTTTCAGGAGAGACTTTAAAAAGTTTGAAGTGCTGTAATATTCTACGGATGCAACAACGACACAACTGCTCTCCAGTGGCGAGTTTTGCAAACTGCGTTATGACACTATACCTGTTAAAACTGCATCTGCAAACGTTTCTTTCTACACCAATAACTCAAAAATGCCATATTTTGAGTTGTGACACTCTTGTCGCAAATGACCAATGTACATATAAATTCGAGTTGTATATGATGTACATCAGGGCGATGGAAGTATCAGGTTCTCAAAACGTACGAAAAATTGCATCAAGATATGAAGTGCCAGTACGCGAAGAGAGGAAAGAGTGTAACAGCGACAAAGTGGGACTTCTTCTGTCTTCACAGATTTAAAACTTGTTATAAGTAGGCTAATGAAACGACAGGGAGCTTCTTAATGAAGTCATTTTATTCGTAAAGATTTTTAAATTAGCATTCTATTTTTGATTTGGTGGCAACTGCGACAGTATTTCGTAGTGAGCGAACCGTCATACATCCTTCCCATGTTTCTCATTGTAATAATTCCAGAATTTCTCCGTAACGTTTTGTCTCTTCTTCAGATACCGTTGTGGAATAAGGTGTATTTTTTTGTCAGAACAAGCTCTGAACGTCCAGTAGTGCCTCACCGGTTTAGTACAGCTGCTCTTACACGTTGTCCCTAATAAGAAACGATTGGTGATGGAGATTGGACGCGCGCACACCTTCTGTTGCTTCGAGAGAAACAACTGAATCGTACTTCCTGAGAAAGTGGGCCTGCCATGAAGTAGCAGTTCTGTATGTGCTGTAATTGCTAGAGGGGTTGGGAGAACCGGGTTGTTTTAAGAACGCCTACGTGGCTAGTGGACATACATTTGTTGAACAGACCATTGTTGTAGGGTTATACAAGAGGAACTACGTAACGTATACAGGTAATCCGGTAATTTTAGGTAAAACGTAGGTGACCACGAAGGGCTGAGTATGTAAGCTGAGCAGGGAACAAGAGAATTTGTACAGAATTTTGGCGGGAAGACCTTTTGGATGACGAACACTTATTAGAGCGAGGAATAAATGAGAGGATACCACCGAGGAAGCAGAGATTGATTGTAAGAGGTGGATGGAGGTGAGTCAGGAGAATACTCAAATGCGGGTTTTGATATTAACAACACTGAGTTACCGGGAGTTGCTACTAATGTTCGTTAGGAGGCCTAGTGTACATTATTCTGGCAACTACCCCAAGAAAAGCGTCGTCACACTAAATCTTCTTTCTTTGGACTTTATCCATTTTCTAATATTTAATGAAGTTCTACGTTTCGGAAGCCGACCCTGTTTCCGTCGTCGGGGAAAGACGGACGCAGAGTCGGCTTTCGAAAAACATAGTAATTCAGTTAAAAGCTGGATGGTAGAAAATTAGTCAAAATTAATAGGATTGGTTCAGTAAGTCATATACCATCGTCTGAACTGTAGAGCTTTCAATTAAACTTCATGCCGTTGCTAATTCTTAATTTAACATTTACCCAGATCTGTACAGTGCCGAGTGTTGAAAATTTCCCCGTTATTACGCGTTTTGATTACGAAGTGAAAAAAGAACTGCTTGTGTGGAGATCATAGCCGTCTGTCCGTCTGTCCGTGACCTGGAATCAGCGACTAAACTGCGTGTCGGATTTTCATGAAATTCGGTGTACGAATTCTGTACAAGTACCTGTCGACCAAGCATGAGTTTCGTGCAATGGGGTCACTGACAGTCACACTTTACCTCGGAATGTAAATCGATATCGAGCCCTACTTTCCAGTTTTGAATTACGTGATCCGTGACAATCGGCTCAGTTAAAGCCATACTTTCATTATGAGGGGAGGGGTTAATTTTTACTCTATTTTCGACATTTGGCTTTCGATTTGGATAAAATTAGGTATGGAAGATGCCCGCAAAATATGTCGAGTGATCTACAGCAGTGTTTCTCAACCTTTGTGAGACCGCGGCCCAGTAAATTCTTTTTTCATAAGACGAGGGCCCGGTCCCAACAAATTTACTTGTAAATACCTTTCCATTTTTTTAAGTTCATACATTAAACTAACATATGTATTAATAATTAATTATGGTGTAATCATAAAGAGTATTAGTACACTTATGTATATGGTGTGGCATGTTGACAAATATAAAATTACATTTAAATTAGTTATCAATCACTGGACTAATGAAATTTTGTAGCATATTATAGTTTCCTCAGGCCAACATCTGGGTCTGAGTTTTTCGACACATTCACGAATATTTTTCTCCTTAGAATATTTCCACTATAAAACATTTATTCATGAAAATTGCTTAGAAAACTAAAACGACAAATTCCAGGAGAACCTCTGGCGGCCCAGTGTAATTGATGCCAGGGCCCGGTACCGGGCCGCGGCCCGGCGGTTGAGAAACACTGGCATAGACTGCCACCAAAATCGGCGCAGGGAAAGACGTGCTGTTCTTGCGGTCGCAAAATGAAATTACATTTCCGTAAAAACGTAAAGAACGCCTATATATATATATATATATAGTCTGTGCATTGCTTCACGGAGTACATCATTGGCAGTCGTGTTGTATGATTTGCAGTTGTGGCTTTGTGTGCGTCGTGATTTAACATCGACTCTTAAATCAGTGACTGGAAACAAAATTGTTGGAGTGGAGTAAAGAATAGTTGCCTTCTGGGAATGTAGTAATGCGATGTTCTGGTTTTTATACCTGAGGGCACAGTACACAAGGGAAGGTGAGAAGAATCGTATGCATTTCGTCACGCTCTTATACCATCTCGGTCTCATCGCTTCTTCTCAAGCAGCAGAGGGATGCTGTGTGGTTGATAAGTGCAGCGTGACTGTATGCGTGGTGAGTAGTGCTTGTTACGCCTGTCTGCCTGGCGTGGCACGTCTTTCAAACAATGCTTTGTGCCTCTGTGACTTGGTAACCTACTTTTACTCTGAGGGTAAAGTTTTGTCTCATGGTTACTGTCACAAGACATAAAAACAGTTCTTGGAATTCTATACACACACGCCTCAGTTTACAAAAGAAATGCTTTCCAGAAATTTCTTTCTTAAGGGGTAAAATGAATTCCATCAATTTAAAAGGGCAACAAAAGAACGGGATACTTCTTTCTCTTTTTTTTAATACATAGGGCCCATAAATGACGAGCAACTTGAAGCGCCGTGTATTTGAGAATGTATGTATTTGTACTTAATAGTTATTAATTTGAAATGAGCGGAGGCCAATTATTTATGCCAGTCATGCAACTTTAAGGATTTTACGCGGAAACTCATTAATACAAGGACAGTTACCAGAGATATGGTGCTTTGAGAAGCAGGTTGACTGAAAAGTCAGTTAACCCAAAACAGTTCTGATCGTCACCCTGATGCCAGTCCTGAGTTATGCAAGTAAACTAACCGTGTCCTAGAGTTGTAAATTGTGCGTTGAACGTGTTAGATCTCATTTCGTGTATTTGTAATGTAAACCCAAGGAAAAAAATAAAGTAATTGGCGTCATATTTTAGTGTACTTTTCGTAAACGGCTAACTGCCTTTTGAGTCGTTCTGTAATATGTACGCTGTAGTATTTAGTAGCCAGTATAAATATGCAATGCAAGTACTTGTTGGAATGAGTGGTGTTTAATTTTAAATGTTCATACTGATTGTAACACAGTATGACGAAGAAATGGAAATTAAATGGCCGTGTTGTAATCAAAGGAAGTAAGCTTCTGTCATCAGAATTTTTGTTGTGCTCTCAGTAAAGAACGTATTTTCTTTCCACTGAATTAACAGTTAAGGTTACTGATACTTCCTATAATGGTTGTTGGGTGGAAAAAAAGGAAAATTAGGTTATCGGAGGGAATTGTAATTATTATTTTGAGGCACCCACAAGGAAATGAGGTACTGCACAACTGTTATTAAGAGTATCCGCCCAAGAAGCATGATTTTCATTTTTGTAGGTCCAGTAAGACGCCCACTCGACCTGCGAGATGCACCTTCATGATATACCTGCATTCCTGGGAAAATTGTTCGTCTATGTCGATATTTTGCACGCTTCTTTCTGAGATTTCGTTTTGCATGGAGTTTTTATAGTGATTTCTAGATAGTTCTCTTTGCTTTTAATTTAACACTAGTTTATCAAACACAGTAACCACTGTATCTCAGTTTGTACAGTGGCGGATTTAGCGGATGTTTAAATTCTGTGTACCTTGTCAGAACGGCTTCGTATCTGTTCGGTGATTTGGAGGATTAAAGGCGGATAAGTGTTATAATTATCGAGGATAGGAGTGCTTTGTCCTAAAATAAGGGGAACACTTTATACAGCAGTTACGTGCCGGCGGCGCAAAGCCGTGCAAGGACACACAGCGCTTTTGTTAATGTTTCATTTTAAAATGCATAATTCCGTTGCATTATTATGAACCATTTATTCAATAGTGTGCCTTCAAGTAAGATACGCAACTACGAATGTTGGATATTAGCTATAAAGAACAACGTTTTTACATAGGCAACTCCTGTCAGCTAACCGATGAAATGCGCACTGCCAGGTGCTGTGGCTTTTGTTTTGGAAGTCGGACGCTTGAAAAAGAAGAAGACATTTCTTCAGAGCGTGTAGTAACAAATGCTTGCACAAAATGCGGTACGTAATGCTACGAGGGGAAGTCAGAAAATAAGGTTCCCTATTTTATTGCCACCAAATAGCTTCACGTAGTGAGATGCCTCTTTATTCACTTATTTAGCCCGAATCCAACACCTTCGGACTTTCATCTCGTCTGACATTGAGCTACGAAAGTGCTACCATCTAGCAACCAATGTCTGAACTTTAAGTGAATAAAGAGGCATCTCGCTATGTTAAGTTATTTGGTGGCGATAAAATAGGGAACCTTTCTGACTTCCCCATGTAGATTCTCAGTTCATTCCATAACTTTTTCTAGGAAAATATTGCTCATGTGTATGTGTTACTTTATTTGCTGGAAGAAATCCGTGACTCTTGAGAGGGACTACTGGTGTTTGACACACCGAGGTGATTCAAAATACTCGACTACCCTTCCGACCACAACAGGGTTTGTGTAAAGGAAAACTTCAAAATTCCGAACTTCGTTTTATTATAATCCATATGGAGTATATACTTTCAAACGAATAGCAGCCTCGACTGCCCTTTTGTGCTGTGAACCACCAACCAACCGGTTCTATAACATTAGTCTACCTCTCACTAGAGAACTTACAGCAGCAGAGAGTACAAAATTTAGAGTTATGTTTAAAATGTCTTCTTGACAGTTTATTCTTTCCTACTGTAATTCATAAACATTTGTCACGGTGATTCGTTATGCCAGTATTATATTTGGCCATTGACCTTTGAAATATGTATGTGTGTTATATACTGTATACGTGTTATATGAGGCAAAGATAAAATTGTCTCTCTGCTACGTTCAACCGACAAAGACGCTGAATTATGACAACGGACGAACCATCACTGTTGCCACAGCGGGTGCCCCAGTACCCAGTTCATAGACTAAGGCTGTTGTGTTTAATATATAGAATAAAATTTGATCATGATATAGACAGAGACTCAGCCCAAAGACCGCAGTAGCTGGAGAAGTGTATGGGAAATGTGTGTCAGGTGGATCCGGCTCGCATTGTCTAGAGAGTCGCATAGCTGGGTCCTAGACCATGGGCTCGACACCGAGACTGACTGACTGACTGCCCGTCAGTAGTAGCGGTACTTTGACTATGTCCCTCTGCGAATCGTGAAGGCATATATGGTGAGTACAAATCCAATCATTCTTTACTTCGGTGCTAAATGGAAGTGGGTGGTCAACTTTACGTCCTGGCCGCTTTACCATCGGGGAAAGAACCTCACGGTACCCACTGAATAAGGGGCTAGGTGGGCCCTAGACCATGTGTTATCATTTTGGAGAAGAGAAGAATTTCTTGACCTGGCGGAAATCGAACCCCTGACTGCCCATATGTGTGCGCGCGCCCGAGACGTTGTTGGAGGTGGTTCAGTTCACGTGTTCAGGTGACTAGATGTCATTAAACGGGCAGACTATTACATTTTTACATACACCTTTGAACCATAGGCGGGGTTTGTTGTGGCGACCACATTGCTGACAATTGCAACTTATTTCTGTCATATTGTATCGTAAGAACAGTCGTCGGTGCAGCTATAGGCCTAAACGTAATTGATACAAAAATGTGTCTGTTCTTGATACTTTGTTTAGCAGAGTGTTCGGTAACTAAGATACCATAATGTTGAAAAACAAAATGATTTGTGAAGAATGAATTGAAGGGATATGGAAGGAAGTGATCTTAGTCTAATTTCCGGTAGTATTATTATTTCGATGTTTGCCTGGGGTGACTTAGGAATACGAGAAACCTCAATCCGTATCTTTAGTCTCTGTTCCGATTTTTGAACCCGGGACCTCCCCGAATGCAAAGCAGGAATACATCTTGCTAGACCTTAGTGTGGGACGCATAGATTTCTTGATTTTTTACGCATTTAGTTTTAATACTGTATTTCTTTTACGGTTTTCTATGGGCAAACTTGGCGTCAAAGTTGCAGTCAGGTTGAAATTGCTGCATACTAGAGGCATAGAACCATACCCGTAAGAGGCTGTAAGCCGACTTCTTATGTCCCCGGTCATGAATTGTCTAGAACTGAAATACTGTTATTTTATTTTAGCAAGGAGGAGAACGTTTGCCCGCGGTAGTACCTGCGTTAATGGCGCATGGCTAACCGATATGTGACTTGTCCACATGTATTGGAATACCGCTTTTGTTAATTTATGTTTGAAACCTTTCCTCCGTTCGTACAGCTAATGGTTTAGGTTTTAGTACACTTTAATTCGCTGTTTGTTGTCAACGGCACTGGTTCGACCTCGTACTTTGAGGTTGATAGCATTCACTGACTCTATTCCGCTATTAAAAACTAGGCCAACTGGTGTTATGGGGATTAATGTGCAATTTGCTACATTGAAAATAAATGCCCAGGAAGTCGTAATGGCATTTTTCCTTGATGTGGCCTCGTAATGGGAAATTTGAATATATTAAGTTTGTATATGTACTTTGTACGATACAACCTCTAGTAAAAAAGAAATCGTTGCTAGAATGGAAACCGGTTCCACTTTTTCACTTTGGGAACCAGATTTCCTCCTGCTGTAGGTTGGTGCATCTTAAAAAAGTGGTCAGCGAAACAAATCACAAGAATCTAGTACGCTTCTTTAAGGTGGTCGAGGACGTTGTAGATGACTGGGAAGTCGCAATTTTTGTATCCCATCTTTGTGCATACGACTTCCCAGAATTAAATTGGAACTGTTTCTTATAAGTCCGCTGCACTTTGGACCGTTCTGAGAATCTGTGAAGTGTGACATTCTAATGAATAGCAGAATTGAATACCACATTGTGCTAGTGATAGTTTGTAAAGTTATCTACGTGTTTGCTTACTGTATTTACTTATTTCTGAAAGTGTAATGATTGTAAGTTTTACTGTGTTGTGTCTTCCTCACGATGAAAAACAGATGGCCCAAATGTCAGAATTGTGCCGTGAAATGTACGCGTTTCTAAATACCGTACTAGAGTAAAGATGAGATAGGTAACAAATGTCACGCATAGACGAGGTGAGAAACGTGCACAGCATATTAGTAGGCAAACCAGACAAGAAGCAATAGATGAACAGGGAGATCTGTGCTTCGATGGACAGTGATACTAGAATGGATCTTTGAGAAATAAAATGCGAGGCGCGGTCACAAGGGCTCTTGTGAGCAAGTTAATGAATCTTCTCAACTAACTCATGTAGTAGAATTCTTGAGAAGTCAATAGTTTATGGGTTCAAGAAAATTCCCGCATTTTTGTGACGCGAAAGTTCATTACCGTGTTCACAAGACCCCAGCAGTTGCTCACGTCCTTGGCCAATGTGAATCCAGTCAAGTCCATCCACCTTTAAGATCCATATTAATATTATCCTCCCATATACGTCGAGTCTTCCAAATGGCCCCTGTTTTTAATCTGTTCCTACCAAGACCTTGTGTTTCTTTTCGCCCAATGCTTGCCACATGCCCAGCCTATCTCATGGTCCTTGATTTATGGCCCGAATGATGTTTGGTGAGGATTAAAAATCATGTAACTCATAATTAAGCAATTTCCTCCGTTATCCTGGTACTTCCTTCCTGTTATGGCCAAATATTTCCGCAGCCTTGTGTTCTCGAGCTTCTTGTTTAGTTCTTCCCTTAACGTGAGAGACGAAGGTACACTTCATGAAACTTCTGCTTCCATAAAAGGCGTGGTATTTCTTTAGCCGGTGTACGACTATAGAAAGAGACATGTTCGAATGTAGGTAGTGATGGAGAGCCGGGAGCGAAAATCATTGTCAGCATTTGAAGTTGCTGTTAGTGCAGTTCTGATTCTGTAGCCTACTTTCTGCGTGCATTTTAACTGTCAACATCACTGAGCCCGTCGACGGAATTCAGTTAGATTAATGACTGCTGGCAGGATAAGCTTTTGCTCCTCCGTGGCCACTGCAACATTTCTTTATGAATTTTTGTGGTGACACCTTTTTTAGCACAGCATATTACATTACTAGACAGGTATACATTCGACCAGTAACTACACGTTTCGGCTCTTTTGTGAACCATCATCAGGTTAACCATGGTGGAAATACAACATGTCCTTCGCGTAGTGTATACAATGTAATTGCCATACTTTACACTTTACACCAAAGAGCCATATAACAATATAACGGAGACCTTCATCGTGGGGTTGCTAATGGTTGTCAGGAATGTGCCGGTGTCACCTATGGATGCACTTGAGTTTATGTTATATTAATATTGGCATATGTATAACCGTAAAATACAACAAACTTTTAATAATCAGTAAACGCTATATGTTTTCGTCCTTAAGGACCATTATCCGGCGTTCAAATACGTTAAGTAAAATATAAGTAAATATGCATGTAGATGATATATGCGCTCTTTTGGGATATTACGCAGCGTAGGGTGGTAATAAATTACCAGTACTCGCTGCATAATAACTCAGAAGAGCCAGATATCATCTGCTTCGCGGAGGAGGCCTAAAATCACGCATGCATGTAAATGTTTTGAAATTTGTGACGTGTCAAGAATTTTTTTAAAGACTTTTACAAAGTTGTCTTAGCATGGAAGTGTATGTATTTTATATTTATAATATATATTTGTTGGTTAATTATATATTTATTTCCATTGTTCCCAAAATTGTTAAAGTTGTTAAAAATCGTGTTGTCTGGCTCGTATCTGCTTGAATATTCAGTTGCCTGGTGTATTTTGGGCGAGTGTGAATTCTCTTGGCACCGGTAAATATTTATTATATGGTTTTCTGTTGGTTTTTGGTGTTTACTTGTTTGATTGGCTTTGAAGCCGAAGTAACTTACTGCACGTTATAAGTGTTTGGTTGTTGTTACTTGGCTTTTTGTGTGTGACCTATTGGCTTACGTTCGCTCCTGTTTCTTGTGTTTGTTGTGCGTACACCAGGTAACCTAATCTGAAAACGTCTGTCTTCGTCGCATGTTTACCTTGATCGTCTGTTTCAGTAATACTGTAGTTTCAGTTACCAACTTTTTGCGTTAACCTGCGCTCCTAATAACGTCACACGACTCAGTGGCACATATATGTAGTAAGTGGATGTTACGCGATTGTTGTTTACTGAGATATGGACATACAATTTGATTTTGGAGTAAAGATGGCTTCTTGGACAGTATAAACGCCCATGTTCCCATTATCATTATATTAGCTCGTATTTGTTTATGTTTCCATCATTCTTGCTCTCGTAACACATCGTGAAGACATACGTACATGTATGTATAACCGTCTTAACATTTTTGGTATCTTCCCCGAAGTTTCGTAATTACCTCGGTAACTTAGAATTTTGTCAATTTTATTCCTGATATATATTTCATTGATACAGTTTTAATTTTGAAAAAAAAATAGGTTTATGGTAGTTTTTATAGCCTGTACTTACCACGCATCCTTTAGGCTTATTGCTAGCCAATTAGATGGTGAATATAGTTAACGATTCTGTGCGCACCAAGAACACACACGGGGAGAATGGAGATACAGCTACGGGTACTGAAACCTCGGCAGTAGGTGGAGGTGAGTAGTCAGCTTCACGATCCGACCGCTTTAACCCCAAATGTAGTATAATTTTTGTATGTCCTAGTGCTTCATGATATTAACGAAGTGACTATTCTTTTGACAGTTCTCGAGGTATAAATCTTCTGAATCAGTAGTTTGTGTCTGGACTAAATTTTGAAGTGGCTGATTGCACGTTTTCATCATTTTATAAGTAGGCTATTTGCATGACAGGAAGTGTAAGGAAGTGTAAGGAGCTTTATAAAATTTGCTTGACAAGTAGTTCTGCTTGTAACTGGCGCCCCTGGAGGTTAATCTGATTTGCTTGCTTGCTATCCAAAAACCAGTCTTTCCAAGACACGTTCGCAACCTGAGATATGAAGAAAATATGGATTCCTACAGCCAGTTTTTGTATAATACTTGGCCTTCTTTCACATCGGGTTTTAATTGAAGGTCTTACACTTATTTTTTAAAACACATGAATCCAGATATCGCTAACACATTCACTCCTCTCAAGATCCTGCAGTATGTAGTTTTCGCCATTCCGTATGGACGTTTATGTTTAAATTTATGGTTTCCCAGTTATGCAGTTTTGTCAGCGTCATGTGTCCTCTAGGGGCTTAATGAGTGACTCCAAATTTGTATGTATTTTCATAACGTTTGAACACGCTGTTGGTTCCCTGTCTTGTTTTAACGTCTTATTGAGGTCAATAATATGATTTTTGTTACTTTTTCAAGTACAACTGTACTGTAACGAATAAATAATCTTTGCAAGCATATTTTTTTAATCGTTTGGCACTTAAATGTTCCAATGCAATTTAAACTACAGGTTTCCTTCTCGTACTTAGCCATTTAAAGGCCACGGGAGTTGAGCATTTTGCTTGATGTTTTAATTCTGATAATTCTGTAATGAGGAGATGTTGACGTGTGGAGAGCTGCATTTGGATGGAAATTTGATATTACGTTTCGTAGAGAGACATACGGTGCAAAGAGAAATTTCGGTACCAACTCAGCGTTTGTTCTGGCTAGGAGGAAAACCACAGAAAACCTTGATGAAGACGTGAATATACATTGCAATTAAAGACTCGGCTCTGGTCGCACAGAGACCGCAGTTTGCTTTTCTTAGAAGGACCGCGTGTTGAATATAGTATGAGGAAATACTTGTTTATTGTATCCTACGGAACATTTAACTATACAGTATGGCTAAAATGCGGAGAATTTGGTGTTAAGCCTGACGGTACTTACGGTAAGCACTAGGCTGGAAAGAGTTTGGTGTTTTGACTGATGCGCGTCGCTTTCATCAGAGACAGTACTTTTCGTACATTCTTCCGTTTCTTTTCGTCTCTTGTTATATGTATAAAGTGATTGGTGTGTAACCTACATAACTTTGTTGAGAGGATTTCATAGTAATGTCAGCTATTGGATGAAAGTGAGTGTGTCGGATTATTAGTAACCCTGGTGTGAAATGAGGCAGAACATCTCTTTGTAGGGAATGTACATTTCTTCTCGCCGGACTGAAAGTGATGTTTTTTTTAAGGATTTATTTTTCAAGTCGCCCGAAATCTTGTAATTTCAGTTGTAAGCATGTGGCACTTTATAATTCCTTTAATGTCATATGGTTTGAATTTTAATCGAGTTGGGCCGTTGTAAGAGACGGCGGTTTTCAGCGTATATAAACCGTTACTAAAGTGCTGTATGTAGATTTCACTGTCACCTCATTAACTGAAAAACCTTGGAACTTAATGCGTGTATTAATTGGTGTTTTTCAGCCTCTCTGAATAACGCTTTGCGATATGTAAATCGTTAATATTTAAAACAATGTGATGATAGAACATTTTATATTTCCCTTTACTTTCGTGTCTTTTATGGGACGCTGTAGAAATTTAGAGATTCATGTTGAATTTTACTGCACTGGTATTTGTAACTTGTACATTGTCATTATCTGACACTGAACACAGCCTGTGACTGTTCATCGCTCGCAACGCTGCGAGGTTTGAGGTTATCAAAGCTGTCCGGGATGAGGGAAGCTGCTCCAGCAGCTTCCCTCATCCCGGACACATCGCCTGCTGCCTTGAACGTGACCGCCGACCACCAACAACCAAGGTATTACACATCATATGCTGTAATAACACAAGTATAGTCTCGAGCTCCTGATGGGCATATAAGTGCCCGAAACGTGTTGAGCAGATTATAAGTACAATAAACCATTCAGTAGCATCTATTTGGTTTTCTTCTCTACGCAGTGTTCTGGTATGAAACTGTGTCGCTGGGGGAGTAGTTTACTGTTACTGCGTCAAATCGCCGAAGACTTGAGTCTTCAGTATTCTTCACATTTTGCTGTGGAGTTTGTCCACGCCTTTAACAGACTGACCTGCGCACCGCACAGATTCGGCCCAGAAGCCATTCTTTTTACTGGAGAATTAAAGGTAGTCTGTACAGCATGTAATACTGCTGTATCGGCTGGTGTGCTTCAGTTATTTAATACAAAACGTATGCATTGTAATATAAGGCCGACACAATGTAAGGTTCGATTATTTCATGCAATTAATAATTGAATAAATGAAAGTAAAAAATTAAACAAGTAATTAGAACTACCCGCGTTTGGTTGTTAGTAGTACCTGCATTTGCCATCCGTATTTTGCGTTGGTTTTATTCCATAAATAGAATACTGGTTGTTTTTAGAGTTACCGTGCAGAAAATTTGAAAGGCATAGAACTTTTGATATGGAATTGATATGCGCCAAGTAAGGTCATCCCACAGGACCTGTCTCATTACGGAATAAAACCGCGACTTTTCGGAGACTGTGCCTGAAGTAATTGATCGTTCTTTGTATTTAGTCGTGGTGACTGCTTCGGATGCTGTTAATTCTTATACATGTTTGTGGTCTTGTGTTTTAATTGGCACAAAATTTGTTTTTGTATTGAACATGAAAAGCTTGCGATTTGTATGTTACACTGATAAACCAGAGTTGTTTCCAACACTTTTAAGTCAGCGAAGCAGAGTCGGTCTTAACCAAGAATCCCCCCCTCCCCTTTTCCAACGTGCTATGAGGTTCTTTACTATGCTGAAGTGCCCGCAACTGGCCCCTGTTCTGATCCAGATGAATCCAGCCCACAACTCCCTACCCCATGTTTCTAAGATCCATTTTAATATTACCCTTGCATCCATATCTAAATAGCTGTATTTGTAACGATCGTTATGGTGTATATCTCATTGTGCTGCAGATTCTAAATGTCTGGGAAATAGAGTTGTTAGTCAACTCCACCAGACGGACAGCGTAGTGGTGAGCCAAATTTACTTCATACATATAAAAATCATGTTTGTCTGTTTTCACGTCACGGGCGAAAATGAAGTCGTCTTTAGTATGTGTTTGCCTGATATATTTTTCCATCCCTTGACACTTTCGTGGAGTTTGGTGATATTTTATATTAACTTAACCCGTGACACGCCATGAACGTGCATGGGCAAGTTCAGGCACAGCTCAACCAATTTTTAACCTCGTCTGTAGAGGGACGTAAGTGGTCAGCTTCACAGCCAGACGGCTTTAGCCCCGGAGAAGGCCACCGAAAAAGAGGCTGGGTAGGCTCCAGAGACGGTCTGGACACTTTGGAGAAGATAACGTGTCATTCTGCTGGAAATCGAACCGCGATTTCTGGGTTGTTCGACCGGTAGCCTTGTCACTATACCGGCGACGCTTTTCAGGCTAATTTTAAGTTAAGAGACTGACTATAGCACGCATACCACTTCGTATTGTCGTCTTTGGGATTATGACTGTAGTCGGGTTGGGTGTTGCGAACGTTTCAGGTGAATATACTGCCCAGAAGAGGGAGGTCGTACGTTTCTCTGAAACGTTGGAGCCATCCTGGTTAAGAACAATCTGAATCTTCACTGGCGTGAAAATTTAAAATCTCAAATATGAACTTGCAGAACAAGTTGTGTAGTTTGGTGCCATTAGAAAACAAGTCCTAGCTGTTTATTGGAAGGTCTATGAACGATAATGCGTTAGCTTGCTACATAGCACAGACAAGTCAAACGTATGTCTGTCGGAAGTTATGTAACTGTATATTGTAGTGTAGGAACTGCCTTCTGAAACACATAATTGAGGCAGAGATAGAGGGAAGCATAGAAGTGACGGAAAGACGAACAAGAAGACGTAGGTAGCTACTGGATGACCTTAAAGAAAAGGAAGGATACTGGAAATAGAGAGAGGAAGCACTCTATCGCAGTCTGTAGAGAACTCGCTTTGGAAGAGGCTGTGAACCGGTCGTAAGACAGACAACAGAGTGATGTTCATTATAGTGTCGCATGTTTGTTGTTGTTACGGATAGGGGTTGCGGTATCTGATAATATGAGATCTGTGAAACAGTTGATAAAAATAAATTTCACTTTAGGAACTTTCACAGCTTCTGAATTCTTATTCAGCCTATCGCCTGTGTTAATGTAAAACACTTCTCGTTGAAAGATATGTCTTTCTGCGAATTAAAACAGTAATATAGAGGCATGGCTTAGTATCGGAGAAGTAATGCCATGCTGCCGTTGACATGACCTGCATTTCAATATTTGTAGGCGGTTCTTATATGCACGCACATATACTCAGTACTACTCTTGGGGATGGGAGGACCCGGTAACGGGGCTACCACTTTGTATTGTGATTGCTGGAATTGGAGCGACGCCGAATTAACAAGGTGAAATTAAATAAGAATTTTTTTTGCCCTGCATTAGTGTGAGAACATTATTCGAAAGTCGTTTGCATCCGTTTCCTTTGTGATGTCAGGCCGTACTAACCCAGATGTGTTCAGTGACCTGCAATTTACATCTTGTCACCGCTGGTGTTTTGTCTGCACATAGAACTCCTAAGTGTCATGAGTAACAGTCTGTGAACAGTTTAGAAAAAGAACGACGCACTGCCAAGATGCCACCTGTTAAAAGTGTTAACGTTTGTTGGCTGTTTCCGGGACGTTTTCTCGTCGTATTTTTCAGTGTGTAATTTAATAGGCTTCGTGATTTTGTTGTCAAGGGAGAGTATATTTTCGCAAATGACAGCAAGTTTCTTTCCGGAAAGTTGTAACATGTGCTTAGTCGTTATAGTTCTTAGTTCTCTAATTCCACCTTTAAAGACGCTTCGTCAACTAAGTAACCTATTTGTTGTGGAGAAAGTTTGTAGGTGATTACCACTACATTTTCCGTCACCATTGCTCAGTAGCAAATTAAGAGCACACATGCGTAAGTTCACTCTTTAATGTGACAGGCGACAATCAGACGAAAGTATGAAGAGAAATATAGAGTATACTGAAAGACAGTACATTTGTTGCTGGGGATGGAACAAAAATTACTGCTCTGAAGTATCACAAACAATGCCGCTTGTCCCAGTGATGGTAAGCTGAGGTAAGTTACAGCGTTGGTAGGACAAGAAGGTGAAGGGATGAGAAGTCGAATACTATGCCGCACAAGAAGTAAGTTGAACATTTTGGATGAATTTTGTATTTGGAATGCTGCATTGTGACGGAATTTTGGTCTGGTTGGGGGGTTGGGAGGGGATGGGGAGCTGCGTGTGAAGCATGGTGTGCCATGCGGGTAGCAGGCGAAGCTGATATGAATAATGTATAAAACTGAAGGTCATACCTTAGAAAGAACCGAGCATATCTGCTATATCGTTATTTATGTCTGTAATGTTTAGGACAGTTGTTGTTTTGTATTTTTAGAACCATCTGAAAGTAATAAACGCGCTCGCGCTTGGCATGAGTCACCCTACTTTTTATGCACTGTAAGAGGTAGGTGAAATGGTGTATCAGTCGAACACAACCTGTTTTGTTTGATGTGAGATGAAGAGTAACTTCGCTGCGTGTTTCGGCTTAAATTGCAAGCCATCATCACGTAAGTTAAATATATATCCTGTATAGAGGACTATTTCCTCAGTATATTTGCCTTTTGAAGTCTAACTAAAGCCGAAAGATGTAGCTAAGTTAATATTGTTCTTTAGCTTACATTAATACTAGGAGTTGTATTAGAATTATACGCCATTTTATCCCGTGGTGCACAAATCCCGGGCGCCAGGTCGCCGTGGCTACTAAATTTTACGCAGAGACGCCTAATATTCGCGGATACTCGGTATGGACCTTGACTCACCTCACCTTTGTGGCACTTAGAATTTTGCGGTAGCTTCAAGATTTTTGGAAAAATTGTGAACCCCAGTTTTTTCTGTCTCATAAACTACCGGCTGTCCCTGGGTGAAATGTTGAGTTCATTATTGTTAAACCGGTTGGCACTGCGCTACAAGCCGGAAGGTCGCGGGTTCGATTCCCGATGGTGTCATTGGAATCTTTCATTGACATAATCCTTCCGGCCGCAGTATGGTCCTGAGGTGGACTCAGTCTCTTACAGAAGTGAGTACCAGGAATATTTTTTGATGGTAAAGGCGGCCGGTGCGTAGGGCTGACAAACTTACCACCTTCATGTGCCGATTGTCTTGAAATCTGGGAGCCTGAACCTCCTGGAACCCTCATGGCCTCTCCATGCCTGTGTAATGGGATTGCTTTACCTTTATGCATGATTAACACTGTCAGTTGAAAAGTTAACATGGGAGTGACTGTAGCTTTTTGGCGCTAATGCACATGCTTCGTAAGGTGGTGGTGCCACATTTACAAAGCCAAATGTCACATACGGTAGCGAGCCCGTTGTTCCTGTCTACTAGTCTGTAACCCTTCAGAGCACGGTGATTACTGTATGGACAGCCTACTGTAACTTGCATTCACTGCGTTTTGTACACATACTGTAGGCCGGTTAGTGCGTCTCATATATTTCTCAGAAGAAACGGTGGTTAGTTCTGTAAAGAACATTAACCGGTTTGCTTTGTAATAGCAACAGTATTTGTTTTCGTTGGGGTAGGAACTTGATTTTAAATATTATGTACATGAATTTGAGGCTTCAAAGAGGTAGTGGAAGTATTTCAATTTTAAGTTCAATACTGATTGTTGCGTAAGTTGTATCGCGGTAGTTCAGACGCCGAGTCATTCAAGGAAGGGTATTGAAAGTAATCCATATATTTGTCTTATTGCTGTCTTGTGACATGCTTAACTTAATGAAGACGAGTCTTTCTTGGATAGCTAGTTAAGTAGTTCCCCGCCTCTTATGGGACCCTTAGGACCATTGTCGTAATCTGAAGATTCGGCCACTGGTCCCTGTGCTGGGTGAGATTACACACTCGAGCCGTATTTCTTTTGAGATCAGTTTCATTGTTTTCTCTTATATACGACTAATTCTCAAAGTTATTTCTTGCTTTCCGGTTATCCGATTAAAAGATTGTTTGCTTTCCTCGTTCTCCCAGAACTTTCTACATTCTCCGAACTTCTCATCTTGCTTCGTTTTGTGGTTATAATGTTTGGTGAAAGGGACAAATTATAATACATTTTTGTTCAAATTATGTTTACTGGTAACAAACGACAGGTTTCTCTTGATTCCTAACCATAAAGGTGTGTTATCTGACATGTTAAAGCTGTGGAAGAGCGACTCACACAAGTATGAACTGGAGGCCATTGAACCTACAATGACTTGGTATGTATCAGTTAGGAAAACGCTCATGTTATGCTGTCTTACTTAACTACATACATGAGACGTCTCCTAACAACTGATGCATGTCACATCACTGTAGGCTCCCTGGTTACTTCATTGCGGACACGTGAAAGTGTTACCTTCTGTTGGAGTTACGGAGTATATCGTTTGCTAAGTTACCGGTGTGTGAAGTTTTAAAGTTGAATGGTTAATTGGAGTGCATGTTCGCACATTATTTATGTGCTAATTAAGCATATTTGAATATCTGGACATTAAATGTATAGGTCTGGTGAGAAAAACATAAGTGTATTTTATGTGCATGTGTTAATGCAGCAATGTCGTGTGGTGTATATAAACATCACTATTACATAAAATGGAATGCAAAGAAACATTTTATGTGTATGAGTGGTTGCAAGCGCTAGCAAAGTAAATGTTCAGTGAAAGTAAATTCTAAAGTTTTCATTTTGGTTGTTCCCGGTGTTAGGTAAAAGCTTGGTTGTGTTTGTTCAAATGTTGCTGCTTGTTGGTCGACGTAATCGGCCTGTTCAAACGTTACATTCACGGATAAATAAATTTCTTCGTTAATCGTTGGTACTGGTAACTTTCTGCCCTAAAATTTATGGACTTGTTAATGTTATTCTCTCCACTTAAATTCTGTTTTCATCAAGGAACTCCGATCTTGCTCAAATCTCTAATATGTCATGTCGTCTGTGGTGATGTAAATACTCAGTAAACATGACCGTACCTGTGTTCATAATGAAGCTACAAAATAGAATCCACTTTCTGTGTACAAGAAGATTGCTTTTGTCGGTATGATGTGTAAACACCGACTCATATGGGATGTTAACGCTGCCCAAAATGGTAGTTGCTGACGTTCCCGGATAACGTATCAGACCTAGGACCGAATGGTTGTGCCGAAACGTCAGTACCTAACTGCCAATTTACGCTGCGTAACATAAAAAAGAGCGAATATTTCACCACCGAGATTAATTTGGCAACAGAGTGAGAAAAAGAAAATAGCGAATGGAGTGATAAGATGACGGAAGAAAGGAGTGAGAGGCGAGAGGGGATACACTGGAATACTTCAGCTCAGTATAAGAAGCAGTTGCGGGTTGTTGTGAACATGGTAATGAACCTACGGCTCCCATTGTTAAATTTGCTAATTCTAGTAAGCGATGCTTTCCTAAACGGATTGCATAACATGGAAGCCATATACACTAGGTGAGACGAACCCGACAAAAACTTGTTATTGTCCATGAGATATTTATCTACACTGCAGTAATAGAATGTTTCATAAAGAAGATGGCCGACGAACTAAAAGTACGCTGAAGTACATTTCTGTGCGGCCTTTAGTCGTTCCTGTAAATCTGTGTTTGGCCATGTGATCTGGAAGTTCCCATGACTTTCACAAAAGCTGCCTACATATTCACACGCTCAAATGTAGGCCTTCGTGTCATGGCCTATACATACATTCAGTAACTTTAATTGTATAATTTTTGTCTCACTGTTGCCATTTTCGTGCTCCGTGCTTCTGTTTTTGTGAGTCACTTAATTTTTGTGTAAATACGTAAGTGTACGAATATGAATATCTGTTTTGTTTGTATAGGCGTAATACGTCATTACAAAATGCAAATCGGGTTGTTTGTTTCAGGTAAGATGTCTCACAGATGTAACTCACCTGAAGCAATGATAAGATTGGTAAGTAGAAATTTTTGACGTGGTTTCTCACACAATCATAGAGTGTGTTTTAAATTATGCTTGTCGTAATATCTGTCAGCGGAGCGTGACTCCTCTAGGTTCAATAATTTCTTTACGTCCAAAATAATATGTGACATGTGCACGAATCGCCGAGAACAAATTTCTCCATAGGCCTATTGAATATACAGTTTTTCCGAAGGTTTTACCGTTAAGAGCCTACTCGTACTTCACGTACCGCAAGGTTTAATATTAAAAAAATTCTGCGTTGTACCCCCGGAGGGCATATACTTATTTTGTATGAATCTGGAAGCAAACAGCGAATACCTCCCCATGCGGCATTAAAAAGAATTTCACTAGTTCTCAAATAACCGATACAGAATATGTTTAGTGTGCATTAAGAACTGAATCCTTAAATATAATTCAAGTTAATCTTAGCGTGTAAAGTGTTTGAATTAAAGACAGTCTAGTAAAAATTTCGTCTTGTTGTTGGCTGTGATTAGTGTAGCAGGGCTAAGGATGTTTCAAGTACGTCCCGTTACCGCAGACGTGCACCAATTCCGGGCGTCCGGTCGCCCGGGCGGCTAAATTTTCTATGTTGGCGCCTTGAATTTTTAGGTGGCTTGGAAAATTCATGGACCGCTGCTTGACCGTCAGTTATCTGCGGGGACGTGAAACCAAATTTAACACAGTATTTTGGTTTACCGCTGTGTAAGAAGTTTCGAATCATGGCGTTAGGTTCACGGGTCCATGTTTTCATCTACCAAGTATGTGCGGAAGAGTGACTTTCCGATGTCAGAGTTGCAAAAGTATCCACGTGCAGGTAAAGGTAAAGGTAAAGCTCACCCTAGAACAGGCCACGAAGGCCCAGAGGGGGAGTAGAGGTATAGCTGTACTTATTCTTTAGCCTCGGCGCTAGATGATGTGGGTGGTCAACGCCACGCACCGGCCGTTTTACCCCCGAGAAAGAGACCTGGTACCCTTCGTTATAGGACATTGGGTGAGTCCCAGGGACGGTCTGAACGGGTGCGGAAAATCTCGCCCCCAACGGGAGTCGATCCCCGGACCGTCCAGCCCGTAGCGAGTCGCTATACCGACTACGTTCTCCCGGCCCTGCAAAGTATCCACGTATTAAATAATACTGTAGGCCTTATATGGGGCTGCTCAGATCACATAATTGTAAATATAGTGGTCTTTGCCACTCATGTGGTATTTACGGTATGTGCATTTTCGCATCTCTTTGGAGAGCGCGCTGAATTCGCTCCATTCCATAATAGCGCATAAAAAATCCTAAAACCCCTGCCCGGTTTTGCATAGGACTTAGTACTGGGGAGTTCTACGAACATTTCTTCAGCACTTTATATGGATACCTAAGCTACGTAATGTGCTTTTCTGTGCACATCTCCATCTTAACTGTCTTAATAGTTTGTTAAGTCTATAAACGTTTCAGACATCACCACCCGACAAGCAAAAGACATTCTTTATTGCTTTCGACTGTTCTGAGAAGAGGTCTGCTTTATTTTTCTGGCCCCCCCCCCCTCTCTCTCTCTCTCTCTCTATGTGTGTTTGTGTGTGTGTGTGTAATATTTGTAGCGTGTTGAATAACAATGAAGCTTCAAACTTTAATATTGCTTGTCTATTCATTATCAGTTCCGACTTCTTGCCGATGAGTACCCGCCAGTCGTGAATATTTGCATGTGAATGTGGTGTTTGTTGACAGTAAGGGAAGAGTTCGTCCTTGTCTTGTTTATGTAGTGTAGTCTCCTTGACTTCAGCTGTGATGTGCTCGTTGTGTAAGAACGATCGCCTTTTTCAGCGTTTTGCTTTGAAATCGTCAGTTGTACACGATTTATCAAGAGATCGTCCAAAGAAATCATTAACGAATTGCAGACCAACGCGAGGCATTAAGGAACAGAGCGTACACACCAGAACTGTTGCGTTGTGCGTGCATTTCGCAACTTGTAAATTCACGGTATTCCGAAGAACGAGAATTGAAACTCAACGACATGAAATGTCAGCCTGTAAAATCTACCTCACTTCATTTATTTGAGGCCTGAAGTTTATTTTTATGGTATTTAAAAATGTATTTCCTCTCAAAAAAAAAACAATGTGTCTGAACTACGAGGACCAGCAAGTTAATGATGTTTGGGAAAACGTTTATTTAGGGAATGACGCGAAACACTTAAATGTTTTTGTAGTTTCCCTGGGTGGTTTATGTGTTGATGTAGTAATCCCTGTGTTTTTAAAGGTTAGTACCCGTAATTTATGTGTGCAATAGCTTTTCCTTCAAATTGAGCGTCTTTTGTGTCACTCACCCTTAAATTAATCAAGTTTCCAGTTCCTTGTGTACTTAGCACAGGGACTGAGATACTGGAAGACTAGGGTTTGCTTCGCGGCAGGAGCATTGATTTTTCTCTTCGACTGCATGTCAACATCGACCCTAGGGTCCACCTAAACCCTGTCCAATAACTGTCGTGAGATGTTCAGTTGTCCAAATCGTGCACCTTCACGTAAAAACTTGGTGTTTGTTTTACGAGTACCGATTCACATAAGGTAACAAGTTACAACCCACAAAACGATATCGATATCAGCGCCACTCACCTGCATATACTGACGAGGGACAGAACGCACGATGCTTTTCGTCCACGCATGGGGGCAACGTATAATTTGTCAAGCAAACGTTTTTGCTGCTTCATTTCCGCGGGGTCGCGTCTGTTTCAGTCGTGTATTGGTTATGAATGTGAGGACCCGCGGTATCGCCGTTTGTTGAGGCCCTGCTCTACAGCCCGGAATGCCGCGGCTTCAATTCCCAATTGAGTCCTTGAGATTTTTCATTGACTTAATCCTTCCGGTAGCAATATGGTCCCTGGTTCGACCGGGCCTCTGACATGAATGAATACAAGGGATACCTGTTGGGGGATAAAGGCGGCCGGTGTGTAGGGCTGACAACCTTACCACCTTCATGTGTCGACTGTCTAGAAATTCTGGGAACCTCAACTTCCTGGAGCCCTAAGGGCCCGTCCAGGCCTGTAATGGGATGGCTGTACCTGTATTGGTTATGAAGATAGAATGTGCAAAGACGAACTTTGTTCGTAATTTTTGTTGAAGCCAAAACAAAATACGGAATACTCCAGTTCATTCAGTTGTGCAAGCAAAGTGAATGGCGTTCAGATCGGTCACATACCTTCGCTTCGTTGCTTTATAACTGTGGGCGCGGATAGTAGACTCGGCCGACAGGAGTATTATCTGTAATTGAATCACTTTGAACTGAAATTTCTAGGTGGTTCAATGAAGCGTTGAAATTTGATCGTGAAGCGTCTTGACCGGTTTAGAAATCGTTTTTCCTTGTTCTGCCGGTAATGGTACAGTTATAATTGTCGTTCATTAGCAGGTATAACATTACGTACTGTGTTCACGTTCAGAGTGTAAGGTGTCGTTGGTATCAACTCCTCAGTTCAGTGCCTTATGATCTCAGCTGAGATAATTAGCTCATCGGTAGAGGTTATTGTTTGTTGTCAATAGCTAGCTGTCAACGTCTTGGCTGATGCAGCGTATAACTCGCTTTGCCCCCCATCCTCTTCGCTTCGTCGCTTGCGATTAATTCAGCTCTACTTCGTCATTGAAGATGATACATTCTCACTTAATAGCATTCGAAGTGTTTGTGTGGTCTTGGTGTTTATTTTCGGTTATATAAATTGCAGTGAAGTGATATGTCTGATGCGTACACGTCAGTAATAAACTTGGAACTTTTAAATTAAGAATTTTGTGAGCAAAGTGACAGTGTTTGTTCAAAAAGTGGTGCGAGGTGTGGCAATTAATTAACGAATCTAGTTTCGAAACATTAGTTTGTTAAATAAATTATTGTATCTGCATGTTGTTGATTTTACATCGAAGATACACACTTCTCCATCCATATCTGCAGGCTTCGCAGCTTCTCGTGCGTGTATTCATGGTACGAGAGTGATTGAAGCGACTCTGCCACCGTCTTCATGTCGGCGATGCGTGCACGCATTGTCCAAGCCTTCCGAATTGACCGTCTGGTTCCGGTTCCGTTTGCGGAGTAGTTGGTGTAGCGAGAAGGGACTGCTGTTCCGTGGTTCCCTCACATAGTTGTGCGAGTAGTGCATACGATAACTGTGAACACAGGCGTGATAATAAGCCATCATGATTTAACAAGATCTGAGATGTTCACGGAGACGATTCATTTGGTCTTTTGAGCTATGACAGCCTGTTCTCCGATAGGTGGATGTCAACAGTTCTCCTGAAACGTTGTTACCTACCAGACTACAGATTGTCATAACCCAGGTCATATTGTTTGCTTAAGCTTTTTGGCACCGCCACGCGCAGTCGTGATGGTCAGCACCTTGGGTGATGGCGTTACCGTACCTATCCTTGCCTGCCACTTTGGGTGTTCATGGGCAGTGACTGCATCACGGCGCCGTTATGAGCGTTGCCGGTCATATGTTGGCGGCACATTTTGGGTTTCTGGCACCGTTACCTTATAATAACTGAATGAAAAAGTAGTGCTATTTAGAAGCACCTTGCATAACTAATTCCATGCAACAGAGACCTTCTTGAGAATCTAATAGGCGCGCATGTAGTCCAGAAATTCCCCGAGTTTTGTGAAACCCGAAGGTTAGTTTCCCTTGTTCACAAGAGCGCCTTGTATTTCCTTAAGATTTGCAAATATTTTTTGTAACGTTTCTCGTAATGTTATATTTTTTCCAGGGCCCAGTAGTCCGTAGTGGGACAGGGCTTCCTCGTTATCGGGACTTCAAAATCGCACTCGGACGTACCGCACTCGGTAGGACTCCTCTGGACGAGTGATCAGACCGATGCAGAGAACTCTACCTGGCAACACACACACTCACAAGAGACCAACATCCACCCCCCAACCTCCGGCGGTATTCGAACCCGCAATCCTATCAAGCGAACGGCTCAGACCCCACGCCGTAGACCGCGTAACCACTGGTATCGGCAAGGAATGGTGAATAGTATTTTAAGTACAAGAATAAATCATGCATATTCATGCGATGTAATGTCCATACTGTTGATTAGCTCTGTGAACAGTACATTTATAACGCAGCCAGAGGTTCGGATTCTCGCAGTATGTATTTGGAATAGAGTTACTTATCTAAATACGTACATAAAATGTTTTAGCACGCAGGGTTCATATCGGAACAGGGGCTGACCCAGTCTTTGTCAGACTGTTGTCTCGTCTTCGAAGAACAGTGGTTTTCTTCCCCGTATCTCATACATTCCACCCTGTCTTCGTACTTGTCTTCGCGTTTCGTTGTAAGGTGACTTTGAAAACAATGGTTGCCAGTTCATTTAAGATCGTCTACAATATCCTTGTTTGTGTGCCTTACACGTCATTTTCTTGAGAGAGTTGGCTATTGTCGTGGTTCTGAGTACTCTCATGTAGGAAATTACAGTATGACGCCTCCGCGAACATTTCATGTTGCAGAAAAACAAGTTTCGCGGGATGTTTGACCCAGAATGTTTGTGTTCAAAGCTTGCACCTCTTATTAATGTTTGTTTGGCTTCAAGTGAAGCTAAATACATGACTTTCATTCTGTGTCGAGGAATTGTATCCGTAGAGGCGGATAACTGCGTGGTAGGTTTGTAAGCTCCGGGTCATGACCCTGAGGACGGACCGCATTGCCACACGACTCATTTGAATTATTGTATCAGTTCGATGGTCAGCTTCTTCGGATTTTCTGTTTTGTTCAAACACTTCATCAATATAATTAGCAATTTTTGGTGCAGTCATTTAGAGAATTCGTAGTTTAAATCCTATGAAGACGTCGTGTTATTCCGTACACCTCATACGTAAGCACTGCCTTTTTTTTATGTTACAGCGAGGAACGTAATATTACAGACTTGGGATTCACAATGCTATTGCTGACCAAAATTTTTAACGCTGTGTACATTTATATATCGTCTGCTCGTGTGATGGAACAACACATGGTGACGCGCTGTATCAAGGCACAGGATGTTACATTTGCGAACTATGCTATTTTTTAGGTCATCTACGTCCTTTTGTTCAGAGAGCCCCTTTTATCATGTCCCCGACCTCGGAAGCCTGCACTTGCCGGGATATCCCGCAGCGACTGCCGTGCTTCGGGTCACGATAAAAGGGGCCTCTGTGCAGATGTTGGCGACTTCACGATCCCCCCCCCCCCCCACCCCCTCGTCGCCAAAAAAAAAATGGGGGAGAAGAGAAAACCCTTTTTGCTGCTTTTTTTTCCAAAAATAAAAAAACCAAAATTGAGGTTAAATATCCATTGAATAATTTCTTTTTTCGGGAATATAAATGGCCAAAAAGGGGCTTTTAATTTCCCAACACTTCCTTTTGGAAGAAAAAGGTAGGGGGGGGGGGGATCGTGA
>Ga0131853_10001885_pt1 | contig 37419 bp, 29 predicted proteins | sample TergutLab28metaG_FD_92764 | JGI IMG/M metagenome (GOLD analysis project Ga0131853, IMG submission 92764) | Labiotermes labralis P1 segment gut microbial communities from Petit-Saut dam, French Guiana - Lab288 P1 (version 2) (version 2) | ecosystem: Host-associated > Arthropoda: Insects >... | reverse complement strand
TGCCTGCAAATGTCGTTGAACTCCGAACTCGAATTACTGCCGCAGTTGCAAAAGTGACACCAGAGATGCTACGTAGCGTGTGGCAAGAGACTGACTACAGGTGGGACGTCTGCCGCATTACCAATGGTAGTCACATTGAACCGTAACTATCCAAGGTAAAACTCGGTGTGTTTTGCTACATTTTGACATTTCAAAACATTGTGTATGTCCTCTGTATAAATTTCTATACGCTTTCAAAGTTGTAAAGCTCTTTTTGAAACACCCTGTATATATGTATGGTAAACAGTGCCCATAACTTGGGTGTGTTTTCAGTTTGACATTGAAAATATTGTTTAGAATTTAGTTGGTCTGGTATTTTGTCTATGTGATATAATTTTTATGAGTTCTCAGATGGTTCACTTGATTTTGTAACTATCAAAATGTCATATTCTATTGGACAAACCAAACAGATCTTATCTAGAGCAGTGTTTCTCAGAATGTTCACCAAACATGGCCCAGGAGTTCTGCAAAGAAAATGTACTGGCAAAGAAGCTGACTTTTGCAGTTCTTCTGTTTTCATACTAATATGTATTGTCTGTTACATATTGTTGCCTCTGTACTCTTTTAAATAGCACTATCTTTGTGTAGAAAGAAAATTGTAAGTCACTGGGTAGTCATTTTCAACTGTACTCTAAGTACAAAAATGTATATCATTTGATCAGTCAGGTGGTCATCCCTTTTGGAAAAAATGTTTATTTTATAGTAGTTATGCAGATAATTGGTGTATGTCTCTGCTTGCAACACATTTAGACAGGTCGTACCTAGTATTAGTACCATTAGGATTCTGAAGTACTATGGTTTTGACTCATTATTCATAATTTATTAAATATAAGTATTATTGAATGTGCAGTGATCATATTTATTTGTACTATTATAGTGGGCCACTGGCTCAGAATTGGAAATTTTAAGAAGAAGAAAAAGACAAGGAAGATTGTTTCATGTTAACAACAAAACAGATGAAGCTACAAGTACTGCAGTTATGAATCACAAATTAGGAATGAAATGTCACAATGATGACAGCGATGTACATGTAATAGTGAGTCACTTGCAAAAGGTGGCCAGTGTAATTATATTAACAGTTCCAGAGTTCCAGAAGAATAATTACAGTTGCATACAGAGCATAATTACAAGGACAAGGCATATATATGGTTTTATTAAATGTAACATGATAAACTGAAGCATTCTGAAAGTAATCTCATATGTCATTAAACAAGAATGTGGAGAGGTGTTTGCTTCAACCTAAAAATTGGGCTGTGGACGATATCACACATCTGACAAAGTGTAAATGATATCTTTGCTATTCTGGGATGTTACACAGCAGAGACTGGTAGTTACTGACCTTCAGGTACAACCTGTTAGTCCCATTTTCCCAAAACGTCAGTGACTAACTACCTATCTGTGATGCCTAACATTCCAGAAGAGCAAAGCTCTCATGTGAGCTGCAGTGAGTTTTGTCCAGTTGCTGAATAATTTATCAAATTGTAGTGTTTCAAGGCATTGCTTTTTGTGGGTGTGTTTGGTGATAACCAATTGAAGGTTAATTTGTTATTGAACGCTGGCTGTGAAAAAGATTCGAGAAACACATAAATCATTAATGGACTTAATATTTGTAGGATTGTGTATATGTGTGTGTGGGTGTGTGTATATATATATATAATCTGTATAATGTCAAACACATTGAATTCATGAACTGTCAATGCACTTTGTGATGGAAAGGATAAATTACACGGTGCTGATGGCACACATGATGGTGTGCTTGTTTATCTCTAGGTAATTTTGGTTTTGCATATTCACACTGCATTCACAAATTGTGTTATTAATTTCAATCACACCTTCCAATTATTATGATATTTTTTTAATTGTCACTTCAGAGTGTAGGCATTGTGGGAATCAGCCTGCCTATTAGCTAAGTAATGTGTATATATATAAACAGTTGCGTAAAATATGAGCTTAGGAACATTTTAAATGTTGTGTTATAATTTAAATATGAGTAATAAAACATTAAATGTTTATTCGAGCATTCCTGAACAATATGAAAATGCCAAAAGGGTTTCACAGCAGCGAAAGTCTGAGAAACACTTGTCTGGAAGTTTGTAATAGGTCAGTTAATTATGTCATGTTGTGTTGTGTGTGATTTACTTTACAACTGTAAGATTCTTCAGGTGAGAGTGTATCATTATATTGGCAGATCTGTGTGCTATGTTTGTTTCTTGTGATCTTCAGAATAAGAATAACAATATGCCACTGTCAGTGACCTGATTTCCGTGAAACATTGTTCCATTTTCTGTTTAACCATTGTGAAGTGTAATTTTACTGGTATAAAATTGAGTACTTCAAATTCTTTCGTAAGAAAAGTCATGCATGTTTGATTGGTGCTTTTAGGTCTTTGGAAGTTGAAAGAGCTAAATGGCCAAAGTCAGGACTGGATTTTGCAGAGCAGTTAATTCAGGCTATAAAACTCAATGCAGATTCCTCTCTAGATGTTTGTCACCTGCAGCAGTCTGTGACAAACAAACAGTGTGAAGAACTGGTTGTAGTGACAAATAGTTTGAGGGAATTGCAGCAACTGAAAGAGAATTACAAGATCAGTGTCACTCTTGCAGACTTCATGCAGGTATGAGGTGTGGTGGTTACCTGTTTATGGTAAGATGTTCAGAATCTGTTTCAAGATTTTGTGTTTATTAGACTTGGCACTTGTGTATCATCTCAGTTGCTGTGGAACTGAGTGTTGGGTACAGATAATGGTATATGAATGAACATAGAAAGAAGCCAGAACCACATTATATAACTGCTAATAAATTCTTCATTTCAAACTTTCGCCATGTACTGAATGTTGTATGCTTTCTTCTGGGTAATTCCCTGTCGTCTGAATTTTACATGCCAACGTTTCAGAACACTGTCTGTTCCATCTTCATAGGTGGGTAGGTATGAAGAATAACTGGGGTTGAGAATGTTGGGGTATTTATATGGGAAAAGATTTAGCTTGAAAATAGCCTGAGCCAACTAGAAGGAGGGTGACAGGGTGGAGGCAGGTCCAAGCAGAGAAACAGGCTGTGGAGGGCAATGACCCACATGGAGGCCACAGGTAAGTATGTGAAGGAGATACAGCGCAGTGTCAGGGTGAAGATGGTACGGAATGAAGGGTCAGTAGTGGATAAAAGTGATTGTTGAGAATGAATATCTGCCCAAGTCCCAGATTATTGGAACAGTCCATCTCCTGTTATGCACCTTAATTTGCGATCCTTTTTCCAATATACTTTTGCTTTATATTTCACTTGCACACAGCGTTCGTTGTAGAAGTCTGCTGCTGTGTATACTGTATGTAGCATCAGCTGTAAAATTTGATGTTGGCTATATTTACAGGAGAATTTTTTCACCCTTTAGTTACATAATTCCTTTTAATTGCTGAAAGGTCTGTAGCTTCCTTGTGAGTTGGAGGCTGCTGTAGATAGCTGAGTTGGTGAATGATGCATTCATTTCTATTAGATTGCATGGCAGTAACTGTGTACCATTCTCAGGCAGTGTATTCATTTCATGATTGCTTCTGAATTCTGACTAAAAACAAGCAATTCCTCTCCCTATTCTTATTTTTTTAAATTTAATTTAATTTTTTTTTTTTTACTGTTCACAGTCAGGAATCAGTAGAAAATGACTGCCATATTATTTTCATTCCATTATTAATTGTGTGGATTTATATGCAATTTGTATATATTATAATTTTGTGTGTTGGTTCCATAGCCATTCAGTGATCAAATTCAGGATTTATTTTAATTAATAAGGTATAAGAATACACACAGTATGAGTAATAAAGAGTTAAAATTTCTTGCCACTCAGAGAGCTGAACATAACAATGAAGGGGGTTTAGTCACATTTAATTAATTAGGTATAAGAATACACACAGTATGAGTAATAAAGAATTCAAATTTCTTGCCACTCAGAGAGCTGAACATAACAATGAAGGGGGTTTAGTCACACAATTTTATAAAAGTATTGATGAGACTGGCAGAATAAATGTTGAAGTGTCTATAGATATTTTTGTTTCATTATGATATTTGTGTAACAATGAAGTAGGAATTGCTGCTTGGAGAGTTCTACAAATGTTTCAAGACTGGCATAAATTGTGGGCTTAATACGTAAAGTAAATTCCTTTGCAGAAATAGGCATCTCTGTTGGAAGTAGAGCTGAGACAATCTTCTTACCCTATAGAAGCATTTTAGACTAATTAGAAACAAAATATTTTACATCATGACACAACAGGACTCACACGTCCCATTGAGCCATCATTAAGGCGGTATATATTGTGGTAGATCATCCCCCCCCCCCCCTTTCAGGTGAGATATCACTGGTCTGTTCAATAATCAATAGAATATACACAATTGTATGGTCTAACACAACTTCTTATTGACTAATTACAATTAAAAGATAATTAAATTATTTTCAACAGCAACATGTTTCAGCTCCTTTTTTAGAGCCATCTTCAGGCTGAGCCCCAAAAAAGTGTTATATACAACTAGCAATGCTTTATAGAGTATGAGCTCTCATATTACATGTTATTAATATATTATATTTTTTAACCTTATTATTTACTTTACATTTGAAATTACATTATTTTTAATTCATAATGTATATCACTAACATGTAATACGAGATATCGTACTCTATAAAAGCATTGCTTATTGTATGTAACACTTTTTTAGGGCTCAGCCTGAAGATGGCTCTATAACAGGAGCCGAGACATGTTGCTGTTAAAAGTGATTTATCCATCTGATAAGAAAGTGTAACCTATTTTACTGTAATCATGTTGGGAATAAATAAATCTTAGTATCCTATATTGCCTGTAGGGAACTAATTTTTAAACTCCATTTTACAGAGTAACAAGAGTGATGTGGTGAACATTTTACTGGGGAAGGTAGCTCCTACTGACATCAAACCATTGATGAAACATTTTCTCAACAGTTTCATGGTGGATAATGGTTTGGTACCTGACACAATACTGTCTGATTATATACTTGATATTCTCAGCCACTCAGCAGGTTGGTGGTACTACTATGCAGAAGCACCCTGGGAAGACACTGTTGCTGCTATTATACAGTGTATCAGTAGCATAGAGGTACAAACATTAAGGTGGACTGTATCTTACAGTGTGTTGTGTAAAGGGAAACATCATTTTTGTAATTCTTTTTGATGTACACCCAAAATATACCCACTATGACACAAAACAAATTAAACAGTTCTGATTATTCCACTTGTGCCACACTTATCACCATAGTTGCTGTATAGTTTTTTGTCTTGGCCATTGGTGCTTTTAACATTTCCTGGTAGTCCAGATGCTAGCAGTGTTTATCTCCTCTTGCCATTCAGAGTTGATGGTGTTGCTTTGAAGACATACAGTGTTGCTTACTGCCTATAATGTGACATAGTCATTTTGTCTGAAACAAAGAGGATGTGTGTTCAGTATATGTACATTTAAATGATGTTACTATTCCTATAAATGGAGATAAACTGAGTGGCAGACACGGTGGCTGTGTTTGTGTCTGAGCCGTTGTGTGTGTAGATCTAGGTGGTATGACGGTGGTCTTAAGGAGTGTTGATGTTTAGCAAGGATACCATCTGCCTTATGTGTACGGCACAACAGCTTACGGGTACATGTTAATTAATGCAGATCTGTTTGGATCATGTTCTCTGAGCATGGATTTTCCCTCTCACTAAGCCAAGATACCATTTTCTCTCTTTGAATAAAATGTTGGGAATTGATTAATACGTATTTTATGCAGTGGGGCTTTGTCTGTTGATGTGACACTTTTCTTTGAAAGACTGGGAATGATGTTTATGTTCATCCAGTTTTTTGTTTTCCTTGATTCACTGCACTATGATTGACCCCCAGGGTCTACAGAGGTTGGAAGCACAGATATGCAAATAAAACATACCTGGCCTCACTGCTATGATGGACTGTGTTTATTTTTTGGGTCTTTGAGTCTGACAGAACCGACCATTCAGACAAGGATGTATTCAAGGTACAGATGTACATTTTATCTATACATGGTGTGTTTAGTAAGTTTCCAGATGGGCTTTAATATGACACTACTGCAGGTATGACAAAACTTGTCAAATAGCTGGCGGTAGAATAAAATGTGCTGAGTATTTTCCCTTATTTCATAGTTGTAACTTGTGTCAGTCGGATGGGAAGTGATGTGTGTTAGGCTATCTGTGATTTATGTCTTAGAAGAAAAAGGCTGATACTTCAAACAAGGCCTGGAACACCAATCAAATATTGAGCACCAACATTTCATTGGTTTTCCAATTTAAAAGTGGAGTGACATCAGTTAGTGCTGCTGAGCATTCAGGGGGTCATTGTAGATGTGGCCTGAATCAAGGGACTTATCCATGAAAACAAATGTCCCTCTGCTTTGTGACTTGGCTAAGGAAATGAGATGCTCATTGGGACCATGCCACAGCATTTTGACAAAAGTCTGAACAAATGATGATTATTACAATATTTATGTCTTTTCATCTGATTGATGAGTAAATCAGAACTTTGTCATTGTTAATGTCTTCATCAGTCCAATGTTTAATGCATCTCTTCTTATACACCAAGTTACATTTTTTAACTGGTACTCTGGCGCGTTTTGAAATGCATTAGAATACTTGTTAAAATGATGTATCTTGGTGTATAAGAGGTAGTGCATTAAACATTAGTTTGATGAAGACAGATAATTATGAACATAATGCACAGTATGTGTCATTGTGTGCCAGGACCTTTATGACAATCTCCAAATGGACTTGTGTTTATTTTCCAAGGCCATCACAGGTGTCAAAATGTTGTTTTATGGTACAACCTGACATGAAGTGAAAGTTACAGCTCTGTGCTTATTATATATGAAATAACTTCAAACACTGCATTTTTCTCCTACAGGTGCGTGTAAAATGTATAATATCAGTACTTAAGATGGCTCCTGTTCCTTGGAGTGCAACTGTGGCAGGCATTGCTAAGCAAGGCCTGGAAGTCCATCATCCTTTGATTGGATCAGTTAGACATGAACAGAAAATGATGGAAGTGAAAATAGTTCAGAAGAAGTATGGTTTCACTAAGTTCTTGATAGAGAAGTGCAGTGTAAGTATTAGATTTTTTGTTTATTATAGAATCATTTACAGATCAAACTACATAATCTTCTTCTCCTCCTCCTCCTTCTTCTTTCCCATGCAGACCTTCACCTCCAGAATGGCCTTCTTCCAGTCAACTCTGTATTTTGGCCTTCCTTTCCAATTTGTGATTTTGCATTAATATCTTTCTTTTTTACACAATTCCACTTTCTTTTTTAAAACCACACAACTTCAAAGTCTAATATAAACAGTTCATAAACATCAGTATTCAAGTTGTTCATTAACTCCAACAGGGGTATGTAAAACCCAATGTTTCCTAGGGGATTCTACAGGTACATTTCTATAAATTCCATGCAGAAGAACTTTACAAATGAGATTTAAACAACAATTTTTTTATGTCAGTGAGGACAGAACAACAAAAGAACTAGTTTCATTGATGATACTTCTTAAGTATCTTTAGTGCTTCACACTCACTTTCATCAATTAAGCTTTACTGAGATATCTGTGTTGTAATAAATGCCCCGTTAATGTTTCAGATATTAGGACTATTAATGACAGTACATAAAGCATGATTCGTAGTGATGTATAAACAAGTATGAGAGATGACATAATCACAGAGCATCTTTACTGATAGGGAGTCAACATCTGTTATGGAAAATATTAGTTAAGAATTTTTTTTTTAATGAATGAACACTGTTCTTAATTATTCTAATTTCTTTTATTTGTGTGGCCTTGTGCTTACTGGATGATTTCACTTTTGGTCATAGATGGTGAAGGAATTGTCATTTGCTTTTTGGCAGAAGCAAGAGATTTTCTCTTCTTCAGAATATGCAGACCAGTTCTTGGGCCCACCCACCCTCATATTTCCCCAGGTTAAAGTGGTTGAGGCATGAAGCTAATCACTCACCTCCATCTAGTGTCAAGGTTGAGAAGCTCCACTTCCCCTCATGAATTCACAGTGTGCTGCTTTATTAAGTCGAACATTACTTTTACTATATTTTATACCTGTGTCTTGTATGATCAACCATAATGCACTTCTACTGTGATGATGGAGGCACTAGGTTCCTACAAAATGTTCCTACATATCAACCAGGCTACTTGGCATCACAACCCAGAATGCTGTAATCTAATACTCATGAGATTTCAGAACTGATACGCTCTTACCCTTTGTCCCACATGAGATGTATTTTATGTTTACAAAGAGAGAGAGATATGTGGAAAGACTCAGCACCAATTGTATTTCAGGATTTGATGGCCATTGTTTTAAAAGAATGACTCATCATGTCAAGAAATTATGCATAAATGATGAAATGTTTGTCTTATTGAGGTTTTGTAGGTATTATATAAATGTTGATGACATTAGTGCATGTTCAGGGTTAATCTTGTACTTCACGTCAGGTGTCGGTGCTGAGTGGCCAGTGTTGTTAGGAAGCTTCTTTCATATATTTTGATTATAAGAAGTCCTGGTGGAGAGCATATAGTCAGTATAGTGACTAGGCTACATGCTGGATGATCAGGAGTTTGAATTCCAGCATTGGCAAGAGATTTATCCCTGGAGCCTGCCCCGTCTTCTATGCAATGGATACCAGGGTTCTTTCCCGGGGGTAAAGCTGCCAGCTTGTGACCACCACTCTCATCTAGCAGCGAGGTTAAGAATGGGTAGGGTTGTACTTCTGGCCCACTATATGCCTTCATGGCTTGGACAGGGACAAATTTGCCTTTACTTCTAGAAATCCTAGTGCTAAATGTTCACAGTAATTTTAACACACTCATGTAATGACAATTTTGTCAGACTTCAAATCTGTGGTCTCTAGTAATTTGTTTTCCATATAGTCTGGAAGTATTTTGTCACATCGTAGAACTGCTAAGCTATGTTCTCTTACACAGATTGCTAGGGTGTTGGTGTTGATGGGCCCGTACATTAGCTGTTTGGCATGCAAGCCACATTTTATTAGAGAATGTGAGATGTGGCACCTCTTATGAAAGGGCATTCCTTAAAGTTTAAATTAAATTAACTTCTAATTTCTCTTCTAGGTATTTGACTTAATTCATCAAATTTGGTTAATCTTCAAGCAAGGTCATGAGAGCACGCTGCAGGATGCTTTGAAATATGCATCTGTAAACACAAAGTTGTTGAAAGAGGTCTACATTATTTGTGTTGAGCATTATTTGGAGTCAGGCAAACAACATCAAGCATTGGAATTATTGGATAGCCTGAAGGCTGAGCTCATCATTGAGTGCTGCCAGAGGATGGTCTACAAGGCTCAGAGTTACCTTACAAGCAGTTTGCATGACAAGGTTCGTACCTCATATATGGAGGTACTGGGTTCACTGCATCCAAGACTTGAGAAGGCTGCTGGCATCATGGGTGATACGTTTCCCAGTGAAATCCCACTTCAAGAAGTTAGAAACATGCATTTGCTTCATTTGGAGTTTGCGAAGAGGGTAGCAGTGAAAGATTATTGTTCTATTCTGTCATGTTCTAAAATATTAAGTGAGTGTATAGGCGATCTTTTTAAAACTACAGGTGATCCATTTGAAATATACTGCAAAGTGGAAAAATTAACATGCCTGTTACGGTTACCACTTGAAGAAGGGGTATTAGAAATGATCCGTCAAGCCATTCACACTGAGAATGTGTTGCTTATCTGCAATATTATGAGGTAAGTTTCTTCTTTATGTTTCCTTCTCTCACACATACTCTGTTTCTGTCTGTCTCCCTGACCCCTCCACCCCTCCCTGAGAGATGCTCTTTGTTCAGTAATCTCATTTAGCACAAGCTTTAGTGGCAGTTTTGGTGTTTTAGTGTTGTGCTTCATGTTCTAATTTTCACAGTAGCACTTTCATTTATCTCATACCTTTACAGTCTCTAATGTTATGGTTCAACTTAATTTGTTGGGGAATTGTAAACCACCAACATCTTTTAACAAGAGATACACTTATAATGTATGTATGGAGTAAGAATTAGTGGCTTGGATTTCAGTGCAATGTAAATTTTTGTTTGTTTGAAATCCTAGTGAACTTACAGAAAACATGTGCAGAAATGAACACAAATGACCAAATGCTATAAGAATTGTTGCTATTGAAGTGAACTGCTGTAAGAACCTTGCCACACCATCCTGTCCTTTCTGACTGCCATTATGTAGCCTATAATCATGCAGGATCGTGCACAATGCAGATGAAAGGTCATCCTCCTGCTCCTCTTCCCACTCTCAAACAAAAATCACAAACTTGTATGGCCCAAATTTAAGAATTTAGCTGATCAAATCTTGATTCTTTAATTTGGTCTTACAACACAAACCCACAACATATGATACAGAGTCAGCAGAACATTCCAGTGGAGAACAAGATAAGGAACCTACTCATAGAATCCAAGCCTGACAGATTATCATTAACAGTTTGTGTAACACAGGTTATTTTCTATTGTGGGACTCTTCCCTGTAGAGCAAACAATATTGTTGCTGCATAGTGACTGATGATGCTGTCCAGTCTGCAGTGTTCAGTCCCATGTTAAAAAACTCTATATGGATGTGTTATGCCATGTGTGCTTCAAGTGGCATAATTTTATCCATTCACATTTTTAATAACATAAGGTATCTCTGGAGTATACAAGATCATTCTGGACACCTGTTCACTGCCGGTATGTTTGTCAGGAGTCAGGTAATTTGTGTTCTTGCTGGTAATGTTAACATGCACTAAGCCATGTACTAAAGAAAAAGTATGTAACACACTCATTAAGGTATGCCTCTATAAAACAATAATAAGACCAATTGTTACCTGTGGTCCAAAATCATGAACCCAGACAAATGCAATGGAGAGTGCCTTAATGATGCAGGAAAGGAAATTCTTAATAAAGGTACGTGGGCCAACATATGGAAATGGTTTGGAGAATAAAACTGAATCAAGAAGTCTGAAATAAATTAAACTCTCCAGATATTGTTACCTTAGTTAAAGTATGTGGAATAGAATGGCTTGGGCATGTTGTAAGAGTGGTTGGTGAGGGTACAGTAAAGAATTTACTTGAAGGCAAACCAGGAGGACAGAGAAAAGAGGAAGGCCGAGATTAAGGTGGATGGATGAACGGGCATCTTTCATGAGGCCAAGGCCAAACTTAAAGTGCTGTAGCACTAAAGAAGAAGAAGATGGTAATTTATGAGATGTGTCGTATTGTAGATTATGAATTAACACGTAAAAAAGGCACAATGGCCATTGTACTTTACTGTGTGTCTACAAATTGCAACTGTCCATTGATCTTATTGCTTAATACTTCTACTATTACTGCTAATGCTGGATTTTTTCTTGCAGGATTTTGTTGCACTTTGATTTACTTTCAAAATTTACAAATCAGAAATTACTGGTCATGGTGTATCAGTTCTTACAGACTAGTTGCACTGCATCTGAAATAGGTGCAGCTTTGCAATTAGCATACAGGATTGCAAGTAATACATGTACACACTGCAGTTTAGGTAAGTACATGGAAGAAATGATGGGTATGTTCAATTAACTCTCATGAGGCCTCATTCAATGTGGCTTTTTTTTTCCCAAAAATTTTAATGCAAAGTGAAACGACATAGACCAGATTATTTTTTCCCATAAGATTACTTAAAATAAGAATTAATTCAAATCCACAAGAAAAGAGTGTTAGTCAAAATTTAGGCACATTAATTGTTTTTTTACCCATTAAAGTTTGTTAACTTATAAGCACAACAGCATTGTTCAAGGCATCATTAAATGAAGACTGTCTGTAATCAGGAATACCAAAGTTTTTACAGTGTTGAAACATGTTTGGCACACATTTGCTGTTTTCGCCAAACTGTTATTTGTTTGTAATTGTTTGCTTTTCCATGTTACCAGATGTCTTATCGTCATGGCTGGAACTCTTCCAGTGGATTCAAACAGCACAGTACCTAACAGTTTATGAGGAGGAGAGTGATGTTTTTGAAGTTGTGGCATCTGGGGCACAAAATGTTCTGATGACTTGGAAATTCACACCTTTTTATAGAGATCCCATCATCTTTTCTAATAGCAACCAAGTCCTGTTATTCTTAAAGGAGATGTTCTTCTGCAGGCTATGTCGTGCATCAAGTGAGCTGGATTTGAGCCACATAAACGTATGTGTATTCATCAAAATTCCTATGTAATGAATCTCTGGGGAAATGTTTTTTTACATTCCACAGAAGCCTTTACTGAAAGGGGATTATGGAAAATTGTATAAAAACTGTTTGTGTTTTTGTAAGATTTAGTAAATGATAGTGATAAAATAATTTATTTATATAAGCAGGTACAGTTTTCAGATAAATATGTACAAATATGTGATGAAATTAATTTCTACAACTGAAAGAAAGAAATTTCTGCTCATGTACATACCATCTACATAGTATTGTCAAATAAATTTATAAAATAGTGGAATATGAAATGAACACAAGAAGAAAGACACATATTTGCAAAATTAATGTCTAATTTTTGCACAAGTAATGACATGAAATAAACACTAGAAGGAAGAAACTTTTCTTCATGTTTTTTGCGCTGTACATTGTAATATAATTATACAATATAAACTAACAAAATGAACATTTTCTAAATTAATATTTTTAAATTTTTTATGTCTTCCACGCGTTTCAAAACTGAGAGTTCATCTTCAGGAGGATGGTTGTATGTACAGGTATGGTATAGTGTGTTTTACTTGCATCAGTACAAGCAGTCTTGTAGGTAGAAGAGTGTGTTCGACAGTATCAAACACACTCTTTTAGCTGCAGGACTGTTTATACTCATGCATGCACAGCACTATATACCATACCTTTATATACAACCATCTTCCTGAAGATGAACCTTTGGGTTTGAAATATGTGGAATATATCTAAAATAAAAAATTAAAACATTTTAATTCAGAAAGGGTGCATTTTGTTGGTTTATAATGTACAGGAAAGAAACTTCTTACACACATGAGTATAGTTACATAATAATAATATTACAAAAATCTGTGGTTCTGACAGTTATGTCAATGAAGACTAAAGTCATCTGAGAAATCAGGTCATGTAGACTGGTGATTAGTTACCGACATTTGCTCTTGATGTATCAATAAATATTTACCAGTCTGTATGTGGAGTTAGTAATTTTTTTCTGACCCCAAATTTACATTACCACCATAATCATATCCAAACTGTCTTCTGCAACCAATCATTGTGTAGTTAATCTATTTACAGACTTTATTTCTAAGGCATATTTTAATAGTATTCCTGCATCTGTTATAGCCAAACCATTCCTATGAATTTTTCAAGCTAAACTTCTGCATATGTTTCTTTTTCCCCCAGCATTTTCTGTATGTTTCATATATGTCTTTATTTAATGACCTGAATAAGATTGGATGATATTTTCTCAATGTTTTGATTTGATGCCTTCAATGTCAGCGTTCTATACTTGCAGTTAAAATCTGCACGCCGTATTTTATTTCAATTATCTCACCATGGTTTAGAGTTCTAGAAGTGACAATAATGTTGGGAGACCTCTGGATAAAATACTGTACTTGTTTTGATATGCTTTGGAGAACTGGTGGTAAAGAGCTGTTATTGCCAGCTAATTTAGAAAATTTATTTTAGGCACTATATCATTTTAATTTGATATTGCCAGGTGCTGATCCTGAGGTGTTAGATATGATTTTGATTTGTTAAATAAAGAGCAGTAAGAAGTGGGTTTGCAGAGCATTTCTATACTTTTATTCAGTAGATGGGTGTATTACTTATTTTCTTATTCTTTTGTTCTAGCAACAGTTTTATCAATGTTGAATATTTTTATATATGTGATGCTCTTAATAGTGTACAATGGTTGGGTGGTAGAGAATTATGAATTGGGAGGGATATGGAAGAATGAGATCATAGCCTATTATCAGGTTCTATCCTATAATTTGCCTGATGAGACTGAGGAAAATCATGGAGACCTCCATAAGGGTAGTTTGTATTCGAGCCAAAATTCAAAGTGGTTGGCTTCCAAATACAGGCAGCCCTCGGTTGTTGATGAGGACTACACGTCATGAAATAAAAGAATTAAGTTTTTTACATTTACTTTGATATGTTTGAAGCCCAGACTGAAAGCGTTTGTAAGCGTCACTGTAAGCCCCCTGCATTGATGTTTTATGACTGGCATACTGCAGAGATTTTACTTTTCTGATGAAGTCTTCTTTTGAGGATCTCCCCCCCCACCCCCAAGGAAAGCAGTGTTGAATATTGAGATATTCCATCACCTCCCCCTTTTTTCTTAAGGACTTCAAAGATTGGCTTTGCTGTATCAGTAGTAACAGCTTGAGTCAACAGAATGTTTTTTTATTCAAGTCGTCTGCCCATAAGGACAATAATTTCTCCGTTTTTTCTAAAAGTTTACTTCTGCCATACCTCACTGGTATTGCACTTACTGTCATAGCATGTTGCACTGACTGTTCTATTTTATCTACATTTTTCATTGTGGTACTCACAGCCGATGGGCGCAATTTCTTACTTCTGCACACATTAGAATGTGTCTGACCATCTTCCATTCTATGACATACCTCCATCTTTTTTTTTTTTCCAATGTGGTAGATCTATGTGACTAGTGACTTTTTCCCATTTACTTGGTTTCACTGCATTTCTCATATTACACATGGTGGCTCTTGTTTTAGTAATTCAATCAACCTTGTCCTTGATTTGCTAAGATGGTAGATGGGGATAGGTCTCATTCTGAATGGCTGTGCTGTTTCTTTACATCATATCTGGTATTTATAATTGCACATTTTTGAAGTCCTTTGCAGTTTTTTGTATTTTTAGCCTTTGGGATTCAAAACCATCGTTACTCTGAATTATCACAACACAGACTGTCACAAACCAACATCTGCCTTTGCAAGTTAGAAGCACTACTGCTTGAGCCATCTCATTTGATGTGTGTTGACTATTTTCTACACAGCAGGATATGGACCTTTCTTGGTCTCCAGAATTTGGCTGTTTGTTTAATGCATGATATGCTTTGTAATATAATTTTATTATATGATGGATGCAGAATTAAATTCAAAGTATAATGTTTGCCGTAAGTGTTGATTACTTTTCCTTTGACATTACCTCAAGAATGGCATGGAAAGTTTCCAATTCTAGGACTGCATTATAAATTATGCTATACATTCTTTACCATTACTATTTTGTTTTATTTACAGTGGCAACTGACAGGACTGGCCAAGCAGTTACAAGAACAGCAGCATGATCTAGGATCAGTAATGTTGTGGTGTTCTCTGAATGTCTGGGCTCTCTCAGTGTCAGATCTTTCACAGTCATTCACACTGCTCTCAGAAATTAAGAGTATTTCTGAACATTCCATCCGTGTTCTTCTTTGTAAAGTGGTTATTGCACGGCAGTTAGACGTAGAATTGGGCCTTGCACTTTTATTTTGCCTTGGAATTGATGTTGCTAATAAGTGGCTTCTTCACTCTCTAGAAACCTTCAAACAAGATTTACGGAAGGCCAGTTTTGTTGCACAGTTGGGATTGTTGTTTTGCAAGCAGTGCAAGTTGGACAGCAAACTTTTCCTGTCTGTCCACAAAAAATGCACTTGGGCCAAAAGACTTGCTGCATATGGAATGAATAGTACCCAGTTACTTACAGCAACCTCAACAGAACACATGCATTTATTACAATCACTGATGAATTTGAAGCAGGTGAATGTTTCATTGGTATTGGAGTATTGTCATGATTTTGAATTGGGCAGTCAAGAATGCTTGCTTCTGCATTTGAAAGCTATTCTGTTGGCCTGGGAACCAGAATTTGAGGTTGAGGAAACTGTAGATGGAGAGGAAGTGTTGAATGTGCTGAACACAGGAACTGAAGTGGCAAGGAAGTGTGAGGAAATAATAGAATTGATTGGAAATAAGGAATGTCTTGTTAAACAGCTGGATTTAATCTTGAAGAGTCTTAATTATTATAATTATGAAATGTATATTTACATTATTAATCTGCTGGAAGAGCTTATTTCATCCCATAATTTCATCAGAAAGAAAGTCCTTCTCATGTTTCTGAGACAATATAGAAGGGTTCAGGTTCCTCGACAAGAAGAATTAGATGAGTGGCTTCTTCATTTCCCCCAGTCACCTACCTTGCCAAAAATATCTCGCTGGCGCCTCCCATTTTTGCCATTCATGGGGTCAAAACCATTGCATGTGTTGCAATCAGAGTTAAACCTTAAAACCTACAGGAAGTGGATTGAGCTGTCAGCTGTACTTGGCATTGAAATAAATCATATATGCAGTGTTACAATTCAGGAGACACTACAGTTCAGAGCAGCTTCTACTGACAAGTGGAGTGTATATTCACAAAACTCTTTATTTCTGGATCAAATACAGGAATGTGTGAGTAACATAAGTGACTTGGAAATTGCGAGTGCTTGTATGTACTTTGTGATGAATCGTATGCCCCCTGGTACTGACCAAGTAACAGCAGCAAAACTGTGTTACAAGTATACACAGAAGTGGTTCAAAGACAGTGAAGACAGCAGCGCAAAAGAACGTCTCAACAGAGTGAAATTTAAGTATTTTTGTCTAGCCACAACTGATATCTTATATCAGTATGATTTGGGCAAGGCTGATTACTTGCAGCTTGTTTCAAAACCATCAGGGCTTATGTTGGCTCTTTACCAAGATCCCAGTATAGTTGCTAGGGGTAAAGGACACATTGCACATTTTCCAGGTAAGTTGTGCATGTGCACATATGTGTGTGTGTGTGTGCAGGTCAAGTACTGTTTTGTAGTCCTGTATTAAAGGGAAAACCAGCAATCACAATATGTTTATCAGAGACAGTCATCCAATATGTTGCATGTGTATGGAGCCTAACTACAGTATCTGGAACTCTGAGTAAGGAATCTCATAATAAGGCAAAAAAGGTATAGTTGTTATGCTTAATTAAGCGCCACCTGTCGTGAAGGCATGTGGATGTGTGGAGGTACACTGCCCAACACATTGTTCACCTCAAAAGTAGATGGAGGTGAGTGGTGACCTCTGTCCCTTGGAATAGAGCCTTGTGTACCCACTAGCGGGGAGAGTTCTTAAATACAGGATTTTTAGGCTGTTGGGCAAATTATTTTACCTTGAGATTTTGAAGGATTGTAGTGCCTTCATTTTCAAGGTCAGACATCTCCGTGCCTTTTCTACATTCTTTTGCTCTACAGTGTGATTCTTAGGAATGTATCCCCAGTGTTCAACAAGGACTAACTATACATACTTTCATATATTTTTAAACTGTTATGTATGTTTTGTCACTACCTTAAATTAGCAGCTCTGCCAGTATGGCAGAATTTATTGGATGCATAGTTACGTAGTTCATGTGATGAAGTCCATTTTTTGGATGAATGTAAAGAAAAATTGAAATGCATAGCATATATACTTAAATGTGTAATTGGAAATATTCTCTGCCTTACCCATACATTCTGTACTCTTAAAACACACCTTCGGACTGCTGGGCTATGTGTATCATTTAATTTGTAGAGCCTGAAAGATACACACTTTTATTTTTGTAAATGTTTAATACCATCATGCACTTGTGTACACGAGTAACAGAAGTCCAAGGATGCTGATTCCCTCAATTTCCTTGTGATATATTTATTACAGTGTAAGTCATTTTTGTGTCTGTGTGTGCAGACATAAATGGTGCTGCGGAAGCCTTGGCATACTTGCATGAACAGAACTATGTCAAATTCTGTTTAAACCAACTCAAAATATGGCTGCAACCGAAAGGTCTTCAGTCAGATCTGCCAGATGACACATGTGACTTAAGAAGGCTACATCAGAATCACAGGGAAGTCAATGAAACAGATGACAACTTTTACAGGTTCAGCAATTTTAATATACCATACAAAAATATTCATGTTTTTACAAATTGATGAAGTAAATTATGTGTACATTGTCTGGTACACCCTGTACATTCAGTTAGCTGCATGAACTTTATATTAGTAAGCAATGTTCTGCTTATATTCATAAAAGAGTGTTGCTCTCTCTCTCTCTTTTATATATATATATAGATAAACCTTCTGTTGGAACTTCGTTAGTAGCTACATAGAAAAGTAAATTCATTTTTTATACTTAACAGCTTTAAAATTCCATGCAAGTTACATCCTAAAATTAGCAGTGGAAACAAAATGAAGTCTATAATATCTGACTTCTCTGAAGTGTATCCTTACACTTGATTTAGGACTCTTGTTGTTCTAGATTTGTTATAATATGGCAACAGAAAATTGAGCTTTGTAGCATTTTAATGATATTAAAATCAGACTGTCCAGTTTTCAAAAAAAGTGGCCAAACAAATGCCTTTATTGTTAGTGATAATTTCTTATCATCCCATCCCCAGAGATGTGGAAGGAATGCAATGTCAGATTTCAGAGACAATGTCAAGGGTGGTGTTTTTTCAACAGTGTAGAACAGAGAATATAAAAATTAATAAAGTAACTGTTGCGGCACAGTCACTGGTGTTATCACTATTACTGAATTTTAAATTTATTCAGTGATATTGGTTCTGGTGTTAAGGAGTTGTACTGTAGTATGTTTTAAACAAAACCTGTTTCTGGGGCACCAGAACAAACCAAAATTAAGGACATTTAACTAGAATTTGTGAGAGCTGGGGATGTCATGATGGTGGCTATCACCCATGGTTTCTTGTGGGATGTGACACTATGTAGTTTTGTCAGAATTTCCAGACATTTCTGATGAAAATACAACATCATGAGAATGTGCCCTACCCAGCACTTGTATTTTTTTTTTATAAGAAGAAACACCCACTGCACTCACCTGATTTGGCCCTGGGTTACTGCTTTATATTCCCAGAAGTAGGAGTCTTTATGAAAGATTCACATATTTAGGATTCTTCATGAAAGATTCACATATTTAATCACTTGCAGAATTCTAAACGTTGTGATGAAAATTCTGAAGTTACTTTTGAAAAATCGTATCCAGCTTTATTTCCACGCATTATAGACATGACAGAACATGTAGGCGAGTGTTTTGAATGTGAATGAACTTCTCACCCCCCACCCCCTCCTGAATAGTCCACTTAATTGTAAATCATGAGGAATTAATATTTATCCTCTTCTAGATGGATTATGAAGTTCTATGTTACAAAATGTGAAACTGAAATGATCCTTTCTTAAAGTGTTCCACCATGTACTGCTGCTTCTGTTCTGAAGATTTGTTTCTTACAGTATTGGTATTTCACAAATTGGAGAGTATTTCAAGCACAATACTTCTGTGCAGAAGTGTATATTTTTGGTACAATGATTGGCTCTTTAAGATTTATAATATTTTGAGAATATAAAAGAGAAATGTCAAACTTTTTCTATGATGTGTGTGATTTACTTTCTCAGGGCATGTTATATCTTGAAGTGTGGTGAAGGAAGCAGTCTTGTAGACTATGTACTGAAACTTGCATTCCAATTTGACCCAGATTATGCATGTTCTGTGGCAGTACAATTAAGGGCATTGCAGTGCCTGATGGCTGTCTCATGCACCAACACATTGGAAGAAGTCACTGGTAGAAATATTGATGATATCAGGTAATATCTGTTCTGTTGTTACGGTGTTGAACCCTTGAAGTTTGTTATTTATAACTGTAAGTGATTGTATGGTCACTTTAAAAAGTGGCTTTCTTACAAATGTGGTTGAAACGTGTGTTTGTTAAATTTAAGTTTTACATTGCAATATGTATAAATAAATAGCACTGAAATAGAGTACAGTTTACATAATTAGGTTTTAGTTCTTGGCCCTGAGGCCATTTTCAGGGGCTACACATATACCAGGTTTCTGAGAGAGTCTGAAATTAAAGGAAAACATCACATATGGGAAAATATTCACAGCACTTCTGCTGGTCAGCAATGATCACATGGTACTGCACATGCAACTATAAGCTGTGCAGCAGGATGGGCATAATAGAAGAAACTAAGATAGTGTAGCAGTTAAAGACCAGGTTTTCAGGTGCAAAATTTATCCACAAGGGACCAGTGCAACTGGTGATCCTGGCATTTGAGGACCCTGAAATCACCATGAATGTACATTGCTATTGTGGAACCAACCAGGAGTGCTGTGTTGCTATTAAGAAAAAGCATCCTACCTTGTTTGTAAGGGGTGTCGTATTGCACAAACCCATCCTCATGTGGCTCACACAGTGTTCAGTAAGTGCTGCATTCCATACACTAGAAGGTGTTAAATAATGATCCATACAGCCCACACCTTGCACTGTGTGAAGTTAATGTGTTTTGCACCCCCATGAATGTGCTAAAAGTCAGTAGATCTAGGTCATGTGAAGACTGTGGTGTTGCACTGGTTCCAGCAGCAGCCCAAGAAGTTCTTTATAGAGGGAATCCATTGGCTGTTGTCACAATGGGATGCCTGTCTCAGCATCCATGTATAACTACTTTTAATGGCCTCTACTCCTTTGCTAAAATTAGTCCTGAAAGGGGTTTCACATGTATATGCCATAGATATTTACTGTTTCATAGCTTTTGAACATTTTTTTAACCTCCTATATCAATCAGAATTACAAATGATACAGTTTTGTGGTCAGGAGTGTTGGGATAATTGAAACCACTGATATTGGAATTTCACTGACTTTCTTTAGTAGCATTTAGGTATATGAGGTACATTTAGTTTGGAATATTGCAGACGAATGTTGAAGAGTCTCAAGTTTGCAAGTCAATTGGAGATGCTTGGATACAGTTGTTCATTGCCTGGTTTTGATTCATGCAACAAACTGGAATTGGTGATGGGTATATGGAGATCACAGAGCAACAACCCACAAGCCCTTATTCTGATTGCTCGCATGTGTGTGGAGTTCAGCATTCAGCAACACAATATTTGGACATTGCTACTTAAACAAATGACCAAATATTCAATGGTGAGTGCACAGTGTTTGTTGCAGATTTTCGCACATTGTTCACTTGCTGTGCCACTTTATAAAACAGCATGGAGTCAGTTCTTTTATACAATTTCAGCAGGAGTGATGACGTCTTGTGTTTGAACAGAACAAAACGTGAAACCTGATGATGTAATATGCACTCTGTGCTACAAAAACTAAGTGCTCAAAATTATCTAAGTCCCAAACTAAAAGCACCATAGGTGTACAGGTGGCATCATAATTAAAATCATTTATAATTTCCTTGTATTTGTCTTATGTGGCCGTTCTTTAACTTCAATCAATTACAATTATTTATGCCGACACCAATATATCTCAAATCTTGCGTGTCTGCTAAATGTGTTGAAAGACATGCATTATTTTTTATGACTCTTCCACACCATATGACTAGGTTCCATGGAAAAAGCAAGTGGAAGACAAAACTTTGCTTAAACTTGCATGCTAGTTAGTAGACAAGCAGATAGGAGTCTGGTGCTGTGGAGGTGAATTATGCCAGTTCATGTTGTGGTGTCAGCAAAGGTTTTTCTTTTCTTATCCTTATCTACATATTTTATTTGCACAATTATACATTTAGACTGTGCTGTTATATTATTCAACTGCATGTTCTGAAAGCTGTTTTTGCTAGAAGTGTGATGGCAATATTCATTTCTGTTGTCTTCCCATGATATGTTGATCTGTGGATTTTAAATTAAAGATTCCATGTTTGAATGCAAATATGGAGAAACAGTTGTATTTGCACAAAAGAAACTTTGGATAAGGGGATGAGAAATGGTCGTAAATAATAAATATGTAAGGATTTTGAATGAGATGGATGTGAGTGTTTAAATCTATTTCCTGAGCTCTCTTTTAAAGAAATTAGTGAAAGACATAATGATTCTTGGAATGTGTGACTTTCAGGTTCGTGAATTAGAAGTGTTGCTCCTGCACCTAGCAGACCTAAGCCACATTCAGAGCAGCAAGGAGTATGTAGAAGCATGGGAATTGGTGCTCTTCACACCATTTGTCAAGGGTAATTTTATGGTATTAGCAAGTTGGTAAGCCACTTATGATCTGAAGACCCAATATAGCTCATAGGAATCTTGTCCAAGCTTCACGACCTCAGCTGAAACAAAGTGTACGGCATTCTCCTGAAGCTATTATTTAAAAAAAAAAAAACTAAAACGGATGGCTGAAAGCCTACAATTAAACTGATGATATATATTTTATCATAAACTTAATTAAGATGGACATTTTTACAGTTACACTCCCATTCACTATATACACTTGCACTGACACACACAGATAAATTTTCCCTTTCAAATTCTTTGGTAGAGACAGTTAAATATAATGTCAGTCCTGAATGGAATGAAACCTGAACTGAAAGGTATTCGAAAGTATAGAGTTTAACCTGGAATGGTAAAAATTGAACTGGAAGTTGAAGACTAGTTGAAATGATGATTCCAGTGTGTGTGTGGCCTTTAATTAAACCACATCTGAACTCTTCCATCTAGTGCTTTTCAGTAACTTGCTTTCTTTCCATCCTTACCTTTCTTCCTTCCATCTGGTCCTCCATGCTTCCTTCCTGTCTTTATATGCCAACATTATGTAAAAGACTGTATCACACTGAACTGTTAAAGGAACATCTATTTTGTGATCGAGTCATCAATTTTAACTCTGAAGAGTTAGTGTCTCTAATGGCAGCCAGGATAGGTCACTCAATGTAGTGACTAGGCTGCAGGTTAGATGGCTGAGGGATCGTTTCCTGACAGGTGAAAGAAGAGTGGAAGAATGTAGTGCTGTCGGAATAGAAACAGTTAAGGGTTCACACTCCTGTTGCAGGTGAACAAGTGGACGCATGCATTCACAGCTTGAAACTACTTCAGTCATGTCCTATTCTGCGCAGACTTAACCTGAATATTATCATTGAACATAGCCTGCAGCTGCACTGGCCCCATTTTGCAGCAGTGCTTTTACCCTTTTTGGGAAAGGACTCATTTCAACAACAGAAGCAGGTATAAAACTCTTCCCACATCGTATTTTCTCTTAAAATATTGACCACTTTGATACTCTTGTTCCTGTAAATAGTGATCAAATCTGTATCCTGCATTTACCCAAATATATGATTTTTCTGACTGTGTCACTTGAAAAATGGAAGGTTGCGTTGTAAGTACACACAAGTTTAACATGTTTCATATAGTATTTCCTGACAACTGAAGATTGTGAGTGGGGGTTATCTTATAATGGGGTAAATGTGATACTTAATGTTGAGATGGGAAACAGGTTTGAAGGTGGCCTTTAGAATACAAATATGGAAACAGTAGCTATATCAACACACTGCAACCCTGGGTTATGAACTGTGCACATTCCATATAGCCTGGCCACTTTTTACATCTAACACAAATCACATTGCATTCACCATGTAATACTACAGTTTTGGGCTGTGGGACACAGTAAAGTAAATCATAAAAGTGTAATTTCCATGTCACTGTATCAAAATGCATGTTATGGTAATGCTTTGTGAATATGTGAGCTGGCTCAGAGTCATCCAGTAGTGGGTTTTAGTATTAGACACTTTTACACTTTGTGTTCTAAAACCAGCAAGTTTGTTCATCCTCTACAATAAAGGGAACTTCATGATAGATTTGTGCAAGTATGATGTCACACGATCTGTTTTACACCTTGCAGATGATAGTAAAATCAAAGGATGCAGAAAAACTCATCCAGAATTTACAGAAACTTGCAATTCAAGGTGTTTTCATAGCAGAAAAGGTTAGTATATTTTGAAACCTGTTTGTAACATTTCATAGTTGTATGAAATTTTATACAAGGCAACCTGGCTCGAAGAGTAAGGGAATAGAGACCCTTTGCACTGCTGACTGACAATATTACTAGATATTATGTCTGTACTTAACTTCCTTAATGGAAAGTGGTGTGTCTAAATGAAATATAAGTATAAATATAGATTATGTGCAGTTACTTGTATTGATAATTGGTTTATGGATTATCGTACATTTTTGTAATTTTTTTAGTTGTTGAATTTGTTGAGCCACTGATCCCAGTGGCTGCACAGTCTAAGGCTTGGGTGTGCGGCTGCTCGCTTGCTGGGACTGTGGGTTCAAACCCTGCTGGGGGCATGGATGTTTGTCTCTTTTGAGTGTTGTGTGTTGTCAGGTAGAGATCTCTGTGTTGAGCTGATCACTCATCCATAGAAGTCCTACCAAGTGTGATGTGTCCAATAAGTGTGATCACTTAGCCCCAAAAGGGGAGGCCATGACCTGGAGTTGGGTCAAGGTGCCATAAGAAAAAAAACTTCATTCAAGTTATAACAGAATTGCACACAGCTACACGTAAAGCATACTTTCATCTCTCGTTATTTCTGGTACATATTCTGGCCAGATGTTTTTATGGTGTGTTGTGTACACTGTCTTTCAAGGCTGCAATGGATTAGAATTGGAATAAAAGATGAGCTTTCACTGTCCCAAAAAAAACATACATTGTGCTGTTTCTGTGCTTAGGGTTCAACATTAGCATGGGTAATTTGTGAGGTAGTGTGTGAAGTAAAAGAAAAATAAATTTTTATTACAGTAATACCGATATGTATGAAATACAGTATAACAGGCTGGATTTGCACTGTCTCTTTACAGGTTCAGGTAGTAAATGCTTTGTCATTTTGTAGGATACAACATATAATGTGACTTAATTTAAACATAAGCAGTCTCTATGTTATGAAATAACTGGTTAACAGCGGTTAAACTAGTAACTTTTCACTGCAACGTTATTTTGATAATATGTTTTGGTAGCCATTTTCTTCATTAACATACAGGAAGTACTATGAAGGCTACACTCATATAATTTATATTCTTTTGCAGGCAATTCAACTTCTCCAGTGTGATGAAGAAGTACTTAAGTAAAGGCATCAATCATTAGTCATGATTGACTTCAGAAAATATTTAATTGCATCACTTACACAAAAGATTTGTTCAAAAGTATACACCTGAACATAATGATAAGTTGCAGAAATTTTTTCATCGTCTAGTTTGGAACTAATTGTGCGGTTACAGATATGACAAGAAGTGTTGAAAGGTGAAGTTGCAAGACATGGTTACATTCTCAGTACATTTTTAAACATACTTTGAAAGAGGCCTCATACACCACTTATTATTACGGAAAGATTTTCCTGTCACATTAAATAAATCTGGTACAGCAAATATCTCACAAGACTTTATTTCTGTTCTAAAACTCTTAATAAAACAAACAAGGTTCAAAGAAAACACTTAAATTTGTTGAGTCAATTATTAGAAATGAATGTTCAATAAATAATATTTTTGTAGCTTTATTATACTGTTCCTAAAAACTAGTATCTCTTAGTTCATGCATTTGTTACATTACAGTCAGCAGTATAAGAAGCACATTCAAACCACAACAATAGCTATATGATCTTAACCAGAGTTTTCAAAAGATGACTGAATCTACAGCCCTGTCTGCCATGAACACAGATTATATACAGCACAGTGTCCTGCTGCTGACAGTGATATCTGTCACAAAACTAACCACATGCCTGGGTTATTGCTGCTACTGTCATTAACTTCTGTAATGGAACTTTTACATTGAAGTATAACACATAAAAGTAAATTTATGCCTGTGCACACCATGGAGGCATGTGGGGGAATGAAGTTACAGCTCTGCTCATTCTTGACCTTCGTGCTGGATTGAGGTGACTGGTCAGCTTCGTGACCCGACTGGTTAACCCCAAGGAAAGAGCCTCCACTCATACTGAATAGCATGCTGGGTGGGCTTTGAGAACAGAAAACTCTGTTGCCTCATTTGGGAATCAAACAACAGTTTCATTGTACAAAATTTCGTTGTGCAGGTAATCTGGCACCCACAATTTCTGCACCCCTTCTTTAAATTATTTCTTAAGGTAAGGGTTATGGCTTTTTTTTTCTCTCAGGAGGTAAAGAGAAATATTATATAACAGACTATGATGCCATTTTTATTTGCCTACAGCTACATAATTTCAATACTACTTCATAAAATGTGTATGTTGTAGATGAAGCTGTTTTCTTGCCATCTTCTGTTTACTTGTTGTCAAGTCTCTTGATGAATCCATTGTCCCCTGCTACATACACATGCCCCTGAGATCCAATACAAATAGAATTGGCACAAAAACCTACTTCACATGTGCCGACACACTTCATTGTTCCCATGTTCCATTGTTTTACTGTTTCATCGTAGGCCCCACTGAATAAAGTGGAATCTTCAAAACCACAGAGAGCATTCGCAATCATCTCATGTCCCTGAAATTATAAATGTAACACTTACTGGAATGTGTTTATTTTACCACTGATCAACTCTGTATTTAACTCCTAGGAGAGAATACAGAATTCCTTATGCTGCTTTGAGATTACTGAAAATGTATCAAACTGGATACATTATATGTTATAAAATGTAAATTACTGTGTACTGTAAAACTGAAATTTCACATTGTGGGGTCTCTAATTGTGCATTTAGGATATGATTTTTCTCTTTATATTTTCTTTGTGTGTGTGTGTATATGTATGTGTATAAATTTTAATATATTAAGTGGGATCACTGTTATTGGTGAATCCTCATCTGGAGGTGAGGGCCAGCAGAAGGGTAATTGCCATGCATTGTGTACCATTCCATTAGTCCTGACCTCTAGACCAGGATTCATCCTTGATCACTGTTGTCTTTTGGCCCTGTACAACAAATACTCTCATTGGAAGGATACAGCACAAATGCAGGCCAAATATACCTAAGGATCCAGCAGCATACAGTTGTCACTGTGGTGTTAGTGTGTTTCAAGAGATAGTAGATTATTCTTCATATGTTTATACACACACACATACATACACATGAAATTTTAATTCTCATGTAAATATACTACTGTTCAGAAAATAATGGTATATGTACATACATTCATTTCACAGATCCAATACCCGTCATAAGACAGCTGAATATGAAACAAATCATGACTAAACAACAGACACCTCAAACAGATAAATTAAAAACATATGACAGAACACCAAATAATACAATATTCTTAGTCACTAAGGAATATTATTGCTACACACTGTTGCACACTTTTTTTAGTTCCAGATGGAAGTTTCATATTGAATAAGAGTCAACAGTTAACTAGAATCTTCTAATACTCAACTTTTTTAAAGCATTGACAACACACAGTAATATATTCCTTGTTCTGAAGTTTAATTATATTGTTTGTTACTACTAGCACTACTGCTACTGCTGTGGCAATCCACTTGGGAGTTTGTCCATTTCAGATTGAAGTACAACATTCTAAGAAAACAGTGAGGATTACCATCACCTAGGAGCCTACCTGAGTAGGTTTTTCTTTTACCTGAGGATGGAGGGGAGCTTGCAATGTTGCATTTTCAACAAACAGTGGACAAAGTTCAATTGCAGTGGCAATGTAATATTGTAGAGTTGTTGTTGTCTCCCATTGTTTTTTGGTGCCACTTTCTTGATACATTTTTAGAATCACACAATCCATTTACTATTTCTAAAGTGAATAATGTGAATTAATCCAACTATCAGTTGCAGCTTTATATTCTCAGTCTGATTATATCATTATTTATTGTTTCTAATTTTATAATCTGATTGGTACGTATGTAAAGAAATTTTTTTTTTCAGGATCTGGCATGTTAAAGGGTAATTTTTTAACACTGTTTAATATGAGCCACTGAAATTATGTGCCTTGAGACAATTCACATTTCTTTCTTTTTTCTTTTTATGCCTACCTGCAGATCACCAAGTTTTTTGAAATTGTTTGCTTTGGTGTTGTCATGAACACAGATGTTATTTCCAAACCGAGATGCAAAACACATCTTATTTCCAATAACACATAATGGGCTTCTGCCTTCCAGAGTCATTCGTGTCATGTACCTGGCCTTATCACCTACAAGAAATAAGCAAGTGAGTCTTTACTGCTTACAGAATTGATTAGCTGCAGGATAAACATCTCTAATTTTATATTGGTCAACTAAATAAATGAATGGTTAATTCAAAGAACAGATTATTTTGGGTAATGTAATTTGCAAGAGAAAGCACTTGATCACATTCTATGGAGAACTAGCTTAGGAAGAGGCTATGGACCTGTCATAAGACAGACCGTACAATATATAAACTGTATATTCCAGTGAAAGTGTATCCAAATTAGGAATGTATGACAAATGCATCTGGTCTCCAGTAACAACAGCTATTATGGGCATATTTGTGTTAATCAGAGGCCAACACAGAAACAGAGAGGCAGCTAGTGTGCCGGACTTGCTGTATTTCTGTCTGTAAAAGTTAAAGGCATAGGTGTCTCTCTGCATGCCATGAAGGCATATTAGGGGGCGCAGCTGAAGCTTCACCCACTTTTAACCTTGGCTCTATATGTAGATAAGTTGTCAGCTTCATGCCCTTGCTCCTTTACCCCCACAGAGAAGCCCCACTAGCCAATGAATAGGAGGCTGGGTAGACCCCACAGTTAGTCTGAACAAATCAGAGAAGAGAAAAATGTTCTGCCTGTGCCAGAAATACATGTAAATTTAATCACTGATTTTTGCTTGGCTCATGTAACCATGTAGTCACTATCTGAAAGAAGTGACTCGCAAAACAGCCGGTGGCTAATTATGCATTTTGGTTTATGTGTCACAATTTATAAATTCTGGCCTAAGCATGGTGCAAACAATACATATTTCCAGGGCAGAAAGCTTGGGAAAGGATTATAGTAGTGAATAGCTTCATATCCATAGAAGGTACTCTTTGATTACTGATTATATTGTATGAAATATATATGTACATTTATGATACATCCTTGAACAATAAATACCAACATTTCAGTTTTGTGTGTTCCATGTCCATGCATTAAAGAGTTACAGACTTCTATAATGAACCAACACATGCACATTTATAAATATGTTTTGATCACACATTGTTCTTCACCAGAATGTTTCAGTCACTCTTGTGACCATCATCAGGGTGTCATACAACAATAATACAATTAATGTACAAATAACTGATCAAGTCATATTTCATACTGTGTACAACTTCACTTATCTAGCAGGGCATGTACTAACTACACACACCTGATTTTACTGAATTTTAACAAGACTGTAAACATATAATTTTTAAGACCAGAAGATTCACATGAGAATATCCAATGTAATAGTGAGTGGTTTTTATTATACACTTTGTACAATTATTTGTATACTAAATTTAATGTTATATGACACCCTGATGATGGTCACAATAGTGACTGAAACATGTTGGTAAAGAACAATAATATGTGATTGGACATATTTGTAAATGTTTATTTGTTGGTTCATTATATAAGTATTTAAGTTGAGGTTTTCACTTTGATGTAATGACAGTGGTAGAGCCTTCAGGGTTTCAATACATTGTTTTTTTGAAAGAAATTTCAATTTCTTTTTAAAGAGGTAGTGGGTTCTTCCCCCCCCCCCCCCCACACACACACACACACACACAAGGATGGAGGCAACAGGCTCTTTAGCATGTTTTTCACTACATAAGTAAGCTAAAGAAAACTCCCCACCAATGGTTTGCCACCTGTCCTTAGCTCTGCATAGGGTTTCCAGAGGCTTTTAGTTGCTTTACCAGTGCAATTCAATGAACTGACAATGGCAATTAAAATATATTTATGAAGCCTCCTATACAGTTGTGGTTCAAATGCAGGGCAAAACGTTTCTAAAATTTATGTTTGCAAACTAATCACACTAACCTTCATTCCAAATCAATGAACTTTCTTTGATTATGCTAGGCATCTGTGTGTTTGATTACAATTTTCTTTGGTTTTGGATTCATATAAATGTGTTTCACCATACTGAGTTTTGAATGTTTTCATTTTATTGGTCTAGGAATGCATCAGATTTTATCAAAATAGACTGGGCTTCATAGCCATAGAAGTTTGGGAAACACTGTTATACTCTATAAATATATACAACAAAAATACCCACCAGGAATGATCTCGTTGATACAAACATCTCTGTCTCTCACAGTATATATGAATGTGTCAATAACTGTGAAATCTCGTATTTCTTCCAGCATATTAAACTGATGCAACATTGCATCATCTTCCCAAACAGAGAGCTAAAATTAAAACATTTTTAAACATTACTGGCATACCAAGGTTTTTCCTACATCCGCCTCCATGCAGAAACATCAATCCTGCTCACATAATACACTTAGAAAAACAAAGTTAACCCCTGCAATTACAGTGATGTTGCTTTTAATATTATAGGACATAAACTGGCTTGAAGAATGTCCAAGAAAATGAGGAGGGTTTGGAACTGAATGGTTAAAATCAGCCCTTTTGGCTATGTTGGTATGTTATTTATTGGGCAGAAGCACAAATAACATAGAGAGCAACACAAAAACTCTATTTGATGCTAGTACAGAGGAAGTTCTAGAAGCAAATACAAAGAAAACTAAATATATACAATAGCAGTACCAACAAATGCACACAAGTATATTGAAACTGGTTTACATACACATGTTGCAGATGGTTACAATAAAGAAACATGTAGGAGGTCATTGTGTATATAAAATAATTTCAATATACTTTTGTGCATTTGTTGGTACTACTACTGTATGTATTCAATTAATGCATGGATTAAGGATCATAAAAATACTAATGTTCTTGACTCACTGCCAGAATGTTCAGGCAATGAGCCAACAACACAGTTGTGTGACTTAAATATTAGAGTATTCAATAAGCCAAGATAGGATGATTTTGAAAATGAATTACATTTATTAAATTTATAAGTGGAGTAATTACAGCCGCTTTGGAAAATAATGATCATGAGTGTGTGTTTGAATCTGTACCTATAGAATAACACAATGACAGAATATGGTACCAAGACATGGGCCTGGGCTAATGGGAGAGTGCAGAAATTAAAATTTTAACATCTTTTGCAGTTAAAAGATGATGATAAATACTGATATATGTATGAAGTTTAAGCTGGGTGGTATAGATGAAGAGAGTAATAAACAAAGGAAGATGTAGAAAAACCATGTAATACTTACAATGGCTGAAAACAGCATGACATTATAATCCTACAGGATGACTAATTGGTGGAAGACTAGAGGTACTGGGAACAGCAGTCTTACACCAATGCAAGCACTACATAGCCAATCACTTACCATGCCTTTGTCATTTCCTGAATACAGTTTTCCACCAATCACATAAAGACGTAAAGTTTCTTCTTCAGATGACTCAAATAAGGTTTTCACATGTTTGAATGTGTCCAGATTCCAAGCCTGAATTGTTCCATCAGTGGAACAGGAATATATGATATTATCCTTTGCAGCAATATGGTAAATTGCTGATTCATGTGCCTGAAATTCAGCTTCAAGTTGAAGGTTGGCATCCCACACCTAGGATCATTAAAATGGCAGATATAATTAACAAGGTTGTCTATTAACTCATACCTTTCAGCACACATGCATTGAGACTGGAGGTCAGGAGCATTTCACTAAGAACATAGGTAAAATCATCACCAACTAGAAAATAATTAAATTTTATATAATGTTATGAACATCAGATAAATTTGAATTATTATAAACAGGACACAAGTAAGGCTTCTTTTGTACTTCCATTTGTTTGTCAATGGAGCAGTATGCAAATACATAACACACACGGCACCTAATTACTGTGTGGATTTCAATTTTGATTCTCAAACATAAATATTCCTCCTTAAAATTGCAGTTTCTGGACAGCAAATTCTACTCAGACTCTGAGTCTTTAGAATGCTGATATTGGGCTCAAAATCTGTCAGTGGCCTAGTCCCTCTTTACACATTCCTTTTCATGGCACAAAGTCTACCAGTTGTTTGCTGAGCAGAATCAATCTTTTCCTGCAGAGCAGACAAAAAAGAAAAGACAGGAAGTGTACATATAATGTAACAATAATGCACATTTCTGCAACTGTTGTTACAGTGGAAAAGCAATAAGTATTACATATTCGGAGTGTGTGTTTGTAGCCTTATCCAGCATGCAATGCACATGTGCCGTATTATATTGTCATCTGTGGCCTGTCTGGCTCTACCATACTTTCCACATTATTTCAAAAACAGCACGATTTTGGGGGGAAGGGTGAACCATCAAATGTGTGTTTTAATTTTATCTACAATTTTTGTCTGAAACATTTCTCATTTAAGAAGAATTGAGCAAGATATGATCATAAATTCTTACTCTTATAATAAAAGCCAACGAGATGCACTGTTTCTCAATTTTATTTTGGTAAAGAACTCTACATGTTTTGGGCATTACTGTCCATCATCAGGAGTCTCAACACTGTACACAGAGCAATAGATATTTTTCATGCTATGTTGACTGTGCTAGCGAGGTCAGCGTTGAAACGCCTGATGATGGACAGCAGATCTGTTCGAAACATTTAGAATTCTTTACCAAAATAAATTTGAGAAACAGTATATCTCGTTGGCTTTTATTATAAGAATATATCATGATGTACGCTCCTATGAATGTCAAATATGATCATAAATGTACATTGGTCTTTAGGTAAAGTACCCATTATTCTTGTAAGATTTTAATGATACTTGAATTTTCTCCACAGATTTTTTAAAAAATACTCAAATTTCATGACAATCCATTTAGTGGGAGCCACGTTCCATGTGGATGGACAGACATGGCAAAGCTATTAGTTGCCTTTCGCAATGTTGTGAATGCACCTAAAAAGATTGTTCTGTGTAATGACCGGAACTCTTAAGGTGCTTGGGAAGGAACATGTGAACAGTAATTAAGGATTTTACAACATGAGTTCATACTACTGCCAATCAACACCACACATTACAACTTATCAGCCAGATAACTTTAATGTTAGGAAATTAAATTTTTATCTCAACAGACCTCCACTGTCATAAAAGTTGTGTAAATCATCTTGATTTGGAAATTAAAATATTTCATCCAGTTATGTTCCTGTTTGAAGTGTGCCAATATGCAGGAATATATGAACACATCCCAACTCACAGATTCTATTTTGTACTAGGCACTATTATGGATTGGACACATGGATTCATGACTCACTAGTAGTCTCATGGTAGTGAATAAATATTGGTAGTTACTGATTTTTAAGGCAGGAATGTGAAATGGACTAATTTGATGGATGGTAATTAACTGTAGACACATGTATGAATGCAGAAACTGTGGGAGGGAAATACAACCCTATTGATTGAGAATTATGCATATAACATGCATCACATTATTAATGATTATGTGTTCATTGCCTTGATCAATATAACTCTTATAAATGTGGGAAAACAATATCAGATACACAACTCTCATATGTAACTAACAGTGTTTGAGTTCCAGTCAGAAGATTGATTTTACAGACTATTTATTTTGTATGTCTCATATCAAGAATGCTGAATTCTAAAAACTTGATCCAAATTATAAGAGATACACATTGTTTCTGATAAAGCTGCAGGTGTTTACTTTTTAACAGTCTAACTGTCCACATGTCTCCATAATGCATGGTGTTTCTTCAATGAAAGCCAGTAGTTATTCAGCTGATAAGGAGTTCCCTGTTATAGAAATGAAACTTTCCTTACTGTGATCACAGAAGTCTTCCATCTGGCATTCTCTCACAGGAAATAACTGTGACATTAATTTAAATGGGCAATGACCCCTCATTCCATATACTATACCCGTAGTCAATCATGAACATTTTTGGCACATTGAATATTAATTGAATAAGTAATCAGTTAACAATCATAAGGTGAATAAAACCAACCTCAATGTATTGTTCCTTTTTCACTGCCATTATTCACATCTGTATTTCTACTACCCCCTTACCACTTGCTCCATACTGTACATACCTATTGGAACTGGTTACAGGAACAATTTTACAATTCATCCTTGTACACCTTGTAAATACTGTCTGTCTAATAAATCTCTTTAAAAAAAAACCTTAACGTATTATTAAAAAAATAGTAAACATATCACATAAAGCAGCTAATTATTGTAGTTTAGGATGATCTTCATTTAGGCAACATAAAGAGAGTCTGTTGGTAGGTGCTGTGGCAAGTGATCAGATTATTTTTACATATCACAATTAATAACAATAGCTAGCAATCCTACTCTGAGCACAGAAAATCACATAAGAGTATTTTTCTAAACAACTATGTAAAATGAACCAAAGTCAATACATTACTTCTTGCTTTCTTTTAGGATTGCGTGCTCTTTTCTGCTAAATATCATATCTTATCTTTAATAATGCCTCTACTACTTGACCTGTGTACTGTGTTACTAACTGAAGTTCGAAAATAATCATTATGATACAATACATCCTGTGAGTAAAAGTCATTATACTGTGTAGTAATAAAAAAAGTATTATTTTACCTTTATCTTTCCATCTACAGCTGCACTGTAAAGTTTGTCATTGTGGAATATTACTGCATAAACTTCACCTACGTGTTTGTCTTGATCACTTGCTTCAGCGGTTATTGCCAGAGGCATTTTTATTCACTAAATGTAAGTCACCTATTTCACTCTAAACGACTATATTGCTGCAGAGAAAGTTATGTTACATGATCCCAGTGTGAGTCTTCATCTCTGAAGGCGGTAGCTTAAAATAGACGATTACTGGCAGAACTTCAAAATTCCCACTCCGCAGGATGCATGTTCAAATATTCGGATACTCTTAATATAGTCATGCTGAAAATTAGACACCTACCTCTGTTTTGACAGAACCGTAAACATTTAAATGTGCGCAGTCTGAATAACTAAAATACTTAATTCATTAAATCAATTAAACTGAATTGTTAGTTATTCTGGTTATGGACTTACACAGTATATGTTACTAGTTTTGCCAAAGAATGTATAGTATATTATTTGGAAATTGTATTTAAACCTATTATTGTTCGTCATTTGACTAAAGTAGCCCGTTAGTAATGTGAGGAAATGTGTAACATGTTTCCCACACGCTGTGCAGAATAGATGGTGTTTTTACGGCGATACTCTCCATTTTCTGCAAAATGACATCAGAAGTCAGAGATATTTCTCGTGTGAATAGAAATCTTGAGTCTTTAGGTCTTCGCTATCTTTTAGACAATACCGACCCTTTCTCTAGCCTGTTTGATATGCTGATAGAGGTAATAAAATGAGGTTATAATGTACACATCCTGTAAAAGATACAAATAGTCAAGTTACTGGAATGTGCAGAAAGAAAGAAAGAATACAGACAAAAACTCCAAAAGAGGAGATTTTGAAAATGGATAACGTGAAAGACAGGTTATGTTAGTGCATCCATAATTATTGATATTAAAATTGGTTATTTATGCCAAATTTGCGCTATTTTTCCCCATAATTATTGTCGTATCCAAGTAAACAACAGTAGTCTTTTCTTCCAATACTGTTGTATGATAACAGTTAAAACTGTCTTGGAGTTGGAATATTGGTGGTCAAATAAAAGAAGATTTAAACGTTCTTCGATAAAGACAAACGTGTAGTAAGTTTGTGTCACAAACTGTAAAAAGAAATGGTATAATAAAATAACAAATGAACCACATTTTTGGACCTACTGTTGGCGCAGCTTATAAAAGGAGCATATAAGAATTTTGACGATTAATTAGGGTGAAAATCTGACAGAATGCCTGTAGTTCGTTTGCGAAAGAAACGTACCCTTGCTTGATGAAGTACACATATTCGCAATGTTGATACAGGCGAATACTTGAATGTTAGTGCCTCACAGCCACAACCTAATTCTCATCATAATCTTCTTCTGCACAACCACCGCCCTCGCCACCTCTGCTGTAATTTTTTATATCGTACTCCCCTCTTCTTTTTCTTCTGCACCACCACATCCACCACTGACACTGTCATTTATTTTTCCATCCTCCATTCCCATCCTGCTGCTCCATTCATCCATCCACCTCCTCTAAGTTGTGCACATACTTCAATTTATACATCATATGCTTCAGCCCATTGCTTTTGCTTAAGAATTCAGTTAGGCCAACAATTCCAGGATATGCAGTAATAATTTTTTTTAAGGTACTGCTTGAGTTAGACTAACAATTCTAGATTGTAAAATAACAAAACCTTTCTGTTTTTAGATACTGCTTGAGGAGAAGGGCAGTGAGAAGTTTACCTTAAAGTATAATGTGGCCATTTTCATTGAGCTGGAGTCAGCTGCCCTTATATTTAATGTAGCGGATGTTGAACTTATATTTGCAACATTTAAAGTAAGTATCTGGCTGTGTTCTTAACTATATTCTGTCAAAAAAATTTGGCTCCAGAAGTAACATTTTGGACTAATTATGTTTGGAACTGTGCTTGAACACTTACATCCCTGACTGACATTTCCATAGTTTTTCTCATTCCATGCTAGAAAATGCCAGGATACTACTTTTACTTAGCCTGTGATGGCTTCTGTCTATATCCCTTCCAATTTATAATTTGTTATCATCCAGTAATTGGATATTGTATAGTATGAGATATTGATAGTTTCATTAGATAAGCAAAAAATTAAGGATGAAGCACATTTTGGGAATTTATATTGATGGGTTTAGGTGTGCTTGCGTACACCATATCATTAATGCTTATATTGATTTAGCATTTTGGCCTTTTGTGGAAATGTGCTATGTTGCTGCCATTTCAAAGGTACGTGCTGCCTTCATCTTGTCTGGGATGAGAGTACAGTAGCACTTACAGGTGGGTGTGGTGACTGGATCACTACAAGAATAAGGGCCTCTTGCAAACATAAATGAGAGCTTTACATAGCATTTAGAAATAACACTGATTTAAGAAATTATCATTAAAAAATCTGTAAAATTTTATGTACTGTTATTAAGAAAGCTAAAAGACTTCAATATGATATTAAAGTTCAAAAATCCAACAATCAAAACTGTATGGGATATAGTAAAAAATGTAAACTGGCAAAATAAATACCAAAAAAATGACAATATAGGTAGATTGAAATTTGAAGTTAAACTAATCATCATCATCATCATGTTCCTGAAGGGTTAGGTGTGTTTCCTGTTCCTTGATCCTCAAGATGAAGTTGGTCCCTCCATCTCTTCCTCGGTCATCCTATGTTCCTTCGTCCTTTTGGCTTATATTGTAGTGCTTGTTTTGGTAGTCTGTTTGTGTCCATCCTCTGTACGTGTTTTAGCCACTTTTTCTGGTACTGTTTTATTTCCTTGACTATGTTCTGTACTCCCATTTTTTGCCTAATACATGGATTCTTTTCTTTATCTAGTTTTGTTATTCCAAGTATGTGTCTCAAAAATTTCATCTGTGCTGCTTCTAAACGTTGTTCCTCTCTTTTCTTCAGTACCCAAGCTTCACTTCCAAATTTCAATGCTGCTTTAGCTGTAATGTTGTGAATTCTTAACTTTGT
>Ga0131853_10001884_pt1 | contig 37420 bp, 27 predicted proteins | sample TergutLab28metaG_FD_92764 | JGI IMG/M metagenome (GOLD analysis project Ga0131853, IMG submission 92764) | Labiotermes labralis P1 segment gut microbial communities from Petit-Saut dam, French Guiana - Lab288 P1 (version 2) (version 2) | ecosystem: Host-associated > Arthropoda: Insects >... | reverse complement strand
GATGTTAAGTACAGATATTAGCATTACAGAAACCACATATTCCTGCCAGTTTTAATATGTATTTGGTAATCAATAAGTGTGTAACAGCTGTCAAAGTTTCAAACTTCTCTGGCCATTATCTCCATAACCGTTCAACTTCGGACATAGGAGTTTTGGGTTATATCGGTATACTTTAACATAAGGAACACCTTCCCGAAGTCTGGCACATTCCTCCTGGGACACCCTGTATAGAAGAAAAGAAGAACAAAAGGAGATAGTGTTTGATGGATTCTACAACACACATGAGGCATAAAAAAAAGATATAGTGTATGTTACACAATGACAGAATGGTGGTAACATGGTATCAAATCACACATTATTCAAGACTGAAAAGGAACAATGTTTACAATGGTACATGGAAAAAGTGGTGTGCAACTACTAATTGGCCAGCAGTCCCTAAACTTGCACAGGTGCAGATTAAGTATTTCCATTATACAAGATTGTGAAACAGGTCAAAGACATTGCCTTACACTCACCACAACTTAAATATTCAGTACTAACTCACACACATTTTGGAATTTGGAATTATAAATCAATAATTATAAGCTGTGGCAATTCATATTCCTGCCTATGCCAATTTGCCAGCTTTAACTTCAAAGCTTCATAACATCCTAAATTTATGGTTTCCACATAACATTTCACATTCCTAGCCCCATTGTTTTAATAGTTATCTCTATTTAAAGTGGACACTAAATACAGATTCTGTTATTTACACTCTGAAAAATTCAATGCAACAGAAGCTGCACAGTTTTAATGAATTTTTACTAAATATAATTTCAGAGTCCCATATTAAGTGGTAACCACAATAGTTCACATAACCATGCTCATATTACTAGAACTTAAACATGCAAAGGTAGAATGGCCTCCACCAGTGTGTATACCAAGGATGATGGAAATGCACCCACTGATTCAAAACTTTTAAGCCCATCTTGCCTTATAAAATAGTAAAATTGTGCTAATAATTCTCTTTCTCAAACTTAGTTTAAAAGAAGAGGCTTAGTTATATAGGAATCAACATTTATACTAAGAGCATAATTGACTTTAAAATATGTGTAATAAAATGTAGTTAATAACACTACTGTGTAATGCTATCTCTTTACCCTCCTCTATGTTGAGACTGCTGTCCATGGTGCCAATAGCTCTGTGTATGGAGTGGAGGAAACCTCTGAGACTGCGACTGTTGCTGGCTGTGAGACCGATGATGACTGCCACCTCCACCAACACCACCTCCCCCACCCCCACGATGACTGATATTTCCTCCTCCTAGCTGACGTCCTCCTCCACTCCCAACCAGGCCCTTACTTACATTTGCTCGAATTGTCATTAACTACAAACAGAATTCCAATAAAGAGTATCACCAATGTTGTTCATTTATAAATTTTAAGGTGTTAAGAAAACCTACTGCAAAATTTCTGCTAAAGGCTGTGCAATATCTCCAGTGACTACTTACCAACTTGTCACTCAAAGCCCATGCAAAACTGAATATCCCCATCTGGTGATTATCTTTCATATCTGAGTTCCTTCGTTTCAACATTGGCTCAGTAATCAGCTATCATGAAAGAAATGTTCGGTGTTCCCAGATCATCTAGGTATATCCTGGGATAAGACACACATGACTTCCCCTGTCACCCTAGAACAGGCCAGGAAGGCCCAAAGGAGGAGTATAGGTATAGCTACTCTTACTTTAACCTCAACACTAGATGGGGATGAGCAGTCAATGCCATGCCCGGGTGCTTTACCCCCAGGAAAGAGACCCAGTATCCAACAAACAGGAGACTGGGTGAGTCCCAGGGCCAGTCAGGATGGGGGTGGAAAATTTCACCCCCAAGTGGGATTCGATCCCCCACCTGTCCAGCCCATAGCAAGTCACTATAACAACTACACTATTCCAGCCCACTTACTCCCCTATCATGCACTCAATTGATGCCCACTGTTCCAACAAATGTGCAACAATATAAACTGGTAGTTGTCTCTCTTCCAGGAGATAAGAAGTTTTATAGTTCTTTGGGATCCATCTTAAGAATAGGCTGCATTCCCATGTCTAAATCCCTTTAAGTGATATTTTCCCTTCAGGTTTCCAGATCACAATGTTGTATACAACTCTTGTTTTATCCACAGTATGTCACATTCACACCAGCTAACAATCCTCATTTAATTACCCTAATACAGCAGCCCCTCCTGCTTTGTATGTTTGCGCATCACCTTTGCACTTAAAAAGAAATATTATGGCAACCTTCCTGTGTCGTGTTGTAAGTCCTTCACTCATTCACAGCCACACTTGCATAAGCACGCACAATAACAGACAACAGGCCACAACCTGCCCACTTGTCTCACTCAGTAGCTACCCAGACATTGTGTGATCCAAAATGCACTTCAAATTTACTTTTTACAATTCTCAGAGCTAATTGTTGCCCTCAAGTCTTAATGATATCTGGAAAGTATGACCAAACATGCAGAAAATCAAACTAGTTTAATCCCATCTGTGTTTCACAGGGCGAGATCAGCAATAACTTAACTGTTCAATGTTAATGAGAGAATGACAATGGAAAGCAACGAACAGTGACGGAGATGAGAGTGAGTGATCATGTTTCATCTATGTGAAGTCATCAGTCGCTCTTTTTGAGACCAGAAACTGCAAAATTAAGTACAAATGGAGAATAAAGGATCGAGTAAATTCTCGTAATCCTCAGCAACATACGTGCTGATGTACAGTGGAAAGAGAATTGCTGCAGTCGGACACAGTCATGTTGTACACACACTGTTGACTCATTTCATTGAAGAGAAATGCAGACACAAAGAGGGGAAGCATTAAGTTTAGTATGCCATCGCATGCCAGGCTGTCATTGCACCAAACAAGGAGATATATACAAACATACCGAAAAAGATCACTTTGTCACTAAATCTTCATTATCCCCATATGCTAAGCACACTGCATCATTTGATCAACCAGACAACTTTCAGCCAGAAACACTGACATCACTCCAACCAATATGATAATAAACATGACAGAAATCTTTTCATGTTTATTAACCATCAATTTAAATATTATCATGTTTGTGTGTCTTTTTGGACCCTATCTCATTTTTTCCACAAGATCTTACCTGCCTTGCATTGCAATTTCCCCATTTGCAGGATTTTCAAGAATTCAACTGCTGTGAATGGCAAGTATTTGTGGTAATATTACTCATCTCATCCTTTTTTTTCCCAAGGCTAATCAACTAAAAGCCTCTGGCAAGATTAGCATATAAATATCATGTTAGGTACATAATAACAATAGGATAACAATACAACCGGTGATCCTGACAGAAACAGAAGAAAATAAAGAAATGGTGCACACATGACTTCAAATTATTATAATGGTGAAATCAAGAAGTGGACAGAAAGAGAAAATCATTCAACATCTTTGAAAGCTAACACTTGAGAGATCATGGGCCAAGAGAGTGCTGTCAGTATAGCGACTTGCTACAGGGTGGACGGTTCAGGGTTCAAATTCAGGTGGGAGCAAGATTTTCTGCCACCCAGCCTCCTGTAAGTGGGTACCAAGTCTCTTTCCCAGTGGCCAGGACATGGCACTGACCACCCTCCCCCCATCTAGCACTGAGGTTAAAGAAAGAGTACCGCCATATTTCTACACCCTCCCTGGCCTTCATGGCCTGTTCTAGGGTGAACTTCACCTTTACCTTTACCTTTACCACTAGACAGACCAAGACTTGGTTCAGGATGGGATCCAGTGGCAGGCATGTATGTCATTATTGACAAACTTCTGAGTTCCTTAATAAGGAATTTTCATTTATATATCTCTATTCTAACTTCCAGTGGTCACAATTTGAATGACAATATTAGTGGTGCTCCTTGACAGATACAAACAATATGCCAAATAACATTTTGGAAAGAAAACTTGCATTCAGTTACACTTACTTCCCTCCTGTTTTCTTCATTTTCTCGACGGAGACGCCTTATGATTTTCTCTGCGTCTTCGAGTTTCACTGCCAATGTCTGCTCATCCAGTACATCTTGGGAGACAATATCTCCATCAGTTATAGATGTACCAGCTTGATTCTGAGCATCTAGTTTCATTGCTGGTGTTTCTTTATTCCCAAGAGCTTCCAGTTCTTGTTTTCTGTACTCAAGCCTCTCCAGCTTCCTGCACAGCAACACATAGATACTGAAACCAGACAGAAGAAGAGTAGGATGTGATAATGCTGCCGTTGTGTTACTGATGAAGACAGCATTATCTCATCGTTTTCCTCTGGTCTCAGTGTAATGGAAGAAATAATGTTACAGTTTTTAAACAAAACAAGGCCCTTAGCGTATTAATAAAGAAATGGAAACTAGCCTTTATAACAACTAAAAAAACTTATGCACTTACTTCAAAAATAGTTTTTTTTGTTTCTGTTTTCCCCCATCTGGCTGTGACATAGTCACTTTTCTTATTCCAGATGGCAGTGAAAATGAATCCAGTGTATTTATTAGACAAAGATTTTTATCCACTCAAATAATAGCACATGATGCATTTCCTATGCAGAACAGTCTAAAACAAGGTGATGTATTATCATTGCTGCTTTTATACTTTGCTTTAGGATATGCCAGTAGGACAATCAAAGAAAACCATGAGGGAATTAACTTGATAGCCACACAGTAACTTCTGATCTATGCTGATTACTTACTTACTCACTCACTCCATGGTGCAGAGTCCTTCTTGAGAAGCTACCTGGTTTGCAACTAGTCAAGAAATTCCCCGCATTTGACGGAACCCAAATGTTCATTACCGCACTCACAAGCATCCGCCAATTATCTCTATCCTGGGCCCACCCAATCCAGTCCATATACCCACATCCTACCTCCTGGAGATCCATTCTAATATTATCCACCCTTCTACGCCTAGGCCTCCCCACCAAGACCCTATACACCCCCCTTCTCCTCACCCATACGTGCCACATGCCCAGCCCATCTCATTCTTCTAGATTTTATCACCCACACAATATTGGGTGAGGAGTACAAATCATTTAGCTCCTCGTTATGCAATCTCCTCCATTCCCCCGTTACCTTATCCCTCCTAGGTCCAAATATTCTCAACACCATGTTCTCAAACATCTATGCTGATTACATTACTTTAACTGACAGGACCACAAATACCATACAGAAAAACATACAAGCCATCTTGGACACTAATATGGTTCCTATAAAGATTAATGATGAGAACTAGGTACTTCATACATTCAGGCCTCATTACCAAAACTTTATTCCATACATATTGTGCAGCAGTTATGATGTACACTATTTTTCTTGTCCACTGCCTTGCACTTCACTCATTTATGACTACCAGGCACAATTCAATGCTTCCCTGCATCATTATCAGTGTGCACTACTTTATCCGTTGACATGCTGTTTTGAGGGAGCTGCACCTGATCATTTACACACAGACATGAGCCCCCAGAAATACATCAACAGTTAAACTAGTACAAACCAACAATGATGCTGGGAAGCATCAAAACATGAACAGTACTCATAAATTAGTGGAAATGCAAGGCAGTGGACAAGACCAATAGTGTACCTTAGCACCAAAATGGAGGTCAAAACCATAACAAAGAAAAAAAAAATCATTCAAAATAAAGTTCAAATACCTGGAGAAAATATTAACAAATCAAATTAGATTGATGAAGAAATTACATGTGAGCTGAATATGGGGAATGTTTGCTACTGTGCAGTTCAGAATCTTTTGTCTTCCTATTTGCTGTCTAAAAGTAATGATTAAAATAATCAAGATTATAAGTTTACATGTAATGTTTTATGCATATGGAGTATGGTCTCCAACATTAAGTGAAGAACACTGACTAAGGATGTCAGAGAACAGAGTGTGAACCAACAGCAGGCTGTATAAAATCACATAAATGAGAACTTCATAATTGTTATTGTACTACTTGCCAAATTATTATAGTTACTGTTGGTGGTGGTGGTGGTGGTGCTGCTGCTGTTGTTGTTGTCACCATCATTGTCATTGCTGTTAAAAAAAGGAGAATGAGGTGGGCAGGGCATGGAACAGGCATGGAAGTGGAATGCATACAAAGGTTTGGGAAGACCACCTGGAAAATCTAGGCATAGATGGAATGCCATTATTGAAATTAATCATAGGAAACAAGGCTGGAGGGGTAAATACAATTCATATGGCTCAGAGCAGGGACCAGTCATCACAAACCACTCTCCCCTCCAGGGCTTTACAATGTAACTGAAGGACAGTGTAATCTATTTCCAAAAATTAATCAATACACTGAATACAACAAGCACAGAATATAAATTAATCCTATCAACAGCCAACTGCCCAGCAATATGGGCCCTTGATCCAGAGATCTGCAACCTGACACTAGAAAAGCTAAACATAAGTAACAATCTATAGAACCAACATACCCCATTCATAAACCATACATGTATAAAATATTTGACAGCCCTATGAATAATTTTACACAGCACAATTATTGTGAAACTAAAAATAAATGTAACACTACCTTTTCTGCTCTTCAACAATTCCAGTAAGATAAACATTCTTGGTCTTGGCATCCTGAAGAGCTGCCTTTAGTTCTGCAATTTCTTTTTCTAAGATTTCAACCTGCAGTGAAGTCATATTCAGTTGCTTTGGACTTAATACTACCTGCTGACAGGACAAGAAAAAGTCTCCTGTAATTATACTGGCAATACAAGTCACAAGAATTGCCCATATGCAGTTTTATATTTTACTTGTTATTACCTTTGGTTTAGTATCATCTTCAGGGGATGAAGGTGATGGACTACTCTGAATAAACCCACTCTTGGTAAACACAAGCTGGAATTGTAGATCTAAAATTACAAGTGTCTATATTAATTCAGTTATTTCCCTCTAAAAATATGAAAGGCACATACTACTGTATATGGCTATGAGACATGTACTCTTAGCCCATGAAAGTAAAATGAATTGCAAGTGTTTAAAAAACAAAGAAAATAATTACATGCAAGCATAACTTAATAAGAGATGTAAAAGCATATTACAAGCAATACAAACGAAGTTCCTACAGAGTACCAGCCACTTGATGAGCATGAACACATACAATGAGCTTCAATGTTTTTACATATTATGTTCATGCCAAGCACTTTTTTAAGTTCAGAGCTCTAACAGGCAAGCATGTTCAAGTTCTACATACACTGGACAGTTCTACCACCTGCAGGGAACAAGATGTAATAAAACTCATTAACTTGAAATCCATGACTCAAAATACCACATAATTTGAAGCATGTGACATTCCTCAGCTTCAAACTTTTTAATGCTGTTACTTCAAAATATGGTAACTTCGTAATTCGAAGCTACTAAACAGCCCTCTGATTACAAGAACTTGAACAAATCAAAATATAGTAAAACTGTGGAGGCCAGAATGTGATAATCCAGCACTTCTAACAGTGAAGCATAAATACGGGCAAGCACTGTTGAGAGAGTTTCAGTCAAAGAAATTAGGAAGGAAGAAAAGAAGGAAAGAAAGAAAGAAAGCAAGAATCAAAAGGAAAAAAACAAAAACAAAAAATGGGTCACAGCAAATTCAGCTGAAACAAACAACATCCAGCAGAATGCAGTCAGCTCATTATGATGTTACAGGACCTGCTGGCCACTTTCTGTTGCTATAATCAGAAGTGCTTGCATTTTCTTGACTGTGTTTTACTTGAGTTTCAAATAGTTATACCACTTTGACTGTAACAATGGCATCAAAGGTGAATTAAAGTGACAGATAAAGCAAAGATGTGAAATTAGACACTGCAAAGATGCTCCTGATAGACCAACACCAACATGGTACTGATGATGAAAGACTGTCAGAACTCTATAATGTATTACAATATTTTCTGGACAATATTTAGTTTGGTGGACCACTGTAAGACATCACTAGCAATGCACCCTCTTTCTTTGGTAATAGTAGCATAGACTTCCAGATACCATTTTCACTTGACAGTTGATGCACTGCATGGATCCTTCTTTTTGTTACATCAACCATAGCATCGACATTTGACTTGGATAAAAATTCTAGCAATAAAAGTACAAAATGTTAAATTGGGTAAATTTTCATAGTTAGGACTAGTAAATTCTGGGAAAATATGAGGCTCAGAAAATGTAAAAATCTGCTAAGATTTAACATTTTTCTATCAGCATTTGGTTGGAACCTGAGAGCAAGCATGTATATCAAATGCAACACTAACAGCAGGCGTGCAAACAGTGGTTGCACTATAACATACTTCTGTACTGCAACTCAACAACCTCTAATATTCATTAGCTGGCAACAGCATAACCAGAAAAAATGAACACGGGTGGATCAAAAAGTTCCTAGAATTCAGCCATAAAAATTTTAAGCATCTAAAATCCAGTGCCTTCCAGTCTAATCATCCTTGCAGTACACACCCTCTGTGCACACACACACTTGCTCCAACAGTTTTGCCACGCATGGCAGCACTCATGGAGAGCCTCCATCATGGGGCACAGGCCAGCTGTTGCACTGCATCTCATGTCAAATGTCACAAAACACTGACTCAGAAGTCCCATTTGTAGTCTAGAGAAGAGCCAAAAATCACTGGGTGCAAGGTGTGGTGAATATGGTGGTTTTGGCATGAGTGTGATCTGTTTTCCTGCCAAGAACTACTGCATTGTCAGAATTGCCTGTGCTGATCCACATAAGATACCCACTTCATTCAAAACCTCTCTGATGGTTATCTGCTGATTGGCATGCATCAGTCCCTTTGAAATTCTTTCAGCATTCACAGTTCGAGGTCTCCCACTGCAGGGCTCATTTTCCAGGAATTCTTGCCCACTTTTGAAATTGCTGTACCAGGCACATACAGCCATTTTTTTGAAGAGCATAATCCCCATAAACAGTTTGCAAGTCCTGCACTGTCTGTGCAGCACTCTTCCCTTTCTTGCACATTAACTGTCTGCTAAAAGTAAGACATTTGCAATGACAGCTGGGACCCACCTTCACTTGAGCAGCTCTAGCACATGACAGACAAACTCCAATGTGCAACTACTTCCCACACATGCATACAAAGGCAACAGGCAACATATCCTACAGCAACATTGTCATATCACAACCCATTTAAATACAAGTCTGCATTTCTGGGAACATTTGATCCCCCTACATACAGACAGGACATGCAAATGAACCATTGGTGCGGAAGTCTGCAGCGGCTTGAACAGAGGAAAACCAACAGACCATAGCAAGACTCTTTAAATATAAATGAATGGAATTAAGGTTTATGAACTTCAAAGTTAGTTGGGTTCATTTGTGAGTGACAAACACCACATACTGGTCAAAATGCAACAAGACAAGACAAAAATGAAGTGAAATGAACCAGCGTTACAAGACCAGAAAGGCATGTGAAAGAGGGAAGAAATGTCAAGGAAGTGTAATACCTAGCAAAAATTCAGGTGATTTTAAAAATAATACAGGGAATAGGGAGATATCCGGATTCACAACAGTACAGAGTGTCCCACAAATTGCATACACATGTTATTTACTTATATACCAAAAGGCAAAGAGTACCAATATTAAGCCATTGTTATACTGCTTTCCTTAACATCTCAAATGTTCAATATTTAAAAAAAAAAAATTCTCTTTCATCACACACGTGCAAAACCCAATCACAGAATTCCTTCAGATGATCTGGATCATCCTCATTCATTGCATGTAGCAGTCCTGGCGCACACAGTTTCAAATTCTGATGCCACAAAATAAGATAAACAGTTCTACTGTCACCAGTCTCATGGGCACAATGCCTTACAGACTTCTTAGGAGATTATTATAATATAGAATTTCAGTATACTATTTTAATGCTGTATTTTAGTAATGTAATTACACCTGATGTGCATATTTTGGTGCACGCAATGTTGGTTATATAAAGTCATATCTTTGGAGGTTGTATGAAGAAATGTTGGCATAACAAGTTGCAGCACTTTCACTGTTGAACTACAAGGTCTTCCAGATCAGGCTTTCTTTCAACATTCTGAACTGTTCCATCAGTCTCAAACTTACCACATTACCTCACAAGTTACCTGTGATAGTTGTGGTGATCCAAATTCATTTTTCCACTGTCTCTGTACCTCAAATACATTCTCAGTTTTCCAGTGTCACTTAAGAATCCACTTACATTGTTCAAACTGCATCTGCAATGATGCCTGTTTCTTTGCACTGGATACTACCATATGGCAGAATATACCAGTGCTAAGTGCAACACTCATTTGTCATCTAGCATCATTCAGACAGAACAGTACAAAACAATGTACCTCTGCCTCTACGTCTATGTCTGTTACTGGCATGTAAAGTGTGTATACATATACATATTTTTGGGACATTCTGTGTAGAAGAATTGTGCAGACCTACACAAAATAGTGACATGAAACATGTTTAATACACAAGAGAGAAGACACAGTTTGAAAGCATAGTGTGTTCAGAGGTAAAAATTACCAATTCAGATTTTACATTTTTGGAGGCTTCCACAACCTGGACACGTTTGACAGCTGAAAAATTTAGAACACTTACAGTTTATGACTTTGTTGAAGTGATGTTTTGAAGATTTTGCTAATGACAGCACGTCATACAAAAATGTATATGCGAATTATTTAGAAGCATTGATATATCATTTACAAGCTGCAATGATAGCAGGTACTTCCATATTTGTGGATTATCTGTTCTATTTAATTCTGGGTGCTACTTCTCCCCTCCTTTACCAAGAAAATCAACAGTCTGACACATTTAATAATGCTGTGTCAACTGTTAAGTTTATATAAAAATAAAGAAGAAATGGTGTGAATGTTATTCAAACAGCTCGTACAGATGTGAAAGGAAATCTAGAAGAAGTAAATCATACACAGTCACAGTATATCACCATGTTGTTTACCTCTGTTCCTCTGCCGTAACTGTTCCACTTCTTGGTGAAGACTCGTCAACATAAGTTTGTGTTGGTCTTGAAGGAATCTGATGTTCTGCTCAAGCTGTGTAATTCGCAAAAGTGGATCTGCTGGTGCCACTACCAAACCTTCCGATCTTCCCACTGCAGCCAGGTCAGGACTTTTCTTGTTAACCTGAAAAGACCCATAGCAATCAATTTGTGATAAGAAATATAAAACTATACCATTAATAAAGTTACAACAGCAGGCACGCCCCAGCTCTTCATAAAGGAATCCTTTCAGCCTCAATGATACAAAGAAGACTCCATACCATGCCTCAAATCTCAAGATATTAAAAGGGCACAAGGCAGTGTTCCTGTACAGAATGCAAAAAATATGAACATGCAAGTCTTGAAAATCTTTATTCTCAAACTCAACACTATGTTTATGTTAAAGAAAAGTTCACATTAATTATTACAAGTCCCTGTTCCATGACTTTTGAAGAGGAACCCAGCTTCATTAGTTATTACGAGGCATGATGAATTTTACACACCCACTGAAGACTGATTTTTATATACACTACATACAAAGACTTGATTCATACATCACACAGAACACACTATATGTCCATTACAAATACCAACTGGTTCATGTGGTTTGATTACTGCAAGGAATACACAAAATACATAAATATGCTATGTGGCAAAATCCACACCTTAATGTTACAGCAGGTAGTAAATACAGTTCCTTCCGGGTTTTCAACAGTTAATTGAAATTTGATTTTAGTCTACTTTTATTTCCTACGCAGTTCACAGAAAAGCAGTATATAAACCAAATATAAAGAAAGAACTCATAATACTTAAAACAGGCTTCATTTAATGCAGACTGAATATACTGACTTACTCCATATCCACATTCATAAAGAAACAGTGGCACATTTTTTCCTTGTCATATCTTCATACTCAGACTGCATACATCACTGGGAAAAACTTGGTTTCTTAAAGACACTTTAATGTTTCAAAACACTTACTTTATTCAGGATCTACTGCGCAAAACCACACAATGTTATAAGATACAATTTGTATAATTTTCTGTGGCACAACAATCCAAATACAACCCAGTCCACCTCATTAGACAATTTGACACACAAACCCTCTGAGCAACAGATCAGCTCATCACAGACACCACTACCTGCACAATACACAAAAAACGCAAGACACAAACATCCATGCCCTCAGCAGAATCTGAACCCATGATCCCTGCAATCCGGTGACTGTAGACCTACACCTTACACCAAATGGCCACCAGAATCAGCATAATGTGTTGTATATTCTTATGCAATGCTGACTTTAAAATATTTTATTTATATATTTATTTGTTTGTATTTATTTCTATGTAAATTTTCACATATGGTGGTCCAAGATTTTGAAAGATAAGAGATGCAGAAAAAATATTTTCCAGCATTCAATAGAAAAGTATAATTACTGGATTAGAAATTAACAAAAATTAAGGATTTAAATTAAAATAAAAGGAGCACCTTCATGTCAACCTGCTATACCATAATTTTCATCAACATATTTATTTATAGTCTTGTGTTATATAAAAAAATTTGCTTGTAGTGTGTACCATTCTACAGCTCCAGAAGAAAAACTACTGACAGTACCCCAAATACTCACAGTCAGTTTCATTACAGGCCTGCCTCAAAAATGTAAAAATTGTTGGTACGTAATTATTACCTTGTGTTTAATTATTAAAACCACAAAACACAGCCATTACATTGTTCCATGTTTAAATTTCTGACCAGACTGCAACCAATATCATAGCACACCTCAATGACATATACATCTTAATACCCTTCTGTACCTTACTGCCTGGCAGTTCATTGTACTTGCAAACATGTGGCATGCATATCACCAAACCCTATGACAATGCCTCTCAGTAACTGCATCTATACCACAAAACTTACTTGAGAGAAAGGTACAGTTGGGATCTTGACTAGAACTTTAGATGCCATGATGTTAATCTGCTCCTGGGTGCCAGTGAAAATAGATATGCTGTGTCAGCTTAGTCACTATCCAACTCCAGCAGTGAGCACACCACACCTCCCACCTTACTGAGGAATGACTCACAACATTCAGGCTAAGTGTGTAACTTTTACAGGCCACCTTCAGTACAGCCTTATGACCTTTGCAAATGACACATTTATAATACTGTACTTGGAAAAAAAAAAACACTTCAAAACTTGGTAATAATCCTGGAATGTTTACTACAAATAAATACACATTGGTACATATTAAATGGTTATTAAGTGTAAATATTATAGATAAATATCAAACACATAGCAAATATGCATCAATTTATCGTAATAAGTAGAATTTTTCCTCTAAATATTCATTATAATGGCTCCCATATGTCTGTATACCACTGCACAGACCCAAGTATTGATTATTTGTAACCTACAGGGTAGAATCATGGACTACCACCAGATAGCAGTGCAGACAGTATATAGTGAGTACATGTTCATTTTCATGTACTGGTTTGATAATCGTGTCACTGCCTGGTTAATAAACCAAGAGTTAACAGCATTACAAAAATAACAGAGGTGCTTCACAAAATCCTGTGATTGAACATGGCTGTGTTAAAAAATTAAATATGTACATACAGTTTCCCACAGAAATAATATCCAGCAGTTACAGATAGTGTGTAATCAAAGCATCACAGTTATAACAAAAATTGTGCATAGGAACAGGAAATTCTAATAATTCTGTACAGACTAAATACACAAATATGGATATTTATGAATTCTGATACATACAGAAGTACAGCAACTGGAAATACAAGTTTAGTATTCATAGTTAATAGGTTTGTATTTCAAACATTATAGCAAAATATGTCAGGAATCAAAGGTAAGTAATCAAACAGGTGAAAACTGAATACAAACCAACTCTTTTCATGAAATGAATGTACTGCCTTTCTAACCACTCTCCCTCCATTTCTATACACAAACCCCACTTTCCTGAATATCACAGACACCCCCAGACACATATTTGTACTTTATTACAGCAGTGTCATTCAAAATAATGATTTCCATATCTTCATCTTAATTGCTACAGTGCAAACAAGTAAGAGTACATTACATCTGGTGATGAATGAGTCAAAATACAGCACCCCACAGTTCCTTGTATGCTGATAACAATCTGAAATTTACTTGCAGGTGCTTGTGCACAATACCATGATCTCCAAATTAGTAAACACATTTTTCAGTTTCAGACAAAAAAATGCATTGCTTATATGCCTAACCATGACACCATGCAGATAAGAGTGCAGGGAGCAGACACTCCATGCCTTCTTCACCTCAGCACTAAAGGACAATACATCCCTTAATTTGATTCCAATCAACATGAGAAAAACAATCAACAGAGTGCCTCAGAAACTGTTTTATTCCATGTAAGGTTTGAGGTTCCCAAACCAATGATGTCGAGAAGTCAGCTGGAACATTACACTGTGTCATGGGTAAATGAACATACTTTGACATCCTTCAAAACATTTCGGTAAGTGAAATTACATGCTACATGGCATACACATCCCAGAAGACCTATTTCACTCCACTCACAAATTCTTATGAAAATTATTATTTACAGATATACTGGTATTTTTCATTAATCCAAACACTTCACCACTTTTCTTTTAACTTGCTACATTCATGTTGTATTACAGTGAGAAACAGAGTAAAATAAAAAGCAAAGTGTTATACCGAGTGTGTGGCTTCATGTGTCTACATTCCATTTTCACCTGTTTCAATTTATGATACGTAAATAGTCTTGCCATAATTTCTGCAATCTAGAAAGAAAATTAAACAAAACATCCACTTCTTGAGCCAAATGATTTATTTGCAATAGTTTTACGTTTTCATTTATAATAATGCCACTCAAAATGGCCGTCTTCTGCCTTGACACAAGCCTTGAGACGCTCCGGCCACTCTGCTGTCACCGCACGCACTGTCTCCAGGGTGATCTCTGCCGCTGCCTTCAAAAGGAATCTCTTCAGGCTCTCCAGGTTGTTGTGACACTTTTGGCAAGCCATGTCCTTCAAAACAGCCCATAGTTTACAGTCCAGGGGTTTGAGGTCTGGACTACCCGAGGGCCAATTTTTGGTGCTGATGAAGACCAGAAGGTTCCTCCACAGCCACTCCTGAGTCAAGTTGTCTTGGCTTTGTAGGCAGGAGCTGAGTCCTGCTGGGAGACCTATTCCTGACCACTGAAGAGGGTCATGTTAAGAGGTTTCACAGCTCCTTGTGGCACATCCTCTTCATACACTCAGGCACCAGTTTCACCCCTTTCTCGCAAAAATGAAGAGGTGTTACCCCCTGATAGGACACCCCCGACCAAACCATGACCTAGGAAGGATGGTGGCCTCCCTGCACCCTCGGAATGCACCTCAAGGGATGTTTGAGCATAAATCTTCTTGTTCTTGTTATTGTAGTGCTCCACGATGGTGAAGATTTTCTTGTCCATGAAGAATATGTTTTCGTGCCTGTTCTTGGCATGCCAGTGGAGGATATGTTCTGCTCTTGTCCGTCAGAACTCCTTCAAAGCAGGAGTAAGGTGGTGTCCCTTTGAGCGGCGTTGAGTTCTCAGGTGTAGATCATCCCTGATGAGGCACGACTTGATTGGTTTGATATGTTCAGCTTTCAGGACATGATCTTGTGCTTCCAGAGCAGATTCCGGCGAATCCGCTCCCGTACCGTTTTGGTAGCGGCTTCAGCCCTCACTCTTTTCAGGTGTCCTGAAGGAGTTCTGTCTTGAACCCTCCACAGTTCCTCATAACGTTTAATTGCCTGACAGATGAACATTTGCTAAATTTTCAATGGTTTTAAGGGTTTGAAAATTTAAGAATGGGATTTTCCGCAATTGTGAAGGGCAATCACAGCCACACGGTTTCAAATGATACCCCACTGCATGCTGATGTTGTGACAGACACAAGCAAACTGCTTTGGCACAAGTACCTGAAGGAACAGTAGTCCAAGTACAGCCATCCTTACAACCCTCCCACCTCAGTGTCTCCAGCTTTGGACAACACGAAAGTTGTAACAGAACTTATGGCAGGACTAGTTATATCACATACTTCACTTAGGAGCCTTGAAAAAAGAAATGTGATAAACATGGCAGTTAACACCGTAATGATCATGCATGAGACATCTAATGATTGCAGTTGCTGAAATCCATGGTATGGACCTTCCTTGTACAACTGACATCTACCCATCTACTTTAATGAACCCAGAAGTTTCTCAACCCTGCTCACCAAAACACAGCACCGAATACCACAATGAACCAGTCCAATCCACTACAGAACTTCTGGTCCCACTTAATTATGATACATTTTAAAACTGCCATCCTATTTACACTTACTTATTCAAATGGTCTCCTTCATTCAGGTTTTCCAACCAAAATTTAAGCATTCCACTTCGCCAACATGTTGCACATGTACTATGCATTATACGTGTAATTACATGTTACAATACACAGTAAAGTAATAGTTGGTAACACAAGTTCAGGTCTGTTACTTTCAGATTAGTTTTCACACACTACTGTAAGTTCAAAAGTAAAATGTAAACCTTTTCCAATGCGTTCTCTAACTTTCTGACAGGGATATTAGAATTTGAATATTATACATGGCTAATACAAATCCTGGCCAATGAAACATATCCCAAGCAAGCTCAATCAAACCACATCACCTAAATCCCAGCCTTGTAATATCCATTTTAATCCTTTCAGTACAACGCGAAGGCTCCTTATAGCTGTGTGCTGTACATTATCATGAAACAGTTGACATTATTAACATCACTCTGTTTTTTTAGCAGTCATTTTCCAAGAAGACTCCAATTCAAAATTCTGTATCAATTCATTTCCTCACAGAGGGGGATAAATTCACGGCTGCCTTTCAGATCACTCTTGTTACTTGTGAGACAGACACAAGCTCCGATAGCATGGGAAAATATCTGTTCATAAATTTAGTGACAGTAGGCTTAATCATGTTTAAAATAACAAGGTAAATTGCAAAAAGGAAAAATGTCAATATTTCACACTGTCAAAACAAGGTAACAGATTTATTTTTCCTTATGAGGCACAGAAAATACAACACAGTGCAGAATAACTTTGCAATATTTTTTTTACTTCAGAACTACACATGAAGGGGATCTTTTAGGAAAATATGACAAAATGTATGAAAAGAAACTGGAAACATTTGTTTCCTTTTAAGTGAAAAATACTTGGCTTCCTCTGCTACTTCTTTTCAAAAAAACAGCATCACTTTTACATGATCCATTTGTTTTACTGTAACCATTTATCTCAGTGGCAAGATTTTCATTTTACAAAAGAAAATCATCAGAATAGGAATGCTGCACAACCCACAACTTCGTGTAGAAGTCTGTTTAAACAATTTCAAATGACATCTGTTCAATACCATTACACACTTTCCTTAATTAACGTCATTATCAATAATCAGAAAAATTTTCAAATGAATTCATCTACACACAATATTAAAACAAGGAATAAGCACCATCTTCATAGACCAAATGCCACAAAGTCTTGTTTTCAAAAAAGTACAATTTATGCTGGCATAAAAATTTTCAACGGTTACCACATAATCTGACAATCCTCAAGAATGACAAGGAAAAATTTAGAGAAGTCTTACGAAAATATTTAAATACACACTCCCTTTACTCTGTAGATGAATTTCATACTTGTAAAAATGATCTATAAACTGTTTTATAAAATGTTTATAGTATTTTACACTGTAAAAATCACATATTTGTGCATTTATGACTTGTTCCACATCCCACTCTCTTTGTAACACACTTCTGGATCCATGGGACGTACATATGTATGTACGTGTACATATATATGTACATATGTATGTAAATTCTGATTTATTTAGTGAGACACTCTGGTTTATCTTAAAATTATACACATCTTCAGCTGTGGTTGAAATTATGGATAAATAAAAAAGTTTTGATTTCACTCATATACATTCTGTGCTGATATGCTGTTAATCCTATGACAAGCCTAGGGGACCACCACTTTCCCACTGTCCACAACTGCTTATTCAACAAATGTGCAGCTGCCTTCCACATCTAAAGACCCATACTACCATATCTGTATAAAGTCAAGCCTGCAGAACACACACAGTGAAAGCTGGAGCTGTAGGATTAAAAAAGTGTGAAATCCTGTAGTGAATCTACTATATATGCTTTCAAATGCACTGGTCCCTACAACCAATTCTTACAATTTGAAAATGATCCAACTGGGATAGCAGTACCACTCCAGATATACTCAGAAGGTGCCTGATTTAATCTTTGCCATGATACTGGCTATCCTGCCATATTTTCGTGGTTTTCCCTACTGCCTCTGCATAAATGCTGGTACAGTCCCTAAATCAGTCATGCCCACATCAAGATCCCTTCCACTTCACTAGTCACTAATCATTCTAACATCAGTACTACACTGACTTTGCAACTGTCTCGACCGTCCTAATGTCGCAAATTTATACCAAAATACAGAATGCAGTAAGGTGAGGTAAGTTAAAAGGGTTTGTACTTGCCATAATTCTTTCTTACCTTATCGGTGAGACTGTTCCTTTGAAAAGGCAACCCATTTTCATTCTCGCTGGAAAGGGGTCTTGGATAAAGGCTAATTCCCAACCTTCCGCCTCTACTCCACTGTGGATACTGCGAGGTCAGAGGTGGTAACAGTGCTCCTTTACTGTGTGGAGACTCTTGTGAAGTCCCAGGCAGAACGGTCACTGATCGAGAATCTGATGGCCTCATGTTGCCGTATTCATATTATTTCAACAACCATCTACAAGCCATACATTACTAAGATTGAACGAACGATGTGTATATGTAACGCTCTTAATCCCTAGTATTTGACACTGTGCACTGTTACTCATTACGTTCAATACTGCACTTATTAACATAGCTATTGTCAGACTTCTCGAAAACGTTAATCCCCTTATATCTACCTATCGTCTGGGGGTTACATTCTAAATCACTATTTACACAGAAAACCCAAACATAACTTAACCACATGTTTCTCGTACACATGACAAGCCGGTTGGTCAATATTTCGTGTTCTATTAATCTGTCACAACAGACCATGCATGTTCCCTTAATCACTGAAAGCAAATGCGCTGTAATTACTGCACAGTCCCAATCGGACACGTCAAATAAACACAAGCAACTTTTCACCTCCGTAAAACAAATTAACACGGATCAAAACACATCACCGTGCCAATTTTACGGACGTCGTGTTCTGAAGGGTGCGGAACGAACGTAACACGTAGGAATGTACGGAATACGGAAATAAATTTTTATCTGTGATGTATAGATGTTCGTACCACGCACAGACCGTCTGATACCACGTATCAGCGTCGCGGTTGTTAAGCATCTTATAAACGATGGTGCACAGTGATCAGTGGTACATTTTAGCGAAAAATAAATACGCATTTCACAGATCTGCAAGTTTGATCCGTGAGGTTAGAAAAAGAGGAAAAATCTGGACGACGTAAATTCTCACAAATTAAAAGTTTGTAGGTATAACTAGTATTTTGTCTTGTGGGCAGATATTGAAACATATTTTTAAGCTATGCTTGGGGTTTTAAACAAACTTTACTTTGGAACTGCTTTCCAATTTAGGGCAAAATGGCGTTGACCAGCCAGCTGTACGCAATCGAAGCTATTCCGTGATGTTCCGCATTTCTCGTGAAACACCATGGAGTGACCTCGTGGGCAAGCGAATTCCTGGGGTCGGGCGAATGAATTGCCGAGGCGGAGACAGACCCGTGGCGCCACACTCGTGCCGCTGGTGGAGAAGATAGATTAGTATGAACTGTGACCGATTCAACTTGCACAGAGACGTGACGATTTCTGCCATCTATGAAATACAAAACACAGCCACTGTTTGAAGCCGGCTACTCCGTCCAAGCCGATTTTGGCGCCACAATCCGTTATTTCAACAGTGCCCATTGAATATTCATCGGGGTGGTGTGGACACCGTTGGCATATTGGAAAGCAAAATCTGTGTGTTTACTTCTAGAAGCAGTTGTAGAATATGTTAGACGACCATTTACGTTCATCAAAAAAGTCCGTCGACGAAAATGAATATGATGCAGGACCTCCGATTCCAATGGTATTTGAGCACACAGTTGCAGGCGATGTTTATTCACCAGTCGGTAATAAAGGGACTTTAAAATTCAGGGTAAGTTTAAGAACATAGTATCAGTGTACAACATTTTGGTTTATACATACAGTAAATCCTAGCCTACAGCTGGTTTGACTACGCGGTTGAAAATAATGAAGTATGTAGGAGGGTGAAGGTTGCAGAACGCTGAGCAGTTTAAATGTACGCAGATAAATTCTGGTGGTTATTCATTCATCCGCCGCATATGAACGTTCAGTGTCCAAATATATATGTATTTTGAGCAACGAGGGGGGTGGGTATTTGCTTCCGCGTTCGCAAATTGCCGAACACGACGTAATCACTGCCCTGTAACCCCCACAAAGGACGAGGGATAACTGTACCTCATTCATGCCAATCCTTTTATATATCAATTATAGCATATTATTCACAAAATTATCCTAGTAGGGGTTAGATGCAGGTACGTGCAGTTGTTTGAATCATATCTAACAAATTCCTGTTTATAAAACTTGTCACAAAGTCTGATACATAATGGAGCTTGTTTCAGTTGGGATAAAGTACACGGTGGAGTTACATAAGGCTCGTTACTGTTTCCGCTCATTCTTTGATTGCATATAAATGATCCAGCCGCTGTAAACGTCTGCTGAATACATGTATTCTTTGCTAATGATACCGATACAATAGTTTCCAAACCCAATGAAAACAGTTCTGTGAAATCATGAAGTTACATCAGTATATTCATGATAAAGTGGGTTTTATAGGCTTATTAACATATCTAGGAACTACCAGTTGCCACTTTCTGTCGCTCATTTGTAGTGTTAATATTAGCCCACTCAACCAACTGCCTGCATGCACAGTTAAGTAACAATGGGAATTGAGAGTTGATAGTTGTCAGATAAAATAAGGCCCCTGTAGAATAGAATAGAATTTAATATTACCCATATTCCCTGCAATAGATTGACTGTACAGTATTTAATCCCACTAATTGCATATGTAATAATAAATAATTGTTCATTATTAGGTGATGCTGCTACAAGTTAGGGCCCCTGTAGGCTGTCGTCTGGCAGTGCATTTGCAAAGTAATAAATTTATAATAGACACTGTCAAAGATGTGCATATATTGAGTTAAAATACAATATTGTTGATTGAAAAGTTGCTAAAAATGTATGAATGTAGATTAATGAGATATATTTGGCTTTTCCTTATAATTTTATATTTACTTACAAATATCTATGTCACTATCATCCTCTTCATTCTGAGGGAGCTATATTCCTGTGTTGTCTGTTGATGTTTATACCAAAGTGGATGACTTAAGTTACATATGCAAGTAGTTGGATTAAATACTGTACAGAATATAACTTACTTCATTCTATAGAGCCCTTATTGGACTAAGCCAAAGATGTCGAATCTGTCATAGTTCAAATACAATACTTTTTTCAGATAAAGAGATACATCCATAACAGCTATTTACAGTGATACAGTAGGGCAGTTGTTTCTGTTGCGTATTTTTTAAGCCATGCAATATGAGAAAATGGTGTAGGGTTTGCGTGTTGAGTTCATGTGAGATGCATATATTACCTTACATTATATGTTAAATGCATTGTCCTATAATTTTATGACTTTCAGTATGTTCAAGAAGAGGAGTTTGCAAAAATTTTGAAACAAGTTAAAAGGAATAAGAAAAAAGAACAGGAAGATAGAGAATGGTTGAATTTATTAAATGAAAGGAAGATAGCATGTAAATTTAATATGGAGAGTGATGAATCTGAATCTATAACATCATCAGCTTTTAGTGTATCAGCACAGAATGTTGTTCAGAAGTACTGTGATGTAGGTCTCAAGCAACCTGTGTCTGGACATGTGCATAATGATTGCCAGAAATATTGTGATGCACTTTCCAGTGAGGCTGGTTCTGAAGCATATAAAGGAACAATGTTAGACATTTCAGACACTGGAAAAAGAGAAGAAATATATACCAGAGAAGAGAATATATCAGTTGTACGGAAAACCAACACAGAGAATGTACAAATAATAAAGTTCTTATCACACCCTGAATTTACTAAGCACAGTGGTAATATGTCACTAGCAACTATTCAGGAAGAAGCTCTTTGTTTATCAAACAGCCACTCCCATATGCTGAATGGTACGGAATATTCTTCCCAACATAGGCCATGTCATATGAACAAAAATTACATATCAGACATGCCAAAATCTTTCCATGAACATCATATGATTGAAAAAATAGCATATAATGTAGTTCCATCAGGTGTTACAAAACTGAATCCTTATGCAATAAGTAAAGAAAGTATTCATTCACGAAGAATTAGATTTATACAGAAGAAAATGAATGCTGCAATTGATGACATACTCACTCTGTATAACAAGATTCCTGAACCAGATGGCAACCAAGATTTACTGAGACGATGTAGGAGGGCAGCTGAATTTTCCTGTCACTTCTCCAGGAATTATCTGTATCAGCTTCGACAACAGGTAAGTGTACTTTGCAGTGTTTGTAAATTATCAAGTGTGCTTATAGTATAGATAGCTTTGTAGGTAGGATGCAGAAAAGGGCATATTTATAATGTTTGAAGTGCGTGTGGGGGGGGGGGGGGCAAGAAGATGTAGTCGGTATAGGAACTTAATACAGACTGGATGGTCCATTGATCAAATTTTGGTGGGGGCAAGATTTTCTACACCTGTCTGGACCAGCCCTGGGACCCACCCAGCTGCCTAAAACTGTGGGTACCAGCTCATTGTGGGGGGTAAAGTGGCTAGGACATGGCATTAACCATGCACCTCCATCTAGTGCCAAGGTTAAAGAAAGTGTAGTTCTATACCTCTACTCCCTGTTTGTGCCTTCATGGCAAGTTATAAGGTGAAATTTACCATTATATACATATGTGTGTGTGCGTACATGCATCACTGTTTTGCAAATCATACTTTTATACAACACATTTTTATATAATTAATATTTCCTGTGACAGCTGAGTCTAGTTACTTGACATGGACTGGACAACTTAAGGAGTCAGGGTTTATTCCCAAAAGGAGTCAGCCATTATTCTCTTCTTTGCAGTTTCAAGACTGATTTTCGGACCCACCTAGCCACCTATTCAGTGGGTACCGGGTACTTTTTCCCTGGGAATAAAGCAATCAATGTGTGAAGCCAAAGACAACCACCTAGTGCTGTTTGTGAACATTGTAATTAATCTTTGGGTAACATAAAATTGAAGTGTCAACCAGCTGAATTGTTACTTGAAAGTGTGTCATCCCCGTTGTGTGTGTGAAAATTGGAATGGGTGTGTAGTCAAACACAACTATGTCAATTAATATGTGTTTAATGGTTATACTAGACAACTACATGTTTCAGCCTTTACTGGCCATCTTCAGGTTGTCTTCAAGAGAACTTAAGGCACTACTATATACATTGTGCACGCACGTGATGTAGAGATCTCTACATACAGGCCTTATTGCGTAATGTAATTTCTATATGCGGTGGTATGCTCTGGCTAGAGGCACGATAGGGTGTGGTGGCTAGTGTTGAGTTTGAAGTTGCTTGGTGCGCTGGTATTATGAATAGGCGTGTTCCTCATTCTTCCTCTTAACTGGGGTCGTGTTGCGGGAAGGCCCTTGCCTGTGGGGACAGAGATGTGTGTGAGAAGGGCGTTGAATTAATCCGGCCTAATTATACATTGGAAAATTTTGCTGTATTGGAGGAAAACATAAATAGCTTAGTACTTACTTATGCTCCGGGTGTTAGTGTGTTCCCAGCTTGCTCCAGTTTTACCCCTGGGTGGGTGCCTAATTCTCAAGGAGAACTCTGCATCATGCAGGTAGTTGATGTGTTGTTTGGTTGCTTATTTAGTTGCTTTTTAATTATTTATGCTGCAGTTGATAACATTTATCATCCGTAGAGATAAGAGTGGCCACATGTAATATCTTTTGTTGTTCAGACAGTGGGATCACATGTTGGAATCCCACTTAGGTTGAGGTTACTTATTCTGTGCTTGTATTGTCCTCAGGAGGAACATTCCCCCATCCCAGGAGTTTCACAAAATATCTAGAAACAAGATTTATAAACCCAGAAGATTGTTGGCCCGGGCCTCACCAGTCTATAGCGCCATGTATATAGACCAGCATTTTAATCACATTATAACTGTGTTAGTTCAACATGTGTTTTATGAATTGCATAAATTGGTGGTTCTTAGTGGTCATTGTAGTTAAATATTATATAGCACAACTCCATTATACATTCTAGGTAAAGTTCAGTTCCTTTGCTTCAAAAAATGATGAACATCCTATATACAGGAATTTGTGACATATTTCATATTTGTGGAACCATATATTGCAGTCAAGTGGTTGGCACGCCTGTTGCATATTTTGGAGCTCCTAAGTTCAAATACTGGCCCAGATATTGGCTATCATGACTTTAATTATCCCATTGTTTGACCCAATACAGTCATGGTGCTTGATGGTGTTGTTAAATGAATCAAGAATACAAAATTCTGGTGAAAATCTATGAAATGCCTGCTGGTTTCACATATGCCATGTATATGTGTAATTAATGATATAAAATGCATCTGATTCATGTTCAATGACAACTGTACCTTTCACACTTTCTGATATCAAGACAGTTTTTTAGAATGTGTAACATTTTTCAGGTGTGTGACCTGAAGAAACAAATCAGAGAATCTTCATCATTATCTACAGCACAGCACACACTTCATCAGCTAGTGTTTCGAAAACTGGCTGTAGCTTATCATTCAGCACTTCAAGGCCTGCAGGTGATTGAAACTGCAATAGAGTTGCAGATTATAATTGTAAAACAATCTCACAATATGATGACCTAATTTAATTGTAATATTTTGAATTCTTAAATGTCCTCACATACATAACTTGAGTGTAACTATGAACAGATTTTCAGTCTTACACTTTTGGCTGTTGGACAGGCATATCTCCATCACATGCCAAGTTCTGTGCAGTGTGCTGCTAGTGACAAGTTGAAAGAGCTCCTGCATTACATTTGTGAACTTTCCAGGCTCTGCAGCAGGGTAGAAATTGAGAGTGCATATACACCCTCTGAACTAGGACCTGACGTAAGAGAGCTATAAGCTATATCCTTATTATTAACAAACTCCATGAGGTAGAATCTCGAAATTGTCTGCCTTTTTTAGGACACAAGTGTTTATTATGTTTTTACAAGAGTGTACAACTGGATCCTGTCCTGAGTCAGAATAATCCATTTTACATTCTAACACTTTCATTTATTTAACGTCCTTCTTAACCATAAGCAGTAATTATAAAAGAAAATGCAGTGTATTTTCTGTGAGGTAGGAACTGACTTTTGAAACATTCCTTCAATCAGGGCTGTCCCATTTCAAACCACTGAGGGGCTGGATTAAAAAATTAGTATCTACCAGTAGGCCAGATTGTGAAAGAAAATTTTATTAAACCTCAATGTAGTATCTGCCCTTCACTGATTAGATGTATGAAGAACAAGCCAGTAAATAAGGATTGGGCCCATGAGGTTTAAAAACATTTATTTAAATGTAGTAAATTGTAATGTTATATGTCAAAATTAGAAAAATTTGATGAATATGTTTATAACAAAACCACGAAAACACCGACTCCAAATTTTTTCAGTGTGACTACTTCAGGTGAAGGCAGTTTGTACCTCTACACTTGCATTTATAGTAGCAAGGAGACTAAGTTAGAGAAGATTTATTGCTGTTCTTCAAAGAGGAAACCATTTACACATATCGGGTGATGGAAGGATATTCTCTTCGGCCACACAAAATCAGCCGTCAGACTGTGAATTGAGCAGCCTTGGTTAAGATGATTTTCTGGTGTCAGATGTTCAGTATATTTCTATTATCTCTGCATAGATATCCCTTCAGGTTTTTTGGTTACAATTGTACTTCCATTTCCCATGAATGTTGCATATCTTTGCCTCAACCTTCTTTGCTGTGGTAAAGGGAAAGGCTGTCCCATAACATGTCAAGTAGGCATTGGAGTGAGGTAGAAGTATAGCTGTACTCATACTAAACCTCTGTACTAGAGCACATGGTTGGTCAACGCCACATCCCAGGTTTTTTATTCCTGGGAAGGAGAGCCAGTACCAATTCCACTGGAGGCTGGTTGGGCCTCAGGGCCAGTTTAGGTGGGTCTAGAAAATCACATCCCGACTGGGGTTTGATCCCGGATTGTCCAGCCTGCCGTGAGTTGCTATTCTGACTACACCATCCTTTACTTTGATGTGGTAACTTCACAGTAAGCAGTTTTCCCCAACCTCGTGTTAATTCCCCTTTCTTAGTTTCAAATATTCTCCTCAGCACTGTATTCTGAAATACTCTCAATCTACATTCTTCCCCTGGAGAAAGAGTTTAGATTCTACAGCCATGAAAACAACGGGTAATATTATAGTTTGATGTTTACTCATACTTTAATCTTTCATTATTGATCATACCTAAATCATTATATTCTTAAATAGGTTACAGGGAGATAAAACGTTGTGAGTTACATAGTGGGTGCCATTCCTAAAGTTTAAACTCTTGTGAATTTAATTTTTATATCTTTATCTTTCCAAAATATTTCAACATCCCCACATTACTGTAGGATTCAGTGCGTGTCTTTCTGGGTGTTGATGCATCACTGTTGATTGAGCTTTCTTTGTGCGTACTTCCAAACAAACATCCGAATGGTGTTTAAAAGGGTGTCTGTTTTGAGCACTTTTGTGTCTGATAAATTGTCTTTGAAACAGGCTAGAAACTAAGGTGTATCTCTGCTGTACTCTTTTGTTTGCACAATCCGTGACCTACGAATGCTGTAAGTTTAGCTAATACTTTTGTGTACTAATTAATTACAAATAATCAGAATCAGTATTCATGAGATTGTATGCATGCATGCGTGCGCATGTGTTTGTGTATTTAATGTGAAGAAAGTTGGTTCACTAAAAATATACCTTTGCCACTAATTTACCAACTTTTGATAAGAAGCCTGAATTTTAATAATGCATAAAGGACTTTGTAATCTAGATACACTCACGTGGTTTCGATGGCAGACGTTACCATATTACTGTTTCAGGACAATTTTGTAACATGATACAGTAAAGCATCTACTCAACTACTGCAGTAATGTTGCTTAATTATTGGAGTTGATAATCATTATGATTGCAACACACAACAGAATTTTTCCACTGGTGTAGATAGATGGACTTTTAATATTATGTGATATTTTTAATTTTGTTGGCCTGTGTGTGCTGAGTTTGCATCATGCTCTAAATTCTGGTTCACTGACTGAACTGATGTGCAAAACACTCCCATGTTCTTGTGTGAGAATGTGTTTTACTGTCTGTTATTCACATTAGATTCTATCTATATATATTACAGAATTAATATATATGTTACCCCAAATGGGTAGGGATATTTGCAGCCTTGTTATGAAAATATATAGAAAGCAAACATAATTACAAAATTTTATGATTAAAGTATCAGGAAATGAAAAGAAGTTGGAACCACCTCATTGCATTTCTTGTACCTTTCTGCCTGTGTTACTTAATTTTTTTTTCTGCCTACAGTGTATTGAAAAGAAATCAAAAGCACTTCTTCAGCTAGTCAACAGTAAAAACTTGGTTAATAAATTTGAAGATGGTTTTCTTGCATCTCATGATACTGCTGTAAACATCATGACTACAACTGGTAAGAAAGAATGGGAGAGCAGTTTACGAGAACCAGAACAGACACAAGTTCCCATCATTTCAGTAAAAGGACAGTGTTCTGCAAAGAAGGTTATTTCCTGGAAAGAGTCTGCTGCCAAACTTGCCAAGGAAGTGTATGGTTCTCCTGCCAAAAAATGTGGCTCTGCAGCGTTTAAGAGGAATCAAAGGTTTTCTGTTTCCAAAGTTAGTGTTAAGGTTTGCACATATTGACACATATATGTTACAGTTTTAATCCCATCTTTTTAATCCCCTCAGCAGGTAGGTAAAATAAATAAACACTGTAATATCGCATGCTACACTTCAAATCACTGAACTGGTGAACTCAGGTAATATTATATCAGGCATGTTCATGAGGTAGCAGTATAAGGCAAACCCGTCTGTGCACCTGAGCAATCCACCATGAAGGTGTATTGGTGGCATGGAGGTCAAATGTCAGTAGTCCTTAACTTTGGAATTGAATGGAAATGAAAAATCAGCTTTGGACTCTGATCACTTTACAGACTGCACTGTTCAGACCTGTAACTAAGTCATGAAGCAGAGTCTTTGAGACAACTAATAATTCTTGATGTTATAAAGGAATTTTCTTCATTTTCAGGAACATGGAGATTTATTATCATGCTTACATGGGTCAGCCACTTGTCCCTATCCTGAGCCAGATGAATCTAGACCACACCCTCCCATTCTACAGCGTTATTCGAAATGATTGTCAGGGTTTTAACAACTCGTCATACACAATACACTTGAGTTTATTTTATTTTATTTATTTATTTATTTTTTATTTAATAGAACAACACTCCAAATTTTTGTTACAAATCTTACAGGTGCCTTGTATGTGGACCCTTTGTGATTCTACAAACATCAACATGATAATCGAGTTAATTCCAAACTGACAAGTTGTTAAAACCCTGACAATCATTTCGAATAACCCTGTATTTAAGATTCATTTTAGTATTATCCCTCATCTGCACTTATGTATTTCAAATGATCCTTTCCTTCAGATTTCCCCACCAGAATTCTGTGTGCTTCTGTCCCATGCATCCCACATATCCTGCCCATCTTATCATACTGTTGGCAAGTTACAAAATGTTATACTGTTCAATTCATGCATTGTGGAATTCCTGGGAGCAAATGCTGGCAAGGGCAGAGTTCCAAATCAAACCTTGATTGAGATGCTATCCTGAGATGAATGTTGTAGCATCTTCAGTACGGCTGTAGCCATTTCTTCCTCATTCCTTTCCATTCCAGCTTCCAGTATCATCCAGTGCTAAATAACTTCTACAGTTGATTCACCATTGTTAAATAGTACCTTATCAAAGAATATATTTCTAGGATTGTTTCTGTAAGAAGAGAGACACATGAAATAATAAGCAAACATTTTTATTTTCTTCAAAGTAATTCTCTTGACTACAGTGCACTGCCTCCGTTTCTCTAAACGTTGCAGAAAAGTTGTGTAGTACTAGTTGCAGAAAAGAGTCATCAGAAGCATCCAAGGGAAATGCATTTAATAGACAGGTTACGTCCTTTATCTCTTTAACAGCCTGAAATATTTAAATAAGTCAGGCAACAAAGTACACTTTCTGGGGAAAGTCCTTAGTGGTTGACTTCATAGTGAAGCTACAACATTTTTATTAAAAGGGGATTTGCAGTTAGTTCCAAAAAGTCAGTGTGATAGATAAAAGTACAGTGTAGACTACCATATTTCATGACACGAAAGCTGAGGATTGGATGGACAGATATACCATGGCAAAATAAGTATGCTGTTGAATTATCATCAAATGCAATTAAATGATTTTAAATGTTATGGTACAGTTCTTAGAATCATATTTCTTGAACCAGGCAAATACTATTTCTTGGCTCAGTCAGTCACACATACAAACTGACAACTTTTTATATTCATTTTCTGATTTTCACTTGAAGGATGGACCTCCTGTGCAGTTTGAATCACAATTGAAGATGTTTTGTGATCCAGCATCCCTCATAGACATGAGAAATCTGTCCAATGAACCTACAGGAGTCTGTGGAGAAGAATTCGGGAATAAACTGGAATCTGTGTTAAGAAAAGCTGAGGTAAGAATGTAATGCAAGGGTGTGGTCTATGTATGACCTTTCCCCACCTGCCAGACATGCCATATTGCAGTTTATCTGTGCTCAGTTGCTGGCAGTGATTTCCTTGCCTATTAGTGTTGACTCAACTGTGGTGGTGCAATCTCTCTTTTTGTTAGGTATTACAAGAAAATTTAAAAAGGTTAGATGGTCAATCTTCAACACTTGTGGATGATATGAAGCCAGTTTTACAACAGCAAAGCCAAAGTCAGCACACTGCACAAAGAAAGGATGAAGTGAAGTGAGTGAAAATTTCCATAAATAACTTATATAATTTAATTGCTGAGAAATACAGTACCAGTACCCTTAATGTGTTTTTTAAGATATACACATTTCCATTTTTGTGAACATTAACTACTTATGAAACATACTTCTTTATACTGAGGGCTTCTTCACATTCCACACCTCAATTTCCATTATTTCAGAGGGTCAAACATCATTCTTGTGTTGTTCAGTAGCATTTGATTGACTTGTATCATATATGCAGTTTCTTCAATGGGAAGGGATGCAAGTGTGCATAAAAATGTACCACATAAATTTGTGTCTCAGGGCTAAATATTCCTTGTATAATGTTTTTTGCGTGATAAACCCTGAGTTTCTAAAGTAGAATGACTGGTTTACACCAAAATTAAATCTAACCAATGATTTTTATTGCAAGTTCTCCAAAATCAAATGTCATAAAAAATCCTTTCAGTGTTCTCAGAGGCAAATTATGGTTATCAGTTTTATGGCAAGTTCTTTGCTCTGACTAAATGGTCGGAGTGTATCGTATGTGGATTAATTTCACTTATTCCATCATTGAAATTTGAAACAAACAACTATGTGGTGTGTATGTGTGCATGCGTGCTTATGTGTGTGTTTTTGTTTGTGCTTTCTTATCGTACAAGACCTAAAATTAATGTGATTTTTATTACAGAGACACCAAAGTAGGGCCCCAGAATGCTAAACTGATTTTCTTACCACCAGATCCACACGATACTTTGTTGTATTCTGCAGATAATAAAGCAAGCAAAGTCACCAGACCCAGGTCACAAGATACCACAGTTAGCTCTGAGGCTAGTGATTCTCTTGACCATACTGTACACTGTGAGCATAAATCAAGAGCTTGCTGCAAGCTAAAATCAAATATTCAGATTATGAATTCTGTCAAATCAAAAAATGTGTACTATCACCACAGCCCAGAGGATTCACCTGAACTACACTGTTTTAAGAAACCTTCAAGAAAGGCATCAACACATGCTAATATAAAGGATAATGCAAGAAGAAAACAAAGAAGCAGTAGACTGCAGAATCTGCCCAAGAAAAACATATGGTCTGCTGTAGATTATCGTCGGAAGTTTCACAGTTACTCGAGATCTAATCCCATGTACGGAAACACAGTATCACCATGGGTTATGATTAGCAGGTAATGATTTAGTCCTAATGACAGTACACTGTATTACCACTACAATATACTGTATTATCACAGCTGGGAACAGATATGTAAAGTATCTCGTTTTTAGTTACCATTATTCGCAGATTCATGTGTTTAACCTACTGTACCTTAATTACTAACATGTGATCAGCATGGCTACATCAAAAACTGATATAAAACAAACTGCTGTCACTTCAAGATGTGCTGTTTACTGTAACCTTGGGGAATGCTATTCATTCATTATTTTGACACAGGATAAATACTGTCACAATGGGGATGCTATTTATAATTTTCCTCACAAAGAACTCATTTCAGAACCTCACATTTCTGTCACCTTAAAAAGACAAGACACAGTACTCAGTCTGTCAAGAGCTGAGCCAGAAAAAGTTGGAAACAGCAAAATGTCATACTTAAGAATCACTATTAATGGAGTAGTTCCAACCAGAACAAGCAGTTCATCTGTCATTTGTGCCTTATTATAAATAAATAAAAAAAAAAGTGAGGGTGTTCCAAAATGTGTCCGACTCGTTGAAGGTATGACATGAAATGCCATTTGATGGTGAAAATGGATCATTTAATACAGAATTTATATAGAATATTCTCTACAAGGAATGTCAAATTTCAGTACAGAATTACAAATTTATAGTGTTCAGGCTTATCTTTGCAAGACATTCTGTGGCTTATTAAATGTCAAATTTGTTGAATTTTTCACACACATCTTCAAAGAGGATTTCACACTATTTAGTATATAGTCAGTTCATTGGCTGTCCCAACATTTTCATGTTGTCCTGTAAATTTGAATGATGCTTGCAATAGATTATGACCCTCCAAAAAATCCTTACCTACATAACACAATGCCCAGTTGAAACATAATTAAATACCTTTGGAACCAGATGAATCCTGTACAGCATTCCTTGTAATCTCACAAACCCTTCTTTGTCCTTCATGTACAATTACCATGTCAACCATCCAACCCACCCTGTTTCAGGAAATGAAATTTATTAAAGATTGTTTCTCCCCTTCCAGGTTATCAGATCAAATCATGGAAAAAATCTTGCAGGAAGTTGCAAGGGAAACAAAACTGGATTCTTTGGTACAAAATATTTATGCACTAGAACTTCAAGAGGGAAAGTGTTTCTCAGGTAATCATCGTTAAATATGAAAATACATGCCCATGTAGACCAATTTATTTATCATACACTTTCACATCTTAATGGAAAACAATGTATAATTTAAATTAAATATGAATTATCATTGCCATACATGTCATTTTTCACTAGCATGAGATATTGATCATTCTTATTGCAGTACACTAATAAAATTACAATGGCAAGAGGTGCATCAACATTTGAACTACAGCTAAAAACATTAACTAGAAGACAGTTATGCTTGTTCTTAATGCTTGAACTGGCCAGCACACAGAATGAGTAAGAGAAGAGCATGTTAAATGCCTAACCACTTTTCATACCTAAAAGAGCCTACATTGTTAATAAAGTTGCTAAATCTTGCATGATCGAAACTTTTAACTATATAAGCAAAATACAGTGAACTGGTAATCGGAGCAGAATCAAGCCTTTCTGACTGGCGTTCTGTGTGCTTTTTTTTTTTCAGCATGAAATTAACAGTAACATTCAATTCTAACTACAAAATGAAATTCCATTTCTATTTGCAGGTCTGCATCATTAACATTTATGAAGTAGCTTGCCTAACTATTGTTAAACTATCAAGAACATGAATATGCACATTCTACAACATAACTTCAAGCGCATGGTTACAGATTTTCAAGACATAATCTGTCTGCAAATGCTGGAACTCCAGAATGTTGCAATGTCATGGGATTTGATATTCATCAGATCATGGCAGATGTGTATCGTGGATTTCTGGATTATATGTTAAGTAGTTTTGTGTGTGATTATTAACATTTCAGAGAGACCCTGCTTCACCTACTATGAAGACAGCAACCATGTCTGACATCATAAACCAAAAGACTGCAATCTAAATTTTCAGTGCCTTGAAAATGAACTCTCTTACAAACCACAACAGAGATTTCAGCACAATCACACTAAATTCTCCAGTCATACCCTTAAAATCCAATGTCAAGGAAGTCTCAATACAGGAAATTTTACTTTATCCCTTGTCAAAGCAGCCTCAGTCTGTTCCAGCATAGTTCTTGCTCATGGCATCTCCTGCCACTTGCCAGTGTTTAGAGAATGTTTGTAAGCAACACATTTGTCAATGGAAATCCTCAAACTTACGGTCACAGACAACACTCTCAAAGCAAATATTTGCCAAGCCAGGACTACTTGAGTAGGCAAGGAGTGCTGTTTAAGCCACAGTGCACATAGTAGTAGAACAAGTGACAATCTATAGCATTAAAGGGCTATACTTATAAAACAATTAATGTTAGAAAGTTGTTGTTCCCTTCAATTCACAGTACAAATTGAATGAATCAGCAAATAAAAAAATAACAGGATGTTCTCAAATACACAATATGGGCTAACCTTTTTGGTTCACACATGCATTGTGCATTTAGTTGAACTGATAAAATCAAGCCTTAATGATGGTCTTCCTTGACATTCTGATGGTAACTGGTCACCATCACATCACACTACAAGCCCTGATTTCAAGATGAAAAACCAGTTCTGATGAACTAGTTGCATAATAAAGTTGTCACTAGGAAACAAAGTTCAGACTGAAATAATTTCTGCATTACAGTACAACATTAAAGTTCTCTGTCCATGCCATGACGGTGTACAGGAGACACAGATGTGTAGCTCCACTGATTCTTACCCTCATCACTCTGTGGAGGTGAGCTGTGAACGTCAGGCCCCAGCCACTTTACCCCCATGAAGAATCCCAGGACCCATTAAATAGAAGGCTGGTGGACCCAGAGCTGATCTGGACATTACACATAAAAGAACAATCTCTTGCCCCTGCCAGCATTTCAACCCCATCATCAAATCCTGTTATCTGACTAATCCTGCTACTGTCCACCACCATTTTTGGTCAAACAGTTTATATTATCACGGTTACAAGTGGAAACTTTATATCATTCATGTATGTGAATAAACAGATGGTGGATTAACACTTTGGTGCCAGCATTAAATGCCCCAGTGATCTGACTGGAATTTAAATCAGGACTCCATCAGTGAGGGCTGCACATGAGCAGATGCAACATTTGGCATTGTGAGCATCACACTGCACATTATGTACATACAAAATGTTTGGCACCACAGGGGAAAGCTGCCAGTCTTCTGGGATATTAGGAGTGTAGATTGGTACTGATGTACCAACATTTCGGTACAGCATCTTTCCCCTATCCTCAAGATAGAAGCCCCTTTGAAAAGTGGTATCCAAATATAAATTGACAACACAGTATCATTTCCCAAGGCACCATAATCTTCCATCAGCTTCACTGTGAGAATCTCATATCTTGCACATAGCGAATTTGTATCAGAAATTCTTAGTTAGTTGATAGGATGATAAAATTGCAAGAAGCCAAGGCTAGGTAACACAGCATACAAAATGGCAGGCAAGCAAATACCTGCAAGAAAAATTGTTTCATTTGTGCCATGCTGCTTGCTGTCTTAACCTCGCAGGTACATGTGCAACTTCTTGAATAAGTGGCCATTGCAGTTTTTGGAATAGTACATATTTTTCTTGGAATAGTACATATTTTTCAATGTTTTCCAGGTCATACATGTCAGTAGAATATATTAACATCATCTCTGCAGGTTCACTCAAGATGCCAATTTCTAAATCACACACTACTGAGGTTTTATTCTTAAAATCGATAAGTCTGTAAACCACTGACTGATACTGTCATAAGATGCTGGCAAACCCATTAGTGGTTTACAGTGTCTTCTCTATGAAGTGTTTTTATGCCTGTCATTTAACAAAGGCGTCATCTGCTAAGATCATAGCATTGTTGATACGTGAATGAATATGGCACAGTTGTAGAATGATAGAGTGAATACCAAATTACTGACAGAAAATCCTGTCCCATCGCCACATTGTCCACCAGCTGGACCTCCTTGGGTGAAAGGCCAGTGTTAAATCACCTCAGCCATGGCACTGGCACCATCTGCACACTGACATGAAACTAAATTCCGATCAAGATAAAGTGAACAAGTATGCCTGTCTATGAATTCTCAGTTTCTGTGCATGATAATAATGTTGAACTGAATTGTGAATGGTAGTAAACAGAGCACTTTAATTGGTTTCTATGCATACTGACAAAGTTACATAATTGTCAAAGAAGAACCCTCCACATACATTAGAAAAAATGTAACAAAATTTTAGTCTTTTCTGCAGCAGGTATTACCTAAAATTCATGGTGTCCTAGTATCTTTAACATGTTATGTTAGTAAAGTTTTATTACAAATATCATCTGATTTTGAATTTCTGTCAAGATGGAACTCAATACAGACAACTGAAACAACAGATGTCACAAATTAGCAAGAAAAGTTTCCCTTCAAAGTATGAGCTTCAAGCAGACCAACCACTTGTTACAGCTTGCTGTACAATCAGTGTTCCCTCTTGAGATTTGCCTCCTGATAAGAAAACTGTGCCTACCCCAAGATGCAATCCAAAGAAACTCATTCTCATTTTGCCTCTGCAACTTGTGAATAAAAAGCTTCAGTCAGCGGCAATGAGAGTTACAATGACCTATGGCACAAGACTGTCCACCAAATTTTATTCTTTACATTGTGTACAATACTGCAAAAATAATTTTAACAATATAATTGAACATGTGGCTATTAAAGACAGCAACACAGTTTTATATGTAGGGGTTATAATCTCAAGAAGTTAAATTGGGAAGTCAAAGAACATTACAGGTTAAAATCAAACGGCTTGCAACTGTGGAGAACACAACAGTGACGTCAGTAGGGCCTGGGGAAATACTAGAATATCAATATCTCAGCTGAAGAGACTCTAGGTATTTATGAAAAGAAAAAACATAAAACCATGGTTGGATAAAAAATGTTGGAACATCTGTAGATCAAAGGAAGCAGGCTAAACTGCAGTGGTTACAGGAACACAGCCAAATGAATGGAGGTAAGCTGTACAACATGAAATGTGAAACTACAGATGTTTCAGCTACAAGAACATTTTAAAAGTATAACTAATGAGACTCAAACACACAGTAAAAACAAGAATACTGCAGACTTGTAGAGAGGCATAAATGCAATAAAGTGGGGTTACCAGCCTAGTTCTAATCTGGTTAGAGGATAAGAGCAATCCGTTTGAAAACTGCAACAGCATCATGAACAATTTGAAGAATCACTAAGTTACTGAATGTACATACAACCCACTTTATGTTCTTCATTTAAATTCACACAACTGATTCACTACATTCTGTCATACAGTTGCTGTCATATTAGCCCTATTACAAAACCCTGGATGAATTTTTTTTAAGTCCATAGTTATCTCTTCAAAGGAAGGTTACAAACTGCAGTTAAATACAGCACATCATGGTTCACAACCAAGTAGCTTTGTACATGTATAATCAACCTTGATGAATGTGAAATGTTGTGTATGTTACCTTCAGAGTATTACAGAAGCTTTCCACAGCAATAATAAAATACATCTACCATCCCTTTGGAGGGCAATTCACAACCTACAAGTTGTTGTAAACATGCAAATAACCATTTACACTACAACATCACATCTGACTTTTGACAAAAGGTATTCACTCCAGGCAATCATAACAGAATCCTTGTCACAATTTTTGAACAACCTTGTTTTTCTATTTTACACAGTTTGCAGCAGAGACCACGAGATTGATGAACTCCTGACTTTCATACAAATGCCTCGTGAATCACCGTAACTAATGTTCTCACAGAGATACAAATAAGACATAAATGCCAAAAAAATGACCATCTGAATGCCACTATCAGGACTAGATGTGTGCATTTCACCCTGTCAAAAACCTATATAAACCTTCAGCCAGGTAATCAAATTTCCATTAAAACCTTGTAGTTTATAAATATTCCATGTAAGTACACCCCCCCCCCCCCCCCACCACAACGAAAAACATCCAACCAATATTTGCTGGGCCCACACCT
>Ga0131853_10001883_pt1 | contig 37437 bp, 28 predicted proteins | sample TergutLab28metaG_FD_92764 | JGI IMG/M metagenome (GOLD analysis project Ga0131853, IMG submission 92764) | Labiotermes labralis P1 segment gut microbial communities from Petit-Saut dam, French Guiana - Lab288 P1 (version 2) (version 2) | ecosystem: Host-associated > Arthropoda: Insects >... | reverse complement strand
GCCGATTGCCGGTCAAATCATGGAGCATGTAGAAAAAGGCGAAAAGCTCAATGCCCTGTTATCGAGCTACACCCACATGATGATGAACCGCTGGTTCCGCAGCAAACAACGTATGCACGAGGCGGTGGTATATGACTTTTTGCTAAAACATTACAAGTCTAAAAAGGCGCGGGAGAGTAAAGAGTAATAGCGGCATGGAAAAATGAAGTGTTACCTCGAACATAAAATCTCCTCACGTATTCAATCATTGTCTACACGACTATTAGGCAGGTTTGGGCTTTCCGTTTCCGTTCAAACAGTACGTCTGCTTGGTCTTAGAAAGTTGCTGTTAAGTAATGTGGTTATAACCAGCCGTGAACAGAAAGAGATAGTCCGCGTAGAACGTATAATCTTCAAGTTGTCTTTATGGCAAAGCATAACCGGGGGCTGGTTGGTAGGAGAGATTATGGTTGAGCACTTTAGCACAAATTGGGAAATTATTGCTAAAAAGAAGTTTGCATTATCGGATATTCTTATTACCCTCGGAGTCAATAGAAAAAATGCAACTATCCATATTGAAGCCAACGAAATAATGTTAATAGTACAAACTCAGCGAAAGGCCGGACAAATAAAAGTATTTTCTGAGTTAAGTTTAAATTGGGACAAATACATTTCTATCATGGGTGATAACTTGATATTTAGCCATCTCCAAAATTTCTATTCGGATATTCCCCTGCTAATCAATGCTATCCTTGCTTACGCTAAAAATAGTGCGCAGCCGGTTTGGTTTAATGCTTCCATAAAAGCGGATGACTTTGAGCTAACCCACGAAAATAGTGTCCAAGTTGACAAGCAATTTCTACTCAATACCCTCTTTGCCAAACACGGCGGCAGCTATTTTACAGCTGAAGGCTATATTCCCTACAAAACGATTCCGGAGCATGTAGCCAATGCCGTAATATGTACGGAAGACCCCAATTTTGGGATTCATAAAGGAATAGATCTTTATGGCATCGACCTTGCTTTATTGGCCAACTTCAACAGCATGAAATTCGAGAGAGGCGCCAGCACCATCACTATGCAATTGGTACGAAATCTTTTTCTTAACCATGATAAGAACATACTTCGCAAGGTGGAAGAGTGTGTGATTGCGTTGTTGATAGAGAACTATTTCAAGATAGAAAAAGAAGATATTTTAGAATTGTATTTGAACTTGATTGAGTTTGCCCCCAATGTATATGGACTGCATCATGCCAGCCTGCTTTACTTTGGCAAGCCATATTCCGAACTTTCTCTGACCGAAAGTTTGGTACTTACTTATATCATCCCACGCCCAAAGCATTTTTATGAAGCGCTCTTGCTCAAAACGGAACAGTTACAAAAAAATCTACACCTTCATATTCAGCGATATGCACGTATAATGCTGCGTAAAGGGCTTATAATGTACAGTGACTATAATAGTATTAGCAGTACTATAGTGTTTTCCTCTCAATTTGGAGTAATTATGTTATGAAAATCAATTTATTAAAGCCAGAAGCGCAACCGATATTTGAAGCATTTCTTTCTGTGCTTGACAGGAACGGATTGCGATACCTTATTCTTGAAACCATTCGCACACAAGAAGTTCAAGATGCTTATTACGCCCAAGGCAGGGAGAGCATAGAAGAAATCAACCGTCTTCGCAAAATAGCTGGACTGCACTTACTTGACGCAGAAAAAGCGAAACAAATTATTACAAAAGTTAGACACACTCTTCACCAAGACGGAGTTGCTGCCGATATTGTACCGATATTAGCCGATGGCAGTATCCCTTGGGCGATTACCGAGGAAAATGCCCAATTGTGGCTTTCCTTTGGTCGACTGGGTATCGAAGCAGGGCTTGAATGGGGAGGGGCATGGAAACCATTGAATCAATTCGGAATTGGGTGGGATGCTGCGCACTACCAACTATTGGAAACACCTTCGTTAAAGGACCGCCTAATGAGTTCCTTTAGCCAAGATGCCCCCTTAGGCTTGGCAAACGGGAAAATGGGCTTTTGCCTCTTTGCCTTTTGGCTGGCGAGGCATGAAAAGAACAAGAAGTATCAGGAAGTAGCCGAAAACCTGTTGGAGGAGGTTTTTAATGAGGCCTCTCAAACAAGGAGTATAGATCTGATGAATGGATTGGCGGGAATAGGGCTGGCTATTCGCTACCTGCTAAAGGAGTCCCACGCCAAAGGGAGTCCCAACGAGATACTTGGCGATGTGGATAATGCGATATTCAAGCAGTTGAGCTATTCAATTTACTTGGACAATATCAACTCACTGTCACTCATTCAGATTCTATATTACTTGTGCCTCCGGATTAATGACCAAAAGGAGGGAAGCGAATCGGAGTACCTCTATCGAGAATTGATAATTGCAACGGTAAACCATATCTATCAAAAAGCAGATGCTTCATTTTTTGAAGAACCGCCACTTTACGGATTTAACTACCTGTTGCCACAATTTCTGTTTGTGCTTGGCAGGATATATGAGTTAAATTTTTATAATTACCGCATAGTTAAGATATTGGAAGATGTCGGCATGTACGTGCTGTCTATGCTCCCACGACTTCATGCCAACCGATTGTTCTTGATGTGGGGTATGGATTCGGTAATGCGGCACATTGATGTAGGCGGATGGAGTAGTCATATCCAACTGCTTAAAGACAGGCTCGACGTCAATATGATTCTTGATGAAGAATTAAGGAGCAGGAATATCTACATAGACGGTGGTGCTTCCGGAGTCTACCTGTTGCTGTCTGCCTTGCAAAAATACTTTTCGGAAAATGATGTGCAGCAATGGACCACCAAAATAATCGACAAGATAGAATCGTCTGATATATGGACTTTAGTGGAACGCGAACCGGAGTACTTGATGCGGAATAGAGGGCTGTTTTCCGGACTTTGCGGTGTATTCATGGCGCTAACCGATGCAAAATCAAAACATGCGTAAAAGATATGAAGGTAGATTTAAAGGACATAACATTCCTCATTTTGGTACGGCTTGATTCGGTACAACGATTAGAAAATACGCTAACGGTAACGGAGGCCTTGCTCAAGTATTTCGACACGAATGTAACTGTAGTTGAAGCATCCGGTTACAATAATCAAGTTCTTAAAAGATTGCTAAACAGAAAAATAAACTATCTGTTTAAAGAAGATAAAGACCCCGTGCTGTACAAGACGCGGCGTTTTAACGCCATGACGCCTAATGTAGCCACTCCGTACATAGCCATCTGGGATACCGATGTGGTGGTAGACAAGAAAGCAGTACTTGAAGCGGTAACTATGCTGCGCAACCAAACGGCAGATGTTGCTTGGCCGTATAATGGAACATGTTACAATACATCCGAAATACTCCGCACTCTTTTTATGAAGCGAAAGGATATCCGCGTTCTTTATCGGCATATGGACAAAATGGAGTTACTGCACCACCGTAGTTTGGTCGGGGGGGCGGTATTGGTAAACAGGGAGAAATATATCTACGCAGGCATGGAAAATGAAAAGCACTACGGCTGGGGAGACGATGATTTTGACAGGTGCTATCGCTTTGAACGGCTTGGTTTCAAGACACATTGGGTAGATACGTGCTTATTCCACCTCTCGCATCCAAGGGCGATGAACAGTTCGTTTGCCTCATCTGCACAAAAAAGAATATCATCGTACGAACGATTTAAGACAGAAAGCAGCTCAAAACAGGAAATCCAAATAAAATTCCTATCTTCGCGTTCCTAAACATTTAACCTAACCCCTCATGCGCTTTCCCTTTACCCTCCAGTTAGACGCCATGGACTGCGGTCCTGCCTGTCTGCGCATGGTGGCCAAGTATTATGGCCGCAGCTATACCCTGCAAACCCTGCGGCAGCGGAGTTTTATTACGCGGGAGGGCGTGAGTATGCTGGGCATCAGCGATGCGGCCGAAACCATAGGATTCCGTACCACAGGGGTGAAAATCAATTTTGAACAACTGTGCAACGATGTGCCTTTGCCCTGTATCGCCCACTGGAATCAGAACCATTTTGTGGTGGTGTATAAAGTCAAAAAGCGCAAAGGAGGTAAAACCATGGTCTACGTTGCCGACCCTGCACGCGGATTAGCGACATACAACGAGAAAGAATTTATGCGTTGCTGGGGCGTTACCAAGGTCGAGGGCAAAGATTGCGGTACGGTGCTTGCCCTGCAACCCGGGCCGGAGTTTTACGATATGGACGATGAGAAAAAGGCTGATGATAAGAATATTGGATTCTTCTTCCGCTACCTGCGTCCCTACAAGTCTCAGTTGATACAGTTGGCCTTGGGCATGCTCGCGGGCAGTTTGTTGCAGATGATTTTCCCCTTCCTTACCCAAGCGCTGGTAGACAACGGTATCCGCAACCATAACTTGAGTTTTATCACCTTGATTTTGATTGCGCAGTTGGTGCTGTTTGTGGCGCGGCTTTCGGTTGATTTGATTCGCGGTTGGATTATGCTCCACATGAATACCCGCATCAACATAGCGCTTATATCGGATTTTTTGGCAAAGCTGATGCGGTTGCCTATGAATTACTTCGATACAAAAATGGTGGGCGATATTATGCAGCGGATTGGCGACCATGGGCGCATTGAATCCTTCCTTACCGGTTCGTCGTTCAACATCATCTTTTCGCTGTTCAACTTCTTCGTCTTCGGCGCCATCCTTGCGTATTATAACTTGATGGTATTGATGGTGTTCTTGGTCGGGAATACGCTGTATGTGCTTTGGGTGCTGTCGTTCATGCGCTGGCGTCGCAAATTGGACTTTAAGCGTTTTGCACAAGCGTCTGCCAATCAGAGTAATATTGTGCAATTGATTACCGGAATGCAGGAAATCAAACTCAACAATTGCGAGAAACAAAAACGCTGGGAATGGGAGCGCATTAAGGTTAAGCAATTTAAAATCAGTATACAAGGTATGGCGTTGGGTCAGTACCAGCAATTGGGGTCGGTATTTTTTGGACAGACTACGGGCATCTTGATTTCGTTTATTGCGGCCAAGGCGGTGGTGGACGGGCAGATGACCCTTGGAATGATGATGTCGCTGACCTATATAGTGGGACAGGTGAGCGCGCCCATCGAGCAGTTTATCAGTTTTGCCCGCGCTTGGCAGGATGCAAAAATCAGCCTTGAACGCTTGGGCGAAGTGCATTTGAAACAGGACGAAGACCAGCAAAGCGCCGCAAGCATGACTTCCTTGCCCAAGGACAAGTCCATTCATATCAACGACTTGTATTTCAGTTATGACGGCGCCGACCGCGATTATGTGTTGGACGGCATCAGCCTCACGGTTCCGCAGAACCGCGTAACGGCTATTGTGGGGGCCAGCGGGAGTGGAAAAACCACATTGGTAAAGCTCATGCTGGGGTTTTATCCGCCCAATAAGGGCAGCATCAAAATCGGAGAAACAAGCCTTCAGAACATCAACCCCCATGTGTGGCGGGCCAAAACGGCGGCGGTGCTTCAAGACGGCTTCATTTTTTCGGATACCATTGCCAACAATATTGCCGTGAGCGACGAACTTATGAATAAGGAACGGTTGGTAGAGGCGACCTCCATGGCCAACATCGGGGATTTTATTGACGCCCTTCCCTTGGGCTACAATACCAAAATCGGTATGGAAGGCAACGGCATAAGTCAAGGGCAGCGACAACGCATTCTGATTGCCCGTGCGGTGTATCAGAATCCGGAGTTTATTTTCTTTGACGAAGCCACCAATTCGCTCGACGCAAAGAATGAGCGGGAAATTATGGAGCGGCTCGAAAAGTTTTACCGAGGCAGGACGGTGGTGGTGGTGGCGCATCGCCTAAGCACTGTTCGGAATGCGGACAACATTGTGGTATTAGACAAGGGAAAGGTTGCCGAACAGGGCACGCACGAAGAGTTGGCCAACCGGCGCGGCATTTATTATGAATTGGTAAAAAATCAGTTGGAACTTGGGAACTAAGAAAGAAATAGTAGGCGTTAAAAAGTTGCCCGAACTCCGCAGCGAGGAAGTACAGGAAGTATTGGGATGGGTTCCGCCTTGGATATTACGGAGTGGGATTAGCGTGCTGGTTGTAATAGTAATTACATTGTTTGCAGGCAGTTGGTTCTATAAATATCCGGACATTATTGAGGCGCCCATATTGGTAACATCCCACAATCCGCCGGTGCAGGTCAACGCCCGCGTCAATGGCAAAATCACCAGAATGTTGGTGACAGACAAGCAGTCGGTACAAGCATCCGATTATTTGGCTGTGGTTGAGAATCCGGCAAACAGCGATGACGTTGGAGCGTTGAGGGCGCAGTTGGAGGCGTGGCATGAGATGATGGGCGGCAACCATATTCATTTTACGTCGGACGAACTTAACCGCAAATACGAATTGGGCGACATACAGGCTTCCTATACGGGCTTTATCCGCGCGGCCGGTCATTATCGCCTGTTTGCCGAGCTAAACTATTATCCTCGGCGGATTGCCGCCATGGAGGAACAAATCTTGAAACAGCAGCAATACCTTGAGAAACTACAGAAGCAGTACCAAGTAGTGCAGCAACAGTACGCGCTGGCGCACCGGCAATATGTACGGGATTCAAGCCTACACGTCCAAAAAATGATTTCGGACGCAGAACACGACGCCATTGTCATGAGTTTCCTGCAAAGCAGGTATGGTTTGGAGTCGTCCCGAATAGCCTTGGACAACGCCCATATACAAATTGACCAGTTACGGCAATCCATCCTCGATTTGAGGTTGCAGGAGTTGGAAAAATCGGGGCAGTTGCAGGCAGAGGTAAAAGCCGGATTGGACAACCTCATGAACGCCTTTAATATATGGGAGATGACCTACGTACTCAAAACGCCTGTGGACGGCACGGTGGACGTCAGCAAATTCTGGAACGTAAACCAAAACATCACTGCCGGCGAAACGGTCTTTACCATCATTCCCCAAACCACCGGACAAATAGTCGGCAAAGCCCAATTGCCTATTGCCGGCTCGGGCAAGGTAAAACCCGGTCAGTCGGTCAATGTCCGTTTTTTGAATTTCCCCGACACGGAATACGGCATTGTGCGGGGCGTGGTGGGCAATATTTCGGTAGTGCCTTCGGGCGACTTCTATACCTTGGAAGTCGGTTTTCCCCATAAGCTGATGACTACCTACGGCAGGGAATTGCCCTTTTACCAAGAAATGTATGCCACGGCAGAAATCGTTACCGAGGACCTGCGGCTGCTTGAGCGGCTGTTCCTGCCTTTGAAGAAGATTTTTAGCGAACAGTAACAAAAAGGCCTCCGGAAACATTCAGCAAATTGTTTATAACTATAAGCAGAAAAATGACGGTGGATTACAAAATTTATTTAAATTTGCACCGTTTACTAATAAACTGTTCTATATTTTGATTGAGTCTACTTTTTTAACTATAAACACATATGCAGCATAAAGTAATTGATGTACACGAGGTTGCCATTAGATTTGTTGGAGATTCCGGCGATGGTATGCAGCTTACGGGTACTTTGTTTGCCGATACATCGGCATTGTTTGGCAACGACATATCCACCTTTCCCGATTTTCCGGCAGAGATTCGCGCCCCCCATGGCTCGCTCGCCGGCGTATCGGGGTTTCAGGTGCATATTGGCAGCGGTAGGATTACTACGCCCGGAGATTTTTGTGACGTTTTGGTGGCCATGAATCCGGCTGCCCTTAAAACCAATGCAAAATGGGCCAAGCCTACGGCTACCGTTATTTTGGACGCCGATACCTTTGACGAGGTTGGATTGGAGCGGGCGGGATTTAAGACCGCAGACCCCATAACGGAATTAAACATGCAGGACAGGAACATTATTTTTGCGCCCATCACTTCGCTTACCAAGGAAAGCCTTAAAGACAGCGGGATGGATGCAAAAGCCATTGTGAGGTGCAAAAACATGTTCGCTTTGGGAATTTGTTACTACCTGTTTAACCGTACTTTGGATTATACCGAGGCTTATTTTGACGATAAGTTCAAGAAAAAACCCTCCATAGCCGAAGTCAACAAAAAGGTACTCAGAGATGGATACCATTATGCCGGCAACATACACGCCATAGCCAATACCTACTACGTGCAACCGGCCCCATTGCCCAAAGGAACCTACAGGAACATTAACGGAAACCAAGCCACTGCTTGGGGTTTGATTGCCGCCGCGGAAAAAGCGGGGCTTCCCCTCTTTTGCGGTTCCTATCCCATTACTCCGGCCACCGGTATTTTAGAAGAATTGTCTTTGCGCAAAGATTTGGGCGTAAAAAGCCTGCAATGCGAAGATGAAATCGCCGGAATATGTACCGCCATAGGCGCCGCCTATGCAGGCAACTTTGCCGTAACCACCACTTCCGGCCCCGGCCTCTCTTTAAAGTCAGAAGCTTTAGGTTTGGCCATGATTACCGAATTGCCTTTGGTGGTGGTGAACGTACAGCGCAGCGGCCCCTCTACCGGTATTCCCACCAAAACCGAGCAAACCGACCTGTACCAAGCGCTGTATGGCCGCAACGGAGAGTGTCCCATTGCCACCATTGCTGCGCGTTCTCCCTCCCATTGTTTTGAATCCGCTTTTTATGCAGGCAAATACGCCATGGAACACATGATGCCGGTGATATTGCTCACAGAAGGCTTCTTGGGCAATGGCTCGGAGCCTTGGAGGATTCCCAACATGAGCGATTATCCCGATATACACCCTCCGATTATTACCCAAACAGAGGGCGCTTACCAGCCGTTTAAGCGCGATGAGAAGCGTTTTGCGCGTCAGTGGGCCTTGCCGGGGACTTCGGGCTTGGAGCATCGGGTGGGCGGTTTGGAAAAGGACACCAACGGCAGCGTGTCTTCCGACCCCTTGGTACACGAGCGTATGGTCAAAGAGCGGGCGGCCAAAGTAGCCAAAATGGCAGACTTTATTCCTTTGCAGGAAGTGATAGGCAACCAAAGCGGCGAGGTATTGATAGTGGGCTGGGGCGGCACTTTTGGACATCTTTATTCGGCGCTTCAGCACTTGCTGGCCGAGGGTAAAAGCGCGGGCTTGGCTCATTTTGATTACATCAATCCCCTCCCCAAGAATACCGAAGAAGTGTTGGCCAGATTCAAAAAAATCATAGTTTGCGAGTTGAACAGCGGACATTTTGCAGACTATCTGCGCACCAAGTTTACTCGATTTAACTATTTGCAATGCAATAAAGTGCAAGGACAACCATTTACCGTAGTCGAGGTAGTAACCGCGGTTAAAGCTATTTTCTAATTCAAACGCTAAAACAGATACAATTATGGATTTACAATATACGCCCCAAGATTTTAAAAGCAATCAACAAGTAAAATGGTGCCCGGGTTGCGGAGATTTTGCGATTTTGGCCGCCGTGCAACGGGCCATGCCCGAAATTTGTCAGGCGCTGGGTTATACCCGCGAACGTTTTGTGTTTGCGTCGGGAATAGGCTGTTCGTCCCGCTTTCCCTATTACATGAATACCTATGGATTCCATGGCATACACGGACGGGCTTCTGCCATTGCTACCGGTATCAAAGTGGCCAATCCCAGCCTTACCGTTTGGCAGATTACCGGAGACGGAGACGCCATGGCCATTGGCGGAAACCACTTGATTCACGCCATCCGCCGGAACATTGACATAAACATTTTGCTGTTTAACAACCAAATATATGGACTGACCAAGGGTCAGTATTCTCCCACTTCCCCTTTGGGAATTGTTACTAAAACGTCTCCTTATGGAACGGTGGAGCATCCTTTTAACCCCGGCTCTTTGGTATTGGGGGCCCGCGGTACCTTTTTTGCGCGGTCTTTGGATGTAGAAATGAAGCTCACCCAAGAGATTATGGTGGCTTCGGCCAAACATGACGGGACTTCTGTCACCGAGGTACTCCAAAACTGCGTGATTTTTAACGACGGAGCCTATGCCGAGATTATGGACAAAGAATACAGGGGAGACCGTACCATTGTCCTCCGCCACGGCCAACCCATGATTTTTGGCAAAAATAAGGACAAAGGACTTCTGTTGGAAGGCTTAAAGATTAAAGCCGTAACTATTGGCAAGAACGGCGTGGGCCCGCAGGATTTGCTGGTACACGATGCCTGTGAACCCAATCCCGGCGTACACATGATGTTGGCGAATATGGGTACTGCGGACAACCTGCCCATAGCCTTGGGAGTGATTCGCTCTGTACAGGACATGACTTACGACGACAATGTGCGGGATCAGGTAAGCGAGATTCGCAAACAGTCTGCAATCAAAAATATGGATGACCTGCTCCGCAGCGGCGCCATTTGGGAAGTAGAATGAACAAACACCCTAACAATAAATAACTAATTAATCAAAAAATTATGAAAGTATCAGAAGTAATGGCCAATCTTGAGAAGAAATATGGCCACGAGAAAGAGTTTTTGCAAGCTGTACACGAAGTGCTCGAATCCATCGAGGAGGTGTATAACAAGAATCCTCAGTTTGACAAGGCAAACGTCATTGACCGTATTGTAGAGCCCGACCGCATCTTCACCTTCCGTGTTACATGGCAGGGTGATGATGGCAGCGTGCATGTAAATACCGGCTGGAGGGTACAATTTAACAACGCCATTGGCCCCTACAAAGGAGGTATTCGTTTCCATCCCAGCGTAACCCAGTCTTCTTTAAAATTCTTGGGTTTTGAACAGACGTTTAAAAACGCCTTGACTACGCTTCCTATGGGCGGCGGTAAAGGTGGCTCCGACTTTAACCCCAAAGGAAGGTCTGACGCCGAAATCATGCGTTTTTGCCAAGCATTTATTGCCGAACTGTGGCAGCATTTAGGCCCTGATACGGACGTTCCTGCCGGCGACATTGGCGTAAGCGCCCGTGAAGTTGGATATATGTATGGCTATTACAAGAAATTAGCCCGCGAAAATACCGGTACCTATACAGGTAAAGGTTTGACTTGGGGCGGCTCCTTGATTCGCCCCGAAGCTACCGGCTTTGGCGGAGTCTACTTTGTAACCCACATGCTTAAAACACGCGGTGTTGACATAAAAGGCAAAACCGTATCGGTATCCGGCTTTGGTAATGTTGCTTGGGGCGCGGCTATTAAGGCCATCGAATTAGGCGCAAAGGTGATTGCCATCTCCGGTCCTGACGGATATATTTTAGACGAAGCGGGTCTGAATGATGAGAAGATTAACTACATGGTAGAACTGCGTAAGAGCAACAACGACGTGGTGGCTCCCTATGCGACCAAGTTCCCCGAATCCAAATTCTTTGCAGGTAAAAAGCCTTGGGAAGTAAAGGTAGACATTGCATTGCCCAGCGCCATCCAAAACGAGTTAAATGGAGACGATGCCAGACAATTGGTCGCAAATGGAGTACTCTGCGTTGCCGAACTTTCCAACATGGGTTGTACCCCGGAAGCGATTGGCGAGTTGCTCAAAGCTAAGGTACTCTATGGGCCCGGCAAGGCAGCCAACGCCGGCGGAGTAGCTACTTCGGGCTTGGAGATGACCCAAAACGCCATGCACTTGAACTGGACCCGCGAAGAGGTGGATGCCAAGTTGAAGCAAATCATGGAGGCGATTCACTCGGCATGCGTGAAGTACGGCACCCAACCGGACGGTTTTATTAACTATGTAAACGGAGCCAACATTGCCGGCTTTATGAAAGTAGCCCAAGCAATGGTGGAGCAGGGCGTTATTTAGTTACACATGTTCCAAGAATTACAAAAGCCGCCTAAAAGGGCGGCTTTTGTAATTCTTGCACAAGCAGTTGGTCTACTTGATGCTGGATGGCGTCCTTAATCAGCACCCTTTTTTGCTTGTCCAACAAATACATGGTAGGCAAGGCCCGCAGGTCGTAGAGTTTTTCTTGCTCAATGGTCTGCAAGGGGTCGTAAGCGCTTATCCATGTTTTGGGAACAACAACTTGATACTGTTCCCAGCGTTCTATATCTTTGGCTACATAAACGGCCAACACTTTTAATATGCCTCGGTTGATGGCTTCCCCAACCACCGGAGAAGCATGTATACCTTGGAGTATCTCTCCGCAGGAATGGCAATCCGGGTCGTAGAGAAAGAGCAGGAGGTAATCGGCTTGGATTCGGTGCATCCTTTCCTGTGCCCCGCTGATAAGCGAGTAGCTAAAGTCAGCGGCCACAGAGCCTTGCCGGTTTTTTTGGATTTGCTCCCACTGATACCTAAGGCGGATTTTATCTGTTTCGTCAATTTGGTCGGAGTTTATCACATATTCCACCGCAAGGGCATATAATTCCTCGTTTCTCAAGGGGGAATTTGGATTATACAGGTATTTTTCAAACAGTTCGATAAAATGCGTAAACATGTTCCTGTTGCCTGTCGCCTTACTTAGCGTTTGCTCCACAGAGGCTAGGATAGAAGCGTAAGGGGCATGGGGTAAAACATCTATGTAATCCCTAAAAGCCTGTTCGGTATAAGCGGGCAGATGTATGAGGGAGGTGTCGGAAAAATCAAAATGATTCCAATAGTGCGTTACCAAGTAGTCGGCCCTTTCCTGCGGAACCAAGAGCATAGACGGAATAGTGGGGAGGACAAACCGTTTGATTTCCTCTTGTTTTTTGGTGTCTCGGTTATTTCCTGCACAAGAAGCCACGACCAAAGCCGCACAAAAGAGTCCCAAACCAACCGGAATAATGATGCCCAAGCGTAAGGTACTCATATGTACATATTTTTGAGGTAAAAACTACTTGCCCTTAGTTTGGGTCATGCGTTTATAGTCTTCTTGAGAAGCTACCACCAAGCGCTCGTATTCGCGGGCTCCGGTTCCGGCGGGAATCAGATGTCCGCAGATTACGTTCTCCTTGAGGCCTTCGAGTGTATCGGTCTTGCCAAAAATGGCGGCTTCGCTCAACACTTTGGTGGTTTCTTGGAAGGAGGCGGCAGACATAAAGCTGTTGGTACGCAAGGCGGCTCGGGTAATCCCCTGCAAAATCTGGTTGGAGGTGGCAGGCATGGCGTCCCTTGCCTCGATGACTTTAAGGTCTTTGCGTTTGAGTACAGAGTTCTCGTCTCGGAGCTTTCTTACCGTAATAATCTGTCCGGCTTTAACACTCTGGGAATCGCCCGGATTAATGACTACTTTCTTGTCAAAAATATAGTCGTTTTCCTGCATAAAATCCCATTTGTCTACCATTTGTTCGGGAAGGAAACGGGTATCGCCGGGGTCTACGATTTCGAGTTTGCGCATCATTTGACGAACAATGATTTCGTAATGCTTGTCGTTGATTTTTACGCCCTGCATCCGGTAAACTTCTTGAATTTCGTTCACAATGTACTCCTGTACTTTGGTAGGACCCAAAATAGAGAGGATATCGGTGGGGGAAATGGCTCCGTCCGAAAGGGCAGACCCGGCCCGAACATAGTCGTTTTCCTGTACCAAAATTTGCTTGGACAAGGGAACAGAGTATTTTTTCTCCTCTCCCGTCTTGGAGCGGACCATAATTTCGCGGTTCCCGCGTTTGATTTTACCCATAATCACTTCTCCGTCAATCTCGGTGACAATGGCGGGATTCGAGGGGTTACGGGCTTCAAAAAGTTCGGTAACACGGGGCAAACCTCCGGTAATATCGCCCGACTTGCCAATGGCGCGGGGAATCTTCATCAGTATGCTGCCGGCTTTAACGGTTTGGCCGTTTTCTACCATAATATGGGCGCCCACAGGCAGGTTGTACTGCTTTAACTCGGTCTTGCCGTCCATAATGCGGATGGCGGGATTGCGGGATTTATCGCGGGATTCAAACACCACTTTTTCACGGTGGAGGGAGTATTCGTCCGCTGCCTCTTCGCGATAAGTAACGCCTTCAATAAGAGATTCGTAAGCAATGGTACCTTCGATTTCGGCAATGGTAATGGCATTATAGGCATCCCATTCGCAGATTCTATCTCCTTTTTGGATTTCGTCGCCCGCCTTAAAATAAAGGGTGGCTCCGTAAGGAATATGGTGGTGAGACAGAGTGCTTTTGGTAGTTTTTTCCACAATCCGCATCTCGGCGGAACGTCCGATTACAATCTGCACTTTTGTTCCGTCTTCGCTTTCCTTGGTAACGGTTCTGAGTTCCTCGATTTCCAGCACGCCGGCATAACGGGCAATAATCTCGTTTTCGGAGGTAATGTTAGAGGCGGTTCCTCCTACGTGGAAAGTACGGAGCGTTAACTGCGTACCCGGTTCTCCAATAGACTGTGCGGCGATTACGCCCACCACTTCTCCTTTTTCTACCATGCGTCCGGTGGCCAAGTTGCGGCCATAGCATTTGGCGCAAACCCCTTTGCGGGATTCGCAGGTAAGCACGGAGCGTATTTCTACCTGTTCAATGGGGAGGGACTCGATGGTTGCCACAATGTCTTCGGTAATCTCGTTGCCCGCCTCCACAATCAACTCTCCCGTTAAGGGGTTGTAGAGATTGTGTACGCTGGTACGGCCCAAGATACGTTCCGACAGGGACTCCACCACCTCGTCTTTATTCTTGATGGCGGTGGCAATCAATCCGCGCAGGGTGCCGCAATCTTCTTCGTTGATGATTACGTCGTGGGATACGTCTACCAAACGGCGGGTAAGGTAGCCGGCGTCCGCTGTTTTTAAAGCAGTATCTGCCAATCCTTTACGTGCCCCGTGGGTAGAGATGAAGTATTCGAGTACCGACAAACCTTCTTTAAAGTTGGAAAGAATCGGATTCTCGATAATCTCGGCGCTGGTCGCTCCGGATTTTTGGGGTTTTGCCATCAAGCCCCTCATACCGGAAAGCTGACGGATTTGTTGTTGGGAGCCCCGCGCACCGGAGTGGAGCATCATGTATACCGGATTGAATCCCTGTTTGTCCTGCTCCAACTGCTTGTGTACGGTGTCGGAGAGTTTGGTATTGGTATAAGACCAGATATCAATGATTTGATTATAACGCTCGTTGTTGGTAATCAGACCCATATTAAAGCTCGACATCACGTTTTCCACGGAATCGTAGCCTTCTTTGACGAATTGTACTTTTTCTTCGGGAATGATTACATCGTCCAAATTGAAGGAAAGGCCTCCCTTGAACGCCATATTGTATCCAATATCCTTGATGTCGTCAAGGAATTGGGAGGTTTTGGCCACGCCTGTGGTTTTGAGTACCCGATTGATGATATCGCGCAAGGATTTTTTGGTGAGGACTTCGTCTATATAGCCGACTTCGGGGGGAACCACCCGATTAAAGATAATCCGCCCCACGGTGGTATCTACCAAATGGTATCCCTTGTCGGGGTCGCAAAAGTCAATGGGCAACCGCACTTTTATTTTGGTGTGGAGGTCCAGCACTTTTTCGTTGTAGGCAATAATGACTTCTTCTGTTCCGTAGAAAGTCATGCCCTCGCCTTTGGCTCCGGTTCTGGGCTTGGTAATGTAATAGAGGCCCAACACCATGTCTTGAGAAGGCACGGTAATGGGGGCTCCGTTGGCGGGATTCAAGATATTATGGGAGCCTAACATCAGCAGTTGGGCTTCGAGGATGGCGGCATTTCCCAAAGGCAGATGCACCGCCATTTGGTCTCCGTCAAAGTCGGCGTTAAAGGCCGTACAGGAAAGGGGATGCAACTGAATGGCTTTACCTTCTATCAATTTGGGCTGGAATGCTTGGATTCCCAAGCGGTGGAGGGTAGGGGCGCGGTTCAAAAGCACGGGATGTCCTTTCATGACATTTTCCAAAATGTCCCAAATCATGGAGTCTTTACGGTCTACGATTTTTTTGGCCGACTTTACCGTCTTTACAATGCCCCGCTCGATTAATTTACGGATTACAAACGGTTTGTAGAGTTCGGCGGCCATATCTTTGGGCAAACCGCACTCGTGCATCTTGAGTTCCGGACCTACTACGATTACGGAACGGGCAGAATAGTCCACCCTTTTACCCAAGAGGTTTTGGCGAAAACGTCCCTGCTTGCCTTTTAAGCTGTCCGACAGAGATTTTAAGGTTCTGTTGGCCTCGGTTTTTACGGCGTTGGATTTGCGGGAGTTGTCAAAAAGCGAATCCACCGCTTCTTGCAACATCCGTTTCTCGTTCCGCAAAATAACCTCCGGCGCTTTAATCTCAATCAAGCGTTTTAAGCGATTATTTCTGATAATCACCCTTCTATATAAATCATTCAAGTCGGAGGTGGCAAAGCGGCCTCCGTCAAGCGGAACCAAGGGGCGGAGTTCGGGAGGAATAACGGGAACGACCTTTAACACCATCCATTCCGGCCGGTTTATGTCCCGAGATTCCCGAAAAGCCTCTACCACGCTGAGGCACTTGAGTGCGTCTGTTTTGCGTTGTTGGGAGGTTTCGGTGTCGGCCCGATGGCGGAGGGTATAGGAAAGTTCATCTAATTTGATGCGAACCAGTAGCTTGTAAATGGCTTCCGCGCCCATACCGGCAATGAACTTGTTGGGGTCGTCGTCATCAAGGAGCTGGTTTTCCCGTGGAAGGGTTTCCATGATATTCAAGTATTCGTCCTCGGACAGGAAGTCGGCGTCTTTAATGCCGTCTTGAGCCTTGATGCCGGCTTGAATCACAATATAGCGTTCGTAATAGATGATTCCTTCCAATTTTTTGGAGGGGATTCCCAGTAAGTATCCGATTTTGTTGGGGGTAGAGCGGAAGTACCAGATATGGGCTACGGGAACCACCAAAGAGATGTGTCCCATGCGTTCACGCCTGACTTTCTTCTCGGTAACTTCTACGCCGCAACGGTCGCAGATAATACCCCTGTAGCGAATCCTTTTGTATTTACCGCAATGACATTCATAATCTTTAGAAGGGCCAAAAATGCGTTCGCAGAAAAGTCCGTCCCGTTCGGGTTTATAGGTACGGTAGTTAACCGTTTCCGGCTTAAGCACTTCTCCCTTGGAATTTTCCAGAATTTCTTCGGGAGAAGCCAAACCGATGGTAATTTTACTGAAATTGCTTTTTATTTTGTTCTCTTTTTTGAAAGACATAATTTGTCGTATTTGTTAGCCATTCGTAAGATTTATTCTAAAGTTACGCTCAAGGCCAAGCCCCTAAGTTCGTGAAGCAACACATTGAGCGATTCGGGGATTCCCGGAGTAGGCATGGGGTCGCCTTTAACGATGGATTCGTAAGCTCTGGAGCGTCCGACCACATCGTCTGATTTTACCGTCAAGATTTCCTGCAAGATATTGGAAGCCCCAAAGGCTTCGAGGGCCCATACCTCCATTTCTCCAAAACGCTGGCCTCCAAACTGGGCTTTTCCGCCCAAAGGCTGTTGGGTAATCAGCGAATAAGGACCGATGGAACGGGCGTGCATCTTGTCGTCTACCATGTGCCCCAATTTGAGCATGTAGATGATTCCGACCGTAGCGGGCTGGTCGAACAATTCTCCCGTGCCCCCGTCGCGAAGGTAGGTCTTTCCGTATTTGGGCAGACCGGCCTGCTCGGTGTAAGAGGTAATCTGTTCTAAGCGCGCTCCGTCAAAAATGGGGGAACTGAATCTGAGTCCCAATTCCGAACCGGCCCAGCCTAATACGGTCTCGTAAATTTGGCCTAAGTTCATACGCGAGGGTACGCCCAAAGGATTTAACACAATATCTACGATGCTGCCGTCTTCGAGGAAGGGCATGTCCTCATCCCGCACTACCTTGGCTACAATGCCTTTGTTTCCGTGACGTCCGGCCATTTTGTCGCCCACGCGGATTTTCCGCTTTTTGGCCACATATACTTTGGCCAATTGCACAATACCCGAAGGCAGCTCGTCTCCGATGGTAAGGTTGTATTTGGTTCGCTTGAGTTCTGCATCCAATTCTTTGTAGCTAATCAAATAATTGTTGATAAGCTTTTTAATCAGACTATTGATGGATTTGTCCGAAGTCCACTTTACCGGATTGATGTTTTCGTAGTCCAAGCCCGCCAAAACTTGAGCATCAAAGGCGCTGCCCTTGGGAATAATCAGCACGCCATAGAGGTCGTGTACGCCTTGGGAGTTTTTGCCTTTGAGCAAGACTGCCATCTTTTGCAAAAATATGTCTTTGAGTTTGTTCGCCTTCTTGTTAAACTCCTCGTCGGCTTGGGCAAGCTGGGCCTTGGAAAGATGTCTTCCTTTCTTTACACTATCTTTCATAATGCGAGAAAAGAGGCGTTTATCAATAATAGTGCCCCTTAATGAGGGAGAAGCTTTGAGTGAAGCGTCTTTCACGTCTCCGGCCTTGTCTCCAAAGATGGCGCGTAAAAGTTTTTCTTCGGGAGAAGGGTCGCTCTCTCCTTTAGGCGTAATTTTACCGATGAGGATGTCTCCGGGTTCAATATTGGCGCCGATGCGGATGATTCCGTTTGTGTCGAGGTCTTTAGTGGCCTCCTCGCTCACATTGGGGATATCCGAAGTGAGTTCCTCCATACCGCGCTTGGTGTCCCGTACTTCCATGATGTATTCGTCTACATGTATAGAAGTAAAGGTGTCTTCGCGGAGCATTCGTTCCGACAAAACAATAGCATCCTCAAAATTATACCCTTTCCAAGGCATAAAAGCTACCTTGAGGTTGCGGCCCAAGGCCAGTTCTCCGTTTTGGGTTCCGTAGCCTTCGGTCAAAATCTGTCCGGCGGCCACCTTGTCTCCCTTACGTACCAAAGGCTTGAGGTTGATAGAGGTATTCTGATTGGTTTTGCGGTAAATAGGCAGTCTGTATACGGTAATTTCGGGGGTAAAACTTACAAATCGGTCTTCTTCGGAAAGTTCGTATTTTATATGGATTTCATTGGCGTCCACGTACACTACCTCGCCTTTGCTTTCGGCGTTAATTTGGGTGCGGCTGTCTCGAACTACCGGCCCCTCCAAACCTGTGCCCACTATGGGGGCTTCCGGTCTGATTAGGGGAACGGCTTGGCGCATCATGTTGGAGCCCATGAGGGCGCGGTTGGCGTCGTCGTGTTCGAGGAAGGGAATCAGCGAGGCGGCAATAGAAGCAATCTGATTGGGCGCCACGTCCATATAGTGTACATCTTCTTTGGTGACAACCGGATAATCGGCTTCATACCGGCACTTAATCCTTTCGTCGGTAATGATGCCCTCGTCGTCAAGGTGTACATTGGCTTGGGCCACCATTTGGTCTTCTTCTTCTTCTGCGCTCATATACACATAACCTTTGGGGCTAAGGTCTACCTTTCCTCCGTCTACCTTACGGTAGGGGGTCTCGATAAAGCCCAAGTCGTTAATCCGGGCATAGACGCAAAGCGAAGAAATCAAACCGATGTTGGGGCCTTCCGGCGTTTCGATGGGGCAGAGGCGTCCGTAGTGGGTGTAGTGTACGTCCCGTACTTCAAAACCGGCGCGGTCCCGCGAAAGTCCTCCCGGGCCTAAGGCCGAGAGTCGGCGTTTGTGGGTCATTTCGGCCAGCGGATTGGTCTGGTCCATAAACTGGGAAAGTTGGCTGGTGCCAAAAAAGGAGTTAATGACCGACGAAAGGGTCTTGGCATTAATCAAGTCAATGGGCGTAAACACTTCGTTGTCGCGCACGTTCATCCGCTCGCGAATGGTGCGCGCCATGCGGGAAAGACCTACGCTGAACTGGTTGGCCAACTGTTCGCCCACAGTACGAATCCGGCGGTTGCTCAAGTGGTCAATATCGTCTACTATCGCTTTGGAATTAATGAGTTGAATCAAGTAGCGGATAATGGCGATAATGTCCTCGCGGGTCAGCACCTTGATTTCGGGAGAGGTTGCTTGATGCAGTTTTTTGTTAAGCCGGTAACGGCCCACGTCTCCCAAATCGTAGCGCTTGTCGGAGAAAAAGAGCTTGTCTATTACGTCCATAGCCGTTGCTTCGTCCGGAGGTTCGGAGTTACGTAATTGACGGTAAATGTAGATTACGGCCTCTTTAGCAGAGTTGCAGGGGTCTTTTTGGAGGGTGTTGTGGATAATCGCGAAATCGCTGATGTTGGCGTCCTCTTTATGCAGCAGTATGGTTTGGGCTCCCGATTCGAGAATCAAATCCAAATGCTCCTGCTCCAAAACAGTTTCCCGGTCTACCACAATCTCGTTCCGCTCAATGGAAACCACTTCTCCGGTATCCTCGTCTACAAAATCCTCAATCCATGATTTTAACACGCGGGCGGCTAATTTTCTTCCGACCAAATGCTGGAGGTTGGCTTCGTTTACCGGCTCCTCGTTGGCCAAGCCAAAGATTTCGAGGATGTCTTTATCGCCTTCAAATCCAATGGCCCGCAACAAGGTAGTTACCGGCAATTTCTTTTTACGGTCAATATAGGCGTACATCACGTTGTTGATGTCGGTGGCAAATTCAATCCAAGAGCCTTTGAAGGGGATGATGCGGGCAGAATAGAGTTTGGTTCCGTTGGCGTGTATGCTTTGTCCAAAAAATACGCCGGGCGAACGATGCAGTTGAGACACCACAATCCGTTCGGACCCGTTGATGACAAAGGTACCGCGGGGGGTCATATAGGGAATGGTGCCCAAATAGACATCTTGAATGACCGTATCAAAGTCTTCGTGTTCGGGGTCTGTGCAGTAAAGTTTTAACTTTGCCTTGAGGGGCACGCTGTAGGTAAGTCCGCGTTCTAAACAATCCTCGATGGTATACCTTGGAGGGTCAATAAAATAGTCTATAAACTCGAGAACAAAATTGTTGCGGGTGTCGGTAATGGGGAAATTCTCTTGAAAAACATTGAAAAGTCCCTCGTTTTTCCGGTTCTCGGGGGTGGTGTCTAATTGGAAAAAATCTCTAAAAGATTTCAGTTGCACTTCCAGAAAGTCGGGATAATCTAAAAGCGTCTTGGAAGTGGCGAAGCTAATACGCTGATTCGTTGTTTTTGAGGACATCTTATTTGGATTAGTTGAAAAATAAACTGTTACGGCAAAAGGTTTAGAACCCCGTCGGGTTCTAAACCTGCATTACGTTCCCGACAATCGGGAAGGTAGTCTATTTAATTTCAACTTCTCCGCCTGCCTCCTCAAGTAGGGCCTTTACCTGTTCGGCTTCTGATTTAGAAACCTTCTCTTTAATCGCCTTGGGATAAGCGTCCACTAATTCCTTGGCTTCTTTGAGGCCTAAACCGGTAATTTCTTTTACAGCTTTAACAATTTGTAATTTAGCTTGTCCGGGTTGTGTAAGGATTACGTCGAATTGTGTTTGTTCTACTTCGACAGGAGCGCCACCGCCTGCGGGAGCAGCAACGGCCACAGCTGCGGCTGCGGGTTCAATACCGTATTCGTCTTTGAGAATTTGAGCTAATTCTTGAGCTTCTTTTACCGTGAGGTTTACTAATTCTTCTGCAAATTTTTTGAGATCTGCCATGATGATTATGTTTTAAATTGTTTGTAATATCTTAGTGTTTAGTTGCGTTCACCCAAGGTTTCCGCAATGCCTGCAAGTTTTGCTCCGCCGGATGTAAGGGCAGAGATAATGTTGCGGGCAGGTGTTTGAAGCATGGCCACAATATCCCCGATGAGTTCTTCTCTGGATTTGATATTGACCAATGCATCAAGATGTTGTGCGCCAATGTAGGCACACTCTTGCAAGTAGGCTCCTTTCAGAACAGGCTTGCCGTATTGTTTTCCAAACTCTTTGATGAGCTTGGCCGGCAGGTTTGCAGTGTTGGTAAAGAGTACAGAAGTAGGGCCTTCCAAAATAGGAAAGAGCTGGGTGGCTTCTGTATGTTCCGTTTTCTCCAAAGCCTTACGCAGCAGAGTGTTTTTCACCACCATCAAGGTGATGTTTTTAGAGTAACACTCCCGACGTAATTTGGCCGTTTTCTCGGCATTTAATCCTGAAATATCCGCTATGTAAAAATTAGGCGTTTGGCTTATTTGTTTTGCCAAATTTTCAATAATCAGTGTTTTATCTTCTTTTCGCATAATCTTCTCATTTTATTCGGCGGCACCGGTTATTTTAAGGTCTACATTGATACCGGGGCCCATGGTCGCGGACAGGTAGATGCTTCTCATATAAGTGCCTTTTAGGGTCGAGGGTTTTAATTTCGATACGGTACTCAAGAGTTCTTGGGCGTTCTCGTACAGTTGTTCGGGGCTGAAAGATACCTTTCCGATGCTGGTATGCACGATGCCCTGTTTGTCTACCTTAAAGTCAATTTTACCCGCTTTTACCTCAGAGACGGCCTTGCCGACTTCCATGGTTACGGTACCCGTTTTAGGGTTAGGCATCAAACCGCGGGGGCCTAAGATGCGACCAATAGCACCTACCTTGGCCATAACGGCAGGGGTACAAATAATCACATCCACATCGGTCCATCCGCCTTTGATTTTTTCGATGTAGTCGTCTAATCCCACGTGGTCGGCTCCGGCAGCTTGGGCCTCGCTCTCTTTGTCGGGAGTACAGAGTACCAATACGCGGGTTACTTTTCCCGTACCATGCGGAAGGGTTACTACGCCGCGCACCATTTGGTTGGGTTTACGGGGGTCTACCCCAAGACGCACGGCAATGTCAACAGAAGCATCAAATTTGGTATAAGAAACCTCTTTTACCAATTTGCAGGCGTCGGCCAACTTATACTGCCGGGTCGGTTCGACCTTAGCGTATACTGTTTGTTGTTTTTTTGTCAGCTTACTCATTTCTGCATGAAATTTTTAGGTTACATCTTGGGGAAAAGCGCCCTCTACATTGATGCCCATACTGCGGGCGGTTCCTGCCACCATGCTCATAGCCGATTTAAGCGTAAAAGCATTCATGTCGGGCATTTTATCTTCGGCAATCTGACGAACCTGCGCCCATGTTACAGAAGCTACTTTCTTCCGGTTAGGTTCGGGAGAACCGGACTGGATTTTGGCGGCTTCTTTCAACTGGATGGGAACGGGGGGATTCTTTACGATAAAGTTAAAGGACTTATCAATGTATACAGTGATAATCACAGGCAAAACTTTACCGGCCCTATCTTGAGTTCTTGCATTGAATTGCTTGCAAAAATCCATGATATTTACGCCCTTGGAACCCAACGCCGGTCCTACCGGAGGAGAGGGGTTTGCAGCACCGCCTTTAATCTGTAATTTTATAAATGCGGCAATTTCTTTAGCCATAATGTTAATTGTTTATTCTTTTTCTACTTGTACAAAATTTAACTCCAACAGCGTTTTCCGTCCAAAGATTTTAACCATTACCTTTAGCTTCTTCTTGTCCTCGGAGATTTCCTCGATGGTGCCGTTAAAGCCGTTGAACGGCCCGTCTACCACCTTGACTGCTTCTCCGGTAAAGAAAGGAGTAATGATTTCTTCTTCTCGGTCAATCAACTCATCAACCTTACCCAAAATTCTGTTCACTTCGCTTTGGCGAAGCGGAACCGGAAGCCCGCCCTTGGTCTCGCCAAGGAAGCCGGAAACATGGGTAACATTCCGAATCAAGTGTTGGATTTCTGCGGTTAGCGCGACTTCGATTAAAATGTACCCGGGGTAAAAGATACGCTCCTTACTGATTTTTTTACCGTTTTTGATTTGGTAAATTTTCTCGGTAGGAATCAGCACCTGAGAAACATAGTCTTCGAGCTTCAATCGTTTAATCTCGTTGTCTATGTACTCTTTAGCCTTTTTCTCTTTACCTCCGGCCGCTCTGACGACATACCATTTTTTGGTAACTTCATTCATTACTTGCTCTTTTACTAGTACAACATGTTGTAAATGTTGGTCATAATGGTTCTAAACACAACGTCCATCGCAAAAATGACCGCGGCAAAAATGACCGAAGCAATCATCACCACAATCGCACTGCTTTGCAGCTGAGCCCAAGTCGGCCAAGTTACTTTGTGTACCAACTCGTTGTATGAGTCTTTGAGATACGTTTTAATTTTGTTCATTTAGGTACATGTTAATTTTGTACTGTTGTTATATACCCTTAACCTTGGAAGCGGGTCTTGGGCTATGTTAACTAATCTTTTTGCGTAACCTCTAAGATTAGCAGGGGCAGAGCGATTCGAACGCCCATCAACGGTTTTGGAGACCGCTATTCTACCCTTGAACTATGCCCCTGTATTGCAGACCAAAGAGTTAGTCCGTAGCGGACTAACTCCGGCCTGAAATGCGGGTATTAGTCTAATAGTTTGGTTACCTGTCCGGCGCCCACGGTGCGGCCTCCTTCGCGAATAGCAAAGCGGAGTCCTTCGTTGATGGCTACGGGGTAAATCAAAGCTACGGTGATAGATACGTTATCGCCCGGCATAACCATTTCTACTCCTTCGGGGAGTTGGATTTCACCGGTAACGTCAAGGGTGCGCAGGAAGAATTGGGGACGGTAGTTGTTGTGGAAAGGAGTGTGGCGTCCGCCTTCTTCTTTCTTAAGCACGTAAATCTCAGCTTGGAACAGTTTGTGGGGGGTAATGGTTCCGGGCTTTGCAATTACCTGTCCGCGTTTGATTTCTTTTTTGTCAATACCACGGAGGAGCAAACCTACGTTGTCGCCGGCTTCGCCTCTGTCGAGGATTTTGCGGAACATTTCTACGCCGGTAACGACTGTTTTCCTCGGCTTTTCGCCCAAGCCAATGACTTCCACTTCTTCTCCTGTTTTAATTACGCCGGTTTCAATACGTCCTGTAGCCACGGTACCGCGACCGGTGATAGAGAACACGTCTTCTACGGGCATTACAAAAGGTTTTTCGTTTTCGCGTGGAGGAATGGGAATGTAAGAGTCAACAGCATCCATCAATTCCATCACTTTGGCTTCTCCTTCGGCGTCTCCGTTCAGAGCGGCCAAAGCAGACCCGCGGATTACGGGGGCGTTGTCGCCGTCAAAACTGTAGAAACTCAAAAGTTCGCGTACTTCCATTTCTACAAGGTCCAACATTTCGGGGTCGTCAACCAAGTCAACCTTGTTGAGGTATACTACAATACGGGGTACGTTCACCTGACGCGCCAGCAGAATGTGTTCGCGGGTTTGGGGCATGGGGCCGTCGGTGGCGGCTACCACAATAATCGCGCCGTCCATCTGAGCGGCGCCTGTCACCATGTTTTTCACATAGTCGGCGTGGCCCGGACAGTCTACGTGGGCATAGTGGCGGTTGGCTGTTTGGTACTCAACATGGGCAGTGTTGATGGTGATACCACGCTCTTTTTCTTCGGGAGCGTTGTCAATAGAGTCGAACGAGCGTTGCTCGGAAAGGCCTTTTTTTGCCAATACCATGGTGATAGCCGCAGTTAGGGTGGTTTTGCCATGGTCAACGTGACCAATGGTACCAACATTTACGTGCGGCTTGTCCCTTTTAAAAGTTTCTTTTGCCATAATTGATATAATGTTTAATGTTTGTTATTTACTAATTTTGAGCCGGCGGCGAGAATTGAACTCGCGACCTCTTCCTTACCAAGGAAGCGCTCTACCCCTGAGCTACGCTGGCCTGTCCGCTTCGCCAGAGCGAAGTGATTTGTAGAGCGGAAGACGAGGTTCGAACCCGCGACCCTCAGCTTGGAAGGCTGATGCTCTACCGACTGAGCTACTTCCGCATGTGTATGTCAAAGAGGATTAGCTCGCTGCGCTCGCTGATCCTATAAGGGGGACTTCAAACTAAAAACAACCCCCCGGCTCTGCCGGAACAAGTTCAAAAATTTACCTGCAAATGAATTTGCGCTACATTTTTTCGTTTGTTACTCTTGCCTCTCGGCAGGAGTTGTTTTTGGTTTGTGGGGAGAGGAGGATTCGAACCTCCGAAGTCGTGCGACAACAGATTTACAGTCTGCCCCAGTTGGCCACTTTGGTATCTCCCCGATATGTTAAAGAACTACGTTTCACCTCTGTAGATGCAGAGCCGATGGAGGGATTCGAACCCCCGACCAGCTGATTACAAATCAGCTGCTCTGGCCAACTGAGCTACATCGGCAATTTTTGGAGCGGCAAAGATAGCTCTTTTTTCTGATTTACAAAAAAAAAGTAAAAAGCAGGAGCGTTTTACAGCTCAAACGTGTCTAATTTGTCCTGTTCTCCCGCCAGCCACAATATATCTCCTTCCATAAGCACGGTATCGCCGGAGAATCTGGGCATGGAACTCTCGTTCCTGTCAATTCCGATAATCATACATTGATGTTTATCCCGCAGGTCTAATTCGCTTATCTGCCTCCCGATATACATATTTCCCGAGGCAATCTCGTATAAAGATATGTTGATTTGCTCCTTGGGAGAATCGGCTTGCTTGCTGCTGATTTCACTTAATGCCGCAGTCAAGTCGTTCAATCCCTCGTCGGTAGCCGCTACAATCAGCCTGTCGTAAGGAAAAATCATGGTATCCCTGCCGGGGATATTGATTCTATCTGAACCCCTTTCTATGGAGACGATATTTGCTCCCGTACGATTGAATAAATCAAGTTCTCCCAGCGTTTTACCCACAATAGGGGTGTCGGGCGATACAATGATTTCCTCAATGTGAATATTGTTGTTGGTCAGCTGTTTTTTGCTGCGTTCGTTAATGGCATCTTCCGTATTGCGAAAGTTATCAATAAAATGCTGTTCCATGATGTCTGACTGGGCAATGAAGCCCTGTATCATCACAATGGCTGTGATAATGATGATGGAGGCCAGCAAAATCAAGGCTTTGTATTGAGGAAAAATCCACAACAGGATGTACATCACAAAACCTACGCATGCCGCAAGTTTTAGAAGTATTACCGAAAGAATGACTATTTTGTTTACCGTGTGGGTATCCCACAGTTCTTTATACAATTCCCTGCTTTTTTTCCGGCCGGCCATGGCAAAGATAAACGGGGCCATGACGCCGATACATACAGTCGCCGCCAACAGGGAGCCAATCGTAGAAGGTATTTGTTCTGTGATGTATGGAACGATGACGCGCTGCGATATAATGGCAACCACTCCCAAAAGCGACGAGTAGATAAAAAACGGGGGCAGGGTTGTTTTTAAAATGTGCTTCACATGGGAGATTTCGTTGATGGTCCTATACTGAGACGCTCCATATCCGTAAATGAGTACCTGCCATTTAGCCGGAAATCTTTTTTCGATGAATTTATAACAGGATTCCGAATATTTGATGCAGTAAGGCGTTGTAAATGTAGTAATCACAGAAACCGCCACGATTACGTCAAAGATGAAGTCGTCCAACACCCTCAAATTGATACCCACCACGGCAATGATAAAGGAAAACTCCCCGATTTGGGCCAAACTCATACCCGATTGCAGCGAAGTTTTTAATCCTTCGCCCGAGGCAAGTACGCCAAGGCTGTCAAAAACAATCCTGCCCACAAGCACGATGACCGTAACTATGGCAATGATGCCGGCGTACTCCACCAATGTTTCCGGAACCACCATCATGCCGACCGACACAAAAAAGATGGCCCCAAAAAGGTCTTTCAGCGGATTAATCAGATATTCTATCCGCCTTGCCTCGACGGTCTCGGCCAAAATAGCCCCCATCATGAACGCGCCCAATGCCACCGAATATCCCAAATAGTCCGAAAAAATAACCATACCGAGGCACAGGCCGAGCGATATAATCAGCAGGGTTTCATCGCTAAGGAATTTCTTGAGTTTTTTGAGCAGCGTGGGAATGATGAAAATCCCGATGGCCCCGCAAGTCAATACAAATACGCCCAACACCAGCGTGGTATGTATAATGTCGGCAGCATTTGATTCGCCGGCCGAATGAACGGTAGCCAAAGCGGTGAAAACAACCAGCATCAGAATGGCGGCAAGGTCTTCTACAATCAATACCCCGCATACGATACGGGCAAATCGTTTTTTTTGCCAGCCCATATCTCCAAACGCCTTGATGATGATTGTAGTGGACGACATAGACAACATACCCCCAAAAAAGATGCTCGCTACTTCGCTCAATCCCATCATCAGTCCGGCAAGATAGCCGATTAACAGCATGGACACAATACTGATGACTCCCGCAACCGTAGCTGTGGTTCCCACATTGAGCAACTTTTTGAAACTAAATTCGATACCATGAGCAAAAAGCAGAATGATTACCCCGATTTCGGACCAAACTTTAATGTTGTTCATATCGGCGACCGAAGGGAACACAATAAAATGGGGACTGACCAAAATTCCTGCCACAATGTACCCCAGCACCAAGGGCTGTTTGAGAAACTTGAAAATCAAGGTTACGACTCCGGCGATGATTAGAATCAAGCCGAGGTCAGCAATCAAATGGGGAAGATGAGTCATGGCGCAATTGATTCTTTAATGGTCTTACATATAGCTTCCTTATTCAATCCGTAAACTTGATACAACTCCGGCAGCGACCCCTGCTCAATAAATTGGTCCGGCAATCCGATGCCACGGAGCGTAATATGGGGCGCAGAGGAGGCGATGTATTCGGCTATGGCTCCGTACAGACCGCCGCTCAATACTCCGTCTTCGATGGTAATCACTTTGGTATACCGAGAGGCTAATTCGGCAAGGACGCTGTGGTCTAAGGGCTTTAGAAAGCGCATATTCCATAGTTGTACGCCAATACCCTCCTCTTTTAACTCTTTGGCCGCTTCCAAGGCCGTATTTCCCGGCCATCCCAAACTCAGTACCGCAATATCGGAGCCTTGATGCAGCAGCTCGGCGGCGCCGGGAGCTATGTACTCAAAAGCCTGTCTCCAGTCGGCGCCGGTGGTGTTTCCTCTGGGGTATCGAATACTTATCGCCTTGTAGTCGGATGTTTGTGCGGAAAACAGTAAATTACGGAGTTCCCATTCGTTTCGAGGGGCGGCAATCATGAGGCCGGGGACTAACCGAAAATAGGCTAAGTCAAATACTCCGTGATGGGTAGGACCATCTTCCCCCACTAAGCCACCTCGGTCGAGGCAAAGCACCACTTTTAGGTTTTGCAGAGCAATATCGTGGATAACAGAATCATATGCGCGTTGCATAAAGGAGGAGTAGATACAGCAATAGGGGAGGTATCCCTGTGCGGCAAGACCGGCAGAAAAGGTTACGGCATGGGCCTCTGCAATACCCACGTCAAAAGCGCGTTTGGGAATCGCCTCCATCATGATGTTCAGAGAAGAGCCGGTGGGCATGGCAGGGGTGATGCCTATAATTTTATCGTTTTGCTGTGCCAGTTCCAGCAGGGTGGCGCCAAAAACGTCTTGATATCTGGCGCGACTAAGCTCCTTGCAGGTATCGGTGCGTTCCCCCGTATTTATATCAAAGGTGCCCGGGGCGTGCCAAATGGACTGTTCTTTTTCTGCCGGCTCATAACCTTTTCCTTTGACGGTACGGATATGGAGGAGCTTAGGGCCTTCCAACTCCTTGAGCCGCTTGAGTACCTTGATGAGTTGCGTCAGGTTGTGGCCGTCAATAACGCCAAAGTAGCGAAACCCCATGGCGGCAAACAAAGTGCTTTTGCCAAAAAAAGCCAACTTTGTGGTGTTGACAAACTTTTGGATAAGCCATCGCAATCCGGTGGCGCCAAAAAAATCCCAAAGTACCTGCTTAAAGCGGTTGTACCGTTTAGACGTGGAGAGCTTAATGAGGTAGTGGTGCATGGCGCCGACATTGGCGTCAATGGATATTTGGTTGTCGTTCACAACTACCAGCATATTGGCGCCTCTGGCTCCGGCATTATTCAATCCTTCAAAAGCCAAGCCCCCTGTGAGCGCTCCGTCTCCAATAATGGCCACAATCTGCTCGTCTGAGCCTTGGAGTTCGGCGGCTACAGCCATTCCCAAGGCAGCCGATATGGAGGTGGAGGCATGTCCGGCGCCAAAAGCGTCGTAAGGACTCTCGCTGATTTTGGGGAATCCGCTGATGCCTCCGTAGGTGCGCTTTGTCTTAAAGGCTTCGCGGCGACCGGTAAGGATTTTGTGGGCGTAAGTTTGGTGGCCGACATCCCAAATCAGCTTGTCTTTTGGGGTATTAAATACATAATGAAGGGCTACGGTAAGTTCTACCGTGCCTAAGCTGGAACCCAAATGTCCCGGATTGCCGGCGCAGCAGTCTATAATGTAGGCGCGCAGTTCGGCGCAAAGGGCTTTTAATTGGTCGGGAACCAGCGTTTTGAGGTTGCAAGGGGTATTGATTTGTTCCAGAAAGGACATATTTACACTTGGCGTATAATGGTTTGCGCTCGGTCCGGTCCTAAAGAAATCATGCTGATGGGCACGCCTGTTTCTTTTTCGATAAAGCGTATATAATTCATAAATTCAAAGGGAAGTTCTTCTTCTCGAACCACGGCCGACAAATCTCGTTTCCAGCCTGCAAATTCCCTGTATACCGGCTCGATCTGTCCGTCTTGCACGTCGTATGGCAACAGGCTTTGTTCCTTTCCGTTTACCTTGTAGGTTGTGGCTATTTTGATGCGGTCAAAGCTGTCCATAACGTCGGCTTTTGTTATCACAAGTTCCGATACGCCGTTAATCATAATGGAGTATTTAAGGGCTACCAAGTCGAGCCAACCGGTGCGGCGGGGACGGCCTGTGGTGGCCCCAAATTCGTTCCCGATACTGCGCAGCGCTTCTCCTGTGGTGTCCTGTAATTCAGTGGGAAATGGGCCGCTGCCCACGCGGGTGCAGTAAGCCTTGAAAATGCCGTAAACCTTGTCGATTTTGTTGGGCGCTATCCCTAAACCCGTACAGGCTCCGGCACAGATGGTGGTGGAGGAAGTAACAAAGGGGTAGGTTCCAAAATCAACATCCAGCAAAGAGCCTTGCGCCCCTTCGGCCAAAACCTTTTTGGAGTTTTGGAGGTAGTTGTTGACTACAAAGGCTCCGTCAATAAGCTCGAACCGCTTTAGGTTTTCGATTCCCTTAAACCATTGAGCTTCGTAATCCTCTATGTTATATTCGTAATCAAATGATTGGAGAAATTCGAGATGCTTGCTTTTTAGGTAGGTGTATTTTTCTAAAAAGGAAGGAGAAAGAATGTCGCCTACGCGAAGGCCGTTGCGTCCGGCTTTATCCACATATGCCGGACCTATTCCTTTAAGGGTTGACCCGATTTTTTGTTTGCCTTTGGAGGCCTCGGTGGCGGCGTCAATAATCCGGTGGGAGGGAAGAATTAAATGGGCTTTTTGGGCTATGCTGATGCGTTCGGTTGCGGGTACGCCTAATTGCTCCAAACCCTCTATTTCTTTGGCAAAAATCAAGGGGTCTATGACCACGCCGTTGCCGATAATGTTCTTGGTTCCATGGTGGAATATGCCCGACGGAACCGTGTGCAGTACAAATTTTTGATTTCCGAACTGCAGGGAATGGCCGGCGTTGGGTCCGCCTTGAAAACGGGCGACCACCGGATATTTCGGGGCCAATACATCCACAATTTTTCCCTTTCCTTCGTCGCCCCATTGGAGGCCAAGGATTACATCAACTTTCATATTTTTAAGACTCTAAAACGTATTAACGGATGACGGATGGTTAAAAGGGCAGGTCATCTAAAGGAGCGCCTATGCCTTCCAAAGGGTCGGTCGGAACGGGCTTTGTGGAGGATACTTGAGGGGCGTTATGGCCGTCCGGGGACTGACCCGACTTGCGTCCGAGCAGGCGGAGGGTGTCGGCTACAATCTCGGTAACGTAACGCTTTTGGCCGTTCTGGTCTTCCCAGCTTCGACTGCGTAACCGGCCTTCTATATATATCTGTGAGCCTTTACGCACGTATTTTTCCGCAATTTCGGCCACGCTGCGCCAGCAAACCACATTGTGCCACTCGGTTTGCTCTTTGACCTCTCCGTTGCGGTCTTTAAAGCGTTCGGTAGTGGCCAAGGTCAGCGTTACCAGCATGGCGCCGCTCTCCAAGTGGCGCGGCTCGGGATCTTTGCCCACATTACCTATGAGCATCACTTTATTAAGCGTCATAATTCGTTTGTATTATTTTCGGCTAAGATAGGAATAAATTTTGAATTACCTGCTCCATGTCGGCTAAGTTGGGGCAAATGCCGGTCATGGCTTCAAAAGAAGGAACAGCTTGATGCAGCAACCAGCGTTCTCCCCCAATGTATTTGGCGCCGGCTTTGGTGGCAGGTTGCTCCAAGGGACGGGCGGCGTAGGAGGCGTCAAAGACGGTTTGGGAGGGATGAAACCTAAGGATTTGGGTATTGGGAAGGGATAGGGGCAAGGTGTTTAGGATGAGGTTGGATTGGGGAAGATGATGTCCGATTTGAGCAAGAGGCAGAGGGGTGATGGGCCGGTCGAGAAAGAAGTTTGGGATATGTGCCGAGGTTCGATTGGCCCAAAGCAACAAGGCTCCGGCCTTCAGTAAGGCGTATGCGGCGGCTTTGGCCGCCCCTCCGGCTCCCAGCAGCAGGCATAAGGCGCCTTGTACCTGCGCGTTAGCTTCGTCTATGCTGTGGGCAACGCCCAAGTAGTCCGTATTATGGGCTACCAGCAGGTCTCCTTCTTTCAAAATCAAGTTACAGGCGCCAATGGCAGCACATTCCTGTGTCTGCCGGTGGACTAAGGGGAGTATGGATGTTTTAAAAGGGGCCGTAACATTCATGCCCATAAATCCTCCCTCCACAAACAAGCGCAGGGCTTCCGCCGGAGTGGAGGCCGGAATTATTTCGTAACTAAAGCCGTCTTTGGGGTAGGCTGCTTCAAAAAGACGGGGACTTAGGCTGTGGGCAATCGGATGGCCGCAAAGGCCAAAGTGTTTGACGGCTTTATTGTTTTTCATGTATCCGATGTTCTTTGCTTGATGGCTTCAAACACCAAAATGGCAGCCGATACCGACACATTAAGCGAATCTATGGAACCTTTCATGGGAATATGGATGCAGGCCTTGGCAGCTTTGGGCCAAACGGGACTGAGGCCGCAGGCTTCGGAGCCAACCGCAATGGCGCATCCGGCTCGATAGTCTTGACTGTGGTATGGAACGGCGTCCTTTAGCGTGGCGGCGTAGAGGGTAATATGGTTTTGCCGGAGCCACGCAATGGCTTCCTCTGCACTGCAGGCGACTATTTGGCGGGTAAAAACCGCCCCCAAGCTGGCTCTGATTAGGTTGGGATTGTAGGGGTCGCACAGCGAATGACACACAAAAACGGCGTCTACCTGCGCCGCGTCTGCGGTTCGGAGCATGGCGCCCATGTTTCCGGGTTTTTCAATGGCTTCCGTTATCAGAATCAAAGGATTGTCTGGCAGTCTGAGTTGGTCTAACTGCATATTTTTTTGGTGCATGACGGCCACTACTCCCTCTGTACCTTCGCGGTAGGCTATTTTTTTGTAGACGGCCAACGAGACGGGCCGGCAGGGAGATTCTTCAGGCAGTTTAAATTGCCGGCAGGGGTCGGGAATCAATTGCGGCAAATAATAGAGCGTTTGGAGCTTGAAGCCGTTTGCCAATGCCGCGGAGACTTCCCTTGCCCCCTCTACCACAAACAATTGTCTGTCCCTTCGCTCTTTGGGCTTTTCCATGAGCGTCAAGACGTCTTTAATCCATGGATTTTTTGCCGACTCTATAAAAGGAGGCATGGGTGTGTTTTTTGATATTTAGCCCTCGGATTCGGGACGCATTTGGGGGAAAAGCAGCACATCTTGAATCGAAGGAGAATTGGTCATGAACATGGTAAGCCGGTCAATTCCTATACCCATACCCGAAGTGGGGGGCATACCGTATTCCAAGGCCCGCACAAAGTCCATATCTATGTACATGGCTTCGTCGTCCCCTTTTTCCTTGAGCTTGAGTTGTTCGTTAAAACGCTCCAACTGGTCTATGGGGTCGTTGAGTTCGCTGTAGGCGTTGGCCAATTCTTTGCCGTTGACAAAAAGCTCAAACCGCTCGGTCAAATTGGGGTTGTGGCGGTGCTGTTTGGTTAAAGGGGAGGTTTCTTTGGGATAGTCGGTAATGAAGGTGGGCTGAATCAAATGCTTCTCGCAGTACGCCCCAAAAATGGCGTCTATCAACTTGCCTGTCCCCATGGTTTTGTTGATGGGAATCCGAAGTTTTTGGCAGGTGGCTTTAAGGGCTTCTTCGTCCATGCCCGCCACGTCTACCCCTGCATATTCCTTGATGGCTTCGAGCATGGGGAGGCGACGGTAGGGGGCTTTAAAGTCGATTTCATGTTCGCCCAGCCGCACTTTAGTCTGTTGGTGCAAGGCAATGGCCACTTGTTCGAGCATTTCTTCTACAAAGTTCATCATCCAAAAATAATCCTTGTAGGCTACATAGATTTCAAGTACGGTAAATTCGGGATTATGGGTACGGTCCATGCCTTCGTTGCGAAAATCTTTGGCAAACTCGTAAACGCCCGGAAATCCGCCCACAATCAGACGCTTTAAATATAATTCGTTGGCAATACGCATGTAGAGCGGGATGTCGAGCGCGTTGTGGTGGGTAATAAAGGGCCGGGCCGAGGCTCCTCCGGGAATGGATTGCAAAATGGGGGTCTCTACCTCCAAGTATCCCCGCTCGTTGAAGAAATTGCGCATGGTGTTGATAATCATGCAGCGCTGTACAAACACATCCCTTACATGCGGATTAACAATCAAGTCTACATAACGCATGCGGTAGCGTTGTTCGGGGTCGGTAAAGGCGTCGTACAATTGTCCTTCTTTTTCTTTTACGATGGGCAACACCCTAAGCGATTTACATAGAATCGTCAAGGTTTTGGCGTGGATGGAATATGCTCCGGTTTGGGTAATAAATGCAAATCCCTGCACGCCCACAATATCGCCGATGTCGAGCAGTTTTTTGAACACAATGTTGTAAAAACTCTTGTCTTCTTCCGGACAGATATCGTCCCGCTTTACATATACTTGAATACGTCCCACATCGTCCTGCAATTCCATAAAGGCGGCGGCGCCCATGATGCGGCGCGACATAATCCGCCCCGCTATGGAAACATGCTGATAATTTCCTAAGTCCGGACTATAATTTTTCTTAATTTCCAGACTGTTAGCTGTTATTTCGTAAGCGGCGGCGGGATAGGGGTCAATGCCCATTTCTTGAAGTTGCCTAAGAGAATCTCTCCTGATTTGTTCCTGTTCGCTGTGTTCTGTCATAAGGTGCGTAGCAATAATCGTACAAAATTAATACAAATATAGGTGATTTTCGATATATTTCCTTATCTTCGCAGGATTATATTTGCGATGCTGGATAAAAAGTGGATAGTTAAAGAGCCGGGCAACCCCGCGCTGGTGCGGCAGTTAGCCGCCGAGTTGGGGATTGACCAGTCTTTGGCCAACCTGCTGGTACAACGTGGCGTTAAGACTTTTACAGAAGCCAAGAATTTTTTCCGTCCCCAGTTGGAATCCCTGCACGACCCTTTTCTGATGAAGGATATGGATTTGGCGGTGGCGCGTTTGGACAGGGCCTTGCAGCAGGAAGAAAAAATCTTGATATACGGCGATTACGATGTGGACGGAACCACGGCTGTGGCCTTGATTTACTCGTTTCTCCGGAGTTTTAGTTCCCATCTGTCCTATTATATTCCGGACCGGTATATAGAGGGTTATGGGATTTCCTATATAGGGATTGATGAGGCTAAAGAGCAGGGAGTCAGTTTGATTATTGCCCTCGACTGCGGAATTAAGGCCAGAGAAAAAGTCAAGTATGCCAAAGACCGGGGGATTGATTTTATTATTTGCGACCACCACCTGCCCGACGACTGCCTGCCCAATGCCGTGGCGGTATTAGACCCCAAACGGAGCGATTGCCATTATCCTTTTGACGATTTGTCGGGTTGTGGCGTGGGATTTAAGTTATTACAGGCGTTTTGCATGCACCGGAGCATTCCCTTTTCGGAATTAGTACCCTTGTTGGACCTCTTGGCGGTGAGTATTGCTTCCGATTTGGTTTCCATTACCGGAGAAAACAGGGTGCTGGCCCATTTTGGACTTAAGCAACTCAACGAATCCCCCCGAAAAGGACTTTTGTCGGTGATTAAACTTTCGGGATTGGAAAAGCACCAGATTTCCATAGACGACATTGTATTTAAGATTGGCCCCCGGATTAATGCCGCCGGACGGATGGAGTCCGGAAAAATGGCCGTAGATCTGCTGACCTCTTCAACAGACGAAGAAGCCCTGCAAATAGGCGCCACCATCAACACCCACAACAACGACCGCAAAAGTATTGACCGCGAGATTACCCAAGAAGCCATCCTTATGGTTAGGGAGGCCTTTGACTTTAGTACCACCAAAGCTACCGTGGTGTACAATCCCAATTGGCATAAAGGGGTGGTGGGTATTGTGGCTTCCCGATTGGTAGAGACTTATTATCGCCCCACGATTGTGCTGACCCAGTCCAACGGTTTTGTAACCGGTTCTGCAAGAAGTATTCCCGGCTTTGACCTTTACGAGGCGATAGAAGCCTGTTCCGACCTGCTGGAAAACTTTGGGGGGCATATGTACGCCGCCGGCTTGACCATGAAAGAGGAACACCTGCCCATCTTCAAAGTGCGTTTTGAAGGGATTGTGGCCGAAAAAGTAACCGAAGAAATATTGACCCCCTTGGTTAACATAGATACCTTCCTTGATTTTAAGCAGATTACTCCTAAGTTTTTTAGACTGCTCAAACAGTTCCAGCCCTTTGGCCCCGGCAATATGTCTCCGGTATTTATTACCGAAAACGTCTACGACAACGGAAACGGCCGATTGGTAGGTTCAGAAGGCGGCCACCTTAAATTAGAATTGATTCAAGAAGACGAGCCGTATCGTCCCATCTCGGCCATTGCCTTTCACCAGTCCGAACACTTTGCCTATATGCAGGGCGGCAATCCGGTAGATATTTGCTATTCCGTGGCAGAGAACTACTACCGCGGGATTGCCAATATTCAATTGAGGGTTAAAGATATTAGGGTGAGAGAAGTGATAGTGTAAAGGCTAACACTTCCAGTGCGCGGCCTCGTAAATGGGGCGGCGCCGGCCTAACAGGTCGCGGATAAATATCAATAGTTGTTCCGGATTGCGGGTGGGAATCATGGGGCGGATGCGCTCGGGGCAGAGGAGAAGGCGTTCACAGAGGATTTCGGGGCTTACTTCTAAATAGATTACAAAACCATTGGCTTTCATGAATGAGAGGTTGTGCCTAAAGCAGGGGGTGCCGCCGCCGCAGGCGATGACTCCGTCTTGCATGACTTGGCTTGGGTCTTGGAGTCGCCGGACTGTGTTGTGTAATACCTGTTGTTCCACCTTGCGGAATCCGGGTTCTTCTGTGCGCTTGAACAGTTCGGAGACGCTACAGCCGCTGTAGTCCTCGATTTCACGGTCCAAGTCTACGAAATGCCCATTGAGTTGGGCGGCTAAGGCCCTGCCCAAGGTGGTTTTGCCGGAACCCATAAAGCCGATGAGGAAGACCAGCATGCTTAGAACAGGGTGGGGTTATAGGGGTCAAAGGGTCGGGGAGGAGGAGCGGGCTCCGGTTCGGGTTCGGGTTCGGGTTTCGGCACGATAGGCTCCGACACAACAGGCTTTGGTACAACGGATTCAGACGCAACAGGTTCCGGCACAACCGGCTCCGGTTCCGGAGCGGCAAGCGGTTCAGATGGAGAAGGGTCGGGCATTTCCGTATCTTCTTCCGGTTCGGGAAGCTCTTTTTCAAGGGGTTCAATAAACCGGACGGAGGCCACTTCATAGGTG